>ERZ795042.60-NODE-60-length-96549-cov-34.466889_pt1 | contig 96549 bp, 70 predicted proteins | sample MGYA00375126_ERZ795042 | MGnify/ENA primary metagenome ERZ795042 (study PRJEB30171, sample SAMN05518105) | compost metagenome | isolation source: Feedstock adapted compost from Newby Island compost facility, Milpitas, CA | place: USA:Newby Island compost facility...
GCGATGGCGGGTTATCCACAGGATTGAGTTATCCACATTCCGATTTCATGTTCAAATAACGTTGAGATTCGCGGCCCGACTTCACCCGTTCCGATCATGAACTTCTTGAAGCGACAGGGATGAAGACGAGACAAGGATGTCATCGTTTTGGGAGAGGTTTTGATTCGGAATGAAGAACGGGTGGAGTCGGCGCGGCTTTGTTCTGGCACGGGTGCTGCTGGCTGCGCTTCTTGTTCAGCTCTGGGCGCCCGCTTTTGCTTGGGGACGGGACTGGGCGAATCGGACCCGATCACGCTCAAGGCCATCGTCCGATATGTAATCGGCCGGCAGGAAGATGTGAACGGCGACGGCGCGCTCGACCGGCAGTACGCGCGCCTGCTGCTCGGTGAAATCGACTGACCCGCCGTCCGCTTCATGCCTGAGACCGACACTCCCGCGAATCGGTGTTGCGGGAGTGTTTTTTTTTCATGGAACATTCCCGCAAAACCCGGAGGAAGCAAAAGGCCATTCTAAACAATCAGGTGCAAATCTGCGAATGTATTGTTAGGAGAAAGTTGACGGACATCGGGACGAAACGAGCGTGAAACGCATGCATGCCAACGAAGTTCATCTTCCGGGCTACGAGATCCGCGGGCTGATCCACGAGAACGCCCGCGTCAGGATATACCGGGGCTATTCCCTGCGGGACCGCGAGCCGGTCGTCATCAAGGCGCTCGCGGCGGAAGCGGCAGGCGCCACCGGGCTGGCGAGGCTGATCCACGGATACGAGATCGCGCGCCGCCTGTCGTCGGTCGCGGGCGTCGTTCCGCATCTCAGGCTGGAGCGGGAAGGCTCGCTGGCGGCCGTCGTCATGCGGGACGACGGGGCGGTGTCCCTGCGGGAGCGATTGCGCGGCGGCGGCCCGTTCGGCGCGGACCGGTTCCTGCCGGTCGCGATCGGTCTCGCGGCCGTTCTGGCGGAGATCCACCGGCTGGGCGTCATCCATCTGGATATCCATCCGGGCAACATCCTCATCTCCCCCGACGGCCTGCGGGTCTGGCTCGCCGATTTCGGCAACGCCGCGCGCCTGGCGGCGGAAGCCGGCCGTTCGTACGCCCCGCATCCGGGCCCGGGCGGATCGCCCGCGTACATGTCGCCCGAGCAGACCGGCCGCCTGGGCGCGGCCCTCGACGTGCGGAGCGATCTCTATTCCCTCGGCGTGGTCTTCTATGAGATGGCCACGGGAACCTTGCCCTTCCGGGGGGAGAACGCGGCGGACTGGGCTTATGTCCATCTGACCCGGCCGGTCCGGCCGCCTGTCGAGGTCGCGCCCGATTTTCCCCCTGTCCTGTCGGACATCATCATGAAACTGCTCGGCAAGGACCCGGAAGAGCGGTATCTGAGCGCTTACGGCCTGCTGAAGGATCTGGAGGAATGCCGGAACAGACGGCGGGAGACGGGAATGATCGCGGCGTTCAGGCTCGGGAAGTACGACGCAGGGGCGCGGTTCGTGATCCCGGACGCCGTATACGGCAGGGAACGGGAGATCCGGCTGCTTGCGGAGGCTTTCGAACGCGTGGCGGCGGGCGGAACGGAGGCCGTCTTCGTCAGCGGCGAGGCCGGCATCGGCAAGACATCCCTCATCCATGAGAGTCTGAAGGGCCTGGCGGGAACCCGGAGTCTCTTCGCCGCGGGCAAAGCGGACCAGCTGCGGACCAACGTCCCGTACGCCCCGTTCGCGCAGGCCTTCGGCCGGCTGGTCCGGCAATTGCTGACGGAGGAACGGGAGAGGCTCTACCGGTGGAAGCGCGGATTGGCGGAGGCGCTCGGCCGGAACGGGGCCGTCATGCTCGGGATCGTTCCGGAGCTGGAATGGCTGGTCGGCCCGCAACCGCCCGCGGAGACGCTTGCCCCGCAGGAGGCGGAGCACCGTCTCCTGCGGGTGTTCACGGCGTTCGTCCGGCAGCTCGGCCGGACGGATCATCCCCTCGTGCTGTTCCTGGACGACCTGCAGTGGGCCGACGACGCGTCGATTCGTCTGCTGCGGCATCTGATGCGTAACATCCGGCACTCCCGCCTGCTGATCGTGGGCGCGTTCCGGGACGGGGAGCTTCACGACGAACATCCGCTGCGGGAACTGGCGGCGGATCCGCGCGCGACGCACATTCCGCTTCGGGCCCTGGACCGGAACGAGGCGGCGCGGCTCGTCGCGGAGACGCTGAACGTGCCGCCGGATCTGGCGACGCCCCTGTCGGACAGCCTGCACTACCGGTCGAACGGCAATCCGTTCTTCCTGCGGCAGCTGCTGACTCTGCTCCATGACGCGGGCAGCCTCCGGTTCGACCACCGGGACGGCCGGTGGAAGTGGGATGAGCGGGCGTTCGGCGAACTGCACGGAATGGGGGATGTCGCGGCCCTCATCCGGCTCAAGCTCGGGAGGCTCCCGGAAGAAAGCCGCGAGCTAATCATGCTGGCTTCCTGTCTCGGGAACCGGTTCCGGCCGCGAACGGTGGCCGCCCTGACGGGGAAGTCCGCGGAAGAGACGGCGGCGGCGATTGAGCCGCTCATCGCGGAAGGGCTGGTGGCCGTCGCGGAGGACGGCGCGGCCGTTCGGCCCGACGGGGAAGCCGACCGGACGGACGTCGAACTGGCTTTCCTGCACGATCACATCCAGCACGCGGTCTATTCCCTCATCGGCGAGCGGGAGCGGATGGAACGGCATCTGCGCGTCGGCTCCTGGCTGCTGGACAGACGTTCCGGCCGGCCGCTCTCCGAACGGATCATGTCCATGATGGACCACTTCAACCGCGGCGCGGCGCTCGTCCGGGACGGCAGGATGCGCGTCCGGCTGGCGCGGCTCAACCTGCTGGCCGGCCGCAAGGCGAAGACTTCCGCCGCCTACGCGTCCGCGCTGGGATATTTCCGGTCGGGGATGGATCTCCTGCCCGACGACAGGTGGACGACGCATCACCGCCTCGGCTTTCGCCTTGGACTGGAGCTGGCCCAGGCGGAGTTTCTTTGCGGAGAGACGGACAAGGCCGAGGAACATTTCGACCTGCTCTTGCGGCATGCGCGAACGGAGCTCGAGCGCGCCGACGTGTACGGGGCGAAGGTGATCCTGTACGCCGGCGTCGGCATGTACCGGGAAGCGGTTCAGGCCGGCAGGACGGCGCTGAGGGAACTGGGCTTCGGCCTGCCCCTCCATCCCGGCAAGCGGGACTATGTGAAGGAGCTCTTGCGCTACAAGTGGCTCATGCGCGGCCGCAGGATCGCCGATCTGGCCGAACTGCCGGAGATGCGGGATGCGAAGCGCCGGAAAATCATGGAGCTGTCCACCCGCCTCTCGTATGTGTGCATGGTCAGCTACCCCGACCTGTTCGGGCTGATCATCCTCCGGAACGGCAACTACGCCCTTCGCCACGGCATCAGCGAAATGTCGCCCGCGGGGTTCATCGGCTACGGCATCACCGAGGGCAACATCCTGGGGAACCACGGGAAAGGAGCGCAGTACGGCGAAGTCTGCGTCCGGCTGGCGGAAAAATACGGCAGCAGCGCGATCAGATCCATCATTTATTTCGTGACCGGCACCCTGCTCTCCCATTGGACGCGCCATGTCTCCCACGGAATGGCGTATCTCGAGGAGGCGGTGCGGCACGGCATGGAAGCGGGCGACGTGGTCATTATCGGCTATGCGCGCTGCATGCTGCTCGAGCACCGGTATCTGGCGGGGTTCCCGCTCGCCGAACTGGAAGGCGAGATCCGCCGCGGACGCCGGCTGGCGGAACGCATCCGGCACGACAATCTGGCCGCCAACACGAGCATTTACGGCTGTCTGGCGGACGCCCTGACGGGCCGGCAACCGGACGCGCTCGAGAACGCCGCGCGGATGCTCGAGCGGGACGAGCCGCTCTACGCCGCCCAAAAGGACAAGACCATTCTGACGACTTCGTGGTTCTGCCGGATGACGCTGCACTACCTGGCTGACCAGCCGCGGAAGGCGCTGGAGCTGGCGAACCGGCTCCGGTCCATGTCCGGGAACATGAACGGTCTGTTGATCACCGCCGATTTCACGCTGCTGGAAGCCCTGTCCATATGCGCCGCGTACGTGGAACTGTCTCCCCGGGAGCGGATCCGCTGGCGGCTGCGGCTGAAGCGGAACAGGCGGCTGCTCCGGAGATGGGCGTCTTCCTGCGGGGAGAACTTCGGGCACAAGGCGCTGCTCGTCGAGGCGGAGATGGCGCGGCTGCGCCTCGGGGACGGGGAAGCCATGGATCTGTACGATCAGGCCATCGCGTCCGCGCGGCGGCACGGCTTCCTTCAATATGAGGCGCTGGCCAACGCTCTGGCCGCCAGGTACCATCTGGCTCGCGGGAGAACGCGCATCGCGGACCTGTACCTGCGGGAAGCCCTCCGGCTCTGGCGCGGGTGGGGCGCCCATGCGCTGGCGCGGCGGCTGGAAGAGCGGCATCCGGAGCTGACGGGTGAACCGGAGCCGCGGCCGGAGGAGCGGCACGGGACGGATGCCGCGTGGAAGCCCATGCTGCCGCCCGCCGGCGACGAGCCGGAAGGCGAAGCGGACTGGGACGAATATTTCGTCGACCAGGCGCTCGAGGTGCTCGCCACGGAGAGCGACAGCACCCGGCTCCTCGAGAGGCTGCTCGCCATCGTACTCCGGAGTTTCGGCGCGGACCGGGGCTGCCTCGTCATCGAGAAGAACGGCGATCTGTTCGTCGAGGCGCTCATGGACGCGTCGACCGGCACGGTCGTGATTGACACGGTTCCGCTGAACCGGACGCCGGATCTGGCACGTTCGGTCATCCGTTACACGGCCCGGACATCCGAGACGGTGATCATCAACCGGGGCGAATCCGCGGGCATCTTCGCCGGCGATCCCCGCCTCGCCGAATCGGGGCCGAAGTCGGTCGCCTGCATCCCGCTGTTGCTGCAGGGAGTGCCCTTCGGCGCGCTCTATCTGGAGAACAATCAGCTGTCCGGACTGTTTGATTCCCGTCGCCTGAAGGTGTTCCATCTCCTGTCCGCCCAGATCGCCTTCGTGAAGAAGGTGCAGGCGCTGCTTGACGAGGACTCCGCCCGGTCCGGCGACGGCGCCGGATCGGAGCCGTCCGGCTCCGTCGAGCCCCTCACGGATCGTGAGCTGGAGGTGCTCGGGCTGATGGGCGGCGGGCTGTCCAACAAGGAGATCGGCGACCGGCTGGAGATGTCCGTCAACACCGTCAAGACCCATATCCGCAACATCTACGGCAAACTCGGGGTCAGCCGCCGCGTGCAGGCCGTGCAGAAGGCGAAGGAATTGCGGTTGCTGTAGAAAAAAGTCAGCACTTGTACCCGGCATCACCCGTTCGGGTGGCCGGAACGCCTTACACGAACTGGGAGCCTATCGGTACGTCACGCGATCCTTTCATCGGCTCTTTTGACGGCGACGGGCACAAGATCAGCAATCTGATCATTAATCGGTCGGGTAAGGATATTGCAGGCCTGTTCGGATATACGGCTGCCGGCGCGATGATCCAAAACCTCGGCCTTGAGGACTTCGTTTTTGTCCCCGCCCGGTTGGAAGAAAAAGAAGGCCGCCTGTACATGGTGATCCTCTCAGGCTGGAGGGTCTGGAGGCAGACGCGGACGGCGCCCGACCGATCCGCTTCAGCGACATCGGGCAAGCCGACGCGGCTTATCCGGAGGCCATCCGCTCGGTGTCCGCGCTGGGGATCATGAACGGTACGGGCGGCGACCTGTTCGATCCGAAGGGCGGGACGACGCGGGCGCAGGCGGCGGCGGTGCTGCTCAGGACCCTCGGCGCGCCGGGCTGGATCCGATTGATCGCCGGATTATGATCGTGCGTCTGCCGTTTGGGTGAACCCGACTGAATCGCAACCTTTGCTCAACCGTCTGTCCGATGGGGCAGGCGGTTTTTATGTCATTCGCCCCCAGGAAGGATTTGGTCGACTGATGTCGAAGACAAAAAAAAGATATCCTGCTCGGGGCGCGTGCGTTTCCGGTTGCGGCCCAATCGGACCGCGGAAGTCGGAGCGACGGATGTTGAGGCGATTTTTCGGGAAACGGGGATGTGGAAAGGAAATGCGCAAATCCATCCGAATGCGGCTGGCTGTTGTGCTGGTCGCGATCATGTTTCTGCCGTTTGCGCCGCTTGGCGGTTTCGGAGGAGCGGGGACAGCCGGGGCGAACCCGGATTATCTTGCCGTCTCCGGGGCAGAATATATCTCCATTTTTGACAATATTTCCTCCGGAGACATGATCGAAATCTATTGGGAAGTTTTTTATGAGGACGAGTATGACCTTGAGGTGCTGGTATACCGGAACCTCGCCGAAGGCGAGATTCAGCTTGATCCCGAGGTATATTATGTTCACGAAATCGCAAACGACAGAGGATATGTGTCGGGGAAACTGGTCCCCGGACATTACAAGCTCGTGTTGCGGTTGTGGGATGCGGCGGAATCGGAACCGGATGAACCGGCGGATGTGCTGGAGTATGAATTCGAGGTTCCGGAAAGGCAACCGGTCACGGTCTATGTGTTCGGAGCGGATGAAGAGATCGGGGACCTGGAGCTTGTCGACGAAAGAGAAGATCGGGCGGCGCCCGTTCCCGGCAGCGTCCGGCGGATATCCGAAGAAGCGAACGGGTTCTCGTACGTCTTCGAAGCTTTTCCTGACCGATGTTTTACCCTGAAGTCCGATACGTACCATTTTTCGATTGTCAGCACATGGAGTCCGTTGTGTCCGGATGACGGAAACGCATTTGTGGTTCATGCGTCCGAGACACCGTATCTGCTGCAATTGGACCAGTATTACTTTGGGGAAGAAGACGATGGAATACTCCAAGGTTATATATGGTTGTTCAAGTCCGGAGGGTTTGGCGTGGGGGCCAACATTTACGGCAAAGAAGACGAAGGAGGCAACGGCTGCAGCTATCAATTCTACGAAAACGAAATGTTGGATGTGACCTGTCAACTCCCGGGCGATCCGTCGCATGTGGAAATCTTCGCGGAAGACAGCGACGGGAAACATCCGACCAACCTGATCTTTCGACTGGATGATGTCGAACTCGACATAACGGTGAAGGACCTCGATGGACGGTTCGGGTTTGTCGAGCAGGAGATCGAATTCAATGTGAGCGGTGAAGCCGGAATCGCGCTGTATCAATTTGTTCCCGGGTTCACGTCGGACGTCCGGTATGTCACCGGGGACGAAATCGGCTCCCATACGATCGGACCATGGGAGACGCAGCAATTTTTCCGATTCTACGATTTCAACTATCCGGATCATTTCATTGCTCTGCATATGGTGGACAACGATGGGAGGTTGTTCGCCATGCCCGTGGAACTTTCGGTTGTTGACAGCATGACGGATGAGACCGGGATATTGGATTACGCGGAACTGAATCCTTTGAGCGGTGACTTTACGCACGGGAATCCTGCCTTCATAGACGACGACAAGTCTGCGGGCGGGCGTGCCGGCACGATCGAATGGCAGGTGCCGGATTATGGAACCTATGAAAATCTGGCCGCCTATGACCTGTACTATGCGGACGGCAACAACGGCATTCTCGGCGGTGCGGAAAGAGTCTATAACCCGAACGTGATTTCGGGCAAGTTCACGCACAAGTTGCTGAATATTCCGGCGAACGCGGAAAAACTTGCGGTTGTGCCGATCCTGTACAGCTTCGGATATTACAAATATGCGCCAACCTTCCATTTGACGCTGGAAGACCGCGTCGCGGCGAGGCTGGATCAATTGTTCGTGAACGGGGACGAGGTCCTCCCGAATCCGGATGATGCGACGAGCTATGAGGTCACCGTTCCCTGGAATGAAGATGAGGTGAAGATCAAGGTCTATGCCGAGGGGGGCGTCGTGTATTTCGATGATCATGATGTGCCGTCGGACGGGGAAATCACCATCCCGTTGAGCGATGCCCCGATCGTCGTAAAGATCCGCGTCCACACGCCGAACACCGAATGGACGGAGGAGTACAATCTGACGATCAAGCGGGAACCGGACCCCGACGCTCCGAAGCTCACGAGCCTCATCGTCTTCGGGGTCAATCTTAAGGTCGACGACACCAATCATGCCATGATCGTTCCCAGGGAAACCGTGTCGGTTCCGGTGATCGCGACCGCCCATTCGGGCGTGCGGATCACGCTGAACGGCAACGAGCATTACGGTATGGCGGTGGAGGATATCCCGGTCACCGAGGATGATTTCGTCATCACGATCACCCTGGATGATCCCGACACGACGTTGACCACGGAATACAAGGTGCGCATCCGGCTCGCGACGGCGGCCGTGCTGGCGAACGATGTCCGGTTCGGTCAGCTCGCGGCCGTCGGGGACGGGTTCGAGTACCGGTATGTGACGAAGGGGTTGACGGCCGGCGAGCTGAAGGCGCTGTTCGTGATCGATTCGGACATTGCGATCGACATCAGGAGCAGCGACCTGCAGCTCGTGCCGGACGGGGAGGAAGTGCCGCCCGGCGCCACGGTGAATCTGAGCCGCGGCGCGGAGTTCCAGATCATCCGGCTGCGATGGTTGTCGGACTATCTGAGAAACGAACTCGGCATCGGGGAGTCGGAATCGATCACGCTCGGGCATATCGCCCTCTTCGTGGTCGGATACGGGATCGATGTAACCGGCGACGGCAAATTCGATCAGCAAGATGTGCGGCTGCTGCTGCGCGAAATCCGATGAACGGACGTGAAAGCCGCCTGTCCTCCTGCGGGGCGGGCGGTTTTTGCTGCTTTCGACCCGGGTCCCATGGGACTTCGGACGCTGATCGATCGGGTCTCCGGATACGATGAAATATGGAAGAAACATCAATCAAGCGCATGGGGAAAGAGGGATCGTAATGCGGAGCAATGCCTGGTTTCGTATACTGGCCGTTCTCCTTGTCGCCGCACTGCTGCCGGTTGCGCCGCTTGGCGGGTTCGGCGGGGCGGGGGTCGCCTGGGCGGACGGCCTCGCGGAAGTCGATCTGTACCTGTTCGGAACGTACGGATGGACACCGGCGGATCTGGAATTCCGATACGCCGATGATGACGGCCTGATCGTGCCGTCCAGGATCGAAGAGGCGCCGGACAAATACCATGTCCGGTATACCGTGTCCTTCGATCCGGCGCGCTGCTTCTATCTGCATTCGCAGGAGTATTCATTCTCCATCGGGGAGCCGGTGTGCGTCGATTCCGGCGAGGCGCTGGTCGTCCAGGCGTCCCGGTCGCCGTACATGGTGGAATTCCGGGGATTCTCGATGTCGGCGTATTTTCCGGAGCAAGGTTTTCTGGCCGGGTCGCTGGATTTCCGGTTTGTCCACGACAGTTTCGATTTTGCGGTGGCCCTGTACGGAACGGGTGGGGGAGTGTATTGCGAACTTGAACAAGCGGGCGTGACTCCCGCGAACTTCTATTGCAATTTCGCCGAAATCTCGGAAGTCCCTTGTCCATCGGGCTCTATGCCATGGTCGACAACCAATTCCACCTGACCAATCTGCTCGTTCGTCTGGACGATATCGGCCTGCCGGGGGATGTCGCCGTCCTTGACCGTGATCCCGCCTACGGCCGGGTGAAGCCGGAGGTCCGGTTCTACGGCATAGGAGACGAGACCGGGATCGCGCTGTACGAGATCACCATGCTTGCGTCGGGGCGAACGATCGTCCGGTACGTTCCCGCCGACGGTTCCATCCGCTATTCCGCGGAATTGCCCGGGACGGAAGTTTCGCTGCAACCGTTCCAGACCGTCGCGATCGGACTGATCGATACCGAGGGGAACCGGTTCAACTCGGTGGTCACGGCGCCGCTGGTCGACGATTTCTTGCAATCGGGCGGTCCCGCCGATTACGAGGCGGAAGGCGTTCAGGAGATCGCCGAATGGCTTGTGCCGTCGGATGCGCGCTTCACCGACTTCAACATGGACGAGTCGGCGCGGGCCGGCCGGATCGAATGGACGATCCCGGAAATCTATGGCGACTACGAACTGATCGCCTACGATCTGTATTTCGCCGGGGAGGACAGTTTCGCCAGCGTGATCGGCGGGGGAGTCCGGGTGTATCATGCGGCGGGACTCTCTCCGTTTTTCCGGCATCTCATCGAACACGTCCCGGAGGAGGCGGAATACGCGGCGGTTGTGCCGCTTCTGGAAGGGAGCGAAGGCATCCGTCGCGCGATGCCGTTCTATGCGCATCTGGATGACCTGTGGCTGAAATTGCGCGTGGGCGTCCCCGGCGCCGACGAACCGGAGGAAGTGCGGCAGTCCGTGGAAGATCTGCTGCTCTACGAGCACTATGTCGAGTGGACCGCGGACCAGGTGATCGTGAGGGCCGAGTCCAATGTCGGCGTGTATGTCGACGGCACGGGGCCGGACACGTATGTGGAGATCATCGTCGATGTCGCCGGCCCGAAGCGCAGCTTGCCGATTCGGTTCAGCGATCCGTACGCACAGATGTGCCTGCTGACCATCATCCGACTGCCCCAGAATCTGTGGTCCGATATCTCGTTCGGCCGTCTGGACTCCGGCGAAGACGTTTTCGATTACGAGTACCGGTTCTTGCCGAAGTGGTTCTCCACCGTCAAGGGCGCCCTGGAATTGTTCAATCCGCTCGATGAAGTCAAGGTCGAGGTCAGGGACGGCAACGGTCGGCTCCTGGCTCTATCGGATCCGGTGACCGGGGGATCTTCGGTGACGTTGACCCTGGGGCCGAAGGTCCAGAAGATCCGGTTGCATCTGCTTTCGGACCAGGTGCGGAAAGTGTTGGGCATGGACGCGGCAGAGCCGATTACGATCGGGCGCGTGGCCACTTATGTGATCGGGCCGCGGGCGGATTTGACCGGAGACGGCGAGTTCGACCAGCTTGATGTGAGAGTGCTGCTGTACGAAATAGAATGATGGGATTGGAACATGCATACCGAGTCGCGAGACGGATGGTTCTGTTGCTCGTCCCGACCCTGATGCTGCTGCCCGCCGGATGCGCCAATCGGAAGGCGGAAAGAATACGCGTCGCACCGCGATTTCGGGAGCGAGCTCATCCGTCTGCCGTCCGGCGAAACGTACCAGAGCGGGCACATCTTCGTGGCGGAGGACAGCCCGAATCTGGAAGACATTTTGCGGAACGAGGTCGGGCCGGAGCGCATTCTCGAGATTCAATTCATCGCGCGGGACAAGGACAAGGCGCTCGCCTCCTGCCGGGTCGACACGCTGGAATTTGTCGGGGAAGCTTCGTGACGCGTAGTTGGCGCGAATCGCTTGATCCCCGCATGATCGCGGCCTGGAGTCGAGCCCGGCCCGTTTTTATGCGGTACCGCGGGACGAGACCGTCTCCGGGTGTCACATTTTTCCCGGTGCTTGCCGATATCAATTCATTATTCACTTCAAAAGACGGACGAGGGAGCGCTGATGGACGAAAGCCGGCATCATTTCCAGGTGAACCTGACGGGACTCATTGATCTGCTGTCGAACCATCTCTATTCGAACCCGGGCGTCTTCATCCGCGAGCTGCTGCAGAACGGCGTGGACGCGATTACGGCGCGCAAGAAGCTGGGGCACGCCTTCGCGCCGCACATCCATGTGGAGACGTACTCGAATCACACGATTTCCATCCAGGACAACGGCATCGGGCTCACCCGGGACGAAATGATCCGGTTCCTGGCGAGCATCGGGAGCACGACGAAAAAGGATCCGGACGGCGCGGATGATTTTATCGGTCAGTTCGGCGTCGGCCTGCTGTCCTGCTTCATTGTCAGCGACGAGATCGTGCTTCTCACGCGCTCGGCGCTGGAGGGCGAATCGCTGGAATGGAAGGGCAGGCCGGACGGTACTTACGAGATCCGGATGCTGGACCGGGAAGTGCCGATCGGCACCACGGTCTATCTGAAGGCGAAGCCCGAATACGAGGAGCTGTTCGGCTATTGGCAGCTCAAGGAGCTGCTCGAGAAGTACGGCAAGTATCTGAATGTGCGGCTGACGCTGCTGGATGAAGGCGTTGAAGAGACGATCCACGACGAGCGTCTGCCCTGGAAGCTCCTGGGGGAAGAAGCCGCGAAGTTCGTGGAGGAGAGCACCGGCAGTCTTCCGCTGGACATCATCCCGCTAGCGTCGGAGCTCGGCGGACTGGAAGGATTCGCCGCCATCCTGCCCTATTCCGTCAATGTCCAGGAGAAGAAGCGGCATCACGTCTATCTGAAAAACATGCTGCTCTCCGACGAAAACAGCGATCTGCTGCCGGACTGGGCGTTCTTCGTCGACGCGTACGTGAACGCGACCAACCTGAAGCCGACGGCCTCGCGTGAATCGTTCCAGAAGAACGATCTGTTCGACCATGTGCGGGAGGAGCTCGGCGAGCGCATCAAGGAATATTTCAAGCGCATCGCGGCCGGGAACCGCGAGCTGCTGGAACGAATCATGAACGTTCACTATCAGTCGATCAAGCTGGTCGCCAATGACGATTGGGAACTCTATCGGCTGTTCAGTCCCTGGTTCCGGTTCGAGACTTCGTACGGGGAGATGGACATGGCGTCCATCATGAGCCGCGGGGACAGGTTGTATGTGACGGCGACCGTGGACGAGTTCCGGCAGATCGCGCGCGTCGCCCGGGCGCAGGACATGCTCGTGGTGAACGGCGGTTACCAGTACGACTTCGGCCTGTTGACCCGGGCGAACATCGTGTGGGAAGACGCCGAGATCGAAGTTGTGGACGTGATGAAGTTCTCGAACCGCTTCACCCCGCTGACGGCGCGGGAGGAGCAGGAGACGCGGCCCTTCCTCGAGATGGCGCGCGAATTTCTCGCGCGGCACCGGTGCGAGGGCGTGATCTGCTTTTTCGAGCCGGCGGACGTTCCCGTGCTCTATACGACGAACAAGGATATTAATTACTTGAAGATCGTAAACGAGAGCATGGAGATCGCGGACGGGCTGTTCGCGGACCTGCTCGGCTCGCTCAAGGCGGCGGAATTCGCGGAAGAGCCGCTCTCCAGGCTGTGCTTCAATTACAACAACCCGATCATCCGCAAGGTCGTCGAGTCCGGGGACGCGACGCTCCAGCGCCGGGCGATCGAGCTGTTCTACACCCAGTCGCTGCTGATGGGCAACCATGCGATGAGCAACCAGGAGCTCCGGTTGATGAACGAATCGCTGTTCTACTTCATGAACCTGGGGCTGGACCGGGCGGGTGAGCTTCGGGGATGAAGCGCCGATACGACGCCCTGATGTTCCGGACCTGGAGGGTCGACGATCCGCGGCAGGTCATGGCGCTGATCGAGGAAGCCATCGTCATCGCGGACCGTTACCTGACGGAGTCGGACGCCCATCGCGCCCGGATGAGGTACACCGAGAAGGCTGTGGAATTCGGCGAATACGACAAAATGATCGTCTCCTTCGCCTGGTGCTGGACCAAGTTCACGGAGCATCCCGACCGATATTCCAGCTTCATGCTGTTGTGGCATTTCAAATGGGTCGTCGAGAATCTGTGGAAGAGCACCGTCTATTCGCTCGAGCAGCTGGAACGCCTGTTGGAAATGTTCAGGGAACAGAGCGCGAAATTCAACTACTCCCTGCGGCCATACTACGAGGCGCGCATGCATCTGATGCTCCACACCGGACGGATGGATGAGGCGGACGAATATTACCGGCTGTGGCGGAAGGAGAAGCGGGACGGCCTTTCCAACTGCCAGGCGTGCGAACAGCATGCGATGGGCGGATATTATTTCGACAAAGGGCACTACAAGCGCGGATTGCAGCTTCTGAAGCCGATCATGGAAGGCAAGCTCACCTGCCGCGACGTGCCCGCGGTGACCCATGAACGGGTCGTTTCGCCTTATCTGGCGTTGGGACGGCCGGAGGAAGCCCGCGTTTTCGCCGACAAGGCCTGGCGCGCGTTCAAAGGGGAGTCGGGCAAGCTTTATCAGTTCGGCAACCTGATGGCTTTCTATGCGGTCACGAATCGGCGGCGGGCGCTGCAGATTTGCCGGAATACCTGGAAACATGCGGAGACGACCGCGAACGACTGGGGCAAATTGCATTATCTCGTCGGCGCGCAATTTCTGCTGGAGCAAGCGGGGATCGTGCCCGGGCGGAAGCGGAAGGACGCGTCCCTGCCGGATCCCGGGTGGGTGAGCGCCGAGATCGGGCGATTGGCGAAGGCGTTCGACGAACGCAACCGGAATACATTCGTGAGCCGAAAAATCGACGAACTGAGGCGGCAGTACGCAAAGTGGACGGAAATGGCCGCCGCGGACGGGAGATAGCGTCGGGGACGCAAGACGGCATCGTGGACGGATGACAGCATCGGGGACGGAAGACAGCATCGCGGACGGATGATGGCATCGGGGACGGAAGACAGCATCGCGGACCGGAACGCGAAAGACGCGGCTCCGGTCTTTTTTTCGCCGGGAACTCCTGTATGGTCCGGTCGCGGAAACCTCTTCTTCGGCGGCGCGGCGATGAGCCCATGGTGGCAAGGGAGGGGGTTTTTGTTGTATAATACATAGTGAACAGTCACTATGTATGTCAGGATGGAGGGATTTCCATGCCGGCTCCCCGTCGCACACAGCGCGAGCGCAAAGCGGAAAGTTACCGGCGGTTGCTGGACGCGGCGCAAAAGGTTCTGTCCGACAAGGGTTACGCCGGGGCCACGATCGGCGAGATCGTGAAGGAAGCGGGATACTCCCAGGGCGCCTTCTACAATCACTGGCCGTCCAAGGATCACATGGTCATGGATCTTGTCCGGCATGTGGCAAATCGCCAACTGGACCATCTGCGGAATCGGGGGCCGGACAGCGGACGTTTCTTCGAAGGCCTGCGGGCGGAGTCCGGCGACCCCAGGCTGTTCTTCGAATTGTGGCTGATGGCCGTGCGCGGTCACACGATCGCGGATTTTCTGAGAGAGCATTATCGGGCGTGGAGAGACGTCCTGTCGGAGATGATTCGCGCGGAATCGGAGAGCGCCGCCCGGATCAAGGCGGCGCTGCTGATCGCGTTGTTCGACGGTTTGCTGATCCAGCATGAGCTGGAGCCGGATGTTTTCGCCGCGCCGGAGTTTCAACAGGCCGCCGATCGCATGATCCGGCGGCTGGCGGAGGGGTGACGGATGGGGAAGCTGGTGATCACGGGAGCCGCCGGATTCATCGGTTCGGCGCTCGCCAGGCATTTTCTCGCGCTCGGCAAGGAGCTCGTCCTCTTCGTCCGGAGCAAGGCGAAGCTGCCCGCCGATCTGTCGGCGTCATCCGGCATCACGATTGTCGAAGGCGACATCGCGGATGAAGCTTCGGTGGTCCGGGCGTTGGACGGAACGGGGGAGGTCGTCCACTGCGCGGTCCATCCCGACAATTTCAATCGGGAGGCGGCATGGCGCGTCAACGTGGAAGGCACCCGCCGCTTGCTGCAGGCGGCCCGGAGCCGCGGGGTGAGGCATGTCGTGTTCCTGAGCACCTGCGCGGTGTACGGGCTGAAAACCGTCGGTGAAGTGAACGAGAACTCGCCTCTGGTTCCCTCGAACGATGTCTACTGCGACACCAAGATCGAGGCGGAGAAGTTGTGCCGCGCGTTTTCCGGGCCGACGTTTCCGGTCACCGTCCTGAGAATCCCGTCGGTCTACGGACCGGGGAGCAAATTGTGGACCAGGGACCTGGGCGACATGCTGCTGGCGCGAAAGTTCCCCCTGCTGAGCGGAGGGAACGCCGCTTTCGCCTGCGTGTATGTGGATGATCTCGTCCATGCGGTGTCGCTGGTTCTGCGGGAGCCCGGGGCGTACGGCGAAGTGTTCAATGTGATCGGGGAGCAGACCACGCTGAAAGATTTCGTCGTCGGCTACGGCCGCGCGCTGGGCGCGCCGACGCCCCGCAGCGTTCCCGCATGGGCGGCCAGGGCGTACGCTTGCGTCCATACGGCGGCCGCCAAAGCCGTGGGACTGCCTCCGGCCATCCATCCGAAAACCGTCGACATGCTGACCATCCGGACGACCTATAACGGCGACAAGCTCAGATTGTACGGATGGAGGCCGAAGACAACCCTTGAGGAAGGGTTGGCCAGATCGGCCGAATGGTACCGGGCGCTCGCGATCCGGCCTTCCCGGACCTGAGGACGGCCGAAGGGGTGCCGTTGCGGACGCCGACGGAACAGAATGGTTCTGATTTTAAGTTTCTGGTAAAATTGGATCTGTATCTGTTCCGGGGAGGGGGCAATATGGAGATTTCCACGCCGGCATGGATCATCGGATCGGTGTTGATGGTCTGGACCCTGGGCAACGAGATCCGCGCTTTCCGCCACAAGAGAAGGGACCGGTCGATGGTCAAGTTGCTGGGCAGCGGGCATTTATGCCGATGGAATTTGCTGCTGATTTCGCTCGTTTTTCTCGGGATGATATACGCGGTCGCCGCGGAAGACTGGATCCTGCTGGCGGTGTGCAGCGGAGTGCTGTTCATCAGCAACCTCCTGTTCCTGTACGTGGGCAAAGACGGCGTGCTGATCGGCGGCGTGTTGTACCCGTGGGACCGGGTGGAGCATTTCTCGATCCAGTCGTCGAGGTTCGACAACACGTCGGCATACCGTCATTCGTTGCACATCAAGCTGAAGAACTGGCCGTGGAAGGTGTACGCGTCGATGACCGACGGGGAGTTCGGAGCCGTCCGGCAGCTCGGCATTGACATCGGCGGCGCAGGGACCGGGGGTGCAACCGGGGATGCCGTCCGATAATCGAAGGCGCGCGTGATGATTTCCATAAATAAGCGAAGTTTCTTCTTCAATTTTGTCGAATTTCGGCCCGGACGCCGGGATAGAAGAAGAATCTTCGCTTATTCTTTTGATTTTTGCAAATTTCGCCGGTTTTCGGGGGAATAGAAGAAGTTTTTGCGTCTATTTCAGCCGGGCGGTCGGATTTTCCGAAATATAGAGGAAATATTTTCTTCTATTGGCGGCGTGCCGACGGACGGCAGGCGATCGGACGGCGATTCGGCGGCGATCTAGCGGAAATCCGGCGGCGATCCGGCGGCGTGCCGACGGGCGGCGGGCGATCGGACAGCGATCGGACGGCATCAAGCGGCGATCTAGCGGCGATTCGGCGGCGATCGGGCCTTGCCATGCGGGGTCGCAATGGCGAATTAAATTCCGTCGCGGCGTGTCTGTTTGGCGTCATGGATTCATTTTTTGGAATTTTGCGCGATTCCATTGACACTGCGGCGATACGCCGGAATGATTATTATAGGTGCAAATTAAAGCATCACGCAGGGAGGATAGGCGAATGGCGCTGGAGATCAACGACCGGCTGGTTCCCGACATCGGCTATCTGATCTACCGCAAATGCACGCCGTCGTGGGAGATCGCGGAGAACGTCATTTCCTTCTACGATATCACCTATGTCGTCGAGGGGAGAGGGGTGTACGTGATCAACGGGGTGCCGTACGAGGTGAAGCGGGGCGATCTGCTGTGCGTACCCACGGGCAGCCTCCGCAAGGCCCACAGCACCATTGACGAGCTCATGCACCTGTACTCGGCCAACTTCAAGCTCTATGACATGAACGGGGAGGATGCCGATCTTCCGCTGCCCCTCTTGTCGCACATCGGAATCAAGAGCGACCTCATCGGACTCTTCCGCGAACTGTCGAACGCCTGGGTGCGGAAGGAGCCCGGGTACCTCATCAAGACGAGGGGGCTGCTTCTCGTCATCATTCACCGGCTGATCGAGCTGATCCTTCTGAAAAAAGACTCCGCCAGCACGGACTACCGGGTGAAAAAGGCGATCAGCTACATCTCCGAGAACTACGCGAACGAGATCTCGGTGAAGGAGCTGGCCGAGATGGTCGGGCTCAACCCCGTCTATTTCGGCGCCCTGTTCAAGAAGGAGACCGGGATGCTCGTCCACCAGTATCTGGCGCAGACGCGGATCAACCATGCGCAGGACATGCTGCAGAACGGCGAGTGCAACGTCACCGAGGCCGCGGAGCGCTGCGGATACAAGGACCTGTCGCATTTCCGCAAGCAGTTCAAGATGATCAAGGGCTACACGCCGTCGCACTGCCTCAGAGCCTGATTGGCCGAAATCGAAAAACATGCATGCGCCCTCGTTTTCGAGGGCGTTTCTTTTTGGCGCAACACAAAAATTATCTTTAATCAGTCACGGTTAACTAAATTCCTGCTATTGTCGGGATTTATCCCCGGTGCTAAATTGTGTTAGAGAATGGCAACGCTTACAGGCAAGCCGTGAGCCAAGATCGGACAGGGTACGGACCCCAGCCCCGCACGCTGAAGGAGGCGCTCGCATCCATGTTTGCGTCGACAATGAACTTGAATAAAACCCTAAGCTATCTGAAGCGCTACTGGGTCCTGTATGTGATGCTGATTTTGCCGATCGCCTTTTTCATCACGTTCCGATATATCCCGATGCACTATATCCTGATCGCGTTCAAGAAGTACAGCATCGTCCAGAGCCCGTGGGAGATGGCCTGGGCGGACAACAACGGGATGCAGTACTTCATCCAGGCGTTCAACAACCGCGACTTCCTGTACGCGCTCCGGAACACCCTCATGCTCAACCTGCTGGACCTGATCTTCGGGTTCCCGGCGCCGATCATCCTGGCGCTGATCCTGAACGAGCTGGTGTTCAAGCGCTTCAAGCGGTTCACGCAGACCGTCGTCTATCTGCCGCACTTCCTGTCGTGGATCATCATCTCCGGCATGGCCCTCCAGCTGCTGGCGCCGACGAACGGACTGGTCAACATCCTGCTCAACCGGATGGGCTACTCGTCGATACCGTTCCTGAACGATCCCGCCTGGTGGGTGGCCACCTACGTCGCGCTGGGCATCTGGCAGAGCGTCGGCTGGAACACGATCATCTATCTGGCGGCGATCACCGGCATCAATCCGGAACTGTACGAGGCCGCGTCGGTCGACGGAGCGGGCCGGTTCCGCAAGATCTGGCACGTCACGCTGCCGGGCCTGCGCCCCACGATCATCGTGCTGCTCATCCTGAGCCTCGGGCATATCCTGAGCAGCGAATTCGACCGGCCGTACGCGCTCAGCAACAAGCTGGTCACCGAAGTGTCCAACGTCATCTCGATCTTCGTGTACAACTACGGGATTCGCGGGTTGAACTTCTCGCTGTCCACGGCCGTCGGGCTGTTCCAATCCGTGGTATGCGTCATCTTCCTGTTCGCCGCCAACGCCCTCGCGAAGCGGTTCGGCGAGCGCGGGATCTGGTAGGAGGACTCGAGCGACATGGTCAAGACAAGGAGCGCCAAAATCGGAGACTGGGTTGTCGTCTTCCTCTGCGTCATCATGATCATCGTCTGTCTGGTGCCGGTGCTCAACATCGCGGCGCGTTCCCTCAGCTCGGCTGACGCGCTGATCCGGAACGAAGTGCTGCTCTGGCCCAAGGGGTGGAACCTGGACGCCTACACGACCGTGCTGGGCGACTCCAAATACACCTGGTCGCTCACCTGGACGGCCATCCTGACCGTGATCTGCACGGTCTGGTCGCTGTTCATGACGATCCTGTGCGCGTATCCGCTGATCTACGATCTGAAGGGCAAAAAGTTCTTCGTCGGGCTTATCCTGTTCACGATGTACTTCAACGCGGGCACCATCCCGATGTACCTGCTGCTGAAAGAGCTGCACCTGCTCAACAATCCGCTGGTGCTCATCATCCCGAACTGTCTGAGCGTGTTCTATGTCATCATCCTGCGCAGCTTCCTTTACACGATACCGGACAGTCTGCGGGAATCGGCCGAGATTGACGGCGCGGGACCGTTGAGGATTCTCGTCAACGTCTATCTGCCGCTCTCCACGCCGGTGCTCGCGACGCTGGCGCTGTTCTACGCGGTCGGGCGGTGGAACGGGTTCTCCGACGCGCTGATGTTCATGAACGACCGGAAGTACTACCCGATCCAGCTCCTGCTCTACAACATCCTGAACAGCATCAACAGCATCGAGGTGGCCACGCAGGAAGGCTTCACCACGCCCGGTTTGTCCGAAACGATCAAAGCGGCAACGGTCATGTTCGCGACGGTGCCGATCCTGTTTGTGTATCCGTGGCTCCAACGCTACTTCATCGCCGGCGTGACGCTCGGAGCCGTCAAGGGCTGATGGAACAGGTTTATATGGCTGGAAAATCCCGGCTTTGAGAAAGGGGTTTAGCGGGGTAAAAATTGACTTTGTCTCTGACACTGTAAATTTTTATAAAAATACCCAAAAACTGATTAAGGGGGAGCGAAGATGAGATCTCGCCGTATCGTGATGACCATCCTGACGTTCATCCTTGCGTCCGTGCTCGTTCTCTCGGGATGCAGCAAGGGCAAGTCGGACAACTCGTCGTCGTCTTCGTCCACGCCGTCGAGTTCGTCCAGCAGCAACACGTCGAGCTCGAGCGGTTCCGGCAGCGGCGGTTCGGGTTCGGGCGACTCCGGCGGCGGCCTGGATCCGCGGCTGGAGAAGTGGGGTCTCGATGAAAACCTGCGCTTCAAGGAGACCCGCAAGATCAAGGTCGAAGTCTACGACCGCGGCAATGACAACGGCACCCCGCCGGAAAGCAACTTCTACGCGCAGTACATCAAGGAAGGCATGCTCCGCGACCACAACGTGGAGGTCGAGTTCGTCCCCGTTCCGCGCTGGACGGAAGTGGAGGTCATCAACAACCTGCTGGCCGCCGGCGAGGCGCCGGACGTCAGCGTGACTTACTCCTATCCGACGATCCAGACGTACGCGAACATGGGCGGCGTGCTCGACATGGCGCCGTATCTGGAAGAAGCGAAGGATTTCCTGCCGGACCTCTGGGATCTGCTGACCGATGACAACATCTACTGGAACAGGGATCCGCAAACCGGCACCATCTGGGCGATCGAAGCGCGTCTCGCCGTTCTGAACCGGATTAATACGTTCGTGCGCGAGGACTGGCTGAAGAAGCTCAATCTGCAGCCGCCGACGAACCTGCAGGAATTCGAGAACATGCTGCGGGCGTTCCGCGACAACGCCGGGCTGCTGCTGGGCGCCGACGCGGACAAGATGATCCCGTTCTCGATCAGCTTCGACGTGGGCTGGCGGGCCGATCACCTGATCGCTTCGTTCGTCCCGAACGACATTACGGACAAGGATATGTTCGTTTACGGTTTCGACGACCGGAAGTTCCTCTATCCGAACTACAAGGAAGCCATCCGCGTCCTGAACAAGTGGTACAACGAAGGTCTGATCTGGAAGGACTTCTCGCTGTATCCCGCGGGCGACCCGACGGAAGACAACCTGATGAAGGCCGGCTATGTCGGCGCGTTCATGCACAACTGGGACTATCCGTACCGCAACGGCGAAGACGGCATCCACGCCGCGCTGCAGCGCATGGTTGGCCCGGACGCGGCGTACGTCGCGATCGAGCCGTTCCCGAACGATGCCGGCCTCTACCGGAAGTTCCTGTCCCCGCCGATTGACCGGAAGGTCTTCTTCCCGGCGACGAACAAGGAACCGATCGCTTCGCTGCTGTACCTGAACTGGATCTCGAAGGAAGAGAACCGCCTGTTCCTGCAATTCGGCGAAGAAGGCGTCACGCACGAGAGAATGCCGGACGGCTCCTACAAGGCGCTGGTCGTGACGGGCGAGAAGATCATGAACTCGCCGAACAACATCGACTACACGATCACCGTCAACGGCATCAAGCTGTCCGATCCGGACCTGACCATCAAGTCGATCGCGAACGGCTACGCCGGCGTCGACAAGCGGTTCATCGAGATCGCGCACAGGATCACCACGCATGACGGCCGCATCGGCAAGAACGCGAACGTGGGCGAAATCGCGGCGGAATCCGGCATGGGCCCGGCGCTCAGCGAGAAACGCGACGTGGTCCTGAACCAGGCGATCGTCGCGTCGCCCGATCAGTTCGACAGGGTCTTCGACTCCGGCATGGAGGACTACCTCAGATCCGGTGGCCAGGCGATCATCGACGAGCGCAAGGCGAAGTGGGAGCAATTCTACGGCGACAAGACGAATCTGGACTGATCGCCGGGACGGCGTCCGCAACCAAGGCCCGGAGGTTTGCGCAAGGCAAGCCTTCGGGCTTTCCATTTGCGGAACGAAGAAGAGGCCGCAGCGGGTCTCTTTCTTTTTCTGGCGTTCTCTTTTTCCTCGGGTTGAGATAACCTAGAATCAGCATGTCCCGCGCCGGGAACATGCAAATCTGATCAAAGGGGAGGAGTCACATGCAGATCACACCGGTTCCGTTCCTGGAAGAGTCGCAGTCACAGCCAAACTATTCGGACGAGCAAATTGTCGACATGTTCCTGTCCATCTGTTGCAGATCGTCGTACACGTACCGGAACTACCGGAATGCCATCGAGCGCTTTCGGCACTTCGTCTCCTTCAAGCCGCTCGGGCAGGTGTCGTGGCGGGAAATCGAGGCGTACAAGATCGGGTTGATGAAGGGGTATTGCAGCGTCTCCGGAAAACCGCTGTCGCAGGCCACCGTCGCCGGATTGATCGCGCCCCTGCGCTCCCTGTACAAATGGGGAAGCGATCCCAACATCGCGCTGTTTCCTCACAACCCGACCACCTGCGTCAGACTGCCGAAAATTCCGGTGAGCAGCAAAAACCATTACCTGACCAGGCAGGAAATCGGCAAACTGCTGGAACAGCTGGGGAGCCAGGGGCTGAGGGATTATCTGATCGGACTGACGCTCACTCTGCTCGGTCTCCGGGTGTCGGAACTCGTGGCCATCCGGGGGAATCATTTTTTCGCCGATCCGCTTGGAACTTCCGTCTGGCTGACCGTCGAGAACGGAAAAGGCGGGAAATCGCGGGAGGTGAAGGTGCCGGACCGGCTGTGCCAGCTGATCACGCAGTACATGGACGAGCGGAGAGGCTCCGGGGCGGTAGGCGCCTGGGCCGGCGAAGCGGACTGGATGAGATCGGACGCGCGGTTGTTTCCGCTGTCGACCCGGCAGGTGGAGCGCATCATCCGGGGCGCCTGCGAGAAGATCCGGCTCGAGAAGAAGGTGACGCCCCACTGGCTGCGGCACACGAACGCCACGCTGGCCCTGCTGAACGGCGCGACGCTGCAGCAGGTCCAGGAGAACCTGGGGCACTCGCACATCAATACGACCCAACGCTATCTGCATACGGTCGGGCAAATAAAAAAAGCCGCCCCCGACTATGTCGAGGACAGTCTGAGGGACTATCTTCAGGTTGCGACGCAGTTCTGACAGGCTTGAGTCCTGCGCGGAGAGCCGTATCCAATCCCATTCGGCCAAAGATTGCAGCAGATTCGGCAGCGACAACTTGTCGCACAATATTTGTTAATCGACTTTATTATATTATTTCCGCCGGCCGAACTGTCAAGCCTCAGTTGGTCGCTTGCGGCCGAAAATCACGTTCTTCCGCCTTCTGCAGTTTCGTGCCCGTTCCGGCACGACCTCCGAAAGTCAATCGCGCCTCCTGCGCCAACCGGATCCCGCAGCGGAGCCCGGGCATCGGCACACATAAAGGAATCCCAACCCGTAAGCGGGACGATCCCGTATCCCAATACCAGAGCGAAATACATAATTAATGGAACTCCGTCAAGTCGTACGATGTCGAACAACAAATATTGTTCGACACGATTTTGGGACATCCATATTCTAACGTCCCGGCATGAATATGTTTGCAAAAGAAATTGCAGGAACACGCGGCGTCTCAACATTTCCGAATGAAAGGTACCGCCATCATGAGACAGATTTCAGAAATTTCGGACGACGAGCTGCTCAACATGCTGAAAAGCGGAGAACATGAATTTTTCACGCTGGCGGAAGCGCACAAGACGCTGGGCGGCGCCGGGGTTCGGACCGGGATCGAGGACATCCGCCGGAGGATTCTGACGCTGTACCGCGACGGCTATCTGGGCAACGAGCCGACGGGCGACGGCGTGAACATGTATTTCCTCGTCTATTGTCCCGAATCCTGAGCGCATCCGGGCATCCGGGCGATCTGCATGCTCCATCATGTGAAGCGGACATGAACCGCAACCAACGTTCCCACTACCATTCCCATACATAACAGGAGGCGCAATGTTCATGGAAAAGAAGCTCGCAAGTCCGCCGGTGCATCAACACGAAAGGAAAGGCGTCCAGTCTTCGGTCCACGCCGCCGATCTGGAGAAGAAGCGGGCGCTGGCGAAGAAGCAGGCCCAGGACAAGGTGAGGGCCAGAACGCTGGCCAAGCAGCAGCAGCTCGCGGAACGCATCGCCACGGCGACCGAGCAGCTCGCGGCCGGCATCGAAGAAGCCAGCAGCGCGGCGGAAGAACTCGGCGCCACGATGGAGCAGATCGCCAAGGGAGCGAACGAGGCGTCGTCGGCGGCGGAGGAATCCCGCGCGGCCATCAATCAGATCGAGAAGGCGGCCGTCGTGTCCGAGAGGAACGCGAAGGAATCGCTCGAGCGCGTCGATCTGGCCAAGAGTCTGATCGAGTCCACTTCGCGGGACATCGAGCAGATGATCAAGGGCATCCAGGTCGCAGCCGAGGTCAACCTCGAATCGGTCAAGCTGGTCGGGGAGCTGGAGCGGCAGTCGGATGAGATCGGGAACATCGTGCAGGCCGTCGTCCGGATCGCCGACCAGACCAATCTGCTCGCGCTGAACGCGGCCATCGAGGCCGCGCGGGCCGGCGAGCACGGCCGGGGATTCGCCGTCGTCGCCGACGAAGTGCGCAATCTCGCCGAGATCTCGGAGAAATCGGCCCGGAACATCCGCGAGCTGGTCAACGAGATCCAGAACAATGTCAAGGTCGTGGTGGCGGATATCGAGAACGCCGGCAAAGCGGCCAACGAAGAAGTGGAGAAGGCGAAGCAGACGACGGCCGACCTCCTGAAGATCGCCCAGGACGTCGTCATCGTGCAGCAGGGCGTCGCCGAGATCACGCAGAACGCGGTGGACGCGAACAAGGGAGCGGCCGAGTTCCTGACGCTCGCCGAACAGGTGGCCGCCGCCGCCGAGGAGCAGAGCAGCAGCACCGAGGAGATCGCCAAGCTGCTCCAGACGCAGAACAAGGCGTTCAGCGAACTGAACGCGGCCGCTTCCGACCTGGTCCAGATGGCCGAGGAGCTGAAGGTGTCCACGGACACGCAGAAATCGGCCGAGGCGCTGGCCGCCGCGTCGGAAGAACTGTCGGCCAACGTGGAGGAAGGCAACGCGACTTCCGCCGAGATTCTGCGGGCGATGCAGCAGATTTCGGCCGGCGCCCAGGCGCAGGCGGAGCTCACCGACAAGTCGCTCCAGCTCGCGGAGCGGCTGGCCGTGGCGGCGAAGCAGATGAATGAGCGGGCGGTCGTGTCCACGGAGAAGCTCCTCGAACTGCAGAAGCTGCTCGAAAGCAACAAGACCGCGGTCGACGCCCTGATTTCCGGCATCTCGACCGCCGCGGACGCGAGCCTGGAGTCGGCGCGGAACATCCAGAGCCTGGAGGAGACCGTCCGCAAGATCGACAAGATCGTCGACGCGATCGTCAACGTGACGATCCAGACCAACATGCTGGCCGTGAACGGTTCGATCGAAGCGGCCCGCGCCGGCGAGTTCGGCCGGGGATTCTCGGTCGTCGCCGGCGACATCCGGTCGCTTGCGAACGAATCCGCGGAGAACACGGACAAGATCAAGGACCTGGTCCGGGGCATCCAGAGCCAGATCCAGCGGGTAGCCGCCGACATCGACTCGTCCAGCAAGACGTCGCTCGCCGAAGCGGAGAAGGCGAAGAAGATCACGGAGAACCTGATGGTCATCGAGGAGAGCATGGTCCGGATCATCGCGGAAGCGCAGGAAGTGCAGAAGAACGCGGACGAATCGATGGTCGCGCTGGAGCAGGCGAGAAAAGGCGTGGAGCAGATCGCCGCCGCCGCCCAGGAGACGAGCCGCGCCGCCGAAGAAGCGACGAACGCCGCGGCCGAACAGTCGAAGGGCATGCAGGAACTGGTGGAGGCGATTGAGGAAATTTCCGGTCTCGCCGACGAGCTGCAAAATATGTGACGGGACGGGACGATGCGATGACGGCGATAGATCAGCAAATGAACCATGCCGAACGTCAGCTTGTCACGTTCCATCTGGAAGAGGATGAGTTCGGAGTCGACATTCGCAACGTGCGGGAGATCGTCCGGGTGCCGGACATCAAGCGCGTCCCGAACGCCCCGGATTATATCGAGGGCGTCTGCAACCTGCGGGGGCAGGTGCTGCCCATCATCGACGGACGGGCCAGACTGAACCTGGCCCGGAAGGAGCAGGACGTCAACAACCGGGTGCTCGTCATTGACGCGGACGGCACGGCCATCGGCGTGATCGTGGACCGGGTGTCCGAAGTGCTGAGCGTCGGCGCGCCGGATATCGAAGAACCGCCGCAAATCGTCAGGAACGTGAGCGCCGATTACCTGCAGGGCGTCGTCAAGCTGGAGGGCGGGGCCCGGCTCATCATGCTGCTCGACATTCTCAAGGTCGTGGACGCCGACCGGTCGGCGCAGCTGCTTTACGAACAGGAAAGCTCCGGCTCCGCCGCGGTCCGGACAACGGAGCCGACCGACGCCGGAGACGACGATCAGCTGGTGTCGTTCCTGCTGGGCCACGAAGAATACGCGATCGGAATCGGGCGGGTCAAGGAGATCATCCGCGTGCCCGAGATCATGAAGGTGCCGAACTGCGAGGCGTATGTGGAGGGCGTCGTGTCGATCCGCAACGACCTGCTGCCCATCATCAACCTTCGCGCCTATTTCGGCATGGCGTACCAGGAGATCACGGACCAGACCCGGATCGTGGTCGTCGACATGGGCGGGTTTTCGGCCGGCATCATGGTGGACAAGGTGCTGGAGGTGCTCCGGATTCGCGCCGACGTCATCCAGCCCCTTCCCAAATTTTCGCTGCAGGCGGGCGAGCAATTGACGGGCGTCGCCAGGCTGAACGGCGGCAAGCGGCTGATCATCCTGTTCGAGCCGGCGAACATGCTCTCCGCCGACCAGTACGAGGCGATCGGCGGCGCGCGGGACGACGGTCCGCGGCCCGAGGAGGCCCGGAGCGCCGGGAAGCAGGCGCTGGATGAGGAGCATCTGGTGACGTTCCGGATCGACGCCGAAGAATTCGGCATCAAGATCCGCGACGTGCAGGAGATCAACCGGCTCACCGAAGTGACGAAAATCCCCCGCGCGCCGCACTACATCAACGGAATCGTGAATCTGCGCGGCAACGTCATTCCGGTGCTGGACCTGCGCAAGCTGTTCAACCTCGCGGAGATCGAGGCGACGGACGCCACCCGCATCATCATCGTGGACTGCGGCGGCACGAAGACCGGCGTCGTCGTCGACTCGGTCTCGGAGGTGCTCCGCTTCGAGCGGTCGCTCATCGAACCGCCCCCGGAACTGCTGACGAGCGGCATCGACAGCGACTATGTGGAAGGCGTCGGCAAATTGAACGAAGGCAAACGGATGATCCTGATTTTGAATCTGGAGAAAGTGATCGGATTTCAACAACTGACGGCATGACTTGGTTTTCCCCAGACCGGGCGCGCACGCTGATCTGGGGAAAATCAATTTTCGAGGCTCAAGGGTGAGACGCATTGAAGCATCGCATCAAGGTTCTGATCGTCGACGACTCCGCGCTAATGAGAAGAACGCTGAGGGAGATCCTGCAGACGGACGACGAGCTGGAAGTGATCGGAACGGCCAGGGACGGTCAGGATGCGGTGGAGAAAGCGCGCGAACTGAAACCCGATGTCGTCACGATGGACATCAACATGCCGGTCATGGACGGCCTGACGTCGATGCAGCATATCCTGCACGACCGCCCGGAAATGCCGATCGTCATGATCAGCTCGCTCACGACGGAAGGCGCGTTCACGACCTTCGAGGCGCTGGCCCTGGGGGCGTTCGATTATGTCGCCAAGCCGTCCGGAACCGTCTCGTCCAATCTCCACATCGTCGGCAGGGAAATCATCGAGAAGGTGAAGCTGGCGTACAGGAGCAGCAAGCGCCGGAGCTGGATCAGCCGGGTTCAGGCGCGCAGCGCCGCCGCGGCGAAATGGAAGCCGCCGGTACCCGTCCAGACGCGCAGGCCGCCGGCGGCGCGGTCCGACGATCTGACCGCCGTGGTCGTCATCGGCATCTCGACGGGCGGGCCCGGCACCCTGATGCAGCTCCTGCCGAAGCTTCCGCCTGATCTGAAGGCCGCGGTGCTGGTCGTGCAGCACATGCCCGCCTCGTTCACCTCGTCCTTCGCGAAGAGGCTGGCGGAAGCCTGCGCCATCTCGTTCAAGGAGGCGGAAGCCGGCGATGTGCTGGCGAACGGCCGGGGCTATCTGGCGCCGGGAGGCTATCAGCTGCTCGTCCATCGGGACGGCAGGCTGCTGCGCCTCTCGGGCAGCCCGGTGACGACGTTCATGCCGAGCGTCAACGTGACGATGGAATCGGTGCTGGAGCGGGTCGGCGGGAGCCGGACGGTGGGCGTCATCATGACCGGCATGGGGGATGACGGCGCCGACGCCATGGTGAAGATCCGCCAGGCGGGCGGCATCACCATCGCGGAGGACGAATCGACGGCGATCGTGTTCGGCATGCCCCGGGAAGCGATCCTGCGCGGGGGAGCGGAGATCGTCGTGCCCGCCCCTCAGGTGGCGAACGAAATCGTGAAAGCGGTCGAGCGAATCCGGAACGCGCGCGGGAAGACGTGACCCACCGGCCGGGCGAGGTGAAACGTGATGGATTCGATGTATGCGACCTATTTCGAGGAAATGGACGAACTCCTTCAGCGGGCCGAGGATTGCCTGATCCGGCTGGAGAGCGGCCGCGAAGCCGGCGACATCCACGAGCTGTTCCGCATCGCCCATTCGATCAAGGGCTCCTCGCAGATGATCGGCTACGAGCCGATCGGCGCCCTGACGCACAGGCTGGAAGATCTGCTGGACAGCATCCGGAAAGAGCGGATCCGGCTGGACGGCGAGGTGCTGCGGCTGTGCTTCGACGCCCTCGACCACGTCAAGGCGATGACGGAGTCCAAGAAGTTCCGGTTCGACGAAGATTTCGACCGGGACGCCATCGCGGAGGCCGACCGGCTCGGCGGCGAGATCGCACGGCTGCTGGGACGGCAGCCGGAACCGGGCGAAGGCGAAGGAAGCCGGGAAGCCGCGCCGGCGGGCGACGGCATCGTGAGCGCGCTGAAGGCGGCGCGGGGCGCGGCGGACCGCCGCTATTACATCTCCGTCCGGTTCAGCGACGACGCGCCCATGCTGCAGGCCGTCCTGTACATGATTTTCCACAACATCCGGGAGATCGGGGCGCTGGAGTACTCGACCGTGTCGGACGAGGACATCTTCGGCGCGTCGGATGCGCAACCGGCCTCATCTTGCGCGATGATTCTGAACACCGAACTGGATGCGTCCGAATTGTACCCCTATTTCGACGTCCTGTACGCGGAACGGGTCGAGATCGTCGACCTGTCGGACGAGGCGCTGCGCGAGCGGTCCGTTCCGCGGGACCGGAGATGCCAGGCGTTCTTCGAGACGGTGCTCGACGGGCTTCGCAAGCTGCGGCCGCTGCTGTTCGGCGGGGAGAAGACGAGCGCGGCGAAGCTCGCGGAGGCGCTCCGGGAGCAGTCGGCGCGAGTCGCGGACGAGGCCGCGGGGCTTCCGCCCGGCGCCGTGCCGCCCGCGATCGGGCGTTTCTACGAGCGTTGCCTGCTGCTGCTCGACGGAAGCGCGAAGCTCCGGAAGGAGCCGGCCGAACATCTCCGCCGGGAGTACACCCGCCTGCTGGAGACGGTATACGGTCACGTGCGGGGGCGGATGATTTTCCAGATCGTGAAGGCGAGGGACCGGCTGTTCCGGAAGCGGCTCGGCGAGACGGCGGAGCGGATGGACCGGTCGAAGATCCGCGCGCTGCTCGTCGACGTGAGCGGACTGTCCGCGATGGACGAAGACGACCTGGCGGAACTGATCGCGGTCAAGCGCAACCTCGGCGGCGCGGGCATCGCGGTCGGCATCGTCGCGGGCAGACCGATGAACAAGCGGATCGTGAATGTGCTCGAGGCGATCCGGCCGGTCGAATCCTTCGACGTGTACGGCACCGAGCCGGAAGCGGCGCTCGGCGATCAACGGGAGAGCGGGAGGAGCGGGAGGAACGGCGATATGGACCACTACAATATCATGATCCTGGACGCTGCCGAGGCGTCGGCGTCACTGAAGAAGACGCTGGAATCGGCCGGCTTCCGGGGCGTCGACGCGTTCGCGGACCCCGAACGGGCGATGGCCGCGTTCCGGGACAAGAAGTACCACATCGTGCTCGCGGATATGGACCTGCCGGAGATGGACGGGCTCAAGTTCCTGGCGCGGGTGAGGCAGTACGATCCGATGGCCCAGGTCGTCATGATGACGGCGGACGCTTCGCTCGACCGGGTGCTCGGCTGCCTGGAGCTCGGGGCCGGCGACTGCGTGCTCAAGCCGTTCGGGAGCGAACGGGACGTGACGGAAGCGGTGGCGCGGTCGGCCATCCGGCTGGAACGATGGAAGGACATCATTCGGGATACGGTGCTCCGGCGGCACGAAGCGGCGACGGGAGACCGGGAGGGAACCGAACGGAATACGTGACGGGATCGGGAGGATCGCATGACATTATCCGACGAGCTGTACGGCAAATTTGCCAGGCTGATCTATCAGCGAACCGGCCTCCACTATGAGCCGGCCAAGAAATACTACGTGGAAAAGCGGCTGGCCAGACAGGTGGAGCGCCTCGGGCTGGACAGCTTCAACGCCTACTACATGCTGCTCAAATTTTCCGACAGCGCGTCGGAATTCGAACGCTTGATCAACGATCTCACCGTGAACGAGACGTACTTCTTCCGCGATTTCCCGCAGCTCCGAACGTTCGCGGAAGATGTGCTGCAGCAGGTCGTCCGGGAGAAAAGAAAGCGCAACGACAACCGCCTCAAAATCTGGAGCGCCGCCTGCTCGACGGGGGAGGAGCCCTACACCCTCGCGATCATCCTGCAGGAGATGCTCGACGATCCCGAGCGCTGGGATCTGAGCATCATCGCCTCGGACATCAACACGGACGTGCTCCAGAGCGCCCGGATCGGCCTCTACGACCGCCGGGCGGTCCGGGACGTGCCCGTCGAATATTTCGAGAAATATTTCACCGACAGCGACGGAAAATTTCTGATCCGCAAGGAGATCCGGAACCGGATCCAGTTCAGGAAGATCAATCTGATGGATTCGAAGGCGCTGGGCAAGATCACGGGCTGCGACTTCATCTTCTGCCGCAACGTCCTGATCTACTTCGACGATCTGTCCAGGAAGAAGGTGCTGGACGACTTCTATCACAGCCTGAATCCCGGCGGCTATCTGTTCCTGGGCCATTCCGAGTCGGTGGGGAGAATATCCTCCGCCTACACGTCCGAGAGAATCGGCGACACGATCGTGTATTCGCGGCCCAAATCGCACTAGACGCGGCAGGCGGACGGGGGAGTGCCAATGAACGATCCGATGGTTTCCGAACGGGTTTTGCGGGAGATGCTGCTGAAGGAATGGACGGAATGCGCCGGCGTCCTCGAAAGCCGGATTCTGCGGCTTGAGGTCAATTCCCGACACGGCGAATTAATGGAAGAGATTCTGGAGACGATTCGCCGGGTGAAAAGGGGATCCGCCTACATCGGAGCGACGGGCGTCACGAAGATCGTCCACGAGCTGGAGTCGGCGCTTCGGACGTTGGGGGATCTGGGCATCCGGGCGGACGCGGAGCTGATCGATCTGCTGCTCTTGGCCGTCGAAGCGCTGGGCGACGGGCTTCGGGCCTTCGGCGACGCGCTCGACGGACGCGGACCGCTCGCGGCGGACGGCCCGTTCGCGCCCGGGACCGACGCGGAAGCGAAGTGGAGCGAAGTCGCTTGCGGATTGCGGGCGTATTTCGATCGGGCGCATCCGGGCGCGCCGGCGGCCGGCGGTGGAGCGAATGCGGCAGGCGGCGCAGCGGAGATGGCGGGCGGCAAAGCGGATGGGACGGACGCGGGTGCGGCGGATGCGGGCGGCGGAGCCGGCGGGGCTGACGCCGCAGGCGGGCCGGATCGGGCGGAAAGCGGAGAAAGCGGGAACGGGCGCGGGCAAACGGACATCTTGGCGCGGCTCCCGGGCGGTGCGGACGGGCGACCGGGGACCGCGGCCGATCCGGCGCGGAACGCCGCGCAGCTTTCCCACCACCCCCAAAGCATCCGGGTCAGCCAGGACAAGCTCGACAAGATGATGAACATGATCTCCGAGCTGCTCATCGCCAAGAACGCGTTCATGCATCTGTCCGCGCGGCTCAACGTGGAGTACGACCTGCCGGAGTTGTCCAAGGAAGTGAAGGAAATCGGCTTCTCCGTCAACCGCATCACGGACGAGCTGCAGAACGCGATCATGTCGATCCGGATGGTGGAGATCAGGACGGTGTTCCAGAAGATGCCGCGGATCGTCCGGGATGTCGCGCATTTGACGGGGAAGAAAATGGAACTCGCGATGGCGGGGGAGACGACGGAGATCGACAAGACGATCGTCGAGCAAATCAGCGACCCGCTCGTCCACCTGATCCGGAACGCGGCGGACCACGGCATCGAGGCCGCGGAAGAACGGCTGCGCAAGGGCAAGAGCGAGACCGGCCGGATCGAGCTCCGGGCGTACAACAAGGACAAGCACGTCTACATCGAGATCGAGGACGACGGCAAGGGCATCGACCCGGAAGCCCTGAAGCGGAAGGCGCTCGAGCGCGGGCTCATCGCGCCGGATCAGGCGGAACGGATGAGCGGAAGCCAGCTCGTCAATCTGATTTTCCTGCCGGGGTTCAGCACGGCCGGGCGCATCACGGAAGTGTCCGGCCGCGGCGTGGGCATGGACATCGTGAAGAGCAACATCGAGAAGCTGGGCGGCGCCGTCTTCATCGACAGCGAAGTGGACAGGGGAACGAAGGTGGTCATCCGCCTGCCGCTCACCCTCGCGATATCCCGCGGGCTTATCGTCAATGTCGCGCGGGAGTCGTACATCATTCCGATCGAGTACATCTCGGAGACGGTCAAGTTCGGCAGGCGGGACATCCATCGGTTCGACGGCAAATTTTTTGCCCACCACAAGGGCTCGGTGATCGGCGTCGAATGGCTCGCGAAGCTGTTCCAGCTGGGCGACCGGGATCTGGACGGGAAAGACGAATTCCACGCGGTCATCATCTCGGGCGGCGGCGAGAAGTTCGGCATCATCGTGGACAAGCTCCTGAGCGAGCAGGAGTTCGTCATCAAGGCGCTGCACGGCCGGCTTGCGGGCATACCGGGCATTTCGGGCTCCACCTTGCTGGGAGACGGACAGGTTGTATTGATCGTGAACCCCCTGGACCTCATACGTCTTGCCAAAAACGGTTGATGTGCGGGGAGGCTGCCTATGGAGAACAAACTGACGAAATTCGCCGTGTTCAACAACAAGGGCGGCGTCGGCAAGAGCACCCTGAGCGCGCATCTCGCCCACGGTCTGGCGCTGGAAGGGTTCAAGGTCTTGCTGCTCGACGCGGACGGGCAGAACGATGCGAGCCTGTTCCTGGGCATCGGAGACGAGGATATCCGGAAGACGCTGTACGACATCATTTGCGGCAGCCGCAAAGTCGGGCTGGAAGAATGCATCATCCGGGCCCGGGACAATCTGGACCTGCTTCCCTCCGCCCGGCTGGATCTCATCAACATGGAACTGTACCGGCAGCCGCTCGACATCCTGCATGAGAAGCTGATGCCGCTGGAGGCGCTCGGCTACGAGATCGTGATCATCGATTGCGGGCCCCAGCGGACCAAGGTGAACGACGCGATCCTGCATTACGCGGACGGACTGATTGTGCCCGTGCAGATGCAGGCCGCGTCCGTCCGGGCGATCGGCAACATGTACGAGTACCTGTTCGATCTGAAGCGGGATGCGGGCCTGATCAAGCTGTTCGTGCCGATGATGTACGACCGGCGGCTCAGCGACGCCCGCGAGAACATGGAGATTTTGAAGGAATTTTGCGCAAGCGACGATCTGCTCGCCGCGCCCGTCCATCGCAGAACCCGCATCGCGGAGGCCGGGAAGCTGGGGAAGACCGTGTACGAGTATGACGAAGAATCCGCCCGGCAGTTCGACAGCATCGTGGAAAGGGTGATGTCCCATGTCCCGCGGAAAGTCGAATCGAAATGACCGGTCCAACCTCGAGAAAATGAAGCGCGAGATGCGAAGGAAGAAGGAGAAGGCGGAATCGCTGGCGGGCGGGGCGGGCGGATCTCCTGCCCCGCCGGAGCCGCCGGAACCGCCGGAATTTCCGGCGCAAGCCAAGCCGCCGAAACCGTCGAAGCCGGCGAAGCAGACGAAGCCGGAGGAATCGCCGGAGCTTCGGACGTTTCCGGCGCGGCCGGAACCGTCCGTCGCGGCGGACGAAGCGGCGGCCGATGGTACCGCCTCCGTCGTCGCTGAAGTCGCCGCCGCTTCCGCCATTGTCGCAGAGGGCGCCGCCTCCGAGATCGTCGTCTCCGAGGCTGTCACCGCCGAGATCGTCGTCTCCGAGGCCGCCACCGCCGAGAGCGTCGTCTTCGAGACTGCCGCCGCCGAAACTGTCGTCTCCGAGGCCGCCACCGCCGAAAATGTCGTCTCCGAGAGCGTCGTTTCCGAGACCGCCTCTGCAGTGGAAGCCGTTGCTTTCGAGATTGCTGCCTCCGCTTCCGCCGCCGACGTTCCGCAAGAGCGGGAAGTTTCGATCGAAGCGGCACGGGACCGCAAGCTCGATCTTGTCATTTTCCGGACGGGGGCGGAGAAGTTCGCGTTCAGGCTGACGCATGTGCGGGAGATCGTCAGGGTGGAAGGACTGAGGTCCGTTCCCGGCGCGCCGGAGCATGTGGTCGGGCTGCGCAACCTGAGGGGCGAAGTGTTGCCGGTCATCGACCTTCGCAGCCGCTTCCGCATGCCGCCCAGGGCGTACGACGACGACAGCCGGATGATCGTCGCCGAAGTCCACGGCAGCCCGGTGGGCATGATCACGGACCGGATCTCGGAAGTGGCGACCGTGGACGTCTCCGACGTGATGGAGCCGCCCGCCAACATCCGGAGGATCGACGAAGGATACATGACCGGGATCGTGGCGAGGGGCCGGGATCTTGTCATGGTGCTGGACGCGGAGAAGCTGATCGGGACGATCGCGGATCGCGGTTCCCGCCAGGATGAGAGCGGGGGGCGGCATGAAGAACGTGACGCGCATCGCGACCACCGCGATCGGAGCCGGGAGCTGGTCGTGTTTCAGGTGGGCAGGGAGAATTACGCGCTGGACATCGGGCATGTGCGGGAAATTTTGCGCTACGGCGAACTGCTCCATGTGCCGAACGCCCATCCCTGCGTGGAAGGCGTCATGACGGTCAGGAACCGCCTGCTGGCCGTGATCAATCCGGGAAGTATCTTCGGCCTTCGCGATCACCGGATTTGCGAGTCAGCCCGGATCGTCGTCGTGCAGACGGAGACGATGACCTTCGGCATCGTGGTGGACCAGGTGTCGGAGGTGGCCCGCGTTCCGGAAGACCGGTTCCACAAGCCGGTCCATATCGCAGGCGCCGGCGATACGGATCTCGTCAGCGACATCGTCGAGCTGAACCGCGACCGGCGGATGGCGATGGTGCTCGATCCCCGCAGGCTGACGGCGTTCGCGGAACTGGGCGGGCTGTATGCCGGACTCGGACAGGCGCGTCACGGGAGCGGCACAGCGGATCAGGGGAGCGGCGTATCGGATAAAGGGAGCGGTGCAACGGACCACGGGAGAATCGATGCGGATCATGGGGCGGATTTTTCCCGGGATAAGGCGCTTCAGGAAAAAATCGTCACCTTCCGCGTCGACGGCGGCGAATATGGCATCGGCATGGACCGCGTCCGCGAGATCAGCCATCCGGACCGGATTGTCGGCATACCGGGAACGCCGGGCCACATTCCCGGCATGGCGAGCCTGCGGGGCGACCTGTTCCCGCTCGTGAATCTGAGGGTGCTGTTCGGCTTCGCCGATCACGCGGATTTCGGGAAGTCCAGGCTCCTGGTCGTGGAGCACGGCGGACAGCGGGCCGGCCTGCTCGTGGACGAGGTATCCGAGGTCCTCGATGTGGATCGGGAACGGTTCGAACCCGTCTCGCGTCTGGCGGAAGCAGAGGACCGGAGAAAGTATGTGGACCGGTTCTGCAAGCTGGACGGGGGAAGAACGACCGTATTGATGGTCAATCTGGACGCGGCGCTTGAAGGCGTGTTGTGAGCCGGAGGCGATTTGTGCCTGCCGGGGAGCGGGGCGGCGGCACGCCACCGGCCGGGAATGTGGGAATAGACGAAGCGTTTTCCGCTATTTTGTCGAATCTGCGGGATCTCGATGAAATAGAGGAAGCTTCTTCGTCTATTTTGAATTTGAAAGCGCTTGCAGAAGGCAATCCGGCGTGAATAGTGGAAGAAATTTCTTCTATTTTCCGCTTTTCACCCCATATCCCGGGAACAAGCGAAGAAATTTCGCCAATTTGCGCGGAGCCTGCGCCCGAATCCATGCCAAGGACGAAAGATATTGCCTCGATCCCTGTTGCGACGGAAAATGAAGATGTCCGCGCAGGGCTGACGGTCGCGCCGGCGCGGCTGGCGGCGGATCGCGAACAAGGTTCAGGCGGTGGTTTCATGGACGGACAACTTTCAGGCGGTGGTTTCATGGACGGACAACTGACGATCCGAGGGTTGCAGCAGATCATCAAAGCGAAGGATTTTCACCCGGACAACAAGCAGGGATACTTCCTGAAGTTGATCGAGGAAATCGGGGAACTGTCGGAAGTCATCCGCAAAGAATCGCGCATGCGCGACGGCGGCATCAAGGGCGCCATTGAAGAGGAACTGTACGATGTGCTCTACTACACCCTGGCGCTGGCCAATGTGTACGATATCGATCTGGAGCGATGCCATGAGCTCAAGGATGAAATCAATCGCCGGAAGTACGATGCTTGATCGTGCGGAGCAAGCGACGCGGAGGTGCGATGGTGGAACCGGATCGGAATGAACGGGAAGAGGCCGTATCCGTAATCGAATCAACCCTCGCGAATTGCGAGAACATGACGCGCAAGTTTCCGGAGGGATCGCCCCAGCACACCCTGCTCCGGAACCGGATCAAGGCGCTCCGCATCGCGAAGGCGCTGCTCACCGACGATCCGGCGGCGGACTACAGCGTTGAGGAGTTGAAGGAGGCGCTGCCGCCCGTCATGTCGATTATCGGCAAGACGGCCAAAGCGCAGGCCAAGTACGAGAAGGGCGGCGCGAAATTCAACCGGTTCGAACCGCTGCTCCGCGCCATGCAGGCGGCCAAGGCCTGCATCGAGGGCAGGATCGGCGGTCGCCAACCCTGATATCGGCGCGGAGTGCGGTGAGCGGGTGCATTTCATGCACCTTTTTCAATGGGGTGGCGCCGGAAACCCGCCAACAAGTGCGTAGGTGCACCTGATTCAGGCGGCTTGACCAGGCACACACCGAAACAAGTGCATAAACGCGCCTATTGGGGCTTTTCGGTTGACAGGCGGCCAAACGGGTGCTTTTTTGCACCAAGAGAAAGCGACGGCGAAAGGGCGGACGATCATCGGGAGCGGGCAAACGGCCCGCTTTTTTGCTGCGGACGGGAGCAGTCGGTCATCAAGTCGGCAATTTTTATCAATCCTTCGCCGCGCGACGTTGTATAGTGGTGTCAGGAGGGACAAGGAGGTGCCGGATGGACTACAGGGAGCATATCGCCAGAGCCGTCGCATACATCGAGCGGAACCTGTCGGACGATCTCGATCTGGACGCGTGCGCCCGGGCCGCCGGCTACTCGAAATACTACTTCCTGCGCGTGTTCAGGGAAGCGACGGGGATGACGCCGGCCGACTACATTCGCAAGCGGCGTCTGAGCGAGATCGCCAAGCGGATCCGCGAAGGCGGCGAGCCCATCGCGGACATCGCCTTCGCCTGCGGGTTCAATTCGAAGGAGAATTTCATCCGCGCGTTCAAGAACGAGCATCACATCCTGCCGTCGGAATACCGAAAGGCCCGGAACAGCCTGCATCTGCTGGAGCCGCTCGACTTCGGGGAAAAACCGTTCGCCGTCGAGCCCGACATCGTCGCGATCCCCGCCTTTTCCCTCACCGTCTTCAGGAGCGACGAGGACGAGCCGCCGAAGTTCTGGAACAAGTACAACGCCAGGAAGCTTTCCCTGCGTTTGTCGGGCGGCCGGACATGCGAGGACTATGGCGTAAGCATCCGGAACCCCGCCGGGAACCGGCTGGATTACTACATCGGCATACGCTCGGAGATGGCGGTGGGCGATGTGTCGGGCACGGTGGAACTGCGCATTCCGGGCGGCACGTACGCCGTGTTCCGGACCCCGGTCGCATCCCGCGACAACTTCGTCAGCACGATCCGGCGCACGTGGGACTATATCCATACGGTATGGCTGCCGCGGAGCGGCTGGCGATACACGGGCGGCTATCAATTCGAGAGCTACCTCGAACAGAGCCGCGCCTTCACCGAGACCATCCATATCCCGATCGAGGAGGCACAAGACCGATGAAAAAGCTTGACGTGACCTGGGACGGCATTCCGGACAGCACCGGTTATCTGTTCTCCTTCGCCAAGTCGCTGGCCTGCGCCGCAAAGCGCAGTCCGTGGCCGGAATATGCGGAGGATATCGTTGCGACCAGCGGATTTGCGTTCCGCATGTGGGTGTCGTCCGATCTCTGCGTGTCGGCGACCAGCATCTGGGAGTTCGACCGCCAGAAGGAATGGGTCGAAAACGGCGGCCTGACCTGCGAATACGTCGGCCGCTACTGGGGGCAGGACGAGATCGAGGAGGCGAGGCGCCTCGAGGCGATCGCGAATATCAAGCGCTCCATCGACAGCGGCATTCCCGCGATCGCGTGGGACATCGGCGTGCCGGAGTGGGGACTGATCACCGGCTGCGACGATGATGCGCGGCAGTTCGCCACGCTTGACATTACGGGCCGGTCGGACACCATGCCCTTTGACCTTCTCGGCAAGCGCGAAATCCCGATTCTGTCGGTGCTGACCGTGACCGGGACGAGCGGGAAGTCGCGGGAGGAGATTTTGCGCGATACGAAGAAGCTTGCGGTCACCCACCTGACCGGCGGCGAATGGTGCGAGAACGCGAAGGGATTGGACGCCTATCCCGCGCTGATCGCGCATGTCGGGGAGCGGTTCAATCCGGACGCGTCGTGGAATCTCGAATATTTCCTCGGCACCTACGGGGCGCTGAAGCGCTACGCCTGGACGTATTTCGAAAAGGCGGGCGAGGGCGAATTGGCCGCCCTGTACCGGGACGTCCATGCGGCGTGGCAGGAGTCGTTCGAGCTCAAGAGGAGCCGGGACATCGGCATGCCGGACGTTCGCGCGCGGATTGCGGCGTTGCTCCGGTCGGCGCACGAGAAGGAGAGCCGGGCCGTGGAACTCATGAGCCGCGGCGCCTGACGAAGCTTCGGCGCGATGATGAGCCGGCAGACCCGCTTCCGCCGGCTCAAACGCCGCGTCAATGCACCAGCGGCCGCCGGGCGACGGCATCCGGGCCGCCCTCGGAAATGCCGAACCGGTCGTACACGGCCCGCAGCGGCCTCGGCAGCCACCAGTTCGCGCGCCCGGCCAGCTTCATGAAGGCGGGCACCAGCACGGCCCGGATCAGCGTGGCGTCGACCAGGATGGCCAGCGTCATGCCGACGCCGAGCATTTTCAGGAACACCACATCCCCGAACGCGTACGCGGCGAACGTGAAGGCGAGAATGCCCGCGGCCGTCGTGACGAGCGAACCGCTTTTCTGCAGGCCGGCGGCCACCGCGTGTTCCAGATCCCCCGACCGTTCATACTCCTCCTTGATCCGCGAGAGAATGAACACCTCGTAGTCCATCGACAGCCCGTAGGCGATGCAGAACATGAGAATCGGAATGCTCGGCTCGACCGATCCGGCCGGCGTGAACCCGAGCAAGCCGGCCAGATTGCCCTCCTGGAACACCCACACCAGCGCGCCGAACATGATGGTCAGGCTCAGCATGTTGAGCACCGTGGCCTTGAGCGGCAGGAGCAGGCTGCCGGTCATCAGGAACAGCAGGATGAACGTCGCCGCGAAGATGAGGGCGATCGCCGGCGGCACCCGCTCCAGCAGCGCGTCGCGGAAGTCGGTCAGGTCGGCCGGGTAACCACCGACGAGCACATCGAACGGCGCTTCCGCCGCCCGGACTTCCCGCACGATGTCCGATGCCCGCTCGCCGATGGCCGCTCCGGACGGAATCACGGTCAAAAAGGTCCCGCCGTCGCTCCCCGCAAACCGTTCGTGCCACCCGCTCGGCTCCAGCACCAGGCGTCCGTCCGCGTAGGAACCCGCCAGCGAATCGACCTGCACGATGCCGTCGATCCGCGACAGGCGGGCGGCATAGTCGGCGATGGCCGCCGTCAGGGAGGCGGGATCGGCGACCGCCGGCGCGACCACCCGGATTGCGTCGGTTTCCTCCGCGGCGAAGTTCGCGTTCTTCTGATCTTCCACGACGCGGCTGGAAGCATCCGGCGGAAGCACGCGATGGTCGGGCAGGCCGAAGCGCAGGCCGAGGACGGGGGAGGCAAGCAGCAGCAGCGCCACTGCCGCGGACGCGCCATAAAGTCCGGGCCGCTTCATCACCTGCCGGGCGTACCGGCTCCACCGGCCCGGACGGACCGCCGGCCCGGCCGCGGACGCCCCGCGCCTGCGGGCCAGCCGATCGCCGAGGATCGCAAGCCACGCCGGCAGAATGATGATCGAGCCGATCAGCCCGAACAGGACGACGAGTACGCCCGTCCAGGCGAAGGACTGCAGGAACGGAAACGGAAACACGAACAGCACCGCGCAGGCGGCCGCCACCGTCACCCCGCTGAACAGCACCGTCCGGCCCGCCGTGCCCGCCGTCCGGATCACGGCTTCCTCCACGGAACGGCCGGCCGCCAGTTCTTCGCGGAAGCGCGTGATCATGAACAGGCCGTAGTCGATGCCGAGCCCGAGCCCCATGACGAGCGCCAGATTCAGCGCGAACGTCGACACTTCGGTGAAGGCGACGATGCCCGCAAGTCCGGCGAGCGTCCCGACCATCGCGTACAGGCCGGTGAAGATCGTCAGCGCCGTCGCCCGGAAGCGGCGGTACACGAGAAAGAGCAGCAGCGCCACGCCCGGCAGGATGATCAGTTCAGCGCGGACGAAATCCTGACGGGCGAGCGCCGCGGCCTGGCGGAAAATCTCGTCCTGCCCGCCGACTTCCACCTTGAGCAGCCCGTTGTCGCGCATGTAGCGCGGCGACAGCTCGGCGAGCGCCGTCCGGGCTTCGGTCACGGTGCCGTTCAGCGAGGCGAGGATGAGCGCCTGCCGGCCGTCCTCGCTCCGCAACGTCGGGGAACCGCCGCGCAGCCAATAGGAGTCGGCCTGCCGCACGGCCGGTTCCGCCGCCAGCTCGGCCGTCAGCGCCAGACCCGCCTCCCTCACGGCGGGGTCGTCCACCGATCCGGACCCGGCGGTGACGAGCAGCACGAGCGTCGGGCTTGCGGCGTCGAATTGTCGCTCCAGCAGCCGCCCGGCTTCGAACGATTCCGATCCGGGCACCTCCCACCGGCTCAGGGAGAGTTGACTCACGCCGCCGGCCCCGATGACGGCCAGCAGAACGAACTGGACAATGCCCATGATGGCGATGGTCCTTCGGTTCCTCGCAATGAAGCTTCCGAGTCTGTTCAAGCGGATCTCCTCCTTGATAATAAGTGATTTGGATTTGTTTGATCAATCAAACAAACCGGCTGTATAGAAAAAGGCTGCAGCAGCCTGGGCACCACCGGTGAACGTGCTAACGAAACTGTATATCGTTATGCTTTCGAAAGCGGCAAGATCTGTATCGATAACGAAACTGAGCCGCCTAATTTGCCGTTTGCGAACCGAATTCGGCAGGTTTCGGCGCGAATAGCGTGTCTCCGTTTCGTTACGATTCCAAAACCGCATGAGTGGTCACAATGAACGATTGACCGTTTCGTTGGCAAGATCAGAGGCCATGGGTCACTATATTGTTTGAACGTTCAAACAAATATCCGCGACAAAAGATCAGGGGTTGCCCCCGGTTGCGCGCTTGACATAGGCTTCGAGCATATCGGCCAACACGTCGTAGGCGCCGTCGTAGTCGAAGTCATCGTCGCACAGGTGCTGCATGCCCAGGCCGTCGAAGACGGCGAGCAGGATCGGCGCGAGCGCGCGGGCCTTGTCCTCCGGCAGCTTGCCGACGAGCCGGATCAGTCCGGTCAGATGTTCGCGCTTGCGCTCGAGGGTGTCCCGGATGTTGGCGGAGACGGCATCGTTGCGCATGCCGAGCGCATACAGCTCATAGCGCAGCTTGATCCATGACGGATCGTCCTTCGCCCTCGACTTCGGCACGCTCAGCACGGCGCGGATCGTCTCCGCGCTCACCTCGCGCTCTCCCTGTTCGCGGATGAACGGGAGCGATTCACAATACCGCTCGGACTCGCGGCGGAACACCTCGGCGAACAGCATGTCTTTGCTTGCGAAGTAGTATCCGATCAGCCCCTGGGCCACGCCGGCCTCCCGGGCGATCTCCTTCGTGGACGCCGCGTCGTAGCCCCGCTCGGCCAGCACCCGATACGCGGCCTGGATGATGTTCTCCCGCTTCTCTTGCTCCTTCATGATGCCACCCCGCAGGCGTCCGGATATTGATTGTTCGATCAAACAAAATATATGCGACGCCGGCCATGTTTGTCAAGCGCGTGCGGAGACGGCCGTGCCCGTCCAGAGGCTGCTGCGGCTGTCGGGGCTGATTTGAAAGGGCCGGCGGCGTCGGAAGACGGCATACACGCGGGATGGGAGCCGACGGCTCCCGTCCTCTCTTTTTTGCCGGACAAAGAGATGCCAAATTCGACAAACTGCGATATTATGGACGTTGCAAGGCACCCATCCGGGAAATGAAGCCATGCTTTATTTCAAGATCGGCCCGGCTGAAGCCGGGAACCGGTATGATCTGGTCATCACCGGCTTGAAGTTGTCGGGTTCCTCCGAAGACATGGGAACCCTCAGGATCCGAATCAGCCGATAAGCGCAATTGTACAAGAACCGCTCGACGATCCGTCGGGCGGTTTTTTCATATGGTGGCCGCAGTGAGAGGAGGGGAAATGCCGAATCGGTTTGCAACGTGGATACCACGGAACAGTGGCCGTGAAGCCGGGAAGCTGCTGCTGCAGACAAGATTTTTTCACCATTTCCGTGTTGCAAATCATGAGAGGCGTTGCTATAATCACGTTTGTGCGAATGATATTCATTATCAATTGGGGGAAGAAGAAGCAATGAAACGTTATGCAATCCTTCTGCTCATGGCTGTACTGGTTCTGGCCCTCGCGGCATGCGGCAGCGCGAACAGCAACTCCGGAAGCGGCAGCTCCGACGCCAATGACACGACCGCCGCTGCAGGCTCCGATGCCGCGTCTTCCGAAACGGTCGCAACCGAACAAGCCGAGCCCGAGAAACCGGCAACCGTCGAATATACGGACGAGAACGGCAACACGATCACCATTCCGGTCAATCCGAAAAACGTGGTGGCGCTTGACAACCGGACGTTCGAAACGCTCGAAGCCTGGGGCATTCAGCTTTCTGCGGTCCCGAAAGGGGTCATGAATAAAGACTCCGCGTATGTGCAGGATGAGTCGGTGCTGGATATCGGCAACCACCGTGAGCCGAACCTTGAGGTGATCGCGGCGGTCAATCCGGAGCTCGTCATCGTCGGTCAACGCTTCGCCAACTTCTATGAAGACATCAAGAAGCTGGTTCCGAACGCAGCGGTCATCAATCTGAACATTGACGTGTCCGCCGCCGACGGCACTGCGGGCGAGAAGCTGGTGAACGGCTTCAAGGACATCACGACGCTGCTCGGACAGATCTTCGACAAGAACGACGAAGCGAAAGCGCTGAACGAGCAGTTCGATCAGGCGCTGGAAGCCGCCAAGTCGGCTTACAACGGCACGGACACCGTGATGAGCGTCATCGTGTCGGGCGGCAACATCGGCTACTCGTCGCCGCACAATGGACGCGTATGGGGTCCGCTGTACGACATCTTTGGCTGGGTGCCCGCGCTGGAAGTCGAGAATGCGACGACCGACCACCAGGGCGACGAAGTCTCGGTGGAAGCGATCGCCCAGAGCAACCCTGACTGGCTGTTCGTTCTGGACCGCGACGCTTCGATCAGCAACACGGAAAGCGTACCGGCACAGGACGTCATCGCGAATGCTCCTGCGCTGCAGAACACGACGGCCGTATCGAAGGGTCAAATCTACATCGCCCCTGCGGATACGTACACCAACGAATCGATCCAGACGTTCATCGAGATCTTCCAAGGAATCGCCGATCTGATGAAGAAGTAAACCGAGGAGCAAACGCGCCGTGCCCATGCATGCGGTGAATGAAGTTGAAATCCGGTCTCAACCCCGGATTTCCGAACAGAAAAACAAATCCAGACGCATCTTGACCGTCCCGTTCGCGCTTGCCGTTCTCGCCGTAATCGCCCTCGGTGTCGTCTCGCTGTTTACCGGCGTGTACGACATCTGGGGGCAGGCGGACGGCAGGGATATGTTCTTCATCACCCGGGTGCCCCGCACCATCGCCCTGATGCTGACCGGTGCCGCGATGTCGATGACCGGACTGATCATGCACCTGGTCACCCGGAACAAAATGGTGGAGCCGACCACGATCGGAACGAACGAGTGGGCGGGCCTGGGGCTGCTGGCGGTATATCTTCTGATCCCGAGTCCGACGCTCGTCATGCGCATGACCGGCGCCATCGTGTTCTCATTTGTCGGGACGATGGTCTTCTTTCTCTTCCTTCGGCGGGTCAGACTGCGTTCGTCGTTGATCGTGCCGATCATGGGCCTGATGCTGGGCGCGGTCATCTCGGCATTCTCCACGTTCGTGACGCTCTGGTTCAACATGTCGCAGGTGATCGAGAATTGGTTCATCGGTTCGTTCGCTCCCGTTCAGGCCGGCCGGTACGAATACCTGTGGATCATCGTCATCGTGACATTCCTGGTCTTCCTGTATGCGAACCGTCTGACCATCGCGGGCCTCGGAGAAGATGTGGCGACGACGCTGGGTGTCAACTACAACCGGCTGATCTTGCTGGCCAACGCCCTGATCGCCGTCTGCGTCGGCATCGTCGCCGCCGTGATCGGCAACATTCCGTTCCTGGGCCTCATCGTGCCCAACATCATCTCCATGATCCGCGGCGACGATCTGCGGAGCAATCTGCCGTGGGTGTGTCTGATGGGGATGGGAACGATCACGCTGTGCGACATTATCGCCCGTGTCGTGATCATGCCCTTTGAAGTGCCGGTTTCGCTCATTCTCGGCACGATCGGGGCGGCCGTCTTCATCCTGATGTTGCTGCGGCAACGAAGAAGCAGGAGGCTGCGATGAGCACAGTCGAAATCGGTCTTGCCACAAATCGCGGCGCCGGGGGGAGCCTTCGCGCCAGAATGACCGGCGCGTTCCGCACCCGGAGGGACGCGCGCCGTTACTGGCTGCTGCTCGTCCTGTTCCTCGGCATCGGGCTGCTCGCCACGCTCGGACTCATCCTGTACAAAAATCCGGTGCCGGTCGATTCGCCGTCGTTCATCCCGGTGGTCCAGCGCCGGCTCACCGCCGTTGTCGCCATGTTCGTCGCGGCGCTCTGCCACAGCTTCGCGACGGTCGCCTTCCAGTCGGTCACGGGCAACCGGATCATCACGCCGTCGCTGCTGGGGTACGAATCGTTATATTCCTTTATCCAGACCAGCGTACTTTTCTTCTTCGGCGCGTCGGCGCTTGCCAAGTTCAGCGGCACGGGCGCCTTCTTCCTGCAGGTCGCGTTGATGATCGCCTTGAGCCTCATCCTGTTCGGCTGGCTGCTGTCGGGCAAATACGGCAATCTGCACCTCATGCTGCTCATCGGCATCATCATCGGCGCCGGGCTGAACTCGATGTCGGGCTTCATGCGTCGGGTGCTCTCACCATCCGAGTTCGACCTGCTGCAATCCCGATTGATCGGTTCGGTCAACAATGCGGATGCGGAATATTTCCCGATCGTCATTCCGCTTGTACTGGCAACGGTGCTGCTTTTGTATCTGCTGTCCCGGAAGCTGAACGTTCTGTCGCTGGGCCGGGACGTGTCGACCGCATTCGGCGTGAATTATCAAGCGCACGTCATCCTGTTCCTCATCCTGATCGCCGTGCTGATGGCGACGACAACGGCGTTGATCGGCCCGATGACGTTCTTCGGTTTTCTGATTGCCATGTTGAGCTATCAGGCGGCACCAACCTACGATCATCGGTACATGCTGCCAATGGCCTTCGCCATCGGATTCAGCGTGCTGACATCCGCGTATTTTCTGCTGTACCACGTATTCCGCGCGCAGACCGTCGTGTCCGTCCTGATCGAGCTGTTCGGCGGAATTGCGTTTCTAATCGTCATTCTGAGGAAGAGGACGCTATGATTACAATCAAGCAGGTCAGGAAATCGTACGGTGACGAAGTCGTCATCGGTCCGCTCAACATCGAAATCCCGAAGGCGGGCATCACCTCGCTGATCGGGCCGAACGGCGCGGGCAAATCGACCACGCTGCTCATGATCGGCCGGCTGCTGAACATGGACGAAGGAAGCATCACGGTCGCGAACATGGACGTCGCCAAGTCCAAATCGAGCGACATCGCGAAGATGCTGACCATCCTGCGGCAAGAGAATCACTTCATCACGCGGCTGACGGTGCGGCAGCTCGTCGGCTTCGGCCGGTTCCCGTATTCCAAGGGCCGGCTGACGAAGGAAGACGAGGCCATCATCTCGAAATACATTGACTTCTTCGAGTTGACCGACCTCGAGCACCGGTTCCTGGACGAACTGTCGGGCGGCCAGCGGCAGCGGGCCTACGTCGCCATGGTGCTCTGCCAGGAGACGGAATACGTGCTCCTCGACGAGCCGCTGAACAATCTCGATATCGCCCGGGCCGTGCAAATGATGGAGCATCTGCGCCGGGCGGCGAATGAACTCGGCCGGACGATCCTGATGGTACTGCACGACATCAACTTCGCGGCGCGGTACTCCGATCGGATCTGCGCGATGAAGAACGGGCAGATCGCCGCTTTTGGTACGGTGGAGGAGATCATGAAGCCGGAACTGCTGACGGACATCTTCGAAACGAAGATCGAGATCATCGACGGACCGTACGGCAAGATTGCAATCTATTAAGTCAATTCTCGGGCTCCGGCATGCGCCGGGGCCCGTGGTTTATGGCGACCGGGACGCGATGCAAGGCAAATGTGCAGCAGATTTGGCCGGTTTTTGCGGAAATCGGCGGAGATCATGCGATTGTGCAGCAGATTCGGCGTTCCGGTCTTTTTTCGGGAAAATGTACTGCATTTTTTTGCATGTCGTGGCCGCTTAGGTTCTGTCTGATCCGCCTTCTCGATGCTACAATGGAAAAAAAGAAAAGCGTGATGCGAGACTTATGCGGGAGGTACGGAACGTGGGAGCCGACAGCCGGACGCCGCGCCGCGCGGACCGAAACAGGAGAAAGAAAAAAGGAAGACTCGCGTTAGGGTCAATCGCGCTTGCGACAATGGCGCTGGCCGGCGTCTGGCTGTTGGCGTTGTGGCTGACCGATCCGGGTCAGGATGGCGCGCGGCAACCCGCGGACGGCGGGCAGCCGGCGGCCGATCAGGCGGCTGCGGTTATGAAGCCCGAGCCGGAACCGGAGCCGGAGCCCGCAAAGCGGACGATCGTCGATTTCCGCATGCTGGACCTGGATTCGGGCTGGTTCCGGTATGAAGACGGAGTCGTCATGGTGACCGGAGACGGCGGCGTCACCTGGCGCGAAGCGGGACCGGACTGGACGATGCCGGCGGATGACGCGTCGCCGGAGGACGCGCCGGACGGACAGCCGGCTGGTGCGGCTGACGGGACGGAAGCGGGTACTTCCGGTGAAGAAGACGCAGACGGGGCGGTCGAAGCCGCGCCTGACGGGCAGGCGGCGTTCCGCACGGCGCTGCGGGAGATCGAGGCCGCGTATCTGGACTTCGACCCGTCCCTGCCGATCGTGATCGACGGCCGGCGGATCGCGGCGAAGCGGGTGCAGCCGCTCTCGGGCCGGATCGGCTGGGCGCTGGCCGACGAGGGCGAAGGGCTGGACAGGCCGCTCCTCGTATCGGTCGACGGCGGGCACACCTGGCATCAGGAGATCACCGCCGAAGTGCGCGCGGCGATCGAAGCGGAGCGGGAGCGGCGCAGGCTGCGGGCGGAAGAGGCGGCGCTGTACGATGTTCCGCAAGACGTGATGAAGCCGGGGCCCGGGTGGATTTTGCTCCCGAATGTGACCCAACCCGGTGATGTGATCCTGGTGCGGCGCGGAGAACCGGGAGAAGTGGAGTGGCAGGGGAAGACGTACACGCTGAGGCCCTACAAGGCCGGCTACTTCACCTACCTGCCCATCCCGCGATCGACGAAGCCGGGCACGTACACGATCGGCGACGCGGAACTTACGGTCAAGGAGAAAACGTTCAACACGCAATACCTCACCGTAACCGAAGAAATGGAGGCCATGCGGCGCAACACGGAGCGGATCGCGGAAGACCAGAAGAAGGTCGACGAGGCGCGGTCGCATTCCGCGGAGACGTTCCTGTTCGACTCGCCGTTCATGAGACCGATCGAGGGGCGGCTGTCGACGCCGTACGGATATACGCGCTACATCAACGGGAAGCTGAGCAGCACGCACAACGCGATCGATCTTGCGGCGCCCCAGGGGACGCCGATCGCGGCGGCGAACGACGGCGTCGTCGCGCTGGCGGACGACCTGTACCTGACGGGGCTGACGATCTACATCGACCACGGCATGGGGCTGTTCTCGCAATACGCGCATCTGTCGGAGCTGCACGTGAGCACAGGCGACACGGTGAAGAAGGGCGACATCATCGGCCTTGTCGGCTCGACCGGCTTCTCGACGGGTCCGCACCTGCACTTCACGTTCTGGGCGCACAACACGCCGGTGAACCCGGATCTGTTCTTCGGCACGACGCCGTTCCGCTGGTAGCGTCGCCGGACAATTGGCATCGGGGCAGGGGGTTCCGGCCCCGCGTCAGGTCTTGTTGCGTTTCAGCGCGTCTTCCAGAAAATCGACCACGATCTTTCTCAGCTCTTTGGGACGGATGTCGTCGATCGCCGTGATGTACTGCAAAACCCAGTATTTCATGCTCTCGATGGACGAGACCACATGAAATTCGAAATGGTCATCGTCGAGCGGCCGGATATCCGCGTCTTCCCCGAAATGGTCGATCACCTGTCCGATCATTTTCTTGTGGCACCGGAGTGTGATTTGCACCGGTTCGCCGCCGAACATGAAGGCCTGATTGGTCATGTACTTCGTCAGGTTCAACGTTCGGGGAAGCGGCTTGACCGCATCCTCCTGCAGCCGGACGTCCTTGATTTTGTCGACGCGCAAGAACCGCCGCTCTCCGGACTCTTCGATCTCGCAGAACAGATAGTAGTGATTGAGCGTCCAGATCAGACTGTACGGATGCACGGTGATGACGCCGTCATGCTCCGGATAGGCCGGGACCAGTTTTTTGCGAATATCGTACCGCGTGTAGACGAGCTTGACCTTGCGTTTGTTCTCGATGGCTTCGGACAGCGATTCGATGTTCAGGAAAAATTCGCTGTTGTAGCTGAGCCTCCCCTGATCCTTGGTCTGCAGAACCGGATGGTATCGGCCCGACCAGTCGACGCCGATCGTTCCGGAGAGCTTCCGGATCAGATCCTCGCTGTATTTCCGGTCAATGAACCGCGAGAACGCAACCGCGTCGCACAGCATCTTGATCTCTGATTCCTCGAACCGGGGGCGGGAGTAATAGTGTCTCGTCCCCTTGTGCTCGAAGGTCTCGATGACGCACTCGAGCATCTCCCCGTCGGCCAGCTCCATCAATTCTTCGATATGCTTCCTCACGGTCTTGGCATCCGGCGCTATCGGGCCATTCTCGCGTTCCGCCATGCGATCCGGCCAGCGTTTCAACAATTCATCCCGGATCCAGCCGACCGTGACCGCCTTCTCCTTGCTGTTCCGCTCTTTCAGCAGAATGTAGATCAGCATCGAGGTCGATCGGTTGCGATCCACCGGTATCCCCTCCCATGTGTCCCATTCTAGCGGCCGTCACGGCGCCCCGCAACAACCTCCCCGGTGAACCAAAGGATTTTTTTCCCTCGGATGTGCTGTATAGTGGGTTCACACCGACAGCCGACGGGCTTGCCCCGAGGCGAGTACATGCGAAGGAGTGGATCCGGGTTGCTCAAGAAGAAGCGGACAATGTTGCGGAAACCGCGAAAATACATCGAGCCGTCCTTCCACGCGTACGTCCATGAACGGTTGGCGCGCGATCCCGTATGGGCCTGGTCCCGTCTGGACACCGAGGCGATGACGTCCCTGCTCGGACTGCAGTTCATCGCGTACCTCGACCGGCTGGAGTACGCGAAGTATGATGTCGAACCGGCGATCGAAGCCATGGAGCGGCTGGTCGAATCGATCGACGCCAAATCCGCGGAACTTGCCCGGGATCGGAGCGAATGGGCTTCCGTGATCCGTCACCTGAACCGGCTCAACCGCAGGCAATTGGAACTGATGCGTCTGAACGACGAGAAGCTCTTCCCGGAACTGGCGCATCTCGCTCTGGAAATGATGAACCGGATCGAGATGATCGACGACGCCTTGCTGCATTCGGGAACGGACAGGACGGAGATCGGCATGCGTTACGCCGAGTGGCTCCGTATCCTGAACCGGATGGCGGATCATCTGGACTGCCTCGCGCTGCGGCATTTCTGTTCCGCGTTCAAGCGCGGCGAGATCGAGAGCCTGGCCGCCGTCTGTCTGGGCTGCAATTTTCTCCGGGCCGTCGCCGGCGCGATCGAATTCCGGCTGACCGATGCCTGGATGTGGGACTTCGCTCGCCGGTATTACGATCTGGGCGCGCTGATTGCGTTGGGCGAGCAGTTCGACTTCGACCGGTTCGACGACGATACGAATGAACTTCATCCCGATGTGGCGGATCTCTTGTACGGAGGTGCGGAAGATCGTGTCTGAAGCGGTGAAGCCTTACTGGGTCTGGATGCTGGAACGGGTCGGGATCGAATGGCGGCGGACGATCGGGCTCTCCGAGTTTTTCATGCTGCTGTTGAGCCGCCTGTCCTGGGAGCAATACGATGTCCGCCCGGTCGTCAAAGCGCTGGCGCGGATGAATGATCCGGAGCTGGCCGAAATTGCGGAAACGTTCGAAGCGGCGGAGCGGGACGGGAGAGATTCGGACTTCGAGCGGCTCAGGGAGTTGTCGCGGGAAGTTTTCCAACGGTTGCGCGACCGCTGCGAAGCATGGCGCTCGCGGGACGCGGAAGCTGCCGAAGAGGCCGTTCTCCGGCTGCTGAGGCCATTGAACAGTCTGCGGTTCCGGCTCAGGGACGACATGTTGCGCCGCCATATCCGTTATTTCGAAGGCGCAGGGCCGGAACCGGCCAACCTGGGCAACTGGCTGATCTGTTACCGCGCGTTGGAGTGCGCCATTGACACCGTCGAGGCGATCCGGAATCCGGAGGCCGCGGCCCCGGAATCGTTCACGGCGGATACGGAGGCGCTGCGCGCCGTCTTCGATTGGAACGGCGATGCGGAGGACGTCATGTACGCTTTCTGGCATCGTGAACTTGCGGACATCATGGGAGTGGAACAGGAAGGGTGAGCCTTCATGCTGCATGTGACAAGCGCGAAGAAGATTTCGGTCAAGCTGGGGAGCGGCGAATGGATGCGGTACATTCCGCTCCCGCAGGAGCCATACGACAAGCTGAGAGCGGATTTCGCCCGCGCGCCGCATCTCGCTGCGATCGACGGGTTGAGTCTCAAGGGAGCCGGCGGGGTGATGATCAGGTGCCACAACATGCAAGACGGGGTCATGGGCGCTCTGTACGCGTTCAAGAAGTTTTTGGAGGACAACGGGCGGCAAGAGGGGGATTTCGGGGACGACGACTGGGAGTTTCCGATGTGGGACGACGAGGACGAAGAAGACACGGACTGGGACGAGATGGATCTGGGCGATCAGATCCGATCCGTCCTGTACGAGGGCGGCAGCCTTGTCCGCGTTCCCGTCATTTTGGCGAACGCTTTGCAATTGGGCGCCTGGGACCAAGACAGATCGTTTGGCTTCGGCCAGACGTTCGTGGGGGCGGAAAGCGAATCCAGGCGAAGGGAGCCCTTCTGGATCAAGGGACATTTCCCTGTCATCATAGAAGGCAATTCGATCATCGAGACGGTTCCCGTAAACGGATTGGAATTTCTGGAGCGATCGAAGCGATTCTATGTTTATGTGAGCCTCGTTCCGGATCAAGCGTCCGATTTCATAAAGTCGAGCATCGAGGCCGTCGAGAAGACGGCGCTCTTCGAACTCAACATGGAATATTGCGTGCTGGACAAGCCGGAGATCGGCTATTACGAGCAACTGATGAAGGATATTGCGAAGAAGAACGGCTTTGCGCTGTCCCGCACGCTGGATCGCCGAAAGCTCGTGAAGGGTCTGATGGATTACCGCGGTCCGCATTTCCGAAGCAATCTGGATATTGAAATGCTTGTGCGAAAGGCCATCCGGAAGAAGGGCGCGATCGCCGGCACCCTCAATCGGACGGATTTTGCCCGGGTGTTTGTCGCGCTGTCGCCGAATTCCGACAAGAAGGAAGCCGGCAAGCCGGCGCGCGCGGCGGACGAGCTGGACCGGCTGATCGGCCAGGAGGATGTGAAGCGGCAGCTCAAGCGGGTGGTCGCCCGTCTGAAGTTCGACAAGCTCAGAAGAAACGCCGGTCTGGAAACGGCGCCGACCCATGCGGCCGCCGTGTTCATGGGATCGCCGGGGACCGCCAAGACGACCGTGGCCCGGATTTTGGGGCGAATGCTGCGGGAGGAAGGCGTTCTTGCATCGGATGTGTTCCTGGAAGTCGCCCGGAAGGATCTGATCGGACGGTATCTGGGCCATACCGCTCCGCTCGTGGCGAGCGTCTTCGAAAAGGCCAAGGGCGGCACGATCTTCATCGATGAAGCGTACAGCCTCCTGAACAAGGACGGCCGGGACATCTTTGCCGACGAGGCGATGTCGGAGATCATCCGGCAGATGGAGAACAATCCCGACACGCTGGTCATCTTCGCGGGCTACGAAGAGGAGATGAGGGCATTCATCCTGAATGCGAATCCCGGCTTGCGCTCCAGACTGACGAACATTGTCCGGTTCGGTGATTACAGCGAGGAAGAAATGGTGCGCATCTTCGCCTGGTTCGCGGAGCGCGAAGAATACCGGATCGAAGATTTCGCTGCCGCGGAGCGGATGATCCGGGACATGCTGAACCGGTTGAAGCGCATGGGCGCGAGCCATCTGGGCAACGGGCGCCTTATGCGGAAGTTGTTCAACACGGCGGTCGGCCATATGGCGGAGCGGGAGGATAACGATTTGAGGACGATCCTGACCTGCGACATCGAGAAGGCGGCGGCGGACATTCTGGCGTCGGAGCAGTTCGTTACGGACCGGAAGGCGCACGGGGAGCGGATCGGTTTTGTCCGGTGAGAGGAGGGATGCGCGTGCGATTGCTGCATGTCTGCGAAGTTTGCGGCAAGACGGAGATTCTGACGCCCGAAGAAGCCTTTGACCAGGGATGGGATTATCCGCCGGTCATGGGAACGTTCGGGGTGATTTCGCCGAGAACCTGCGGGAACTGCGCCATCGACGGCACGCTGTGGTGGGCCTTGAACGCGGGAATGCGGATCGAGGATCTGAACATGAAGCAGCTCGAGACCTTGCGGCGCATTATGCAGGAACCGGAAAGCATCATGATCCGGGAGGACGATTCCCGGGAGTGAAGAAGCATAGCCGCCGCGGCGGCGGCATACCGGGACAGGCGTGAAGCCGGAATGCAACGGCTTCACGCTTGTTCCCTTAACGGGTATAATCGGGAGAACGGCAAAATTTGCGACCGGAGGATCAGGAGATTGGACCTGTCAGTCACGTTGAGCGATTTGAAAAACAGGCTCGTCGATTGGGTCGAAAAGGATCGCAATACGCGGAATATTTTGCTCACGGGCGCAAGCGGCGTCGGGAAGACCCTGCTTGCGAAGGAGTTGGCCAAAGCATTGACCCGCAGCGAAGGCGGCCTCGTGACGTCCGATGACGGGCGAGGCGCCTGGGAACTGGTCCACTGCCATCCCGCCTATTCGTACGATGATTTCGTCCGGGGCGTATCCGCGAGAACCGATTCCCGGCGGAAGATCGTTTACGAGATGAGGGACCGCATCCTTCTCCGAATGATCGAGCGGGCGGAAAGCCGCCCCTCCGAATGGCACATCCTGATTCTGGACGACATCGGACGGGCGGACATGTCCGGCGTGTTGGGCGAGCTTCTGTACGCGCTGGAGTATCGGGAGGGCGGAGTGACGCTCCGGGACGGGGAAAAGCGGAGCATTCCGGACAGATTCGTGATCGTGGCCACATACAACACGGCGATTCGCTACGAGAAACCGCTGGATTACGCGCTGTTGCGGCGGTTCCGGATTGTCCCGGTTCCGAACGAACTGTGCGACGGGAACGGCGTGCGGGATGCGGAGATGTCCGAAGGCGTGAAGGAAAAGGCGGAAGAAGTGTGGAGGATTTTGAACGGCCACGTCCAGCCCTACCATGAGCACGAGAAAATCCTGTACATGCCGGGGCCGGGTTATTTCGGCGACAATGATCGGATCGCCCGGTTGAAAACGCGATACCAGGTCGCCCCGTTGCTGCGGCAATATGTGAAGGACGGCGTCTTGCGGGAGAGCGCGCTGGAACCGATCAAAACGCTCGAAGTACAGAGCAATCCGGTCATGACGTTGGAGTACGATGACATTTCCGGGTACGATCTGAAGATTGAAAAGATTGCGGAAGAAGCGGAATACGGGAGGATGGAAGAGAAAGAGAAAAACTATCCCGGGAAGAAAGCCTATGACTTGAGAACTTCGCCGCGCAGAGCTTTCGATGATTTGTTTCCATATACGGACAACAAATGGATCAGCGTGTTGACTATTCTGGATCAAATCATTGACAGCAAACTGATCAGCAATGCGGCGATCGCGAATCATCTGTTGTTCAATCCGAAAATCGTTTGGACACAAGATCCCGTCAAATCGCATACCGGTCATTTGATTGTGGCAAGCGACATCCGGGAACGATTCTGGCAGACCAAGGATCAAAAAAATCGATTGTATACCGAAGGCTCGGCTTACCGCGTCGAATCGCGCGAATATTCCCTGTTCAGACGCATCACGGGAGGCATTGCGGAGCCCGTTTACAAACCGACGCCCTGGAAAGGCCGGCCGGGAATCGGCGCGAAAAAGATCGCCCAGCTCCTGTATGATATCATTTATTTCTATTATCAAGCCTATATGGACGCCATCGATGATTGCATCCGTACGGGTCGCCGGACGGAGATTCCGATTGAAGACATGAAAACACTGCGGGCGTTCGTCGCGAAGGAATTGTACAATTTCAATCTGCAAATAACCGATCTCAATCACAAAGCCGGATTGACGGGAAAGAGCAACGACGAATACTTCAAAGATCTGTTGACGCTCATCGCAAACTTGAAAATCCTGTGGGCCAAGCGGGATGACGAGATCGAAGACGAACAGGGAAACAAAATCAGAGTGGCGGGTGTGTACAGAATGGCCGAAAACATGTTTGACGTCATGAATCAAATCGGGGTGCGGCAAGCGATTCTCCATGGTCCTCCCGGCACTTCGAAAACGCATTCGGCATTGAAAATGATCGCCGAGGTTGCGGGAATTGGCGGAGCGGATTGGAAGGAAGATTTGAAAGATTATCGGTTGCCCAGGGAAGTCAAGAAACTGACGCGAAACGTATACTGGGATATCGTGCAGTTCCATCCTTCGTACAGCTACGAAGATTTCGTCCGTGGGATTACGGTGAAAACGCGCGACGGCGCTCCGGACTACAGAACCGTCAACATGACGCTGGGAAGGATCGCGAGTATCGCCAGCGAGAACAAAGACAAGCTGTTCTTCCTGATCATCGACGAAATCAACCGCGCGAACATGGCCAATGTGTTCGGCGAACTCATCTATGCGCTGGAATATCGCGGACAACCCGTGAGAACGCCGTATGAGGTCGATGAAGAAGAGCTTCGCGGAGCGAAAAACGACCGCGACACGCTGGTCATTCCCGAAAATCTCTATCTGATCGGCACGATGAACACGGCGGACAAATCGATCGGCGGCATGGACTACGCGATTCGCCGCAGATTTCTGTTCTTCCCGCTGTTGCCCGACTGGAGGGTGATCCTGCAACACAACAGGGATTTCCTGCTGCCGGTCAAGCTGTTCAACGTGATCGACGATTTGTTCAAAAGCACGGAATACCGGTCGGAAGATTATGAACCGGGCGACGTGCAACCGGGGCACACCTATTTCCTGATCGATCCGGGTCAACCGGAGACCATGCGGGAGGCGTTGAAGCTCAGGTTCCGCTATCAAATGCTTCCCGTCCTGTACGAATACTATCGGGACGGCATCATCCGGATCGACACGTCCAGGGTTCAATCCGTTTCGCAAGACGACGATCCGGTCGAATGGCTGACCCGGATCATCCTCCTTTCGAATCTGCGCCATGACGACAAGCCATTCGACGATGAAATCAGCCAATTTTTGAGCGCGGTGGAGAAGGTGGATTTGAACGATGAACAGCGCGATTATCTGCAAAGATTATGAAAGCATCCGGACCGACATGCTCCATCCCGGCGAGCTTTCGCATGCCGAACGGGAGAAGCTCGAGAAGCAATTTTCCATCGTGATCGAGAACGGACAGTTCAGGGCAACCCGAAAAGTCGGGGTCACGGAAGTCGAGAAGCTGAACGGGGAAAAGGTGACGCTGCGGATCGAGCCGCGTTTTCCCGCCCTCGACCCGCTGCTCATGTTGGAGGAACTGACGCGGGACGAAGATTTTCTGGCCTATGCCGAAAGCGGTCCGGAGCCGCTGTACGCGATCTGCACGGATCGTCCGCCGGTGAAAGTGGAGGGACACGGAACCGGCGAAGCATTGACGGCGCTCGCCTTCGTCATGCGGCTCTACGAGCTGTGCCGAAGGCAACTGAAGCCCCGGATGACGCAGCTGGAAGAGAACATGACGGGCAAGGTCAAAGGCAAAATTCTGTTCAAACAACATGTGCGCCTGAATGTCCTCCGGGGCATGGAGCACCGGGTGTATTGCCGCTACAGCCTGAATACGGTGGACAATATCGAGAACCGGATTCTGAAGGCCGCCCTGCGCGTCGCCAACCGGATTCTGAGCGATTTCTTCCGGCACAATCGGAAAGGCGCCGGGGCGCTGGCCTCCAGAATCGCGTATTGCCGTCACGCGCTGCGCGACGTGAGCGAGAGAAAGATCGCCATGCGCGATTTCGCCGCCGTCCGGACGAACGGGTATTACGCCTACTACAAGCCTTCCATGGCCCTGGCCAGGCTGATCCTGCAGCGGTCTTACGTCGGCGCGCGGAATGACGGGCAGGGCCGGATGTACGAGGTCATGCCCTACTGGATCGACATGCAGCAATTGTTCGAGGTATACATTCACTCGAAATTGAAGGAACTGGCGAAGACAGGGATTGTCCGCTCGGATATTCCCTATGGAATCAGGATCAACGCGTACGGACAAGCGTATCCGTTGACGTCGAATGCCCGCGGGCACGGGGAATCGGAGGCTGCCCTCGAGGTGGAGGGCGACCATCCGCTTCATATCCAGAACAACATTCGTCCCGATTTTTACTTGCAGATCACCCGGAAGCCGGCGGGAGAGAACAGGGAGGAGACCAGGACGGTTGTCCTGGACGCGAAGTACAAGCATGCCCACAGGCAGAACCGGGAAGACACGCTGCAAATTTTCGCCTACGCCTATCTGCTGAAAACCGATGCGCTCGGTTTCATCTTCCCGCAGGAGGCGGACAAGGACGGGAAACCGCGCGAGCATGTCACGGGTACGGTCCGAAAACACGGAGCCCGCTATTTCGAGCTTTTTCTGAACATTGGCGACGGCAGCGCCGGCATCGTCGATGCAGAGGCGCTTGTCGGCTATGTGATCGATCGGGTGTTCGGCCTCGAATCGCCGGAGCCGCCCAAGGGAGAAAATTCCCCCGCGATCCCGGTATAATCCTCCGTGTCCGAATTTCCGGGTAAAGGGGGACCGAACCGTGATTCCAAGGCAGTCTTGTCTGTTCCGGATCGCCAGCGACGGCCGGGTGGAGAGCGAGTGGGACCGGGACCTGTTCAGCGAGGCCGTGAAGGATTGCCGCTGTTGCGAAATGACCATCTACGGCATGCCCGATCAAAGCCTGATCCCGATCCACGCGGTGGCGGAATTTTTCGACGTGAAGGCGGATTGGGAGTACGAGTGGGAATACCGCAGCAATGAATGGATCGCGCCGGACATTCTGGTTGCGGTCATTCAGGCGTGGTGAAACGGAAGCGGCCCCGTACCGCGCCGCTCACGCCCAATACGGCGTGCCGGTGAACAGGAACGGCTCGCCCCGAAGGTACGCGGCCGCTTCCCGCGCGGCGAGCTTGCGGATATGATCGGGCAGCCACTCCGCCCAGTCCGGCAGCCCGAGCCAGAAGCTCATCGTGTCGAGCTGCGAAGCGATATAGAAGCCTTCCAGCAGCCCCGCATGGCCTTCCGGCAGCTCGCGGTACGCGGCGTAGGACCGCAGCACATGTTCCCTGAGCGAAGGGGAGATATGGCACATCGCCCAGCCGAGGTCGAACAGATAATGCCCGAAACCGCAGGCGCCGAAATCGATCGGCCGCGCTTCCGCGCCGCGGAACACGATGTTGCCGGGATTCAGATCGCCGTGGATGAGTCCCCACCGCCCCTTCGACCGCTCCAGCGCGTTCATCATCGCGACGGCCTTGAGGCCCGCCTGCCGCAGCAGCGCCGTCTCCTCCGCCGGCAGCCGGCCCGCCCGGGTCTGCTCTTCCAGCCTCTCCAGCGTCTGCAAGATGCGCGAATCGTCGAACGCGGGGCGCGCGAACCCGTCCGGGACCGTCCAGCTTGCCGACTGCCGGTGCAGCTTGCCGATCATGGCGCCGACGGCTTCGGCCTCACGGGCGGTCGCAACGCGCTCCCGCTGCTCGCCGTCCACCCAGGTCAGGAGCGTGCAGGCGACCCCCTTCGCGAAGGTGACGAACTCGCCCCGCCCGTTCCTGACGGGCGAAGGGGCGGTCAGATCCGGCTCCCGGCCGAGCGCTTCCAGCCAGACCATCTCGGACCGGATCGCTTCCGGCGTGTTCCAGTAGTCTTCGAGGCTCTCGCTGACCGACAGGTGAAGCCGCAGGCAGAAGCGGCTCCCCGCCGAATCCTCCACTTGATAGATGGTGTTGGCGCTCCGGGCTATGAATGTGACCGATCGCACGGCCACGGGATATTGCGCCAGCGCCTCCTCCGCGATATGCGTCATGTCTTCCAATTCCAACCCTTCCTTCGTGCCGGCAAATTCGGGCGTTCCCGGCATCATGCCCAATTGGGGATTCCGGCAGAAGCGCAAGCTGAACCTTTTGCCCTCCCGATCCGTCAATCTTCTATAGACGACGCTTGCGCTGTGTCCGATGATTCCAACGACTGGCACTGACACTCCCTGGTTGCAGTTATTTGGATAATAGCACATTCGCATGACTGACCAGGGTAATGATCGAATCTATCCGTTTTTTACATTAGGAGGGGGTTGATTCCATTGTCCGCACTTGGCCGCAAGTTTTCGATAATGGCCATGCTGGCGCTGGTCGTCGGTTTGTCTCCGGTTGGCGCGCCCTCCGCCTCGACTGCCCCGAATGAGCCGCCGGAAGGGGCGAAGGCGTTCGCGGAGCGATTTTTTCCAGGGATTGTCGAGGAGATCATCTTCACGGATCGGCCGGGCGATTGGGGATTCGGGGAGGAAAAGGGCGCCATTGCGTTCAGCGGACTGTATCCGATCCACAGCCTGAACGCGGACTTCGTAACGGGAAAATCGGATGACCTCTTCGCCGACCGGCCGCCCGTATGGGTGGCGGTCATCTTCCAGGATGGTCGGCCGGTCAACGCGATCGGCGCGCGGCAAGCCGACGGCGGACAGTTCGAGCTGGACGCGCTCGGCTATCCGCCCGAGCTCCCGCACGGACTGCTCAACCTGAAGGAAGGCGAGTCGGTCCTTCACGTTCCGCCGGCCGACGAATACTACATCTACGCGGAACATGCCGGCACCCTGACGAAAATCGGACTCGCAAGCGGAACATACAGCCCCGGCGATCCACAGACCGTCGAGCAGTTCCGGAACGCGCTCAAGGAACGTTATTTCAGAGTCGGCGAACAGGAAAAGCGGCTCGGACTCGAAGCGGCTATCCTCAGCGCCGCCGTCATGATCGTGCTGATCGCGGGCGCGTGGGTGTATTTCGGCAGACGATCGAGGGCAATCCGGTAATTTCCGATGATCATGAATCGTGAACAACGAGAAGGTGATGTCTGAAGCGGCCTGCTCCGGCGGAGCGGGTTGTTTTGTCTGGCCATATACTACGTCCCCTCATGCGTTCCGTCTCGTGCTATACTGGAACCATTGGAGGAGTGGTGAGAGGGATGGCCGGGTTTGCCATACTGCTTGCATTTCATTTGCTGGGACTGCTGATTCAGAAGTGGACGTCGCTGCCGCTGCCGGCCAATGTGATCGGATTGATTCTGTTCACGGCCTGCCTGTTCCTGAAGATCGTGAAGATCGAATGGGTCGAGGAGTCGGCGCGCTTCCTGCTCAAGCACATGCTGCTGTTCTTCATGCCGTTCGTCGTCGGCACGATGGTCTGGTTCGGGGAGATCCGGGATTCCGCCCTGGCGATCGTCGGCGGCCTGCTGCTCAGCACCCTGCTCTCGCTGGCGGTCACCGGCTGGCTGACCCAGTGGCTGGAGAGAAGGGAGGCGCGGCATGAGTGAGTGGACGAGCCACCCGCTGTTCGGCGTGACGCTGACCGTCGGGGCGTACGCGCTGGCCTGCTGGGTGCGGGACCGGTGGTTCAAGTCGCTCAATCCGCTGCTGGTGGCCGCGACGGCGGTGATCCTTTTTCTCCTGTGTGCCGGCATCCCCTATGAGGACTACAACGCGGGCGGAAGCGTCGTATCGTTCTTCCTCGGACCCGCGACGATCGCGCTCGGCACGCTGATCTACAAGCATTGGCCGCTGGTGCGCCGGAAGATCGCCGTCATTCTGTCCGGCATGACGTTCGGCACCGTGTTCGGCATCGGCATCACGGCGCTGCTCATCTGGCTGCTTGGCGGCACCTGGCCGGTGCTGCTGTCCATGCTGCCGAAGACCGTCACCTCGCCGGTCGCGGTGGAGATCGTGTCGCTGATCGGCGGCATCCCGGAGATGGGCGCGGTGTTCACCGTGCTGACCGGGCTGACGGGCAGCGTGCTCGGACCGGCTCTGTCGCGCCTGACGGGCATCCGCTCGGACATCGCCATCGGCACCGCGTTCGGCACGACGTCGCACGGCATCGGAACCGCGCGCCTGCTGCTCGATTCCGAGATCCGGGGCTCGATCAGCGGATTCGCGATGGCGTGCTCGGCGATTCTGACGCCGATCATCTTTGTTCCGATTTACTGGTGGCTGTTGTAGGAAGGAAGCACCATGCTCGGTTGGAGCCATGCCGGGCAGTCTGTAACGAGGATACCACGTTACAGCATTGTGCGGTGCCGCGCCGATTGGTCTGTAACGAGAATACCAACGTTACAGCACACGAGTGCGCGGTGAAGATGCGTGTTGTGGTCATTCCGGCTATTTGCGGCTGGCGAAGGATATCCTCACTTCACGATGACCTTGCCGGTCTGCCGGTAAGCCTTGAGATCCCCGAGCGTCTCGCCTGCCTCAGCCTGTCGAGATACGATTCCTGCCAACTCAATTGGCCCTTATACTCCCATCTGAAAATGAAATTCCTTTTTTTGGGAATGATGTTCCATCGGGAGGGGGAGGGATACCCGGTTCTTCTGTCGAATTGCCGGAGGTCGCATGCTTGGAAGGAAGAAGCGTTCACCTGCATGGCCGAGGAGGGCCGGAAGGGGAGGGAGGAGACGAAAATTCGCCGCGGTGGGCCGGATGGCGCACTTGCTGCGCCTCCGGCCGCTGCGCTGCAAAGGCGATTCCGGGTCGAACCCGATGACGATCGGCAAGTACGGGCGGGTTTACCGCACTTTCGTCATGCCGGTCAGCGCGTCGCCCCCGGGAAGGATTGTCCCGTCTACGGGACCTTCCGGCGCGTCGGCCCTGACCTCGAAGGAAAGCGCGAAATCTTCGAGATCGACGCGCTCGTCTTTCCTGGTCCATTTTTTGTCGTTCAATGTTTCCACGATGGTGGTGAAATCGTCATCTCCGGTCTTTTTGACCAGAAGTATTTTTGCGGTGGTTTCAAAAACGGCATCCGCCGGCGTGTGCAAATCATCCGCACGGGCGTTCTCGTTGGCGGCAAGCTTGACCGTGGCCGGAACATGCGTAAAAGCTCTTTTTAGGCCGTGTCCGTCTCCAACCGCGCTCACACCTTTGGACTCATCCACTTCATGGATCGTCAATTCGATCTTCTGACTTCCATTGAACGCATAGCCCGTCCAGGTGCCGGGAATCTTCCGGAACGCTTCCATCGCCACCCCATAGTAATCGTCAGGCAGCGGTTCATAAGAACCGGACGGGCCGCCGCCGGAAACTTCTCCGCGATTCCCGCCATCATCCGCGACCGGTTCGTCCGTCCGCGCGCTCCGGCCGCCTTCCCGTTCGAACGTCACGATCACGTCTCCATAATCCCACTGCATCCGATCCCCGTCGATGGTGTAATCGACCATCGTGTCGGGGCCGTTGCCCGTGCGCATCCGGAGTTTGCCTTTCTCCGGGAAATCGTATTCGATGCTGATGCCGTTCGCATGGGCGAGACCTTTCTTCATGAACTCGATGGCGGAACCGAACGGAAAATTGGTCCTGACAGACTGTTCCCGTATCCGCTGCTGGAAATAATTGTTGGTCTGTACTTTGTCCTGCGCTTCCACAATGACCCAACGGCCAAGGATTTCGTCATTTCCGGAATCGGAACAGGCGGCAATGACGGATGCGGCCAGCAGAACAACCATTACGGCGATTTTTCTCAAGACGATTCCTCCTGATGAAAGGATTTCATCGTCTAGCGTATGCAACACCGCCAGCCATGCCAAGGTAACCCGATGTCATGATTGACTTTTAAAGAATTTTGGAACAGAAACTCGCGATGCTGTGTTTTTCTTCCAAAACGGCGCCCCGGCGTCTTGCCTCCATCCTGAAACGAACGGTCCGGCTGATCCGTAGATCTTCCATCATAAAATGGATCACGCTGATTTGGGAATAATGTACCAGCAGGTGAAGGGATACCCAACCCTATTGTCGAAATCCCAATAGGGACGATTTGTCGATTTTCAATTGCCGGAGGTCGCGTGCTGTTATGGATCAATCTTCGATCTCGGAGTTTCAGATTCACATCGCCAACCTGATGCGGGCCCGGTTCCCCTTCCTCTATATTCCGACCTGGGAGGAAGAGCGGGCCATTTCCGTCATCCGGTCCGCGGCGACGAACGAGAAAGTGATCAAAACCGTTCGCCGGGTGTTCACCTGGAGCATCACGAACGGCCTGGCCGAGGAGGGCCAGAAGGGCAGGGAAGAGACGAAGGCGCCGCTCAAGGCGCTCGAATTCATCGAATCGTACGAGCACCCGGCGGTGTTCGTGCTGAAGGATTTCCATATCTATTTCGGCTCCATGCACCGGCAGCCTGATCATCAGGTCATCCGGAAGATCCGCGACCTGCTGCCCTCGCTCAAGCGCAGCGCGAGCCCCAAGAACGTCGTCATCATCAGTCCCGTCCTTGAGCTGCCGACCGAACTGGAGAAGGAGATCACGATTGTCGATTTCGATCTGCCGACCTTCCAGGAGATCAAGACCGTGCTCAGGGAAATGATCGACGCCAACAGGAGCGGCGGCCGGATCATAATCGACCTGACGCCGGAGGAGGAGCGGCTCGCAAAGGCGGCCCTCGGATTGACGCTGCACGAGGCGGAGAACGCTTTTGCCCGGGCGATGATGAAGGACGGCAGGCTGGACGTGAGCGACGTCGAGCTCATTCTGGAGGAGAAGCGGCAGATCATCAAGAAGTCCGGCATCCTGGAGTATGTCAAGACGGATCTGAAGATCGAGGATGTCGGCGGTCTCGAGAATTTGAAGCGCTGGCTCATGAAGCGCAACAAGTCTTGGCTGGATTCCGCGGCGGTCTACGGTCTTCCGGCTCCGAAGGGCGTGCTGATCACCGGCGTCACCGGCTGCGGCAAGAGCCTGATCGCCAAGGCGGTCAGCGCCATGTGGCAGCTTCCGCTGCTTCGGCTCGACATGGGCAAGATCTTCAGCGGCCTGCTCGGCAGCAGCGAAGAGAACATGCGCAAGGCGATCAAGACGGTCGAGGCGATCGCGCCGTCCATCCTCTGGATCGACGAGATCGAGAAAGGGTTCAGCGGCATGTCCGGCGTGGGCGACAGCGGCACGTCGAGCCGCATATTCGGGTCGTTCCTGACCTGGATGCAGGAGAAGACGAAGCCGGTGTTCGTCATCGCGACGGCGAACGACATCCACGCGCTGCCGTCGGAGATGCTGCGCAAGGGACGATTCGACGAGATCTTCTTCGTCGACCTGCCGACCCGGAAGGAGCGCAAGGAGATCTTCCGGGTGCATCTGGCCAAGCGGTTGAAGGATCCGAAGGTGATCGGCGATTTTCAGTTGCATGAAGGAACGCTGAACGTGCTGGCGGAGATGACCGAAGGGTTCGTCGGCGCGGAGCTGGAGCAGATCGTCATTTCGGGGCTGTTCGAGGCGTTCTCGGAGGATCGGAGCGTCACGCTGGCCGATTTTCAAAAAGCGATCCGCAACACCGTTCCGCTCTCCGTCACGCAATACGAGCAGATCCGGAGCATCCGGGAGTGGGCGAACGTGCGGGCCGTCGCGGCTACGGCGCGAGAAGACCGGATGGAGTACAAGAGCGAAGCGGTCGAGACGATCGCGCCGCCGAGGCCGGACGAATCCGACATCCGGACGGCGCGCGGCGGAAGAGCCGTCGATTTCTGATTCGCGGGTCGGTGAACTGGAGAGCCTGTTCAGAAATCTGCTAGAGACGCGAAGAAGGATACCCGATGGCCGGGTATCCTTCTTGCATATATTCGCTCAATCACGGTTTCCGGGCCGTCAGGATGAAGCGCTCCATGTTCGTCCGGATGCCCTTCTCCGTCCGATTCTCCCGAATGAACCGCTCGAGGATCTCGAAGTGCTCGTCCGATTGCCCGAAGTCGGGCAGGGTGGGCGTGTGCTTCAGCTGGAAAATGAGATCCGCCGGCGATTGAAAATATTCGATGATGGTGAATTCGATCACGTCGATGTCGCGGAATCCGGCTTCCTTCAGCTCGCGGACGTACCGGTCGCGCAGGGCGCCGGGCTTCCCGGTCTCCCTGCCGAACGCCTGCTTGATGTTCAGCTTGTTGCCCTCGCTGACCTGCTGTGTTAAAAACCGTCCGCCCGGGACCAGCACCCTTGCGGCTTCATCCGCGAATAACTCCGACTGCCTGCACGAGACGATGTTGAAAAAGTCGTTCGGGAATTCCAGCCGCTCCGCATCCATCTTGAGGAAGCGGACGTTCGGCGCGCCGGCGTCGGCGGCGTTTTGACAAGCCGCCTCCACCATTTCGGCGTCCTGGTCGATGCCGACGAGCAGCAGCACGTCGTCCGCCAGCGGCAGCACTTTCTCTCCGCCGCCGGTGCCGATGTCGAGCAGCAGATCCGACTTCCGGCACACCTTGCGAACTTCCCGATAGATGTCGAGGTCCGGCCCCTCGGTCACACAGTTGACCTTGCTGAAATCCCAGCCGCTGAGCGGGTCGACCTGGTCATAAAGCGCTTTGTAATCCGATGCTTTCATTTTTGGATCTCCTTCCGGTTCAGTGAAATCATGAGGTCTCCATCATCCGACGCCCAATCCCCACGGGTCCAAAAGGGCAGACTGCCCCCTAGGCGGCCGGCACGCGTTTTGACCCGGCCCGGGGGATCAGTTACTTCGGACAATGCGGACCGTCATCCGTTTCACCTCATCGGAAAGATTAATTCAAGTATAGTCGGCGCCGTGTTTCCGATCAAGGCGGGGGAGCGGGAAGAATCGACTATAGCCGAATGGGACGACCGGCATGTGCCGGCCGCGTTTCAATGCATCCCGCGGGGCTGCCGGAGTTTTTCCCTGGCGGTCCGCACTTCTTCCGGAATGTCTTCCGGGGCGATGTTTTGAAGCACGGCGCAGGTTCCGGCGGCTTTGGCCGTTTCGTAGTACCAGCATTTGTAGTTCAGCAGTTCCAGCGTTTCCTGCAATTCGGCGATTTGCCGTTCCACGGCCTCTTTGCGCTTCCTGAACATCTCGAGCCGCTGCTCGATGGTGGAGTCGCCTTCCATCCACCAGTTGATGAATGTCTTGATATCCTTGATCGGCATGCCGGTCTTCTTCAGGCATTCGATGATCATGAGCTTGCCGAAATCTTCCTCTTTGAACCTCCGGATGCCGCTTTCGCTCCGCTCCACGAAGGGCAGCAGCCCCTCCTTGTCGTAGAAACGCAGCGTGTGCGGAGAAATGTTGATGATCTTCGCGACTTCTCCGATTGTGTAATACATCGTGCCGCCTCCCGCAAGCAAACTTTTTGGAAACATGATGGAAATGGCAAGTCTTGACTTGGAGCCAACTTTAAGGTTTATCATGAGGCTACCACACGGGGTGGTTGACATCAATGATCAAAAAAATGAGGTGATCCTGTCATTCGGGAAAGAAGCGTCGGGAAATTGCGGCAGACAGATGCAGGATTACAAAAGGAGGCAGATTTAATTGGAATACGCAAAACTCGGGAATTCGGACATTCAGGTCTCGCGCATTTGCGTGGGCTGCATGAGCTTTGGGGATGCTTCAACGAATTTTCACGCATGGACGTTGAACTATGAAGACAGCGAAAAGCTGATCAGGCACGCCCTGGATCTCGGGATTAACTTCTTCGATACGGCCAACGTCTATTCCGCCGGCACGAGCGAGGAGTATCTCGGCCGGGCGCTCAGGCAGAACAACATTCCCCGCGATCAGGTCGTCCTCGCGACCAAGGTATACTTCAACGAGGGCAAGCTGTCGCGGGAAGCGATTCTGCGCGAGATCGATCTGTCGCTGAAGCGGCTCGGCACGGATTACGTCGACCTGTACATCATTCACCGGTTCGATTACGACACGCCGATCGAGGAAACGATGGAAGCGCTCGACAGTCTCGTCAAGGCGGGCAAAGTGAGAGCCCTCGGCGCATCCGCGATGTACGGCTACCAGTTCCACAACATGCAGCTGGCCGCCGAGCGGAACGGCTGGACGAAGTTCGTCTCCATGCAGAACCACTACAACCTGCTCTATCGCGAAGATGAGCGGGAGCTGATTCCGATCTGCAAGCAGCAGAACGTGGCGCTCACGCCGTACAGCCCTCTGGCAGCCGGCCGGCTGTCGCGCCTGGAGTGGAAAGCGGACACGAAGCGCAGCCACACGGACAAAACGGCCATGGCGAAATACGACAGCACGCAGGAGTCGGACTACGGCATCGTGCTGCGCGTGCATGAGCTGGCGCAGAAGTACGGCGCCACGATGACGCAGATCGCCCTCGCCTGGCTGTTCGCCAAAGGCGTCACGTCGCCGATCGTGGGCGCGACCAAGGCCGGGTATTTCGACGACGCCGCGGGCGCGTTCAAGGTGAAGCTGACGGACGAGGATATCGCCTGTCTCGAAGAATTGTACGTTCCGCACAAAATCGTCGGCGCGCTCTGAGACGGCGCGCAGTCGGAAGGAGCCTGTGCCCCGCTGGTCGTCAAGGCCGGCGGGATTTTTGCTGCCGCCGAAGCGGCGGCCAGGCAAACGTCGTCCGCCGGGGGTTCGTCGCCGGTCGCAGCCGGTCGTCGCATTTCCGGCCGTCTGCGGGTCCGGATGGCGCCGTTGCTTGAATGTAATGCAAAAATGCATCACATTCAGGCGGTTTTCGGCCATATCCGCAAATGTAATGCAAAAATGCATCACATTCGGTCTTTCCGCCGTTTTCGGGCAAAATATAATGCATTTTTACATTACATGTCCCGACATGTCCCGGCCCGATCCCGTGTTGACCCCGGCAACCGGCGAAGGTACAATACCTTATACCAAAAGCTTTTACCGTAAGATATCTGCGACCGAGCGCGGGGAGGTGGGTCAGTGGATTACAGCCGGCTGGTCGAGGAACTGTTCGAGTCCATGCACAGGCACAAGTGCCGCCCGTTTCCGGAGGAGCCGCGTGAGCTTACCCATGGCGAGATGGGAATCCTGATCTATTTGACGCACCATCAAGACGGCGTCCCGGCGGGCGAACTGAGCAAGTGGATGCGGATCACGACCGGACGCGTCGCCACCGCGCTGAACAATCTGGAACGCAAAGGGTTCGTCGAGCGGAGGCAGGACGACGCCGACAAACGGAGGGTGCTGGTCCACACGACCGATGCGGGCAGGGCGTTCGCGCTGAAGCGCCGCGAAGAGGCGAAGCACGGCATGGAAAACCTGCTGCGCAAGCTGGGGGAGCGCGACGCGAAAGAATTCGTCCGCATTCTCAAGCGCATTCACGAGATGGATCACGAATCGAAGCAAGGTTGAACGACGGCGGAAGGTGGAGGATGCGATGCTGCGGATTTTCAAGTATTTGCGGAAGAAGGAATGGATGTACCTGGCGGTCGCCGTCCTGTTCGTCGTGGTGTCGGTATGGCTCGACCTGAAATTGCCCGGCTACATGTCGCGGGTGACCGTGCTCGTCCAGTCCGAAGGCTCGAACATGGGCGAGATCGTGCTGAACGGCGCCTACATGCTGCTGTGCGCGATCGGCAGCATGGTATCCGCGATGGTGGTCGGCTATTTCGCGGCGCGGGTGGCGGCCGGCCTGTCCATGCGGCTCAGGAGCGGACTGTTCGACAAGACACTGTCGTTCTCGATGGCGGAGGTCAACAAGTTCTCGATCGCGAGCCTCATCACCCGGACGACCAACGACATCAACCAGGTGCAAATTCTGATCGCGATGGGGCTGCTGGTGCTGGTGCGGGCGCCGATCATGGCCGTGTGGGCCGTGGTCAAGATTTCCGGCAAGAACTGGGAGTGGACGGCGGCCACCGGCGTGGCGGTGCTGGTGCTCGTCGTCATGTTGGCCGTCGTGACTTCAATCACGCTGCCCCGGTTCCGGAAGATTCAGTCCCTGATCGACAACCTGAACCGCGTGACGCGCGAGAATCTGACCGGCATCCGCGTCGTGCGCGCCTACAACGCGGAAGGCTACCAGACGGCCAAATTCGAGAAGGCGAACGAGGATCTGACCGGCGTCGGCCTGACTGCGTTCCGGACGCTCGCGGTCATGTTCCCGGGCATGGGCTTCATCATGTCGGGCTTGTCGCTGTCCATTTACTGGATCGGCGCCTACGTGATCCAGGCGGCGCGGCTGGAGGACCGGATCTTCCTGTTCTCCGACATGGTCGTGTTCTCGTCCTACGCGATGCAGGTCATCTTCGCGTTCATGATGCTCAGCATGGTGTTCGTCATGCTGCCGCGCGCGGCCGTGGCCGCGAGGCGGATTCTCGAGGTGCTCGACACCGGGGTGAGCATCGAAGACGGCTCCGAGACCGAAGGCAAGCCCGGCGCCGAGGGCGAGATCGAGTTCCGGAACGTCAGCTTCAAATATCCCGACGCCGCCGACTACGTGCTCCGCGATATCAGCTTCACCGCGCGCAAAGGGGAGACGGTGGCGTTCATCGGGGCGACGGGCAGCGGCAAGACGACGCTCGTCAATCTGATTCCGCGGTTCTACGACGCCACCGAAGGCGAGGTGCTGGTGGACGGCCGCAACGTGAAGGAGTACACGCTTGAAGCGCTGAGACGCCGCATCGGCTACGTCTCGCAGCGGGCGGTGCTGTTCAGCGGCACGGTCAGCTCCAACGTGGCGTACGGCCGCGGAGGCGAAGGCGGCACAGATTCCGGCGAAGGCGCGCAAGACGAAGCGGCTGCCGTGAGACGGGCGGTCGAGATCGCGCAAAGCCGGGATTTCGTCGAGAAGATGGAAGGGCAGTACGAAGGCGCGGTCGCGCAGGGCGGAACAAACCTGTCCGGCGGGCAGAAGCAGCGGTTGTCCATCGCCCGGGCGATCTACCGCAAGCCCGAAATTCTCATCTTTGACGATTCGTTCTCCGCGCTCGACTACCGGACGGATCGCGCGCTCCGCGAGGCGCTCGCGCGGGAGACGAAGGGGACGACCGTGCTTATCGTCGCGCAGCGCATCGGCACGATCCGGAACGCCGACAAGATCATCGTCATCGACGAGGGGCGCATCGTCGGGATGGGCACCCATGACGAGCTGATGGCGAGCTGCCCGACGTATCAGGAAATCGCCTACTCGCAGCTGTCGAAGGAGGAACTGGTCCATGAGCGGCAGGCGTGAATACAACATCGGCGACTACAACCGGCGTCCGCGCGGGCCAAGGGGACCGCACGGCGGACCGTTCGGAGGACCGCCCGGCATGTTCATGGGCGGCAGGCCGAAGGATTTCCGCGGCGCGATCCGCAAGCTGCTCGGCTACATCGGCGCGTATCTGCCGGCCATCATCTTCGCGCTCGTCCTCGGGTTCTTGGGCGCTGTCTTCAATATCATCGGCCCCGACAAGCTGAGCGAGATCACCGACATCATCGCGGCCGGCATGATGACCGGCATCGACATCGACGCCGTTACGAGGGTCGGCGCGTTCCTTGCGACGCTGTACGCGCTGTCGCTGCTGTTCAACTACATCCAGGGCTTCATCATGGCGACCGTGACGCAGCGCGTGTCGAGGCGGCTCCGCAGCGACATCTCGCGCAAAATCAACCGCCTCCCGCTGTCCTACTTCAACCGGAACTCCACCGGCGACGTGCTCAGCCGCGTCACGAACGACGTCGACCTGATCGGCCAGATGATGAACAACAGCATCGGCTCGTTCATCAACGCGATCACGACGTTCATCGGCGCGCTCGTCATGATGTTCTGGACGAACTGGATCATGGCGGTCTCGGCGATCCTGTCCACGTTCATCGGCTTCTTCCTGATGGCGCGCATCATGGGCATGTCGCAGAAGCACTTCGCGGCCGTGCAGCAGCAGACGGGCATGGTGAACGGGTATGTGGAGGAGATTTTCGCCGGCCACACGATTGTGAAAGCCTACAACGGAGAACGCGAGGCGCGGAGACGGTTCAACGAGATCAACGAGAAGCTGTACGCGAGCGCCTGGAGGTCGCAGTTCCTGTCCGGCCTGATGATGCCGCTGATGGGCTTCATCGGCAACTTCGGCTACGTCGTCGTCTGCATCGTCGGCGCGCTGCTCGCGACGAACGGCTACACGAGCTTCGGCACGATCGTCGCGTTCATGGTGTACATCCGGCTGTTCACGGGGCCGCTGCAGCAGTTCGCCCAGATCGGCACGAGCCTGCAGTCGACGGCGGCCGCGGCCGAGCGCGTGTTCGAGTTCCTGGGCGAAGAGGAAATGGAGGACGAGAGCCACAAGACGGCCCGGCTCGACCATGTCCGGGGCGACGTGGAATTCCGCCATGTGCGCTTCGGCTACGAGGGGACGGACAAGATCGTCATCAAGGACTTCTCGGCGCGCGCGAAGGCCGGCCAGAAGATCGCGATCGTCGGACCGACAGGGGCGGGCAAGACGACGCTCGTCAACCTGCTCATGCGGTTCAACGAGATGAACGACGGCGACATCCTGATCGATGGCGTGTCGATCAAGGATCTGACCCGGGAGAATGTGCACAGCCTGTTCTGCATGGTGCTGCAGGACACGTGGCTGTTCGAGGGGACGATCCGCGAGAACATCGTCTACGCGAAGCAGGGCGTGACCGACGAAGAAATCGAGCGGGCCTGCCGCGCCGTCGGGTTGCACCACTTCATCCGCAGCCTGCCGAACGGATACGATACCGTGCTGGACGACAAGGTGAACCTGTCGGCCGGCCAGAAGCAGCTCATCACGATCGCCCGCGCGATGGTCGAGAACGCGCCGATGCTCATCCTCGACGAGGCGACCAGCTCGGTCGACACGCGCACGGAAGTCCAGATCCAGGAGGCGATGGACAAACTGATGGCCGGGCGCACCTCCTTCGTCATCGCCCACCGGTTGTCCACGATCCGCAACGCCGACCTGATTCTGTTCATGAAGGACGGCGACATTGTCGAGAGCGGGACGCACGAAGAGCTGCTCGCCAGGAACGGCCACTACGCCGAGCTGTACAACAGCCAGTTCGAACAGGTGTCGTAACGCCGTATCCGGGACGGACCGCGTATCGGGAGCCGTTCCGCAAGTCACGAAGACCGTGGCTTGCGGAACGGCTCTTTTTTTGTCCGCCGCCCATCCCCGGCTATCGTTCTCAAAGTTGGATGTAATCATGCGAAAAATAATATGAACTATATGTAAAATATGACGTACTAAATCCTTCAACATCCCGTATTTATGTTGTACAATTGTCCAAACAACCGGCATGACATCGGATGCTTCGGAGAGGTGACATGGACTCGCACGAATGCAAGCGCATTTCCGGCAAAATCGGGAATCCTAAAACCCGCGAACATGGACGCGACGTCGCTGAAGGTCTGGACAATCGGAGGAATTCATCCACTATCCACTACATGGCGGAAAGGATCGAACAGCTATGGTATACAGCACAACCGATTTGAAGCGGCCGGACGCCGGGGACGAAAGCCGCAATCTGCCGGTGGAGCAGCTGATCCGGATCGCGCTGGAGCGCGGGGAGGGCATGCTGTCTTCCACGGGAGCGCTGGCCGTCAGGACGGGTCAATACACCGGCCGCTCGCCGAAGGACAAGTATATCGTGGACGAGCCTTCCATCGCGCCGCACATCGATTGGGGCGCCGTGAACCGGCCGATGGAGCCGGAACGGTTCGACCGGCTGTACCGCAAGGCGTTGGACTACATGCGGGACAGGGAGCTGTTCATCTTCGACGGTTACGCGGGGGCGGATGAACGGCACCGTCTGCCGATCCGCGTCATCAACGAATTCGCGTGGCACAATCTGTTCGCGCGACAGCTTTTCATCCGGCCGACGGAAGAAGAGCTCGGGACGCATCGGCCGGAATTTCTCGTCATCGACCTTCCCGGGCTGAAGGCGGATCCGCGGACGGACGGCACCCGTTCGGAGACGTTCATCTGCATTTCCTTCGAGCGGAAAATCGTGCTGATCGGCGGAACCGAATACGCCGGCGAGATCAAGAAGTCCGTCTTCAGCGTGCTCAACTATCTCTACCCGTTCCGTGGCGTCCTGCCGATGCATTGCTCCGCGAACGTCGGGGCGGACGGCGGCGTCGCGCTGTTCTTCGGCCTCTCCGGCACCGGCAAGACGACGCTGTCGGCGGACCCGGAACGCCGGCTGATCGGCGACGACGAGCACGGCTGGTCGGACGACGGCGTGTTCAATTTCGAAGGCGGCTGCTACGCGAAGTGCGCCAACCTGTCGGCGGAGAAGGAGCCGCAGATCTGGAACGCGATCCGGCACGGCGCCGTGCTGGAGAACGTCGTGCTCGATCCCGCGACCGGCGCGGCCGATTACAACGACACTTCCCTGACGGAAAACACGCGCGCGGCCTATCCCGTCGACATGATCCCGAACGCCGTCATTCCGGGGAAGGCCGGCCACCCGAAGGTCATCCTGTTCCTCACGGCCGACGCCTTCGGCGTGCTTCCGCCGATCGCCAGGCTGACGAAGGAACAGGCGATGTACCATTTCCTGTCCGGCTACACCTCGAAGCTTGCGGGAACCGAGCGCGGCGTGACCGAACCGGAAGCGACGTTCTCCGCCTGCTTCGGCGCGCCTTTCCTGCCGCTGCGGCCGAAGGTGTACGCGAATATGCTCGGCGAGAAAATCGACCGCCACAACGTCCGCGTCTACCTCGTCAACACCGGCTGGACCGGCGGCCCGTACGGCGTCGGCAAGCGGATGAATCTGGCCTGGACGCGCCGCATGGTGAGCGCGGCGGTGGACGGCACGATCGAGAAGGCGAACTTCACGCCCGATCCCGCGTTCGGCCTTCTGTGCCCGGACCGCATCGAGGGCGTGCCGGGGGAGATCCTGCAGCCGCGCAACGCCTGGAGCGACAAGGCGGCTTACGACGCGGCGGCGCGGGAACTGGTCGAACGGTTCGCGCAGAACTTCAGAAAGTTCATCGCCCGATGACGAACAGGGTTGCCGATGACCGGCAACCTTTTTTGTTGCGATCCGAGTGAGCGGAAGGAGATCTCTTCCATTTTGATAAATTCTCTCCCATCGCGCTCCCCCTCCCCTTCGGTGTCAAGTGGTCTGATCCCGCCTGGAGAATACATCCGCAGAACCGATCCGTCTTTTTTACAAGCAACCACCTTTATATACAACTTTTGTAGTATGAAAAAAGACCCAAAAATTAATACTATAACATAATTGAAAATATGAAGATATGATCATCCACACATGTTTTATAAGAAAATTTGACTAAAATAAGTCTTACGAGAATATTACATAGGATTTTCCGGAAAGTCCGGGTATTCTTGGCGTCTTGCAAAGATTCATCCATATCGCGACAAAGGCAAAACTGTCGAAAGGCAGTGACGCAAAGCCATGGGTCTACGGTTCAACGTCTGTTGAACTATGATTGCCAGGTTGCCAGCCGTCCGGCTGTATGGTTTTTGTGCGGAGCCCGCCAGCCTTTGTCATGCGCTGACGGGCTCCTTTATTGTCTCAACGTCCACTATCACACGGGGAGATGCGGGATGAGCGACCTGAGGGGAGATCCGATTTTCGAAGCGTATCTGACGGAAACCGCGCAGCTTGTCGGGCAGCTGGAGGAGCTGATCCTCGCCTGCGAGCATGCCGGCGCCTTCACGGAAGAGGCGATCCATGAAATTTTCCGCATCATGCACACGGTCAAAGGCTCCTCTTCCATGATGCAATACCACAATATCGCCGCCCTGGCGCACGCGCTCGAGGATCTGTTCTCGTACTTGCGCGACCATCCGGCGCGGCCGGCGAACTGGTCCGAGCTTTCCGACCTGATGCTCGAGGGGGTGGATTTCGCCAAGGTCGAGCTGCACAAGCTGCGAAGCGGCGAACCGGCCGACGGCGACGCGTCGGTCGTGATCGGCAAGGTGGACCGGCTGCTCGATGCGATCAAGCGGGGAAGGATTGAAGGGGAAGACGCGGCGGACGGACCGGTTCCGTCTGACGGCCTGTACCGCTACGTCGCCACGCTGCGCTTCACGGAAGACTGCCAGATGGCGAACATCCGGGCTTACCAGGCGGTCTTCCAGCTCCGGGACCGGCTGGCGGACTTCCGCCACATTCCGGAAAGTCTGCTGGACGATCCGGAGGCCGATGCCGTGATTCGCAGACAGGGCTTTCAGCTGTTCATGGCCACGGACAGAAGCCGGGACGAGATCGTTGAGGCGCTGTCCGGCACCAGCTATCTGAAGGATCTGCAGGTGCGGGAGATTGCGCCCGGAGAGTACGCCCGGGCCAACCCGCCGGCGCGGGAAGCTGCCGGTCCGGAGACGATGGACAACGGTCCGCCGGACGGCGCGCCGAACCGGGAGATCCGGAACGCGCCCGGCGCGCATCAGACGACGATCCAGGTGAACGTGGACAAGCTGGACGAGCTGATGGACCTGGTCGGAGAGCTCGTGATCGCGGAAGCGATGGTGACGCAGAACCCGGACATCGCCGGGCTGCAGCTCGGGCAATTCCAGAAGGCGGCCCGGCATCTGCAGAAGATCACGAAGGAGATCCAGGACAAGGTCATGGAGATCCGCATGGTTCCGCTGGCCACGACGTTCCAGCGGATGAACCGCATCGTCCGCGACATGAGCAAGAAGCTCGGGAAGAGCGTGGCGCTGCGCCTCGTCGGCGAAGACACCGAAGTGGACAAGAACATCATCGAGCATATCACGGACCCGCTCATGCATCTCGTCCGCAACGCCGTCGACCACGGTCTGGAGACCGCCGACGAACGCGCGGCGGCGGGCAAGCCGGAGACGGGCGTGATCACGCTTGAGGCGCTGAACAACGGAGGCGAGGTGCTGATCCTGGTGCGGGACGACGGACGCGGGCTGGACCGGCGGGGCATTTTGGACAAGGCGAAGGCGAGGGAACTGCTCCATCGGCCGGAAGCGGACATGACCGACAAGGAGATCTTCCAGCTGATCTTCCTGCCCGGGTTCTCGACGAAGGAGGAGATCACGGAGTACAGCGGCCGGGGCGTGGGCATGGACGTGGTGCAGCAGAACATCGCCCAGGTGGGCGGCACGATCACGGTCGACAGCCGCCCCGGCGAAGGCACGGTGTTCATGATCAAGATTCCGCTCACGCTCGCGATCATCGACGGCATGAACATCCGGGTGGGCGACGCGCTGTACACGATCCCGACGACCGCGATCCGGGAGTCGTTCAAGGCGAAGGTCCGCGACATCATCACCGACCCGGACGGCAACGAGATGATCATGGTGCGGGGAGAATGCCATCCGATATTGCGCATACACAAGCTGTTCCGCGTACCCGGAGGCAGGACGGACATTCGGGACGGCGTGCTGATCATGGCGGAGCAGGACGAGCGAAGCCTCTGCCTGTTCGTCGACGAGCTGCTCGGCCAGCAGCAGGTGGTCGTCAAGGCGCTGCCCGCGTACATCCGGAGGCTGAACCGGGTGAGGGGCGTCTCCGGCTGCACGCTGCTCGGCGACGGCAGCATCAGCCTCATTCTCGACATCCAGGGGCTGCTCAATATGAATCATGGAGGAGAGAACGGACATGTCGGAGACCGCACGGAACGATACGTTGCTGGATGAAGAAGACTCGCAGAAGGACAAATATCTGACGTTCATCGTCGACGGCGAATCCTACGGGATCGAGATCCGGTATGTCACGGAGATCATCGGCCTGCAGAAAATCACGTCCGTACCGGACATGCCCGATTTCGTGCGCGGCATCATCAACCTGCGCGGCAAGATCATCCCGGTCATGGACATGCGGGTGCGGTTCAACAAGCCGTTCAGGGAGTACATGGAGCGGACCTGCATCATCGTCGTCGACATCCGCGATCTGTCGATCGGCCTGATCGTCGACAGCGTCGCCGAAGTGGTCAACATTCCGGCCGCCGCGGTCGCGGCGCCGCCCGATCTGACGAAGCGCGGCAACCGCTTCATCATGGGCATCGGCCAGGCGGCCGGGGAAGTCAAGCTGCTCCTGGACTGCGAGAAGCTGCTGACGGACGAAGAGACCGAGCAATTGCTGAACAATTGATGGATACGGGGGCGAATCGGCCATGAGATGGTTCAGGAACATGAAAATCGGAACGAAGCTGATCACGACGTTCGTCATCGTCGCCTGCCTGGCGGGCGGCATGGGCGCGTTCGGCATCATCAACATGGAGAACGTGGATTCGAAATATACCGAGTTGTATACGGACTACGGCATATCGCTCGGCGATCTGGGTTCGGCGGGCATCGACTTTAACCGTAACCGTTACCGGTTGGCCGGCATACTGCTAAGCGACGACCAGGCGCAGAAGGAGCAGCTCGCCGCCGAGATCCGGGAAATCTCGGCGGAGATCGATGTCAGCTTCGAGAAATTCGGCAAGACCATCCGGACGGAAGAGAACCGGCTGAAATTCGAGCAGATGAAGCGGAATTTCGAGGCTTTCAAGGCGGTCCAGGACGAGATCATCGCGCTGGCGCTTGCGGGCCGGAACGACGAGGCCGTCGCCCTGATGAAGGCGGAAGGCGATGAGAAGGCTTCGGCGGCCAACGACATGATCATGGAGTTGTTCGACGCCCGGACGACGAACGGCATGAGGCATGCCGAAGATTTGTCGAGATCGACCGCCACCACTTCGGCGACCATGATCGTGACTGTCGTGATCCTGACGGCCGTGTCGCTCCTGTTCGGCATCGTGGTCTCGCGCATGATCAGCAAGCCGGTCGGCAAGCTGGTCGCTGCGGCTGATCGGATCGCCGACGGCGATCTGGACGTGAGCATCGACATCGACAGCAAGGACGAGATCGGACAGCTCGCGGACGCGTTCCGCAAGATGAGCGACAATCTGAACGAGATCATGAACAACATCCAGACCGCGTCCGACCAGGTCGCCGCCGGCGCAAGGCAGATCTCCGCGCTCAGCGTCTCGCTGTCCCAGGGCGCGACCGAGCAGGCGAGCTCCGTCGAGCAGCTCACGGCATCCATCGAGGAGATCTCCTCGCAGACGCAGCAGAACGCGGACGCTTCGAACCAGGCGAACGAGCTGGCCGAGGCCGCGAAGCGGAACGCGCTGAACGGCAACGAGCAGATGAAGGAAATGCTGACCGCGATGGACGAGATCAACACGTCCGCGCAGAACATCTCGAAGATCATCAAGGTCATCGACGAGATCGCGTTCCAGACGAACATTCTCGCGCTCAACGCCGCTGTGGAAGCGGCGCGTGCCGGACAGCACGGCAAAGGCTTCGCCGTCGTGGCGGAGGAGGTCCGCAACCTGGCGGCGCGCTCCGCGAACGCGGCGAAGGAGACGACCGAGCTCATCGAGGGCTCGATCCGGAAGGCGGACGCGGGCACGAAGATCGCGCAGGAGACCGCGAGCGCGCTGCAGCAGATCGTCGAAGACGTGTCGCGGGTCGCGTCGCTGGTCGACAGCATCGCGACGGCGTCGAACGAACAGGCGATCGGCATCAACCAGGTCAACCAGGGCATCATGCAGGTGTCCCAGGTCGTGCAGCAGACGTCGGCGAACCTCGAGGAAGGCGCCGCGACGAGCGAGGAGCTGTCCGCGCAGGCGAACCTGCTGAACGAGCAGGTGCGGCGGTTCAAGCTGCGCAAGAACGCGTTCGGATACGCGCAGGCCGCAAGCGATTTCCAGCCGGCCGCGGCGGCGTCCGACGCCGTGCCTGAGCCGGTCGCGATCGGCCGCCAGACGAAGATCGCGCTGAGCGATCATGAGTTCGGCAAGTATTCGTCTTGAGCGGACAAGCCGTCCGGCGGCGGGCCGCGCGTCTGCCGATCCGGCGGCGGCCCGCCCGCCGGTTCATTTTTCCGACGCGGAACGGGGCGATGGCATTGATGGACATTACGGAGCAGGAATTCGAACGCCTGGCCGCGTATGTGAAGAAGAGCTTCGGCCTCCATCTGGGCCGGGAGAAGAAGATGCTCGTGCTGGGCCGGCTCGGCCGCGTCCTGCAGTCGCTGAACCTGGACAATTTCACGGACTATCTGGACTATGTGACGCGCGACCGGAGCGGCCAGGCGGCCGCGACGCTGATCAACCGGCTGACGACCAATCACACCTTCTTCATGCGGGAACCGGACCACTTCGACTACTTCCGGGACAGGGTGCTGCCCGAAATCCTGCCCCGGCTGAAGGACCGGGACCTGCGGGTATGGAGCGCGGGCTGCTCCACGGGGGAGGAGCCGTACACGCTCGCGATGCTGATCGACGAGCATGTCGGGAGCGCCAAGATCGGGTGGGATACGACACTGCTCGCCACCGACATCTCGGAACGCGTGCTCCTGCACGCGATCCGCGGCGTCTACCCCGCCGAATCGGTCGAGCCGCTGCCGAAGCGGTGGCGGCTCACCTATTTCGTCCCGCACGGGGACGGCCGGTACGCGGTGGCGGACCGGATACGGAGGGAAGTGGTGTTCCGCCGCTTCAACCTGATGGACCCGTTCCCGTTTCGCAAGGGGTTTCACGTCATCTTCTGCCGGAACGTGATGATCTATTTCGACGAGCATACGCGCAGGCGGCTCATCCGCAAGTTCTACGAAAGCCTGGCGCCCGGCGGATACCTGTTCATCGGCCATTCCGAGACGATCAACCGGTTCGAGTCGCCGTTCACGTACGTGAAGCCGTCGATTTACCGCAAGGCATGAAGCAAGGCCGGAGGAAAGGGGCTGACCGGGATGACGCGCAGGACGATCCGGGTGCTCATCGTCGATGATTCCGCGGTGTTCCGCCAATTGCTCGCGACAGGCCTCGCGGCCGCCGGCATCGACGTCGTCGCCACGGCGGCCGATCCTTACGAAGCCCGGGACAGGCTGCTGGAGCACCATCCGGACGTGATGGTGTGCGACGTCCACATGCCGAAGATGAACGGCATCGAGTTCCTTCGGAGACTGTTGCCGCAATATCCGCTTCCGGTCATCGTGATGAGCGCGGTCAGCACGGCCGTGTTCGACGCGATGAGCGCCGGCGCGGTCGACTTCATTCCGAAACCCGACGCCGGTCCGGGGCGGATGGAGCGGTTCGTGGAAGAGCTGGCCGAGAAAATCCGGGTCGCGTCCCGGGCCAAAATCGTGCGGCCCGGCGGCCCGATATCCGGCGAAGCCGCTCCGGGCGCGGCCGCGCCTCCGACCGGCGACCAACCGCGCCGCCCGGCGCCCCGTCTGATCGCGATCGGCGCCTCGACGGGCGGGCCGGAAGCGATCCATGCCCTGCTCAGGGGATTGCCGGCCGACGCGCCCGGCATCGTCATCGTCCAGCACATTCCGCCCCGGTTCTCGCGCATGTTCGCCGAGCGGCTGAATCAGGCGCTGCCGCTGCGCGTGAAGGAAGCGGAGACCGGCGACGCGGCGGAGCGCGGCACCGTGCTGATCGCCCCGGGCGACCGGCACATGCGGGTGAGACGGACGGGCGGACGGTTCACGGTGGAATGTTTTGCCGGGGAAAAAGTGAACCGCCATTGCCCCTCGATCGACGTCCTGTTCGAATCGGTGGCGCGGGAAGCGGGGGAGCGGGCGATCGGCGTCATCCTGACGGGCATGGGGTATGACGGCGCGAAGGGACTGTTGGCGATGCGCCGCAAGGGAGCCCGGACGATCGGGCAGGACGAGGCCACGTCCGTGGTGTACGGCATGCCGCGGGTCGCATGGGAGCTCGGCGCGGTGGAGAAGCAATGTTCGCTGCACGCCATGCCGCGCGTCATCGCGGGCATGCTGGATGCTGACCGGAGGTGAAGGCCGTGATCGGCGCCATCATCGGGGACATCGCGGGTTCGCGGTTCGAATTCGACAATTACCGGGCGAAGGACTTCGAACTGTTCGCGGCGGATTGCCGGGTGACGGACGACGGGATCATGACGCTGGCCGTCGCCCGGGCGATCATGGAAGCGGAGCGGCTGGCCGATGCCGCCGGGCTGCGCGGAGACGACCGCCTGGCGCTGGCCGCGGACATGACCGTGCGGTGGATGCGCGAAATCGGCAGGAAGTACCCGGACTGCGGCTACGGCGGCATGTTCGCCCGATGGATGTTCAGCGACGATCCGCGGCCGTACGGCAGCTTCGGCAACGGCGCGGCGATGCGCGTCGGCCCGGTCGGGTTCGCGGCCCGGACGGAGGAGGAAGTCCGCAAACTGTCGCGGGCCGTGACCGGCGTGACGCACAACCACCCGGAGGGGCTGAAGGGCGCGGAGGCGGTCGCGACGGCCGTCTTCCTGGCGCGGCGGGGAGCCGGCAAGGACGAGATCCGCGAGCTGATCGAACGCGACTACTATCCGCTGGACTTCACACTGGACGAGATCCGGCATGTCTATCGGTTCGACGGGACGTGCCAGGGGACGGTGCCGCAGGCGATCCGGGCGTTCCTCGAGGCGGTCTCGTTCGAGGACGCGATCCGGAACGCGGTCTCGATCGGCGGCGACAGCGACACCGTGGCCGCCATCGCGGGTTCGATCGCCGAAGCGTTCTACGGCGTTCCGGACGAACTGCGGGAGAAGGCGCTGACGTATCTGGATGACGAGCTGCGCGCGATCTGCGAAGATTGGAGCGTGTTCGTCGGCAAGCGATCATGAAGGCAAGAACGGCCTGTCGGGAACCGTCGTCCCGACAGGCCGTTCTGCTGTGTCCGGCGTTACATGTCGTCTTCCACCGGTGTCTCCCGGCCGTCATCGTCGTACAGGAAGCGGTGGGGCCGCGAAGCTTCCTCGATCTCGGCGAAGGCCCAGTGGTTCGGACGGACATCGGGCCAGGTCGGCGCGTCGATGCCGCTGTGCGGCCGTCTGCCGAGCAGCCGGTTCATGACGGCGACCGCCTGCGCCCGCGTCAGCCGCTCGTCCGGCCGGAACGTGCCGTCCTCGAATCCGACGAGGATGCCGGCGCGGCTTGCGGCGTCGATCGCGGCCGCCGCCCAGTGGCCGCCGTCGACATCGGCGAACGCGGGCGATCCCGCGGCCGACAGATCGGCGCCGAGCCATTTCGCCGCGATCATCGCCATCTCCGCCCGCGTGATCGGAGCCTGCGGACGGAAGTTGCCGCTCGCGTCGCCGATCATCAGGCCGGACCGCTTCAACCGCTCGATGTCGGACCAGGCCCAGTGAGCGGAGGGCACGTCCCCGAACAGTCCCGCGTACGCGCCGCCGGGCGGGAGATCGAGGTTGCGGGCGAGGATGGCCGCGATTTCCGCGCGCGTGATCGCGTTTTCCGGACGGAACGTGCCGTCCGCGAAGCCGAAGATGTACGGCGCGTGGAAGCCGGGAATCGCGAGTTCCAGTCCGATGAACGGCTTGAGCCGCGGTTCCGTCGCGTTCCCGCCGCCGGCGGACGCGGGCGTGTAATCCACCTTGATCCGGTAGCCGGCCGGCAGCGGTTCGCTGAGCCGGATCGTCACGACGCGGCCCGCCGTTTCAACTTCCGCGATCCCGATCATCCGGCCGCCGACCGAGACCTTGAACCCTTCGGGATCCACCCGATAGTTCTCGCCGTCCAGCACGATCTCGATCGTTCTGCCGTCCGGACCGGCCGCGCCGGGCGCGGTCGGCCCCGGACCCGCGGACTGCTCGCCCGGCTCCGGCCCGGCGGATGGTTCGCCCGGCGTGTTCCGGACGGGAATGTACGCAATGGGTTCCAGCAGCCGGATGATCGAGAAGGTGCTGAATTTGTCGATGACGATCGATACCCCGACGGGCCTGCCGTTCTCGTACACCGGAGTCGGCGTCAGCAGATCCGTCGTGCCGTCGCTGTGCTCGACGAAGACGCGCAGCGATGCGAGGAATGCGTCCGTGTCCGACTCGGGAACCTCGATGCCGTTCTTCGCGAAGTACAGGGTCAGCGTCGTCGGATAGCCGCTGTAGTTCGTCTCGACCAACATCGACCGGCCGGGAATGTCGACGACCTTGCCTCCCGCCGCCTCGTTCTGTACGGCGGGTTCGTTCAGGATGCCGCTGTTGATCGCCTGCTGCCGCGCGGCGTCCTTCACGGGCACGAGCCGGAAATACAGGTCCAGCGAGTTGTCGACCATGTCCTCCATGGTCTCGTGACGGATCAGGATGTTGCCGTAGTCGGTGCGCACCTCGATCGCGTTGCCGTTGCCATGCAGACGTTCCAGCGCCGTCCCCGCTACTTCGACCGCGAATTCGTCGGCTTCGTCGCCCGGCACTTCATTCACGTAGATCCGGGCGGTGCTGTTCCGCGACTTCGGATCATTCGCGAACCGGTCGGCGGTCGCATGGTCGAAGACGGCCTTGTCGATCTTCGCTTCCTGCGTGCCGTTCGTAAGCACGACCCGATGGACATCCACATCTTTCTGGACATCGGCGTTCGCGCCGCCGATCACGTCGACCTTCCGGTAGCCTTCCTCGACCGTCTTGGTCAGGTCGGCCGCTTTCACGATGACCAGGAAGGTGCGCGTCTTCCCGACGCCGTTCTTCGACACCTTCGCGGTCAGGATGACGCTCACGTCCTGTTGCTGACGATGCACGAGCGCCTCGATGCGGCCTCCCTGCGGTTTCGTGATCTCGACGACATCGGGTTTGCTCGAAGTCCAGCTCACCGCCGTGTTGTGCTTCCCGACGCTGGCGACATAGACCGGCAGCGTCACGCTTTCCCACGTGTCTTCCTTCTGGTAGTCGATCTCCAGTTCGGCGATCGCTTCGTCGATCGCGTCTTGCGCCTGATCCTTGATGACGATGACCAGTTTATCGCTTTCGTGCTTGTCCCGTTCCCGGAAGCTGATCTGGACGGACTCGTCCAGCTCGAGGTCCGCAATGACGATGTCCGCCGGGGCGCCGCCGTTGTTGGCTTCCCGGCCGATTTCTTTGCCGTTGCCGTCATACACGATGACCGTGGTATGCGGCGGGACGCCGATGACCGTCACGGTGCCCGCCTCGACGTCGATGTCGATGTCGAGGGCGTTGTCCGGCGCGGGCGTCGTCTCTTGCGCCTCGATCGCGACCGGATCGCTCTCCAGCTTGCCCGGTTCCCGGATCGTCACCCGGATTTCCTGGCCGGGGGTCAGCTCCGGCACGATGTCTACCGTCAGATCGGCCGCCACGTCCGAATCGTTCTTCACCGTGGCGATCGGATTGCCCTGCTCGTCGTAGACGACGATCACGGCGCCGGGAGGCGCGTCCGTGATCGTGATCCGGCTGTCGGTCGCGTCCGCCCGGATCCGTTCCTCCGGCAACCTGGCGGTCTCCGCCAGCGCGACGGCGGCGGTCGCGGCGCTCTCGGCGCGGTACGCTTCCGTGACGGTCACGAGCACGGTGTCGCTCGCCTGGAGCGTGCCGGCAAGGGCCATGACCAGATCCGCGTTCGCCGCGCCGTTGTTCTTGTGCGAACCGAGCACGGTCGAGCCGTCCGCGCCGTAGACCGTAATGGTCGCTTCGGGTTCCACGCCCGTCACGGTGACTTCAAGATCCGTGGCGTTCACGGTGATCCGGGCCGCGTCCAGCGCGGCGCTCTGCTCATAGTAGGCGGCGACCCGCGTTTTGTCGCTCTCGGTCTTGTAGGTCTCCGTCAGCGTCACGTCGAGCTCCTGGCCGTTGGCGAGCCGCGGGTCGAATGTCAGGCTGACATTGGCGGGCGCGCCTCCGTTGTTGACGTTGGAAGCGAGCGGAGTGCCGTTCTTGTCATAGACGGTGACGGCGGCGCCGGCCGGAACGTTTTTCACCGTGACGACGCTGGCGGTCGCGTTCGGATCGATGTCGGCCGCTTTTGGTGCGGCGCTCTGCTCATAGTAGGCGGCGACCCGCGTCTTGTCGCTTTCGGTTTTGTAGGTCTCCGTCAGCGTCACATCGAGCGCCTGGCCGTTCGCGATCCGGGGATTGACCGTCAAATTGACCTCGCCCCCCGCGCCGCCATTGTTCGTGCCGGAGGCCAGCGGGCTTCCGTCCGCGTGATAGACCTTGACGGTGGCGCCGGCCGGGACGTTCTTCACGGTGACGACGCTGGCGGACGCGTTCGGATCGATGTCGGCCGCGTCCAGCGCGGCGCTCTGCTCATAGTAGGCGGCGACCCGCGTCTTGTCGCTCTCGGTCTTGTAGGTCTCCGTCAGCGTCACATCGAGCGCCTGGCCGTTCGCGAGCCGGGGATTGACCGTCAAATTGACCTCGCCCCCCGCGCCGCCATTGTTCGTGCCGGAGGCCAGCGGGCTTCCGTCCGCGTGATAGACCTTGACGGTGGCGCCGGCCGGGACGTTTTTCACCGTGACGACGCTGGTGGTCGCGTTCGGATCGATGTCGGCCGTGTCCAGCGCGGCGCTCTGCTCATAGTAGGCGGTGACCCGCGTCTTGTCGCTCTCGGTCTTGTAGGTTTCCGTCAGCGTCACATCAAGCGCCTGGCCGTTGGCGAGCCGCGGGTCGATTGTCAGGCTGACCTCGCCCCCCGCGCCGCCATTGTTCGTGCCGGAGGCCAGCGGGCTTCCGTCCGTATGATAGACCTTGACGGTGGCGCCGGCCGGAACGTTCGTCACCTTCACGGCATTGGCCGTCGCATTCGCATCGATGTCCGTCGTTTTCGGCGCTTCGGATTTCTCATAGTAGGCGGCGACCCGCGTCTTGTCGCTCTCGGTCTTGTAGGTTTCCGTCAGCGTCACATCAAGCGCCTGGCCGTTGGCGAGCCGCGGGTCGATTGTCAGGCTGACCTCGCCCCCCGCGCCGCCATTGTTCGTGCCGGAGGCCAGCGGGCTTCCGTCCGCGTGATAGACCTTGACGGTGGCGCCGGCCGGGACGTTCTTCACGGTGACGACGCTGGCGGACGCGTTCGGATCGATGTCGGCCGCGTCCAGCGCGGCGCTCTGCTCATAGTAGGCGGCGACCCGCGTCTTGTCGCTCTCGGTCTTGTAGGTCTCCGTCAGCGTCACATCGAGCGCCTGGCCGTTCGCGAGCCGGGGATTGACCGTCAAATTGACCTCGCCCCCCGCGCCGCCATTGTTCGTGCCGGAGGCCAGCGGGCTTCCGTCCGCGTGATAGACCTTGACGGTGGCGCCGGCCGGGACGTTTTTCACCGTGACGACGCTGGTGGTCGCGTTCGGATCGATGTCGGCTGCTTTTGGCGCATCGCTTTTCTCATAGTAGGCGGTGGCCTTCGTCTTGATGCTCTCGGTCTTGCGCGGTTCCGTCAGGGTGACATGGATCTCCTGGTTCTGTTCCAGTCCGGATGTGATCGTCAGGCTGACCGCGGCCCCCGCGCCGCCATTGTTCGTGCCGGAGGCCAGCGGGTTGCCGTTCGCGTGATAGACCTTGACCGTGGCGCCGGCCGGCACGTTCGTCACCTTCACGACTTTGGTCGTCGCGTTCGCATCGATGTCGGTCTCTTTCGGCGCGTCGGTCTGCGAGAACATGACGGGCACCGTGACCGGCTCGCTTTCCAGCTTGCCGTCCCCGATCAGCGTGACGACGATCGACATGCCGAAGTCGAGGCCCAACTCGTCGAGCACCACATCCGCCGCGGCGCCCCCGTTTTTCTTCTGACCCAGCAGCTTGCCGCTTCCGTCGCGGATGACCACCGTCGTGTTCGCCGGCACGTCCTGAACGGTGACGCGGTCCGCCGTGCCGTCCGCCTGGATCTTGCCCGCGTCGGGCTTCGCGCTTTCCTCCAGCGCCGTGACCGTGGCGGGATCGCTCGCCAGTTCGCCCGCCGCATGGACGGTCACCCTCACCTGATCGCCCGGGTTGATCGCCTGGCTTAGCTGGATGACCAGATCGGCGGCTTCGCCGCTCGTGTTCGCGGCGGTGCCGATCTCGACGCCGCCGGACACGCTGTATACCCGAACAACGGCGCCGCCTTCCACGTTTCGAACCGTTGCCGTATTATTCGTCGCATTCGCCGTGATGTCTTGTTCATCCGGCCTGGGTGTCTTGCCCGGGATCGTGAGATCGTGCGTGGACCGGATGCCGGCTACGCCCAGGATCGCGAGGGTGGTCTGCAGATGCCGGCTGTTCGGCGAACGGATGTTCACCGTCGCCTCTCCGTTCGCGTCCAGCGTCAGCGTGGACGGCGACAGCACCGCGTTGTTGTCGGCGGAGAGCTCAATCGTGAGTCCTTCGGTATTGTCCACGCCGATCGCTTTGATCGTCAGATCGAGCGAGCCGTCGTGCTGCACCGTCTCCGTCTTCGTGATCGCGTATCCGGTCGGCGCCTTCTTGTACGATCTGGTCAGAACGTCGATAGGATTGTACTCGTTCGTGAAGTACCATTTCAGAATGTCGTGGTTCTGGAAGGCACCTCCCGTCGCCGCTGTAAAACCGACGTATACGAGCTCGGTTCCGAGAATGTTCGCCAGCGTGTCGGGCAGGGGGTAGGACAGTTCCGCAAGTTCCGGCCGTTCCGAATTCTTGTTCAGACGGATCTCGAGCGTGGCGTTGCTGCCGTTGTAGTCGATCCAGACATGATGTTCGCCGGACTTGAAGTCGTTGGTCGTCTTGCTTACGTCGTGCGATTTAAGCGCAGGGCTGATCTTGCCGTCCTTCAGGATGGCGATGTTGTTGTCGGACGGATCGCCGTGCTCGTCATTCTTCCAGGTGTCGAACTTCACCGCGATGCTCGGTGCGAGATCGGCGTATCCGAGCGAACCGCCTTCTCCCGAGGGCTGGTTCGTTTTCTTCTGCACCGTGAAGACAAACCCGTCTCCCCAACCGGGGGGATAACCGCCTCCTCCGTGTATTTTGAAAACGAAATACGTGCTGAACGACCGGTCAGCGGGCAGCACGACGTATTCCCTGTTGAACAGGGAACCTTTACTGCCCCCCACTGCCGGCGTCAACCGGGCGACTTCGCTCGTTATCGAGGCCGAGTTGTGCAAAATCAGTGGGCCGTTCGGATTGGCGATCGGATCGTATTTGTCCGATGCGTTGAACTTCTCGAACAGGAACGTGATGTAATCGTCGCCACCCCCCATAAGGGTGAACATCGGCACGTCGTCCGGCCAGTCGTCCGCTTCCCCGGCGTCGTCCCCGTAAACGTTGCCGGTTACGGTCTCGCCTTCCTCCGCGCGGACACCCGTTACCTGAAATGTATAAAGGGGAATCCACAGCAGACCGAACATCATGCTGACTAACGCGGCGATCTGCAGTTTCTTCACAACAGGCACTCCTCTCCCTTTTTGAAATCAAGCCCGAGTGCCTACCATTGTAAAATCCCAGGTTTAAATAAACCTAAAATCCGCAAAAAACGCGGATTACGGACGGGCGTTCGCCGCGCATGCCCCGCATGCCGAAGTCTAAGAACCGGGGACGGACAATACAGTATACCATCGGCGAAAATACACCGCGGGAGGGGTGAGACGCTTGTCGGCCCCCAACATTCCCAACATTACGCCCGTCATCTCGCTTGACCGCGACGACGCGATCAACCTGCTGCTCTCGTCCATCGCCATGGAGGAGTTGGGGCTAAGCCACATCCTCAACGCGGAGGGCGAGAAAATCCAGTACTTGCTCGGCGGCATGCCGGGGAGCGCGCCCCCCGCAAGACCGTCCGTCGAGCAGATGCTGGCGATGAACGAGTCGGTCAGACAGACGCTCGATACGGCCATGAAGCACGAGATGCATCTGCAATCGAAGCTCGAGACCGTCATCGGGCTGCTGCGATCGGGCGGCAAGACCGCCGCGCGAGGCGCGCCGGCATCGCCGGGATCGCCGGGGACTCCCGTCTGGTCCGCCGCGCACGCGTTCGCCGCCAGCACGTCCAATCAGACCGTGGCGATCGGCAGCTCCGGAACGCCGCTCCGTTTTCCGGACAACCAGGTGCTGGCCGGCGTGACGAAGAACAGCGAGAACACGGTGTTCACCGTGCCCGCGACCGGCCATTATCTCGTCACGTACCTGGTGAACATCGAGCTGGCCGCTTCGGAATTCATCGCGCTGACGGTCAACGATGTGATTTTTGCGCCCGGCATGCTCACCGCGGGAGGCGCCGCCGGCTACACCGCCACCGTCATCGTCCCGCTTGCCGGAGGCGGCAGGCTTTCGGTCAAAATCTACGGTCCCGGCCGCACGACGAATCTGTTCGACGGCGCGGGCGCGGCGCTGACGATCGTACGGATCCGATAGCGCGGGCCCGGCAGCGGCCCGCCGGAAAGGGAGCGGTGAGCCTTGAAGATTCTGATCGCCAGCCCGGTGCAGCAGAAGCCCGAAATTCTGCGGATGTTCCTCTACACGGTGCGGCATGTGCGGAAGCCGGAAGGCTGCGAGGCGCACTTTCTTTTTGTCGACGACAACGAGCAGGAAGAATCGTCGGCGCTTCTCCGGCAGTTTCAGGCGTCGCATCCGAATGTGAAAATCGTCCGGTCCGAACAGCGCATGCGCTACGTCACCGACGATTCCACCCACTACTGGACGGAGGACAACATGGAGCGGGTGGGCCGGATGAAGGACGGGATCATCCGCGAGGCGATCGAGGGCGGCTACGACTATGTCTGGTTCATCGATTCGGATCTGCTGGTGCATCCGGACACCCTGATCAACCTTCTGCAGGCGGACAAGGAGATCATCAGCTGCGTCTTCTGGACGAAGTGGCGGGAGGACGGCGTTCCGATGCCCCAGGTGTGGCAGTCGGACCAGTACAGCATGGTGAAGGCGCGGAGTCCGGCGCGGTCGGACAAGGCGAAGCAGGCGGCGGAGGCCGCGGCGTTCCTCGAGATGCTGAAGAAGCCCGGCGTCTACGAGGTGGGCGGGCTCGGGGCCTGCACGCTCGTCCGCCGTTCCGCGCTGCTGCGGGGCGTGCGGTTCGCGTACATCCCGAATCTCTCGATGGCCGGGGAGGACCGCCATTTCTGCATCCGCGCGGCCGCGCTCGGCATCGGGCTGTACGCGGACACGCGGACGCCGGCGTATCACCTTTACCGTCCGGCGGATCTCGAAGGGGGCTACCGGTTCATCGAGACCCACTATCGGGTCAATCTGCGGCGGATCAGCGTCAGTCTGTGCATGGTCGTCAGCGATGACGACGCGGCGTACGTCGAACGCTGCCTCCGATCCGCGGAAGGCGTCGCGGACGAGATCATCGTGGCGGACGCGGGTCCGGCGGGACGCGCCGCCGGGATCGCCGCCGCGTTCGGGGCGAAGATTTTCCCGTTCAATAGGAACGACGACTACGCCGCCGCCCGCAACTTCGCCTTCGATCAGGCGACGATGGACTTCATTCTGTGGCTGGACGCGGACGATGTGATCGGGCGGGAAGACCGGTTCAAGCTGCTCGAGCTGATCGAAAATTTCCCGCCGGACGTCGACGCCGTGCTCATGGACCACCATCTCGACTGGCAGGAGAACGGCAGCCCGCGGATCAGCCGGAAGCGCCACCGGCTTGTCCGGCGCGAACGCGGGTATCGCTGGGAGGGCGCCGCGCACGAGACGCTGGTGGTTGCAACGGGCAAGACGCTGCGTTCGGACATCGCGATTTCTCGCAGAAGGACGGGCGCCGGGAACGGAAGCAGGCTGGCGATGTACAAGCGGTTGCTGGAGAGGGGAACGGCGCTCGGACCGCGGGATCAGCTCGGATACGCGATCGAGCTTGCGGAGCACGGCCGGCATGACGAGGCGATTCCCTGGTTTGAGCGCTATCTGGCGGCGGATCAGGGTTCGCCGGAGGAACGTGCCGAGGCGTGCGTGCGGCTCGCTTCGTGCTACGGGGCTGTGGGCGAACGCGGGAAACAGCGGCGGACGCTGCTCGGTCTGTTCGCGCGGATGCCGCCGCGCCCCGAAGCGTTGTGCCAGCTCGGGACGTCGTTCCTCGAAGACGGGCTGTATCGCGAGGCCGCCTTCTGGTTCGAGGCCGCCGTCCGGTGCCGGCAGGATGAGCCCGACGCCGGCGGATGGGTCGATCACCCGGCGCGGACCTGGCTGCCGCTGATCCGGCTCGGCGTATGCTGCGACCGCCTCGGCGAAGCGGAGAAAGCCCGCGCCGCCCGCGAGGAGGCCGCGAAATACCGGCCCGGCCATCCGGGCGTTTCCCGAGGCCGCGGACATTCCGGAGAGGCGCCCGGCAACAAGGGCTGATCCGGAATGCGGACAACCGGACATATTCGGAAGGTTCGTCTCATACTTTGGAACTGATCGGATTGTCCGACCCGCGGAAAAATACGGCTGACCAATGGATCGGACTGCTGCACGTCATGAGGTCTGCCGCAGAAAAAACGGACACTGGAGGCGGCGGCGATGTCACTCCCGAATGTCCCCGACATCAACCCGACGATCACGCTGACCAGGGAAGAGGTCTATCACCTGTTGCTCGCGTCGGTCGCGATGGAGGAGTTGGGCCTTGCGAACATCATGAACGCCGAGGGCGAGAAAATCCAGAAGTTCCTTAGCTCCGACGAAGTCTGCCTTGAAGCGCTCGTGATGATCGGCCGGTCCGTCGAGCGCATGATGCGAACCGTGATGAAGAGCCAGCTGTTGCTCTTGTGCAAGCTCGAGGACATTCTCTGGCTGGAAGAGGATCCGAATGATGATGAAAATTCGGAATGACCGCCCGTTCGCACAGGCGCTTCCGGAAGACCGCGACCGTCTGGCGTCGCTGCAGGAATCGCTGGCCCGGTGCGGCATGGCGTGCGCGAATCTGCTGCAGGCGTGGGCCGGCGGCGCGGACGGCGCGGCGAGGGGGGATGACGGGGCCGGCGGGCAGGAGCCGTCCGGTGCGTTGCGGCTGTTGAACCAATCCGCATGGATCGGGGAACTGAACTTGCAACTGGCCGTCCTGACGGCGATGCAGAGCCGGATTCTGCCGCGGCTCATGGATCGCGGGATTGACCGGGAACTGGCGCCAATCGGGGAACGGGCCACCTACGGCCTGTGGGTTGGCGGCAACCGGTGGGGCGCCGCGCTCTGCCGGCTGCTGCGCCGGTTGCCGGACCTGCCGAAGGCGGACCCGTCCGGCGGCGGGGCCGGCAGGTCTTGCCTGGTCGCCGCCATGGCGGCGCTGCAGCAGCTTCACGAGCTGCTGATCCACGCCCTCCGCTGGCGGGCGCAGTGGGGACTGCTCGATCCGCGCATGCCGGACTTGCCCCGGCCAACTGCGCTGGAGCGCGAGCTGGCGCAACTGGAGCGGGCGTGGCTCGCCGCAAGGTTCTGCGGACTCGATGAAAGGCGGGCGGTCCTGCGCCAGATCGGACACTTGCAGCATTGGCTGGCCGGTTTCCGGGACCGCCGCGTCAACAGGCATCTGGTCGTGAGAAAGCAGACCACCCATCCCCGGCCGTGGCTGAATCGGATGGTCCGGGCGGGTGTTTCCGGATGAGCTGCGGTCTCGTCCGGTTTATTTTTTTCTGCGGCTGACCGAAAAGGCGGCGGCGTGACGGGCTGTAACGAGGATACCGCGTTACAGGCGCGGTCGAGGCGATGGCGGGATGGCTGTAACGAGTATACCGCCTTACAGGCGCGGTTTGGTCTGCCGCAGTTTTTTCGGGCCGTCCACCGTTTTCGGGCAGGCGCCAGCCCGCACCAAGCAATGCGTCCGGGATATACATAAATAGACTGTTGAACTTACCTGACGCATGCCTCGGTCAGGCGTTCCGAACACGGGAGGTGACTGCCGGTGTCCAGCGCCAATCTGCCCAACATTACGCCGACCATCTCGATCTCGCGGGACGACGCCATCTCCTTGCTCATCTCCGCGATCGCCATGCAGGAATTGGGACTCAGCCACATCATCAACGCCGAAGGCGAGAAGCTGCAGTTCGCGCTGGGGACGCTGCCCGGCGTGACACCGCCGGAAGTGACGATCGACAACATTCTGGCGATGAACAACAGCGTCAATACGACCTTGCGCGAGATCGTGAAGAATGAATATTTCCTCGCCGGGGCGCTTGAGGCGGCCCTGAGTTCGCCGACCTTGGTCGGTCCGACCGGCCCGACGGGTCCGACGGGTCCCGCGGGCGGCCCGACGGGTCCGTCGGCCCCGTCGGCCCGGTGGGTCCGGTCGGCCCTGTCGGACCCGTGGGCCCCGTTTTCAGCCGCGGACTGCAGCAAGCCAGGGGAAACCACTCCTCCTCGCCTCCGCATCCGCAACCGGGATAACCGCAGGAACCCGGCATGCCGCCCCCTCCTTTCGCAGCGCCGGTCGCGTTTTCGTTCATTCTCATTGGATGCGCAGCTCGGAAATGGCGCTTGTACGAATATCCGCACCGGTCGAATCCTGTTTCGCCCGACCTTAAGGTTTTATTAATGTAGCGTTTCGTATAATTTTGGAACAACTCGAGATTTGTCGTTTTTTGGAGGTGCGACGAGAGATGGGCGACCGAATGAAGAAGTGGCTACGGTCAAAAATGAACTTGTCGCTGGCGATCCTGCTGGCTTTCAACGGGATGGTTCCCGTTTTGCAGACAACAGGGATGAGGGTTGCCTCCGCAGCGGATTCCGAAATCATCGTGTATGTGACCGAAAACGGCGGCGCCATTACGCAGGACGGCTCGTCCTGGGACCATGCCTATCCGGCATGGAAATTGCAGGACGCCATCAACAGGGAAGATGTAACGCAAGTCTGGGTTGCGGCGGGAACGTATGTCCCGACCAAAGATGAATCGGGCTCCGAGAACCCCGCCGACAATCGGAAGAAGACGTTCCGGCTCAGGAACAACGTCGCCGTGTACGGCGGGTTTGCGGGCACGGAAAGCAGCCTGGACGAGCGCAATCTCGAGGAGAACAAGACGGTTCTGAGCGGCGACCTGGGCGGCGGTGTCAACGTGTATCATGTTTTCTATCTTGATTCATATTCGAACCTGAACGCGACGGCGGTGCTGGATGGCGTGACGATCACGGGCGGGAAAGCGGACGGTTCGGGGAATCACCAGTACGGCGGCGGAATGTTTATCGATAATGCCGCTCCGACCCTGCGCAACGTGACGTTCATCGGCAACGAGGCGAAGACCAGCGGCGGGGGGCTGTATGTGAACGCCCGCGCTCCGAAGATGGAGAATGTGTCGTTCCGGAACAACACAGCCGGATCGAGTGGCGGCGGATTTTACGCGGGCGTATACCTGGGCGGCATCTCGATCCAGGAAGCGGAATTCATCGGCAATTCCGCGGCTTCGGGCGGCGGATTCCATTTGAAACAAGGCACGGCGACTCTGGAGGATGTGACGTTCGAGAACAACGAAGCCGGAACGGGCGGCGGAGCCGGCATCTATCTCGACAGTACCTCCTCCACCCTGAACCTGACGGGCGCGACGCTGAGCGGCAACACGTCGGAAGGTTATGGAGGCGGAATCAAGAGCATTAATGGTTCCAAACTGAATCTGGAGAATGTGACATTCAGCGGAAACACGAGCACCACGGGCGGCGGGATTTATGCGGAAGGCGGCGAATTGAGCCTGACCGGCGCGACGATCGAGGACAACACGGCTTCAGGCAATGCCGGCGGAATTTACATTGAGAATACCAATAAATTTCAGATGATCAACGCGGCTGTCCGGGGGAACAAGGCGGGCGGCAGCGGCGGCGGTCTGTATGTGCACGACATGGACAGTTACGGGCAGTACGCGATTCTGACGAACGTGCTGCTCAGCGGCAACACGGCCGACGGCAGCGGCGGCGGCCTGTACCTGTACAGTGCAAAAGATCCGTACCTGACAAACATCACCGTTGCCGGCAATCATGCCTCACAGGGCGGAGGCGTGTACATTCAATCCTCCCTGTTCATACATTTCCGCAACAGTATCATCTGGGGTAATACGGCGGAGACCGACGCGAATGTGAATCCATCGTCCGACGCGTTTTATTCGCACAGCCTGATCGAAGGTTCGGGCGGAAGCGAAGACTGGGATGACGCGTTCGGATACAACGAAGGCGGCAACCTCGACGCCGATCCCAGGTTCGTCGTCTATGTGCCGGCCGGCGGCAACCCGACCACGGCGGGCGATTACCGGCTGACGGAAGATTCTCCGGCCATCGACGCGGGGGATGCCGGCGTGTTCGCGGCCGGCAAAATCCCGGATCTCTCCGACGTCACCACCGACCTGGCGGGCGGCGATCGCGTCTATAACGACATCGTCGACATGGGCGCCTATGAGTGGGTTTACGTGGAGCCCACCATCATCTACGTGACGCAAAACGGCAAAGGCTTGGGTGACGGTTCGTCATGGGACAACGCGTATCCGGGGTCGATGCTTCAGGATGCCATTGACAATGCCGCGGCGGGATCGGAAATCTGGGTCGCGGCGGGGACATATACCCCCACGAAGGACGTGGGCGGCGCGGAGGAGCGTTTCAAAGCGTTCCGGTTGAAGAACGGCGTCGCCGTCTACGGCGGATTCCCGGCCAATCCGGATGCCGACACGGACATGAAGGATCGGAACTGGAAAGCGAATCCGACGATTCTGAGCGGTGATTTGAAGCAGGATGACGATCCGGACGATCTTTCCGTCAAACGGGGCGATAACGCCTATCACGTCATCCATATTCCGGCGGGCATGGAGATCGATGAATCGGCGGTGCTGGACGGCTTCACGATCACCGGCGGAAACGGAGGGGAAGGGGTAGGCGGCGGGATATTGTTGAAATCCGGCAGCCCGACGCTGCGCCATTTGCTGATTGAAGGTAATGAGGCAACTATGGGCGGCGGAATGTACATCGAGAACAGCAGCCCGGGTCTGGAACAGGTGACGTTCAGACAAAACAAGGCAGGCTTTTTTGGCGGCGGGGTAATCGTGGCTAATGGCGGTCATCTTGACATGTCCAATGGTTCCATCGAAGACAATGAAGCAGTACAAAGTGGCGGAGGACTTAGCAATTCCGTCTCCGATTCCGTTGCGGTGCTGAAAAACGTGACGATCAGCGGAAACAAGGCTTCTGAAAACGGAGCGGGAATATACAGTTCGGGAACCCTGAAGCTGGAAGATGTGACGATTCGGGACAATTCCAATACCGGACCCTTAGGAGGCGGGTTGTATCAGTTTGGAGGCGACGTCACGATGACGGGGGTGACGCTGGAGAGGAATACCGCTAATAATGGCGGCGCGGCAATGATCGGGAATGCCATCGCAACGTTGAATGATGTAATCGTGAACCAGAATACCGCCAATTCCAATTGGACCTCTGTCAATAGATTGGACACATGGAATCGAGAAAATTACGCAACAT
>ERZ795042.66-NODE-66-length-92041-cov-109.856783_pt1 | contig 92041 bp, 76 predicted proteins | sample MGYA00375126_ERZ795042 | MGnify/ENA primary metagenome ERZ795042 (study PRJEB30171, sample SAMN05518105) | compost metagenome | isolation source: Feedstock adapted compost from Newby Island compost facility, Milpitas, CA | place: USA:Newby Island compost facility...
ATTTTCGGCGGCTGTGCATCCGGTGGGAGAAGTCGAGCCGGGCGTTTGAGGCGTACTTGCAGATGGCCTGCGCGTTTGTGCCGGTCCGGCAGGTACTGGGCTGAACCGGAAACGGGGTGGTTCGGGGCTTCCGTTGATGGAGCTTTCGGGTTGTCGGCCACCGGCAGATGGGAGGCCTTTTGGCTCCTACGCCATTCGCAAGCCGTAAGAGCTGCTTTCTCTTCTTTGCAACGGTCACCTGAGCGTCGTGTGCGCCGTCTCATCGCCACGCCGCCTTCTCCGGCCACGCCTTGAAACGACTTACGAAAACAGTTTAGGGATAGGTTCGAGTGTGTGGGCTTCTGTCCTACCAGGGGTGGCATCTGGATGAAACGTAGCAGGCGGTGGGCCAGTCTGAGGTTGGGGAGCTGTGGAGAGGGGCCGGGCCCATGGCGCGGCAAGCCCTGCGGGCGCGTGGGCATCGAGGTCTCGGGTGGGTTGTGCCCCCTGGTTCGTTGGACGCTATCGTGCAGGCGTGGGTCGTGGGGACGGCGAGACGCGTGGAGCAATTCTAGGGCAAATGCCGCTAGTGCTCCCCCACCAAACAGCTGGCGTCCCACAAAGACGGTGAACGGCGTTTTCCCCGAAGTCTTGGAACAGGCGACGAACGGCATGGTCCGAACAGGAGTGGTGCGGCAGGCACCTCCGGTGGGCGCTGGAGCCTGGAGGCTGGAGGGGGTTCGCCAAAGCGTTGAGGTTGTCGTTCTACCTCGGGTTTCATAGAGTTCTTCGGAGCGTCGCGACCAGCACATATTACCAGTTAACTGTCATTTTGCTTTGAATGCAAGCCTACTGGAGGGACCAGCAGTGTCAAGCAGGTGGATTGGTCTCCGCTAGGATCCAAGGCCACCTCATTTGCCCGATACGCAGAGGTGCTGATGCCAGGTACGCCGATCGAAAACCTCTGCCGAGCTCCGGCGCGCCAGAAATGGCGCCTCCCGGCAGCCCAAACCCGGCCGGATTGCCAATGGTACCGGTGAACTGCATGCCATCGACAAACAGTCCGCCGCCACGTGCCGACCCGCCGCAAGCGCATCCGGTACCGGCTCGACCCCCAGGGCCGTTAACAGCTGCCCCGGTACCGGCTTTCGTCCATGAAGCACTCCACCAACAGGACCGGATGCCTCCAAAGGGCCTGCTAGTCCGCGCTCGGCCGTTTCAGACACAGAGCCGGCACCCGCGAGGGCGGGTTGGGATGCTGCCCCCGATCCACCAAGACCAGAAAACGGCTGTTATTGACCACCCGATGCAGCCACCGGACCCGTGGGCGCGGGGTCCAACCGATCTTGCGATCCCGGCCTTGGACATGCGGCGCCGCTCCGCTGAACGCGATCGGGGCCACCCACCGGCCCTCGACCTCGGGCACGTGGCGCAGTTGGCGGCCCCCGGGCCGGGCACTGTGCACGTAATGCTGCTTTTCCAGCAGTTCATCGAACCGGCCGTTGTTGTTCCTCGATGAGCCGCGCGCGGACCCGCCGGAGCCACGCCTCCTCGGAGGTCGGTGAGGTTTGCTTCGTGCCCCGGGGCTGGCAGAAAAGGACGGGTTGGTCTCACTCATTTTTAAAAACTCCAACCCCGTCAGGCCTTATTCTCCTCTTGTATGGAACAGCCATGTTTCCCAGTCTCTCCTCGGGGAAGGCCAGCTTGCTTGCCGCACTACAGGGGGCGAGATGTGGTTCTGAGCCGCGGGTAAGACCGTGGCAGGAGTCTCTCCGGCGCCCTTCTCGGACCGGGTCAGGGTTCAGGAACCATTCCGCGCGCATGCGCTTAGACCGCGCTCGCAGAAGTGGCAGGCATCTTGAGCGCCTGTGGGATGGGGGGTATCGCGCCTTCGGGCAGTTCCGGGCACCTCGGATCCCACCGGGATGCGTTGTGAAAGGCCTCTCTTCGTGCGCGCGAGCGCAAGAAGGTCCGGTCGGTGTCGGCACTCCGTTCTTTCTTTTTGTCGGGCATCGGGGAGACGCAGTCGAACAGGGCCAGTCTTCAGCGCATACGGATGCGCATGACAGGGTTGCCCCGGTTGTCCGGACGGCGCGGTTCTGTGGCCGGAGCGGCGCGCAAGCCAAGCGCAGGAGGGAATGGAAGCGCGTAGGACGGCCCTGGATCTCGATTCACCGGGCGGGGTCCTGTACGTGGTCTCGAGGGCATTCTTTTTCTGCGGCTGCGAGCCATTTCGATACCTTACCAGCCAACTCGCGAGGGCGGGAAGGCTGACGCGGCAGTTCTTCCGGTTCTCGCAGGCGATTGCCAGAGGGACGCGCCGGGGGGCTGGCCGGTGCAGGTTGGAGGCTGGCGGTGCGGGACGTGGGGGTGTGCGATCGGACCGCCACGGGCAGCAATAACAAGGTTTTTGGCAGGAATGCCGGTTGTGGGAGTGCCCATGCGGGCTCCATCCTGAAAGGAGGTTTGGGAGCTCTACCGTGGGCCGGCTTCCCCCGGATGGGATGCGAGGAGGCGAAAGGACGTCGTATCCGGGGAAAACCCTGGCGAAGAAACCGATTGGCGCCGTGGGGGCGATGCCAAGCCGGGGAACCTGGCGAAAGATATCGGGAAACGCCGGTAGAAGAGTGCGTCTATGGGCCATGGTCACAAGTACCTTTGTTTGCCCCGACGGTTCCTGACACGCTGCCGGATGGTCGGACTCGCTCTGGCGGTGTCCTTGCCGGTGGCTGCCCAGGAGCTCAAGGTGGACATCAACAATAACAATCGGCCGCTGGCCGAAGGTCTGCAGCCGGGCTATACGGCATGGTCAACAAATACCTCGTGGTTCCCCGGTGGTGATGTGATCTCCAACACCTTCGGGAGCGTAACGGTGACCTTGCGCCGCGTGGGGACAGTGGGCACGGCCTTGCGCCCCGGTTACTGGAAGGACGGTGTTCAAAACGCCGCCTACGACGCCAAGCTGGTCTCCGACGGCATCAAGGTGGACAACGGTGACACGGGCGCCCGGATCGAAATGGTCCTGGCAGGCTTGGACCCCGGCGTGCACACCCTGTTGACGTACCACAACGACTGGGACAATCACGCCGGCACCACGGTGGCCCCGGTCGACATCTTCGTCAACGGAATGCCGGCCGTTGCCGGGGTCACACCCACCGTTCGGGTGACCAACAACCTGCAAGCCGCCACCGCCTATTTTTCCTTCGAAGTGGGTCCGGACGGGCAGGCCGTGATCCTGTTCGCGGCGGACACCAACAGCGGGGCGGCCATCCGCAACGTCTATCTGAACGGCTTCGAACTGGACACTGCGCCGCCGGACCGGCGTGCCACCCAGCCGGTGCCCGCCCACGAGGACGAGCACGTGGATGCCGACGCGGGTGAACTCTGGTTGCGCTGGAACGCCGCCACAAACGCGGTGGCCCACGACGTGTATGTGGGCACCGACAGCAACGCCGTGCGTCAAGCCACGCACAGCTCCGCCGAGTATCGCGGCCGGTTGCAGGAGGCCCGGTACCTTCTATCCCCGGTGAGCCGGATGCACCGGTATTACTGGCGCGTGGACGAGGTGGATGCAGCCGGTGTGGTCACGCGCGGGGACGTCTGGATGTTCCGGGCCCGGCGCGTGGCGTTCGAGGGGGCGGAGGGTTACGGCCGGTTCGCCATCGGCGGCCGCGGCGGCGTGGTGGTCAAGGTCACCAACCTGAACGACAGCGGACCCGGCAGCTTGCGCGATGCCATCGAGGGCGACTACGGCCCGCGCACGATCATCTTCGACGTCGGGGGACTCATCACTTTGGAATCGGACCTGATCATCAATTCCACACGCCCCTACATCACCGTGGCAGGCCAGACGGCTCCCGGAAAGGGCATCTGCATCCGCAAGCACCAGTTCGGTCTCAGCGGGGCGCGGGACGTGATTGTGCGGTTCCTTCGGGTGCGGGTGGGGGACATCAGTGGCGAAACTCAGAACGCCTGTGGCATGGCGGGCGTGGACCACTGCATCATGGACCATTGCTCGATCAGCTGGGGGATCGACGAGGAGGTCAGCACGCGCGGGGCCAAAAACGTTACGCTGCAGCGCACTCTCATCGCCGAGGCACTCAATATTGCCGGGCACGATCACTACCCGCCCGGCACGCGCCATGGTTACGCAGCCAGCGTGGGTGGGGATATTGCCAGCCTTCATCACAACCTGCTCGCCCACTGCGAGGGCCGAAACTGGAGCCTGGCTGGCGGATTGGACGGCGAAGGATACTTCGCCGGCCGACTCGATATCTTCAACAACGTGGTGTACAACTGGGGCGGCCGCACGACCGACGGCGGGGCGCACCAGGTCAATTTCGTCAACAACTTCTACAAGCCGGGACCGGCGTCCCGTCATTTCTACATCCTGACTGCCGACTACGACAATGTCCCGGGGACCCAGCAGTACTATTTCGTGGGCAATGTGATGCCGGGCTATTACCAGACCAACCAACAGGCTCAAGCCCGGCGCGCACGTGGATATGTGCCCACCACTTACAGTCCCTGGGTGGACGAGCCGTTCTTCCCCTCCCACGCCACCATCCACGAGGTGACCAATGCGTACAAGATCGTGTTGTCTGACGTGGGTTGCAACCTGCCGCGCCCGGACGACATGGACCTGCGGATCATCCGGGAGGTGCTCGACGGCACCTTCACCTATCGCGGGAGCATCAGCGGGGATCCCGGTCTGCCGGATTCGCAAAACGACGTGGGCGGATGGGAAGACTATCCCTTTGTGCAGCGGCCCGCCGATTGGGACACCGACGATGACGGCCTGCCCAATTGGTGGGAGGAGATCCACGGTCTGAACCCGCACTCGCCGCCCGGGGATTTCTCCGACGCGAACGGCGACCTGGACGGCGACGAGTTCACCAATCTGGAGGAATATCTCGACTGGCTGGCCCGGCCGCATTTCGAGTGCACCAACGGTGTGCCGATCGAGATTGATCTTACAGCGTTCACGCGCGGGTTTACCAACCGTACGCCGGTGTACCACGTGTTTGGCGCACACAACGGGACGGTTGACCTGGTTGCCCCCACCCGGGCGCGGTACGTGTCGTCGGTCGCCACCAACGCGTTGGGGGCGTTCTGGTTCTCGGTCCTGGACGCCGACGGACATACCTTCACCAACCGGATCCACCTCCGTTTGCTGGCTGCACCCGCGGTGGAGCGGCCTCGGCTGGGCATCCGGCTGGCCCAGGGCCGGCCAGTCCTCGACCTGAGCGCCCCCGGCCGGACGTACCGTGGAGGTGCAACAAAGTGCCGACCTGCAGAGCTGGAGCACGTGGACCAATGTGGTCAGCGGCCAGGGCGCGGTCACCATCGTACTGCCCGATCCGCCGTCCGGTTCGCCGCTCTTCTTCCGCGCGGTGGTCCGCTGAGGCGGGGCGTCCCGAGCGGAGACCGGACCACGGGCAGGTGGTCACCTTGCGTTCGGACAGGGAATGGCCCTACATGTGAGTGCCGGTAACAAGTTGGATCCGAGGGTGGTTTCCAGCGAATGAGTGAAAAGAGTTGGCAGCCTGTTGAAGGGATCATCCCGCCATTGGTCACGCCTCTGGTAGGGCCGGATGCTCTGGACGTCGCGGGGCTGGAACGACTGGTGGAACGGGTCGTCCAGGGTGGCGTTCATGCGGTGTTCATCCTGGGCACCAGCGGAGAGGCGCCGAGCCTGAGCTACCGGTTACGTCGCGAGCTGATCCGGCGGGTATGTGCGCAAGTCCGCGGGCGTGTGCCGGTCTGGGTGGGGATCACCGACACCGCCATGGCCGAGGCAGTCGCGCTGGGCCGGCACGCCGCAGAGGCGGGTGCGCAAGCCCTGGTGACGGCGCCACCCTATTATTTCCCGGCCGGCCAACCCGAACTCATCCATTTCGTCCGTCTCCTGGCGGCCGAGCTGCCCCTTCCGTTGATCCTTTACAACATGCCGCAGATGACCAAGGTGCGATTCGAACCGGAGACACTGGCGGAGCTGGTGCGGATCGAGAACGTAGTGGGGCTGAAGGACAGCTCGGGAGACCTGGAGTATTTCCGGCGAGCGGTCGAACTGGCGCGGGCCCGGTCGGACTGGCGGGTGTGGATCGGGCCGGAGGAATGGCTGGCGGAAGCATTGGAGCTGGGCGGTCACGGGGGAGTCAACGGTGGGGCGCAAATTGTGCCGGCGTGGTTCGTCGGGTTGTACGAGGCACATCTCAGCGGAGACCGTGTCCGAGTGAAGGAGCTGCAGAACCGGATCCGCCAGTTAGGACGGATCTACAGCGTGGGCCGGCATGCCTCGGCGGTCGTCAAAGGACTCAAATGCGCGCTGGCGCTGCTCGGCATTTGCCGGGACGAGATGGCCCCTCCGTTCGAGCCGTTCCGGGCTCCGGAACGCGAGCGGGTCCGCGCGGTGCTGGTCGAACTGGGCCTGCTGGAGAAAGAACCGGTCGAAAAGTCCGGCACGCTCTGACACCACAAACGGTCGGCGAAGCCTCGGAAAGGCCGTGTTCCCAATGACGCTGGAGCAATCGGGCCCGACCATGGCACAGTCGGAACCACGATGAACGAGACAGGATTGCCCGCTGCGGACCTGGTGGTGCTGGTGCTGTACCTGGCCGGGATGCTGGGACTCGGGTTCGGCATCGGCCGCCGGGTGACCGGGAGCGACCACTTCATGCGCGCAGGCGGCCGGGTGCCGGGCTGGGCGGTCGGGCTCTCGATCTTTGGCACCTATGTCTCCAGCATCAGTTTCCTGGCCCTGCCGGGCAAGGCCGTGGCCGAAAACTGGAACGCGCTGGTGTTCAGTTTGAGCCTGCCCCTGGCTGCCTGGGTGGCAAGCCGCTGGTTCGTACCCTTTTACCGCCGGGAAGGGGATGTGTCCGCCTACCATCACCTGGAGAAGCGGTTCGGCCCGTGGGCCCGTTCATACGCCGCGATCTGCTACATCCTGACGCAACTGGCGCGCATGGGCACGATCCTTTACCTGGTGGCGCTGGCACTGGCTCCGCTGACCGGTTGGAGTGTCTCGCTTCTGATCCTCCTGACAGGGCTCATCACCCTGGTCTACGCCTGGTTGGGAGGGATCGAGGCGGTGGTCTGGGCGGATGTCATCCAGAGCGTGGTGTTGTTACTGGGAGCCGTGGCTTGTGCGGTGTTGCTCGTGGTGCAACTTCCCGGCGGACCTGCAGAGATGATCCGGGTGGCCGCGGAACACGACAAATTCAGTCTGGGCAGCTTCTCCTGCACCCTGTCCGAACCCACGTTCTGGGTTGTGTTGCTGTACGGATTGTTCATCAACCTGCAGAACTTCGGTATCGACCAGAACTATGTCCAGCGCTATGCCGTGGCGGAATCTGAAAGGGCGGCACGCCGGAGTGTGTGGCTGAGCGCCTGGTTGTATCTGCCGACCTCGGCACTGTTTTTGTGGATCGGTACCGCGTTGTTCGTGCGTTACACGGTCCAGCCGGAGCTCTGGACGGGGGAGGGATCGTGGATGGAGAAGCCAGACACGGTGTTTCCCCAATTCCTGCGGACAGGATTGCCAACCGGGCTGACCGGCTTGGTGGTCGCGGCACTGTTCGCAGCCGCTCAATCCACCCTGTCCAGTTCGATTAATGGATGTGCAACCCTGACTTTGGTTGATGGCTATCGAAGGTATCTGCGGCCGCAGCCGTCGGAGCAGGAATCCCTGCGCGTGCTGCGCGGGGCCACGCTGGTCTACGGACTGGCCGGCATAGGCGTGGCCCTGGCCATGATCCGCGTGCGTACCGCGCTGGATGCGTGGTGGGAGCTGGCCAGTGTGTTCAGCGGCGGGATGTTGGGATTGTTTCTGCTGGGACAGATTGCACGACACTCGCGAGCCCCCGCTGCGGTGAGCGGTGTCCTGGCCGGGGTTGTGGTCATTGCCTGGATCAGTTTGTCGCGCTATTTGCCCGAGTCATGGTCGGGATGGCGCAGCCCGTTGCATCCTTTCCTGGCCGTGGTGGTCAGGACCCTGACCATTCTTTGCGTGGGCCTGTTGTGCAGTCGGCGGCGCCACGGCGGGGATGGGTGATCAGAGAAGTGGGATCCCAAGACCGGGCGGTTGCGCCCCAACGTGGACGGCAGCCGGCCGGCCGTCAGGGGCTGACCGGATACGAGGTTCCCCCCGCAGTATGGTGAGGGAGCTTTTTGCGGAGGCAGTGGAGGGCGCAGGTTCCGCTGTTGCCTCGTTCTGAAGCAGCAGCTCCGTCCCTTTGTGAGCCATGTGTTCGGTGCGACGGTCTCCGGCCCGCCCTTCATGCATGCAAAGGCCCCGGGGGTCGGACGGGGAACGGGGCCGGCCTTTTCCAAGACAGTCCCAAGTGGAGGGGACCTTTCTGCTCCGGCCCCGCCCGTAAAAAGCGTGCGGTGACAGCGTACCGCGCAGCGCGGCATCGGTGGACTCCGTCCGGCAGGGAGGGAATGTTCAGTCAGTTCGTTGTCTGGTGGCTTTGCCTGACGGGTGCGTTCGGGAGACCGTTTGCACCTGTACAGAGCCGGCCGCTGCCGGGATGACTCGGCCGGGTGGATCCAAGGGACGATCTTTTCCGGGACAAAAAGAGGGGCGGGTGGGCCTGGGGAAGGGCCCACCCGCCCGTTTGTTTACCCGAACCCTGCGGACGTTACTGTCCGACCACGCGGAAGAAACCGCTGTTGCCGGTGATGGTGAGGGTCACGCTGTTGTCGGTGATCCCGGATTGGACGGTGGTCCAGGGCTCGTCCAGACGGGTCTTTTGCTGGATCGAGAACGGACCGGTGCCGCCCGACCACCGGAGTGTCAGTTGGTCACCGGAGAGGGAGAAGGCCTCGATGACCAGCGCCGGTGCGGCGCCCACGCGGAAGCTCAGATAGGGGGCGAATTCACCGGGTTCACCGGTCGGGGTGCCGCCATCCAGGGCCGTGGCTTCCTTGGAGGCAAATCGGGACTGTCCCGTACTGAGGGTGTCCACGTCCACGAGGATGGTGACCAACGGATCGGGGCTCTGATTGATGAAATCGGTCAGCGCTTGGGAAGCGAAGACCTCGGGCTGGCCTTTGGTGCCGTGCATGGTGAGGGTGCCGAGGTCCACGATGTTGTTGGTGTCGTAACCCTGGTCCGGTTCACCATTGTAGTACAGCCCGGGCATGGTGGAGAAACGAAGGTCCGGCGAGGCCTCGTCCCAGGTATTGTCCGTGAAACCCGGCGTGACGCCGTTGTTGTCCAGGCCCACGGTACCGTCCTTGACGCCGTAGAAGTGAAGCAGGCGTTGGCCATTGTTCCTGAAGTTGATGAGGTTCAGGGTTACGTCGCGGAGTTGACCGATCGGGTGACCGGTCAGATCGAACCGCAGGGCGATCACCTCGTTGACGGTGGCCGCGGTGCGGGCGTTGATTTGGGCTCCGTTGGACGCGGTGTCCAGCGGTGTGTTGTTGTATTCATTGAGCTGCGCGTCCGCACCGTTGCCGACGGCCGTGGAGACGAATCGCAGCGTGGGATCCACCAGTTTGACGGTCACCTCGGCCTGGCCCGTCAGACCACCGTCATCGGTGGCGATCACGCGGATGATGTAGGTGTTCACGCCGCCGAGACCGGGCAGTGTGTGGTCCAGGGTGTAGGGCGGCTGGGTGAGTGTGCCCAGCAGGGTCAGCGGCTCGGCCGTGCCGGCGTAGAACTGGACGTTGGTGATCGTCCCGTCGTCGGTGATTTCCGCGCTGATGGTGACCGTGTCACCCTCGTGGAGCTCGGCGCCTTCGGCGGGATTGGTGAGGGCCACGGCGGGCGCCTGGTTGACTGGGGCCTCGGTGGGCACCAGCATGAAGTAGTTCAGCACCACGCCGTCCGAAAGCGCGGTCACGCGGATGGTCTTGGGCGTGCCGTCGAATTCGACGACGAGGGGTGCGGCCCCGGCATCATCAGTCAACGGCACCAAGATGTAGCCACCGGTGGCGTTGCCGACGAAGCGGCCGATCTTGGTGAGGTTCTGGTTTTCCACGATCGGATTGTCCACGAAATCCATCTGCACGGTGAACGGTGCGGTGGAGGCGAGTCGGGCATAGATGTGGTAGGTTCCTGCCGGGAAGGTGCGCGTGTAGTTCATCCATTCGCCGTTGACCAGGTTGCGCACTTCGTATTCGGAGAAACCGGCCTGCACGTATTTCGGGCGGCGTACCGGATCGGCACTGACGAACGTGTCCATGTATTCGTCGCGGACGGCGATCTGGGGACCGTAGCGGTACACCTCGTTGGTGGCGGGCGTGATGACGGTCACGACGTTGTTGATCTCGTTCTTGTCGATTCCCTGGGTGCCCACGCGGTCGAAGTAGCAATCGGGCGTGCCGCCTCCGATGGTGTCACACAGGATGGGGTTGTCGAAGTATTGGCCGGGTGTACCGCCCGGATAGGGGTCGGTGAAATTGAAGTCCTCGGCTTCGAAGGTGTAGTTGTCGAGGTCGAACGTATCGAACTCCGTCTGGCGGGCGCTGAAACCGCCGTCGGCTGCGGTGGCGGAGGCCACGATGACATAGTTCTTGTTTGGTTCGAATGGCCGGTTGTAGGTGACGTTCCAGCGGTCGCCGCCGTCGGTGATGGTGGCGTCAGCGGTGACGTCCACGCCGTTCACCGTCAGGCGGATGCCGGAGCTGGGGACGCTGCTGCCGCTGGCCGTGGTTTTTTCCACGGAGAAGGACACCGTCGTGTTGGTTGACAGAAACCCGGAAGGTTCCGGTTGGAGGTCGTGGATCTTGGTGGGTGAGGGCAGGCCCAGCGCCCAGGCCACGGCGGCCTCGAAGAGGAAAAAGCTGGGCTCGATCATCACGCGCCGGGTGGGATCGGAATCGTTCCAAGGCAGATGGACCCAGCGGGCCTGCGTGGTGGTGCCGTCGGCGTTCTGCACGCCGGCGTCCACGGCCATGATGGCGTAGCCGTTGGGGAAGCCGGGCACGGTCGCCACGGCCACCGCGCCCGGCGTGAGAGTGCGATTGCCGACGAATGTGATGACACCGCTGCCTTCACTCGGATCGGAGGGTACGAAGTTGGGATCGAACACGTTCACCAGACCGGCTGGCAACCCGGCTGCCAGAGGATGGTTCGGGTTGACGATCTCGATGGCCGTGAGGTTGATCACTTGCCCGTAATCGGCACCGGCACCGCCGTTTTGGGCAGCGGCGTCGGCGGCGGTGTTGTACGTGCCGCCCGTCAGGCCGGAGTCGGCGTTCAACGCGCTCCGGTCGCCGCTGTAAAGAAATCCCTCCCAGGTGATGACCGGGATCGGCGGGTTGCGCCACTTGTTGCCCACGTTGCCGGAGCTGATGTTTTCATCTGCGATGAGGAGTTGATAGCCCTGCGCGGCAAACTCGGCTGCCGTGAGCACGTTGGCGGCAGGCGGGGTGGCGATGACCGTCACGTCATGTCCCTGAGCCTGCAGGATCTTGATGAATTTGACCGTGTCACGCTTGTTCTGGCCGTCGTGCACGTAAGCGATCTTGGCCGCCGGGGCCGTGGCCGTGCTCGAGAGAAGCGCCAGAGCGACCGCGCAACCAGTGAACCAGCGCGCGCCGCGCGCGCCAGGGATCAGGGGGGTACCGGTGTTTTTCATAAGCCTGTGGGGTTGGACGAACGTTGAAATGGAGCGACGCCTCCCGCTGTCCTGCGTCGTGGCAGCGCCGCCCGGCCAGTGGGGCGGAAACGGCCCCGCCCCCGGCAATCCACCACGACGGACGGCAACGGATGGGTTTGGCTGCCGCGCCCATGATGATTTCAAGCCTCATCCTACCGCCCATTCTCCGGGGATGCGACCCCCATGTTTTGCAAAAGAGTCTGAAAAATGTGCACCTTTGAGACCGCGGATGAGAGGGAGTCGCGGTGGTTGCGTTCAACAACCGCGTGCGCCGCTCGCGACCGGTACAGGCGCGGTTTGGCAGAGGGTGCGGAGCTTGCATCTGTTTCGCAACTGAACGCGGGTGGGACGACCTTGGAACATCCGCTTGGATGCGGCCACCACCGCCGGCCAGGTGGCGGATCGCGCTGCACGGGAGGGCGCGTCACGCCAGGGGATGGTGCGGCTTGCTTGTGGCGCCGGCAGAGTTGTGGTCGCCATGCGCTGGCGCGGGCCGGCAAGCCGGACGCCTTTCGGGTCATTGCCGAGGTTTTGTACTACCTGAACAAGGGCTGGCACGACTGGCGTGCGGTTCGGGGCTGCTCTGGGGCAGCCGGGACTGCCCATTGACCGAGGGCGGAGGCGTCACGGTTTCCCGGACCGACGCGATGGATCCGGCGCGCTTCGGATGGGAACCTGAAGTTGCGAACCTTGAAAGGCGGACCGTCCGAGGCTCAAGCGCGACACGATGCACCTGACGGTGAAGGTGCCTCCGGCGGGTCCGAGACACGCCATGCTGTTTGGTCGAGCGAGGACCGGCGCCGGTGGACCCGTGTCGTTCGGAGGATTGAGACGGCCACGTTCTTTGTCGCCCCTTCGAGCGCGCAGTCCTGCGCGGGTGAGATCCGTGCATGCGATGGCATGAACGGCGGGCCCATCCGGGTGGTCCGGGCGGTTGGTGTCTCGATGATCCAGGTTGCCGGCCGTGGAGAAGGTCGTTCTGGGTGCCTTGCGGTCGGGCTTTGGCTGGCCGGGCGGCGGGGCTGACGGGCATGGACCGCGTCTGGCCGGTTGGGCGGATCGCTCACCCGCCGAGCCGCGTCGTTCCATTCGTGGCCGGGTGGGGGCCTGCCTTTCCGGCCCGGTCGAGGACAAAACGACGCATCCGGCCGCGGGTACGAGGCATGAGAGTGGGGCTAGACAGCGTTTCGTCCGTGGAGGGGTGAGCCGTCCGCGGTCTGCTGGTGTGTGGCCGGTGCTTTCGCGGAGGGTAAACCCTTTTCAGGCGGGCAGGGTTCGGCAGGAGGAGGGTGGGGAGCGCCCGGGTTCGGCTGTCACGTCCCGTGGGCCGGCCGTTCGTGTGGGGTCGTGCCAGGTTCCGAAGACCGGTCGGGCAGAGGCGCCGTGTGGGACGAGGACTTTTTTGTGCGCGGCCTTGGAAAGGGTCTGGACAATTCTTAGCGGTTTTGCTAAACAACAAATAGTCGACTGCGACCGGGTCGGTCGCCCGTGTGCCGGGCGCGCGGGGGCGGCTGCGGCAGAGGACAGCAGAAACGTTTCAGCTCCTCCGCAGCCCCGGGCCCGGAAAGAAACGGAGGTGGACATGAACACGCTGCTGATCGTCGGACCTGGCTGTGGCAAGTGCCACACCCTGGCCCAGCGGACCGAAGAGGCGGCCCGGGAACTGGGCCTGGCTTATGAACTTCGCAAGATCACCGATCTCCAGCAGATCATGGCCCTGGGGGTGATGATGACCCCGGCGTTGGTCGTGAATGGCGCGGTGAAGGTCTCCGGCAGGGTGCCCACTGTGGAGGAACTGAAACAGATTCTGCGAGAATCGGCCGTCCAAGCGGCCTGAAGCGAAGGTCACGACCCGATCCGGGGTCGGATCCGCCGGGGACCGGTGCCGGTCAGGGTGGGAACCGATTCCGGTGGACCGTTCGAACCCGTACCCGTTTATGAAGAACCTGCCCCGCTTGCTGATCGTTGGCATCCTGCTGGCGGCCGTCGGGGGCGTCATGGCGCTCCGGCAACACAGACGGGCGGAGACCGCGGATGCGCAGAACGCCGCGTCGGCCCGGGCGACCGCAGCCTCGGTCCCTCTGCCCCGGCTGGTGGATCTGGGAGCGAACCACTGCATTCCCTGCCGGATGATGGCCCCGATTCTCGAGGAACTGGCCGTGACTTTTCATGGCCGGTTGATTGTGGAGTTCATTGATTTGACGCGGGACACCGAGGCCGGTGCCAGATACCGCCTGAGGGTCATCCCCACTCAGATCTTTTTCGCGCCGGACGGCCGGGAGCTCTATCGGCACGAGGGGTTCATGCCCAGGGAGGACATCCTGGCCAAGTGGCGTGAACTGGGCTTTGACCTGGAGAAACCGGCACGTGGGGCAGAAACCGACCGTGCCTCGGGGGCTGCCTCTGCGCCTGAAGGCTGACTGCTATGCCCGGTACCCTGCGCCACCGGAGGAGTCCGGGTCGGGACGAGCGAGGTCGGGTCAGGTGCCCTTGCTGGTGCGCCTGGTTGGGATGCTCTGGTCAGCGGGCGGCGCGCAGCGACGACCTTGGGTTGGCCTTGACCCGCATGCCCCTGCAGGGGCGCCGCAAACACCATGGAACGCTGGTTTGACGCGCTGACACATGCCCTGGAGGCTGCGCCCGGTTCTTTTCCCTGGTTGCCCTTGGGCGCTGCTTTTGCTTGGGGTGTGCTCAGCCTGGTGTTGAGTCCCTGTCATTTGGCAAGCATTCCGCTCATCGTGGGGTTCATCAGCGGGCAGCCTCGACCGACTTTGGGCAGGGCATTTGCCACTGCGGCGCTGTTTGCCTTGGGCATCTTGGTCACCCTCGGAGGGGTCGGCGTCCTGACTGCCGGGGCGGGCCGCATGCTGGGAGACGTCGGGCCTTGGGCGAATTGCTTGGTCGCAGCGGTGTTTTTGATGGTTGGTTTGGTGCTCTTGGATGTGGTGAACGTGCCATGGTCGGGGCCGGGCGGAGTTCCGGCGGTCGGGCGCGGGTCTTTGGCGGCATTTGTGTTGGGCTTGGTTTTTGGGATCGCCCTGGGCCCATGCACATTTGCTTATATGGCGCCCGTGTTGGGGGTGGTGTTGGGTCTTTCAGGCACGCAGCCGTTGTGGGCGTTGGCGTTGCTGGGTGCTTACGGCATCGGTCACACCTCTGTGATTGTCCTGGCGGGAACGTTTACCCGGACGGTGGAAGGGTTTCTCGCGTGGAGCGGGTCGGGGCGGCCTTTGCAGGTCGTGCGGTACGTGTGCGGTGTGCTGGTTCTCTTGGCCGGATTGTGGTTGATCTACACCGCGCCGTGAAAGGGAGGCCCGGAGGGTCTCTTGGAGCGGGGGATCGCGATTCCGGCGGCGTGTTGGTCCCCGTATTCGGCCGTGTCGTCCGGCCCGGGCTTCAAGGCTCGGTCCCCGCCGGTCCGGGCTCGTCCCCGTCCGGCGGACGGTGCCCGTTTCCGTGGGCCGGTGGGGCGGAGCCACCTTCCTTTGCCTCGCGCCGTTTCTGCCGGAAAAACTCCTGCAACAGGGCCCGACACTCTTCCAGCCGCACGCCGCCCGTGACAGCGCAGCGGTGGTTGAAGGTGGGGAATTGGAGCAGGTTCAGCACGCTTCCGGCCGCGCCGGCCTTGACGTCGGGCGCGCCGAAAACGACCCGCGCCAGCCGTGCGTGGACGATGGCGCCTGCGCACATGGGACAGGGCTCCTTGGTCACGTAGAGGGTGCAGTCGGAGAGACGCCAGTCACCCACGGCTGCCGCGGCCTGTGTGAGTGCCAGCATTTCGGCGTGTGCGGTGGCATCCTTGAGCAGTTCCACCTGATTGTGGGCCCGGGCGATGACCCGGCCGGCCCGCACCACCACCGCGCCCACCGGGACCTCGTCGGCTGCGAGGGCGCGGCGTGCCATGCGGAGGGCCTCGCTCATGAACCAGTCATCGCTCTGCAAGTCCAGGATCGGCTCGTCCATGATGGCGCACGGGTTTACCGCGGGAGGCGCGGGGTTGGGGTTTCGGCGGCGGCGGTGGGGGCCGGACAGGACTCTTCCAGGATCCATTCGTTCCGGCCGTCCGGGTGACAGTGACAGTGCGCGGCGAAGAAACCGCCACGATGTTGCCGGAACCACGGCCAGATGCTTTGACGGTCCGTCTCGGGCAGGGGCAGCCGCATCAGCTCTTCCCAGGCAAAAAAGGCAAAGCGGCCTTCTTCGTGCGGCGGGGGCAGGGCGTGCAGGCGCGGTTTGACTTCGAACAGGAACATCAACCAATGGGCCTGTCCTTGGTAACCGTGTTCGCTTACCAGCCCGGTCAGGTGCAGCTCCGCCGGCGTGATCCGCAGCCCGAGTTCTTCCCACGCCTCGCGGCAGGCGCATGCGTAGGGTGATTCTCCGATCTCGGTGCGCAATTTGCCCCCGCACGGACTCCACAGACCACGATTCGGTTCGCGGGTCCGCTCCATCAACAGCAGTTGGTCCTGCTCGTTGAAGCAGTAGAGCAGGGTCGAAATCCGATACGGCATCGCCATGCCCCATCAACTGGCCCGAACGCGTTCACCGGGGTCAATGCTAAAACTGTGTCCGGTGCGACAGGGTCGTTGTCTCATCGCTTCGAAAGCTGCTCCGGGTCACCGCGACGTGTCGCGGGAGCGGTTCAGGCCGGCACGCCCGTTTGCGGCGCGGCCGATGGCACCCGACCACCGGGACATGACCGGCGTACGGTTGCGTCCGTCGTTGCCCTCCGGCGGGCGGGCCTGTTATTCCGGACCTGTTGACGAACTGCCGAACGGTTTGCGTCCAAAAAGGGACATGAACAATGCCGAGGTCAGGGGAGCGCGGATCCGGCCGGATGGCAAATCCTTCCGGAAGGGTCGCGAGAAGTTTTTCGTCCGGGGGGTCACTTACGGCCCGTTGGCCCCGGACGGGGAGGGTCGGCCGTTCGCACCGCCGGAACTGACCGCGCGGGATCTGGACCTCATGGTCGCCCTCGGTGCCAACGTGGTGCGGTTGTACACGCCGCCGGCGCCGTGGTTGCCCGACCTGGCTGCGGAGCGCGGACTGGTCCTCTGGGTGGACCTGCCCTGGTCGCATCATCTTTGCTTCGAGACCGCGGCGGAGCGCGCGGAGATCCGCCGGTGCGTGTGCGAGGCCGTGCGCGGTCTTGCCGGGCACCCGGCTATCTTCGCCTGGAACATCGCGAACGAGGTCCCGCCCGACGTGGTCCGCTGGATCGGTCCCGGGACCGTGCGGCGGTTTCTGGAGGAACTCGTCGAGGCGGTGAAAGAGGTGGACCCAGAGGCGCTTTGCAGTTACGCCAATTTCCCGCCCACGGAGTATCTCCAGCCGCGCAATCTCGATTTCGTCGCGTTCAACGTGTACCTGCACGACCGGCGCGCCTTTCGCAATTACCTGGCCCGACTCCAGATCCTGGCCGACGATCGCCCGCTGGTGCTGGCCGAATGTGGCGTGGACGCCCTGCGCGAGGGGCCGGAGCGCCAGGCCGAGTTGCTCGAATGGCAGATCGAGGAGGCCTTCCGGGCCGGTCTGGCCGGGATCACCATCTTCAGCTTTACCGACGACTGGCATCGCGGCGGTGCGCCGGTGCTGGACTGGGCCATGGGCCTGACCACCCGCGATCGTCAGCCCAAGCCCGCCTGGCACGTTGTGCAGCGGCAGTTTCGCCGCGCCCCGGCGTTCCCGCTGCCGCGCACGCCCAGGGTCTCCGTGGTGGTGGCGTCTTACAACGGCGCGCACACCCTTGCCGATTGCCTCGCCTCGCTCGAACGACTTCGCTACCCGGACTACGAAATCCTCCTCGTGGATGACGGGTCCACCGACCACACGGCCGAGATCGCGGCGCGGTTTCCTTCCGTGCGCCTGCTGCGGCACGAGAGGAACCTCGGTCTCTCGGCCGCCCGCAACACCGGGATCGCCGCCGCCACCGGGGAAATCGTCGCCTTCACCGACGCGGACTGCCGGGCCGACGAAGACTGGCTCCATCACCTGGTGGGTGCCTTGCTGGAGAGCGATGCGGTGGGCGTGGGTGGACCCAATTTCCTGCCGCCGGAGGATTCCCCGCTGGCGGCCGCCGTGATGGCTTCTCCGGGTGGACCGGCGGCCGTGCTGCTGACGGATCGGCTGGCGGAGCACATCCCGGGCTGCAACATGGCCTTCTACAGGTGGGCTCTGGAGGCCGTGGGCGGGTTCGATCCGGTGTTCCGTCGGGCTGGCGACGACGTGGACATCTGCTGGCGCCTCCTGCAGGCCGGTCATTCACTGGTGTATGCCCCGGCGGCGGTGGTCTGGCACTATCGCCGTTCCACCGTCCCGGCGTATCTCAGGCAGCAGTCCGGCTACGGCGAGGCGGAGGCCCTGCTGCTGCGCAAACACCCGGAGCAGTTCAATCTCTGGGGGGGCAGTCGCTGGCGCGGCCGGATCTACGGGACCTCCTTTCCCGATCTGCACCTGGGCCGGCCGATCATTTACCACGGCCCGTTTGGCACCGGGTGGTTTCAAACCCTCTACTCGCCGCCTCCGGCCGGCTGGCTCCTGCTCACCACCGCCCTTGAGTTTCACCTGTTTGTGACGCTGCCGCTGGTTCTGCTGGGCGTTGCCCATCCATGGCTGCGCGTGCCGGCCCTGGTCGCCGTCCTCTCGAGCATCGGTACGTGTGCGCTCGTGGCGGCGCGCGCCCCCCTGCCGCCGGGGAAACGCCGCTGGTGGTCGCGTCCGTTGATTGCCCTGTTGTATTTTCTCCAGCCCATCGCGCGCGGTTGCGCGCGTTATCGGGGGCGGCTGGCAATCCGGCGGCGCACCGGCATTCCAGCGGATTCTTTGGAAGCCGTCGCGTTGCGGCGCAGCCGGGTGCGGCTGGACCGCGTGGACTTGTGGAGCGAGCGGCCGGTCGAACGTCTTGCCTTGCTTCAGTCCCTGATGGCCTGGCTCGAAGGCCGGGGTTGGCCCCTGCGCCCGGACACCGGTTGGTGCCCGTTCGACTTCGAGGTGGCCGACCCGCCCTGGGTCCTCGTGCGCGTGACCACTGCGCTCGAGGCTCATCCGGGCGGTAAACGCCGGCTCCGCCTCCGATTGCGGGCGGTCCCGAGCCTGGGGATGTGGTGGGGCACGGCCTTCGCGGGGTTGCTGGGTCTGGCAGGGATCGGGTTGGTGAAACCCTCGTTGTACGCAGCGGCGGCCACCGTGGCCGGCGTGCTCACAATCGCGGGCTGGTGGTTCCGCGTCCAGGCCCGGCGCGCTTGCAGTCGGTTGGCCGTTGCGTTGGACGAGTTTGCCCGGACGCACGAGCTCATCCGCCTTCCCTGGATCCAAATGCCGGCAAAACGGCGTGGGTCGTTTCCGTTTCTTGCCCCGTGGCGAAGGCGTGCGGAACGGCAGCCGGCCCGGACCGAATCTCCTTTCGCCCTCCCGGAGCCACCGCCAAAACCCTCGGTGCCGGAGTCAGCTTCAACCACACGGGAAACCTCATGAAACGCCCGCGAATCCATCGCCGGACCTTGGCCACCCTGCCCGGGGCGCTCTCCGCCGGCAAACGGATTCGGCGCCCCGCCGCCATGCAGGAGCGCGCCGTTGATTCGTTGGGACCGCGTGAACAGTCCCGGATGGCGAGCTTTTTTGGTGACTTTTCCATCTCTGCCTCTAGTTTGATGCGGGTTATGTGTGATCGGATCGGCCTCTTCCGTTCGGACAACCGGCGCGTGAATGGTTTGGGCTCCCCAGTCCTCGTTGCCCATCTTCTTGTCCTGCTTGCCTTCCAGGCGGACCGAGTCGGCGCGGTGGACATGCGCGCGGCCGACCATCCGTGGGTGTACGAAACGCCGGTCGAATTCCTGGCCTCCGGTGACTTCGACGGAGACGGCCGAACCGACCTGGTGATCGTGGACAAGTCCAGCGGCAAATGCCGGTTTGCCTACCAGCTCGAGCCGGGCCGGTACACCTGGGCCGGGGACAACCGGCCCAGCGGCGTCCGCGGGGTCACCGGCGTCACGGTGGGCCGCCTCACTCATACCAACTACGATGCCCTGGCCATCACCTCCGCCGACGCCAACCTGCTGGCCATCCTGGAATCGCCCTCCCCGCAAATGGGCACCCAACCCAGGGAGCTCGTGCTCGATGTCATGGGCCCCAGCGCCGTCCTAGCCGTGGACGTGGGCGGCCCGGACAACACCCCGCTGGCCGACCTCCTCGTGGCCAGCATCTACAACAGTCCGGACCCGAACCTGCTCAGCATCCTGCGCAACACCGGGACCGAATGGAAACCTCTGTCCCAAATCACCCTTGAACAGCCCGCCACCCGGCCGAACCGTATCGCCCTGGGCCCCGACCTCCCCGAAGTGGCCATCGGCATGGTTGGCGACCCGCCCAATGAACTGGTCCTGGGCCGGTTCGATTCCGGTCAACCGGAGCAGCTGGGCAATCTGCCCGGCCTGCCGGCCCGCTCGGGCTATCTCCTGGCACGGTTGCATGACCGGCCCCTGCCGGACCTCCTGCTCTTCCAGCCGGGCCAGCCGGGGCTCTCCTTGTGGCCCATCACCCATGCCGACCGTTATGCTGTGCAGTTCGGGCCTGAGACGCGCTTGGAATGGCCGCGTCCCGTGGACCAGGTCTTTGCCCTGCCCGGGCCGGCTCCCCAAAAACTGTTCATCTTGTCCGACGCCGGCACGCACGCCGCACTTGTGCAGCTCGAAGGCTCCAACAAGCTGAAGGTGATTAAGGAACTGACCCCCGGCACCGAACGGTTCAGCGGAGCACTGGCGGTGCCCGAGGGCGTGTTCCTGCTGTTGGCGCCCACCAACAACAAACCGAGCTGGCGCTACCGCTTCTGCACCCCCGCCGGCGAGACCGAGGGCCAACCGGCCGGGCTGTTGCCCTCCCTGGCCGACAGCGACGTCAACACCATCCCCGCCATCTACCAGGCCATCATGAGCAACCTCGACGTCCGGACCGAGGCGGAGATGAAGCCCTATACCAACACCATCCCCGGCACACAGGTCCGCTACGTCATGATCCCCGTTCCCGGCGGAGAATTCATCATGGGCAGTCGCGACGACGATCCCATGGGCCGGCCCGATGAACGGCCTGCGCACAGGGTCAGGATCGAGCCCTTCTGGATCGGCATGTTCGAGGTCACTTGGAACGAGTTCGAATTGTTCATGTATCCCGAGGACGAACAACGCCTGCGGCAGGAACTGGGCCTGCAAAACCCCACGGATCCGCTCGCCGACGCGGTGGCCCGGCCCTCCAAGCCTTACACCGAAATGAGTTTCGGCATGGGCAAGGACGGTTACCCCGCCATCAGCATGACCCATCACGCCGCCAACAAGTACTGCCAGTGGCTCAGCGCCAAGACCGGCCACTTCTATCGCCTCCCCACCGAGGCCGAATGGGAGTACGCCTGCCGCGCCGGCACCACCACCCAGTGGTCCTTCGGCGACGATCCCGAGCTGCTCGACCAGTACGCCTGGTACGAGGACAACAGCGACTTCCGCTACCACAAGGTGGGCACCAAGAAACCCAACCCCTGGGGCATTTACGACATGCACGGCAACGTGGCCGAGTGGTGCCTCGACCAGTACGAACCCTACGAAAAACTCCTCGCCCCCGGCACCGAGGTGCTCGTCAACCCGTGGAACCGCGCCACCCGACCCTACCCGCACGTGACCCGCGGCGGATCCTACGACGACCCGCCCTGGCGCCTGCGCAGCGCCGCACGGCGCCCTTCCGATCCCTCCTGGAAAATGCGCGATCCACAGTTGCCCAAATCCATCTGGTGGCTCACCGACGCGCCCTTCGTCGGCTTCCGCATCGTCCGGCCCCTCAAGGTGCCGCCGCCGGAGGAGATGAAGAAATACTGGATCAGCGGGACCGAACGCGATTGACCCTCTCTTACATGAAGGCTTGTCACCTCCGTATCGTCCATTCCATCAAAAACGCCCCCAGGGCGAACAACCGGAATCCAGCACTATGAACCAACAACGTTCGCAACCCAACCACCCGGCCCTCACGCGCCGGGATTTCATCAAACACACCTCCCTGGCCGCTGCCACGGCCGCAGCCGCAGTCTCCTTCCCCCATGTGCTGCGCGCCCAGGCCAGGCCGACCTTGAACGCCGTCATCATCGGCATCGGTGGACGCGGGGGTGGCGCGGGGGGCGATTTCCTCGAAGCTGCCAAGATTGCCGGTGTCGAGGCCCGAATCGTGGCTGTTGCGGATTTGTTCCCTGAGCAGGCCCGACGTGGCAACGAACACTTCGGCGTGCCCATGGAGAAATGCTTCAGCGGGTTCGACGCCTACATCAAGGCGCTCGAACAACCCGGCGTCAACTACGCCATCCTGGCCGCGCCACCCGGGTTCCGGCCCACCCACTTCAAGGCCTGCATCGAGCGCGGCGTGCACGTGTTCATGGAAAAACCCGTTGCCGTGGATGGCCCCGGCTGCCGGCTCATGTACGCAGCCGGTGAAGAGGCCGCGCGCAAAGGCCTCAAGGTCGCGGCCGGCACCCAGCGCCGCCACGACGCCGCCTACATCGAAACCATCAAGCGCATCTGGGACGGCGTCATCGGCGACGTCACCGCCCTGCGTGCCTACTGGGTCAACGGCGGGCCCATCTGGCACCGCGGCGATCACGGCGAGACGGACATCGAACGCCAGATTCGCAACTGGTACCACTATATCTGGCTCTGCGGCGATCACATCGTCGAGCAGCACGTCCACAACATTGACGTCTGCAACTGGATCATGAAAGATCACCCCGTCCGCGCCTGGGGCATGGGCGCGCGCCAGCAGCTCGGCGACAAGTCCGGCGAAATCTGGGACAACTTCGCCGTTGAGTTCGAGTACGGCAACGGCGTGCGCATGCACAGTTACTGCGGCCAGATCAAACGATCCTGGAGCTCCGTCAGCGAGGCCGTCGCCGGCACCAAAGGAACCGCCAACCCGGCCGGCTCCATCCAGGTCCACGGCGAACGCCGCGTCCGCATCCGGCCCGAAAACGCCCGCAACCCGTACGTCCAAGAACACGTGGACCTCATCCAGGCCATCGTCAACGACACCGAGCTGAACGAGACCAAGAACGTCACCGACAGCACGCTGACGGCCATCATGGGACGCGAGGCCGCCTACAGCGGCGGACTCGTCCAGTGGGACGACATCCTCAAATCCGAGTTCAAATACGGTCCCGACCTCATGTACGAGGATTCGTCCAAGATGACCTTCGGCCCGTGGCGGACCCTCAAACCGCCCATGCCGAGCATCCACGACATCTTCAAGAACCCGCCGTCGGTCCCGACCGTTTGACGGCGCCCCGGACGGGTTCTTCTGTTGTGACGGCCCGCCCTCCGTTCAGGGGGCGGGCCGCTCTTTTTTTCACCGGCAATTCCTTCCCCCTTTGCCGTCCTCGCCACCTCCTGTCCCAAACCGGGACACAGCCGCACCGCTCCGCAACGCCCCATCCCCGGGGTTTTATCTCCCCCACTCGCCTCAACGACCCTTCCAAGCTTGCGTAAGACCCGTTTTGCCTCCTCCAAGCCTGCTGGCACGTGATGTGCTTTTGCATTCAACCGTGAAAATGACATTGCAGCACAGCGAACCGGTTGCGATGTCCCACGCCGTCCCGGGCCTTCCATGCCCGGGACACAAGTCCCTCCATCTAAATCCCTCTGCGTGAGGGCATTGCCCTCCCGCGCGCTTCTGAACTTGGGTTTGGTTGCTGGCGGCCGGCGCAAGCCGGCCGCCGGTAATTTTGGCCCGGTGCATCGGCCGTCCTGCCGGAGAATCTGGCCTGTACTGGTTTGCCCAACCCCGCAAAGTTTGACCGCCTCCGGTAGTCCAGGATTGACCACCCGCCCCCTGCCGGCTCGCCCGCCTCCGGCCTGAGCAGTCGTGGGTCGCCTGCCGTGCCGGACCCGCAAAAAAAAGACGTGAATTGCCGCCGCCGCACCGCTATGACGTCGGCATGCGCGCACTCCTCATCGGCATCGACAGCGGTACCCAATCCACCAAGGCACTGGTTGTAGACGCCCGCAACGGTCGCGTGCTCGGTGCGGCCGCCCAAGCCTACGACCTGATCCCCAACCTGCCCCCCGGCGCCAAGGAACAGCATCCACACACCTGGCGCGACGCCACCATCAAGGCGGTCCGCGCCGCTCTGCGGGCCGCCAAGGCCCGGCCCTCCGAAGTGGTCGCCATCGGCGTCTCCGGTCAACAACACGGATTCGTTCCACTCGACAAGGACGGCGAGGTCATCCGGCCGGCCAAACTTTGGTGCGACACCTCCACCGCCACCGAATGCGAGGAGATCATGGCCGCCCTCGGCGGATTCAAAGCCACCATCAAACTCCAGGGCATCGCCGTCCTGCCCGGATTCACCGCCTCCAAGATCCTTTGGCTCAAAAAACACGAACCGGACAACTACGCCCGGCTCGCCACCGTCCTTCTCCCCCACGATTATCTCAACTTCTGGCTCACCGGCGAACGGGTCATGGAATACGGCGACGCCAGCGGCACCGCCCTGATGGACATCCGCAAACGCCGCTGGTGCGAGGCCACCATCCGCGCCATTGACCCCGACCTCATTCAGAAACTGCCGCCCCTGATTCCCAGCGACCAGCCCGCGGGGCGCCTCCGGCCGGAAGCGGCCCGGCAGTTGGGGCTCGAACCGGGCGTGCTCGTCAGCGCCGGCGGCGGCGACAACATGATGGGCGCCATCGGCACCGGCAACACCCGACCCGGCATCGTCACGGCCAGCTTCGGCACCAGCGGCACCATCTACGCCTGCTCCGAAAAACCCGTCGTGGACCCCACGGGCGAAATCGCCGCCTTCTGCGATTCCACGAACCGCTGGCTCCCGCTGCTCTGCACCATGAACGTCACCGTGGCCACCGAGATGATGCGGCAGGACTTCGGCTACACCCATGCCCAGTTCGAGAAAAAAGCCGCGCAAGTGCCGCCCGGTTCACACGGCCTGTTGTTGCTGCCCTATCTAGAGGGCGAACGCACCCCCAACGTCCCCGACGGCACCGGCGTCATGATCGGCATCAACCCGCGCACCTTCAGCGCCAGCCACTACTGCCGTGCCGCCATGGAAGGCGTCACCCTCGGCATGAACTACGGGCTGCAACGACTCATCCGCCTCGGTGTCCGTGCCGACCAAATCCGCGCCACCGGCGGCGGGTCCAAATCCCGACTCTGGCGTCAGATCATGGCCGACATTTTCAACGCCGAGGTCGTCACGTTGAAGGTCAGCGAGGGCGCGGCCTATGGCGCGGCTTTGCAGGCCTTCTGGTGTTGGCGGCTGCAAAAGGGCGAGAAAGTGGCCATCCACGAAATCACCGATGCATTCGTGAAACTCAATCCGGCCGAGACCGCCCGCCCCCGGCCCGAAGCCGTGGCCGTGTATCGCGAGCTGCAGGCCCTGCAGGACGAGTTGTCGCGCCGCCTGCGACCGCTGTTCCCCCTGCACCGCCAATTCGTCCTCCGGCACGGGTGACCCGTTCCCGTCCGTGCCGCCTCCTGCAGGCCCCTGGCCACTGTTCGAGCGGCCAGGAGACTTCCGGCTGAGCCTCTTGCGCCGGGGCATGCGGTTTTCCAACGCGCCGGGGTTCAGCGGAGGTTTTTGATCGGAGCGCCCGGCGCTCTCGGACCCCTCTGGCCTACGCAGATGAAATAGCCCAGGGCCGCGCACCGGGGGTGGCAGTGACATCTTGCCGCGGAGTGGAGGTCCATTTAAAGTTTGCGGCGACACGCCACTGGAGAAGAAAAGAGGGGCATGGGCAGGCAGAAGAATCTCACTTCCGCCAAGCCGGGTTGCGAGGCCCGGTTCCGGCAAACGTCCCACGCCTTGCCCGGTTCCATCCACGCCGCCGAGCAGCAGCAGGTCGTCCTGCGTTGCATCTGCCTCGAGTGCATCCCGGGGGCCTTCCGGGCCGACCGTGGGACACCGAAGGCGCGGTGGGCTCAGGCCACGTCGTTCTTGAACGACCGCCTCCCGAACCTCAAAGCGGACGACATCCTGGCCAATCCCCCGTTCAACATGAAGGAGTGGGGCGGCGAGCGCTTGCGCGAGGACAAGCGCTGGAAGTTCGGCGTGCCGCCGGTGCGCAACGCCAACTTCGCCTGGGTGCAGCACATCATCCATCATCTCGCGCCCACGGGCTACGCCGGATTCGTGCTGGCGAACGGCTCCATGTCCAGCAGCCAATCGGGCGAGGGCGAGATCCGCAAGAACATCATTGAAGCCGACCTCGTGGACTGCATGGTGGCGCTGCCCGACAAGCTCTTCTACTCCACTCAAATCCCGGCTTGCCTCTGGTTTCTTGCGAGGGACAAGAGCGGCCGCCCTCCGGCCGGACACAAGAGGCCCCTACGGGACCGGCGCGGCCAGGTGCTGTTCATCGACGCCCGTAAGATGGGCCGCATGGTGGACCGCGTGCACCGGGAACTCACCGACGAGGAGATTCAGCGCATCGCCCGCACCTACCACGCCTGGCGAGGGGAGGCGCACGCCGGCGAGCACCGGGACGTCCCCGGCTTCTGCAAGAGCGCAACCCTCGAGGAGATCCGCAAACACAGCTATGTGCTCACGCCCGGTCGCTACGTGGGGGCCGTTGTGGAGGACGAGGACGACGAGCCGTTCGAGGAGAAGATGGCACGGCTTGTCCCGCAACTCCAGCAGCAGCAGACCGAGGCCGCAAAGCTCGATGCCACCATCGCGGCGAACCTGGGGGAGCTGGGGTTTTGGGGGGACGGCCAATGACGCCCGAACGACTCCAAGAACTGATCGCTACCGGCGAACCGCTCGACGTTGAGTTCAAGGGCGAGGAGCGAAAGCCGCTATCGGAGGACGAACTGATCGAAGCGGTCGTCTGTCTGGCGAACCGTCCGTCGAGTACGTCGGGGTGGCTCCTGATCGGCGTGGAAGACGACGGCCGCGTAACGGGCGCGCGCCCGCGGCATGAATCCGGACGCACGGACCCGGGGCAGCTCGCCGCGCTCATCGCCAATCGCACCCGGCCGTCCTTGACCCCACGGGTTGCCCTGGTCCCCTTGCAGGGGAAGGAGGTGATCGCGATCGAGGTTCCGCAGGCGCACGCTCCCGTGGCCACGACGGCTGGCAAGTACTTGCGCCGGGCGCTTGGTGGCGACGGCAAGCCTTGCTGTCTGCCGATGTTTTTCCACGAGATGCATGCCCGACAGGCCGACCGGGGTGCCGAGGATTACTCCGCCTTGATCCTCCCGGACGCTACTTGGGAGGATCTCGATCCTCTCGAGTTCGAGCGATTCCGCCGCAGCATCCGCGAACGTCGCAGCGGCGATCCATCTCTGCTGAATCTGCCGGACCTGGAGTTGGCCAAGGCGCTGGGCGCCGTGGAAGCCAATGGTCAGGTGCGAAACGTCCGAGTGTTGGGGCTGCTCCTGTTCGGCAAGGAAGAGGCGCTCAGGCGCCTTATGCCCACCCACGAGGTCGCCTTTCAGGTGCTGTCCGGGCAAAAAGTGGAGGTCAACGAGTTCTTCCGCTGGCCGCTCCTGCGCGTCATGGAGGAGTGCGAGCAGCGCTTTGCCGCCCGCAATCGTGAGCAGGAGATCCTCGTGGGGATGCTGCGGGTCGGCGTGCCGAACTACCCGCCGGCGGCCTTCCGCGAGGCCCTGGCCAACGCGCTCATCCATCGCGACTACACCCGCCTCGGCGCCGTTCATGTTCAATGGCATGCTGATCGCCTCGAGATCTCCAACCCTGGCGGGTTTCCTGAGGGCGTGCGGCTCGACAACCTCCTCGTCACCGCGGCGCGACCGCGCAATCCGCTGCTTGCCGACGCCTTCAAGCGTGCAGGCATCGTCGAGCGCACCGCGCGCGGCATTGACACGATTTTCTACGAACAGCTGCGCAACGGCAGGCCCGCGCCCTCCTATGAACGCAGCAATGAGACGGGCGTCGTGCTGGTGTTACCAGGCGGCGAAGCCAACCTGGAATTCGTCCGCCTTCTCGTCGAGGAATCGCGTGCCGGGCGCGACCTCGGGCTGGACGATCTCTTGATCTTGAATGCCCTCTGGCGCGACCGGAGGCTTACGACCGGGGAAGCCGCCCGCCTCACCCAGAAGCCGGAGGCCGAAGTTCGCGCCACCCTGAACCGGCTGGTCGAAATCGGTCTGGCCGAACCGCGCCTGCCCGCGCGCAGCGCGCAGGCGGGCGGCGAGCGCAAGGGCCGCACTTGGCACCTCTCCGCCGCGACCTACCGCCGGCTGGGGCAGCCTGCCGCCTACGTGCGCCAGCGCGGCTTCGAGCCACTCCAGCAGGAACAGATGGTCTTGCAGTACGTGGAGAAACACGGACGGATCACGCGGAGGGAGGCGGCGGAGCTTTGCCAACTGGGCCCCTTCCAAGCCACGCGACTCCTCGCCCGGTTGGCGCGGGATGGCCGGCTAGTGCGCCGGGGCACCAGGAAGGGAGCCTATTATGAGCGGAGGTGATAAATTATGAGCGCGCGTGAACACAGTATGAGCGCGCACATAAATATGAGCGCTCGGCCGGGAATCATACGCGGTTATCGGATAACCGCGCGTGCAAATAAAACCGCACTTTGTGGATTCCCAGTGCGTCTGCCGGCCGAGGCCGCCAAGCTCGATGCCGCGATTGACGCCAACCTGGAGGAGCAAGGCCATGGCGAGTGAATGGCGAGAGGTGCATTTTGGTGACATCGCCGAAACACTGCCCGGGAAATACCTGCCGGCATCGGCGTATGACCCGGATGGGGATTTTGTCATCTACGGGTCAAATTCCGTCATGGGGCGAGCTTCCCACCCGCTCTACGAAGGCCCGATCATCGCTTTCGCCCGAATTGGCTCGAATTGCGGGGCAACCATGTTTTCGCCTCGCCCCTGCTGCATCAACAACAACGCGGCGGGCATTCGCGCCAAGGCCGGGGCGGACACCCGTTTTCTCTTTTACTGGATGCAGTCCTTCGACTTCTCGCTCATCAGAGAAGGAAGCGGTCAGCCCTACATTAGCCAACGGACACTTGATGCACAGATCGTTCACCTTCCTCCCCTCCCCGAACAGCGTGCCATTGCCCACATCCTCGGCACGCTGGACGACAAGATCGAGCTGAACCGTCGGATGAGCCAGACGCTGGAGGCGATGGCGCGGGCGCTCTTCAAGGCCTGGTTCGTGGACTTCGAGCCCGTTCGCGCCAAGATGGAGGGCCGCTGGCAGCGGGGCCAGTCCCTCCCCGGCCTCCCCGCCCACCTCTACGACCTCTTCCCCGACCGCCTCGTGGACTCCGAGCTGGGGGAGATCCCGGAGGGGTGGAGAGTGGGAACATTGGGGGAGTATGCAGAAATCACAAGCGGAAAGCGGCCAGGCGAAGTATTTGAAAATCAGTCGCTTGAAGCTGTCGTGCCTCTATGGGGTGGCAACGGCCCGATGGCGTATGTACGCGAGCCATTGTTCACGCAACCAATTTTGCTAACCGGTCGCGTAGGGACCCTTGGATCTGTATTTCGCATAATGACGCCTTGCTGGCCTTCGGATAACACATTGGTCGTATTGCCTTGGAAAGGTCAGTATTTTGAATACTTGTACCTCTCAATGAAGCGATTTGACTTTGAGTCGCTGAACCGCGGCCCAACTCAGCCATTACTGACCCAGACTGATTTGAAAAACCATCCCCTGATCGTTCCGACGAATGCATTGTTCAACGTGTTTCACTCATTGGTTGCTCCGATGTTTGCAAAAACTGACACTGCAACTTATGAAGCCAGCACCCTCGCCGCCCTGCGCGATGCGCTGCTGCCCAAGCTCATCTTCGGCGAGCTGCGGGTGAAGGACGCGGAGCGGTTTTTGAAAGAGAGAGGGTTATGAGGCTACGGAGAGTTTACATCCACGACTTTTACGATTATCGTATCAGCGAATGTATTCATCATGTATCCGGCGAGCTGTACGTGGGGAACGCAATCCGCTGTTTAACATTCAGTAGGAGGATAAGAGATGATCACGAATGTCACTATTGAGAACTTCCGTTCCATCGAGCGTGCAAAGCTCGAGTTGGCGCCTCTGGTGGTGCTTTACGGACCAACGGCATCAGGGAAATCCAGCCTTCTTTATGCACTGCTCGTCCTGAAGAATTTCATCATCAACCCGAACCGACCGGCAGACGGCTTTTTTCACCTCGGATTCATGGATTTAGGCGGATTTGACGAAAACGTGTTCAATCACGAGAAGAGTCGCGAGGTGAGCGTCGCGATTTTCCATGTCGAAGATGGGACTCGCAGTTCCTACAAGCTCTCTTTTTCCAAGAACAAGATGCGACTTGAACATCAGTGGCGAAAATTGCTCTTAGAAGCCGAGGTGGCAACACCATATGCGTTGAATCAAAGCTTCTCTTTCAGCTACTCGGAAGACAACGAGGAATACAAAGTCAACTGGAATGGGATCTCGTGCTCCGTCTCCCCGGTGAACCCTACAACGATCACCCAGCAGGCTGCTCACAGGATTGCATCATCTTTGAACTCCCTGGCAGAAGCCATCAGGGCTCTTGACATCGCCCCACACAGGCGCGGCTTCTTCAAGCCAAACTACACGACGACGCCCGCTTCTGCGACACCGACGACAGAGGATGAGGTGGCCTCGATGATTATCAGCGATCCACATTTAGCCCCGCGGATTTCTGTCTATGTTGAAGAGATATTCGGACGCGACTTTCGCCTGTACACACCTCCGGGAACAGCAACAGTCTTCTTCCAGACGACGGACAAAAAATCGCGGACGCCCATGCTTCTTGTGAACGACGGTTTTGGTGTGAACCAAGTCGTTTACCTGCTGGCCAAGATATTGCGGTCGGATACTCAGACAATTCTGATCGAAGAGCCTGAGGTCCATCTCCATCCGACAGCGCTGCGTAACTTCGCCAGGCAATTATGTGTGATCGCAAAGGAGGAGAAAAAGCAAGTCATCTTCACGACGCATAGTGAGCTACTGGTGAGCGCCCTTCTTGCTGCCGTTGCAGAGGGCAGGCTATCGCCGGAAGACATCAGGTGTTATCTCACCCGCAAGGAAGGACGCGAGACCACTTTCAGGCCTCAGAGCATAAAAGAGAACGGCCAGATTGAGGGCGGACTCACAACCTTTGTTGAGGCGGAACTGGAGGATCTGAAGACATTGCTCAGGCTGAAGTAGGTGATCGCACATGCGACGGTTTGTACTGGATGAATGGCTGTGGGCTGATCTCGGGGGTGAGAATGGAGAGAAAGCTCAACAGGAGAGCTTGCAGTTGCTGCTCAAGATCTTTGAACGCTGCGATCAACTGGTTACAGTCGAGGGCGGTGCCTTCCTTGAGAAATTCTACAGACTGTGCGAAATAGCGGAGGACTCAGGTGATCCGAGACGTAGAATTGTCAGAGTCTTCAAATACCAGTTCTTGTACAACTCCAAAAAGCTGATATGTCTGAGTGAAGAGGAATTGCCGGATTTACCTGAGGAGATGGCTAATACGATTGAGGAAAAAGACAGATACTTGGTTCGCGCCTATTGGGCATCTGATGCAGAATTAGTAGTGACGACAGATAACCCGCTGCTAGAGGCCTTGAGAAGTGGCAACGTCAAGTGTCAGCACAGAGATAGCTTTCTGCCGCATTATTCCGGAGCGCCTTCAGCGTGACATGACAGTCAGGGGCATAACCGATCCACCGTCGAATCCGCCGCTCTGGACTGGCTGGAATCCATGGGCTGGACGGTCGGGCACGGCGCCGAGATCGCGCCGGGCGAACTGTTCGCCGAGCGCGCGGACTACAGCCAGGTGGCCCCCGAGCAGCGCCTCCGGGATGCCCTCGCGCGGCTGAACCCGGACCTCCCGGCGGAGGCCCTCGAGGACGCCTTTCGCAAGCTCACCCGCCCGGAGGGAGCGACGCCGGAGCAGCGGAACCCCGCGCTCCACAGGATGCTCGTGGACGGGGTAACGGTGGAGTACCGCCGGCCGGATGGCTCGATTGCAGGAGCTCAAGCCCGAGTGTTGGACTTTGACAAGCCCGACAACAACGACTGGCTCGCGGTGAACCAGTTCACCGTAAGCGAGAACCGCCACACGCGCCGGGCGGACATCGTGCTGTTCGTGAACGGCCTGCCCCTTGGGGTCATCGAGCTCAAGAACCCGGCCGACGAGCAGGCGACCATCTGGACCGCCTACCAGCAGCTCCAGACCTACAAGCTGCAGACCCCCTCGCTCTTCACGTATAACGAGGTGCTCGTCATCTCCGACGGGCTCGAGGCCCGCATCGGCACGCTCACCGCCGACCGCGATCGGTTCATGCCTTGGCGCACCATTGAGGGCGATGATGTGGCGCCGGTCGAGACCCCGCAGCTCGAGGTGCTCGTGAAGGGCGTCTTCGAGCGGCGCCGGTTCCTCCAGCTCCTCCGCTACTTCATCGTGTTTGAGGACGAAGGGGGCGGAAAGCTCGCCAAGAAGATGGCCGGCTACCACCAGTTCCATGCCGTGCGGGTGGCTGTTGAAGAAACGCTGCGGGCGGCTACTCTGCGCGAATCGATGGTCGCCGAGGAGGGTGGCCGCTACGAAGCGGGGCGGCGACCCGGCGGTCAACCCGGCGACCGGCGTGTTGGCGTCGTCTGGCACACCCAGGGCTCCGGCAAGAGCCTGACCATGGTCTTCTACGCGGGGAGGATCATCCGCCACCCCAAGATGGAGAACCCCACCATCGTCGTCCTCACCGACCGCAACGACCTGGACGGCCAGCTCTTCGGCGTGTTCTCGCGCTGCCGGGACCTGCTGGGTCAAGACCCGATCCAGGCCGAAAGCCGGGAACACCTGCGCCAGTTACTTCAGGGGCGACAGGCGGGCGGCGTCATTTTCACCACCATCCAGAAGTTCTTCCCCGAAGAGAAAGGCGACCGCTACCCGCAGCTCTCGGACCGCCGCAACATCGTGGTCATCGCCGATGAGGCGCACCGGAGCCAGTACGACTTCATCGACGGCTTCGCCCGGCACATGCGCGACGCACTGCCCAACGCCTCCTTCATCGGCTTCACGGGCACTCCCTTAGAGCTCGAGGATCGCAACACCCGGGCCGTATTCGGTGACTACATCTCCATCTACGACATCCAGCGGGCGGTCGAGGACAAGGCCACGGTGCCGATCTACTACGAGAGCCGGCTGGCCAAGCTCGACCTCCCCGAGGAGCTCAAGCCCAGGATCGACGAGGAGTTTGAGGAAGTCACCGAGGGCGAGGAGGTCGAACGGAAGGAAAGGCTCAAGACCAAGTGGGCGCAGCTCGAGGCGGTCGTAGGGGCAGAGGAGCGCATCCGGCTCGTGGCCCAGGACATCGTGGAGCACTTTGAGCGGCGGCTGGAGGCCTTGGACGGCAAGGCAATGGTCGTCTGCATGAGCCGGCGCATCTGCGTGGAGCTGTACAACGAGATCGTGCGCCTGCGCCCCGAGTGGCACGATGACGCGGACGACCGGGGACAGGTCAAGGTCGTGATGACCGGATCGGCTTCGGACCCACCTGACTGGCAGCCCCACATCCGCAACAAGCAGCGTCGGGAGTTTCTGGCCAAGCGATTCCGGGATCCAAGCGATTCGTTCAAGCTCGTCATCGTGCGCGACATGTGGCTCACGGGTTTCGACGCACCTGCGCTCCACACCATGTACCTCGACAAGCCCATGCGCGCCCACGGGCTCATGCAGGCGATCGCGCGGGTGAACCGGGTATTTCGCGACAAACCCGGCGGCCTGGTGGTGGATTATCTGGGGCTGGCGCACGAGCTCAAGCAGGCGCTCGCGACCTACACCGAAAGCGGCGGCACGGGGCGCACCGCCATCGACCAGAACGAGGCCGTGGCGGTGATGGAGGAGAAGTACGAGATCTGCTGCGACCTCTTTCACGGCTTCGACTGGGCCGCGTGGAAGGCGGGCACGCCCGAGGAGCGCCTCGCGCTGCTCCCTGCGGCCCAGGAGCACATCCTCGCCCAGGAGAACGGCAAGGACCGGCTGCTGCAGGCGGTCTCAGAGCTCTCGCGCGCCTTCGCGCTTGCGGTCCCGCACGAGAGGGCGCTGACCATCCGCGACGATGTGGCCTTCTTCCAGGCGGTGCGGGCGGCGCTGGCCAAGCGCGCGCCAAGCGAACAGCGGAGCGAGGAGGGCCTGGATCACGCCATTCGGGAGATCGTCTCCCGCGCCATCGCGCCCGAGGGGGTGGTGGACCTCTTCGCCGCGGCCGGGCTGAAGAAGCCCGATATCTCGATCCTCTCCGAGGAGTTCCTGGCCGAGGTGCGCGGGATGCCGCAGAAGAACCTGGCCGTGGAGCTCCTGCGAAAGCTCCTTATGGGCGAGATCAAGACCCGCCGGAGGAAGAACCTCGTCCAGGCCCGCTCCTTCGCCGAGATGCTGGAGCAGGCGATCCGCCGCTACCAGAACCGGGCGGTCGAGGCGGCCCAGGTGATCGAGGAGTTGATCGCCCTCGCCAGGGAGATGCGAGAGGCCGACCGGAGGGGCGAGGCCCTGGGTCTCTCCGAAGAGGAGCTGGCCTTCTACGATGCGCTCGAGACCAATGACAGCGCCGTCAAGGTTTTGGGCGAGCCGACGCTCAAAAGAATCGCCCGCGAGCTCGTCGAGACGGTGCGCCGCAACGTCACCATTGACTGGACCGAGCGCGAGAACGTCCGCGCCAACCTGCGGCGCCTGGTCAAGCGGGTGCTTCGCAAGCACGGCTACCCGCCGGACAAGCAGGAAAAGGCAACGCAAACTGTGCTGGAGCAGGCGGAGGTGCTCTCCGCAGAGTGGGCGGCGGCGTGAAAAGGGGGCGTCTAACCACAGCGTGCAGCGGACAGCGCTACCGTGCGGGAGCAACGGGCCGAGGGGGTGGCGGAGTGTGCCCTGTTGTACAGCGTGGGCCTGGGACGAAGCCCGGCTCGTGGTGCAGATCGGTGGCGACGAGGGGAACGCGATGGAGGTCGCCCGCGGGCACGGGATCTTCGTGGTGGACGGCTCGAAGTGCCGGCTCGCACTCCTCGCGGACCGCGCCGGCCGCCGGGGGCTCGGGATGGACCCGAACCCGCCGCTCATTGATGCGCTGCATCGGAGCATGCTCCAATGGAAGCAGGAGAAGAGAAGCGAGTTGGTCCGGTATCTCGGCGAACGGGGCCTCCTGGAGGACCTGCCCGCCGCGCCTGGCGGCTCGGCGCAGGCAGGCGGCCCGTTCTGGAAGCTCGCGCAGGCCCTCTTCGAGGTTCTGCCGCGCGACTTGGAGGACTGGAAGTTGGTGAACGCCCTGCTCAGCGAGCGCCAGACGCTGCGCGCGGAGGGCAAGAGCGCGACGTACAGGGACGCACAGAAGGAATTGTTTGATTGAGTGATCGGGAGACTGAGAGATTGAAAGAACGGCGAACAACAACGGCGTTGGATAGGGCCAAGGAGCTGCAGGAGAGGACCAGGCGGTTCGCTTTACGAGTTATCAGATTGTTCCGGGAGTTACCGCGCACCGAAGAGGCACGGGTTTTAGGGAGGCAGCTGCTGCGTTCAGCAACCTCTGTTGCGGCGAACTATCGCGCGGCATGCCGCGCCCGATCGCAGGCAGAGTTTGCGGCAAAGATCGGTGTGGTGGTTGAGGAAGCGGATGAAACAGTCTTCTGGCTGGAATTGTTGGTCGAGGCCGGAATCGTCCCTGAACCGAAGATGGGCGGCTTGTTGACAGAGGCAAACGAACTCCTGGCCATCTTCTCGGCTTCCCAGCGCACCTCCAAAGGAGACCGCCAATGACTCAATCACTCAATCTCTCAATCGATCAATCCCTCCGGCCCTGGTACGCCGTCGCGACGCCGCACGAGGACATCCGCCAGGGACGCCTCGCCGAGGCGGTGTTCGCCGCGAACCTCTGGGCGGTCGTCGAGGGCACGGCCCCGGAGGTCTACCTCGATCCCGAGGGGTTCTTCCGGAAGACGTACCTCACGACTGGACTGTCCACCGTGCTGCGTCGGGTCGCGGGGGCGCTGAGCGGAGGTGGCGAGAGCGCCGACCGCATCATCAGCCTCCAGACGGCCTTCGGGGGCGGCAAGACGCACACGCTGGTGGCCCTGTGGCACCTGGCGAAGCACGCGGAGCGGTTGAAGAGTTCGCCGCATACCGAGGGGCTTCGGAAGGCCATCGGCGGCCGGCTGCCGGAGAACGTGAAAGAAGTGGCCGTCTTCAATAACCGGACCTGCGATGCGACCCGGGGCACCGGGTGGAAGGAGGGGTTCTTCTGCGCACGCTACAAGGGTACGGGGTGGACTTTTTGCCCGGGCGACGGACGGCGCCGGGCACGGTGTCGACGGGTGTGCCGATGCGGCCAAGCCTGCCGCAGCGGCGTGTGAGGTCCGGGTTCCCCACGTGGCAAGCGGCACCGGCTGATGAGCCGGCGGTGGTTGTTGACATTGGCCCAGGGCGGCACCCTGTCGAAGGCGCCGGAGTCCATGGCGTGCCGGCCTGCGTGCCAGGGGTGGTGGCAGTAAGGCCGCCGGGTAAGCCCCGAGGGCGCCCGATTGTGGGCGAGCCGCGAGCTGCTTATGGATGGGGTGCTGGGGCGGGATCGCTCGTGACGTTTACCGGTGCGCTCCAGCTCTGGCTGGTGGAGGGGAGGGCGGGGGTGTAGATTCGGGGCATGAACGTGCAGGTGGCCGTGTTGTGCGATGCCGCCACGGACGATCGCGGCAAACTGAATCTGCTGGGGGCGTTCGACACGATCTGCTCACCGCGCATGCCGGTGGTGCACCCCCAGTGCGCCGTGGCGCTGCGGCTGACGTTCACAACGGCCGACGAGGGGGCGCACCGGCTGCAGTTGAATCTGATGGACGCCGACGGGCGGCCGATCGTGCCGCCTCTGGAGATCGGGTTCGAGATTTACCTGCCGGAGGAGACGCATTTTGCCACGCGGAATTTCATCTTCAACATGCAGCAGGTGTCGTTTCCGGCGCCGGGTCTGTACGCGGTGGACATCCGGATGGACGGCGAGGCGCTGGTGAGCATTCCGTTGCAGGTGCGGAAGCTGTCGGGGTCGGGTGAGCCGGATCCCGAGGATCCGGCCTCGTCGTGACGGGGCGGAGAGGTGCCGTTGGCGGGGCGGGTGATCGGGTGCCGGATTGGCGGGTGTGCAGGTTGCGGTGGCGGGTGCGGCGCGGGGCGGGTGCGGGGAACCCGGCTGTGGCCGGGCCGGTGAGCGGGATGTTTGGAAACGGCGCAGGCAGGCGCGGGAAGGATGACCACGACGCAACAGCGCGCGGTGTTGTCGGCGGCCTCCTGTGAGGTGGCTTTTGACAATGTGACGCGTCAGTTGTACGCGACGGACGCTTCGATCTACCGGATCGAGCCGGCGGCGGTGGCGTTTCCGCGGAACAGCCGGCAGGCCAGTGCGGTGGTGAAGGCGGCGCAGGAGGCGGGGTTGAGCGTGATCCCGCGCGGGGCGGGCACGGGTCTGGCCGGGGGTGCGTTGGGGGACGGTGTGGTGGTGGATTTTTCGCGGTATTTGCGGGCGATCCGGCGGTTGGATCGGGAGACGGAGACGGTGGAGGTGGAGGCGGGGGTGGTGCTGGATCAGTTGAACGCGTTTTTGCGGCCGCACGGGTTTTGTTTCGGGCCGGACGTGGCGACGAGCGACCGCGCGACAATCGGGGGGATGATTGCGAACAATTCGTCGGGTGCGCGGGCGCCGTGGTACGGGACGACGGCGGATCATGTGGTGGCGGTGGAGGTGGTGTTGTCGGACGGGCGGGTTCGGTGGTTGCGTCCGGGCGAGGACACGTTGCCGGTGCAGCGGCGGGTGGCGGACGATGTGGTGCAGTTGCACGGGTTGCGGATTCGGGAGCGGATGCCGCCGGGTTTGTTGAAGCGGTGGCCGGGGTATGCGCTGGACCGGTATCTGGAGCGGCCGGGGGATTTGACGCAGTTGATTTGCGGGAGTGAAGGGACGCTGGCGGGGGTGTTGAGTGCGGTGTTGCGGGTGGTGCCGCTGCCTTCGGAGAAGGGGTTGGGGGTGTTGTTTTTCGGGTCGCGCCGGGAGGCGATGGAGGCGGCGGTGGCGTTGCTGGATTTGAAGCCTGCGGCGGTGGAGCATCTGGACCGGTTGTTGCTGGATCAGACGCGGGGTCAGCCGGCCTTTGCGCGGGCGCGGGCGCTGCTGGGGTTGGATGAGCGGCGGTGCGAATCGTTGTTGGTGGTGGAGTTTCTGGATGCGGTGGGGGACAAGCTGTCGGCGCTGGAGCAGCGGCGGTTGGGCCGGGGTTGTCTGGTGTTGCGCGGGCAGGAGGAGATGGGGCTGGTGTGGTCGTTGCGGAAGGCGGGGTTGTCGTTGCTGACGGGTCGGAAGGGGCCGGCGAAGCCGACGACGATCATCGAGGATGCGGCGGTGCGGCCGGAGCGGTTGCCGGCGTATGTGGAGGCGTTGGAGGGGTTGTTGGGGGAGCTGGGTTTGGAGGCGTCGTTTTACGGGCATGCGGGTTCGGGTTTGCTGCATGTGCGGCCGGTGCTGGATTTGCATCGGGCGGAGGACGTGCGGCGGTTGCGGCAGGTGGCGGAGGGGGTGTCGCGGTTGGTGGCGTGTTTCGGGGGTTCGCTGGCGGCGGAGCATGGTGTGGGGATTGCGCGGACGGAGTTCATACCGGAGCAGTTGGGGGAGGATTTGCTGGAGGCGATGCGGGAGATCAAACGGTCGTTCGATCCGCATCAGTTGTTCAATCCGGGGAAGGTGATTCCGGACGGGCGGTATGCGTGTGACCGGGATTTGCGGCAGGGGCCGGGGTACGAGTTGAAGCTGCCGTTTCAGCCGGTGCTGTCGTATCTGCCGCGGGACGGGTCGTTTGTGGGGAATCTGGAGCAGTGCAACGGGTGTGGCGGGTGCCGGAAGCCGACGCCGGTGATGTGCCCGACGTATCCGGTGACGGGTTGGGAAGGGCTGACGACTCGGGGTCGGGCGAATTTGATCCGGGCGGCGTTGGAGGGGCGGGGCGGAGAGGGCCGGAGCCTGTGGCACTGGGAGGGTCTGCGTCAGGCGGTGGAGACGTGTCTGGGGTGCCGGGGTTGTGTGGTGGAGTGTCCGTCGAATGTGAATCTGGGTTTGTTGAAGGTGGATTTGCTGCATGCGCGGCATCGTGCGGAGGGGATGCCGTGGGGGGCCTGGTTGGTGAGCCGGGTGGACCGGTGGGGTGTGTGGGGGACGCGGTTTCCGAGGCTGGCGAATGCGGTATTGCAGTGGGGTTGGGTTCGGTGGGGGATGGAGAGGCTTTTTGGGATTGCAGCGGAGCGGCCGTTGCCGGCGTTTGCGCGGGAGCGGTTCGATCGCTGGTTTGCGCGGCGGCGGGGAGGTGCGGGGGAGCGGGGCCGGGTGTGGCTGTGGGATGACACGTTTGTGCGGTATCACGAGCCGGGTGTGGGGAGGGCGGCGGTGCGGGTGTTGGAGGCGCTGGGGTACGAGGTGGAGCTGGTGCGGGGCCGGCGGTGTTGCGGCCGGCCGGCGTTCAGCCAGGGGGATCTGGACCGGGCGCGGGAGCTGGGGAGTTGGAATCTGGGTTTGCTGCGCGGGGAGGATCCGCGTGTGCCGGTGGTGTTTTTGGAGCCGTCGTGTTACACGATGTTTGCGGAGGATTATGCGCAGTTGGGGCTGGCGGGTGCGGCGGAGGTGGCGCGGCGGTGTGTGTTGTTCGAGGAGTTTGTGGAGCGGGCGTTGGAGGCGGAGCCGGATCGGGTGGCCTGGGAGCCGGGTCGGGGCTGGGTGTTGGTGCATGCGCATTGTCATGTGAAGGGCTGGGGTCCGTTGATGGCGCGGTTGGCGGGTCGGTTGCCGGGCCGGACGGTGCGTTTGTTGGAGAGCGGCTGTTGCGGGATGGCGGGTGCGTTTGGTGCGATGGCGGCGACGTACGAGTTGTCGTTGCGCGTGGCGGAGCCGTTGATCGAGCAGGTGGTGCACACGCCGTACGGGACGGTGGTGGTGGCGTCGGGGACGAGTTGCCGGCAGCAGGTGGCGCATTTGTCGGCGGTGCCGGTGATGCACATGGCGCAGTTGCTGGCGGGGGCGCTGGTCGAGGGGTGAGCGGTGCCGGGGCGACTTGACGGGTGGGGCGACCCGGTGGAGGTTCGGCAGGTTTTTGGTGGAGAAGGTCGGTGCGGGGACAGAGAGACCGGGTTGGACCCGGTGGGAAGGCACTCCCGCTGCACGGGTGCTGGTGCGGCGTGTGGAGGAGGGCGGGGTGTTGGGTTTGCCGCGGGTGGCGGAACCGGCACGTCCGTTTCTGGTGGCGTGGTTGCACCGTTGTTTTCCAGATCGGCCGCTGGTGGTGGTGACGCCGGATGCGCGCCGGATGGAGGGGTTTCAGCAGGATTTGGAGACCTGGCTGCGGGTTTTGGAGGGGCGTGAGGTTCCGGCGGATGGGGGGGCGGGCGGGGGCGAGGCGGGTCCTGCGGGTGTGCTGGCGTTTCCTGCGTGGGAGCTTTTGCCCGGGGAGGAGGGATTGCCGCACGTGGACACGATCAGCGAACGGCTGGAGGTGTTGGTGCGGCTGGCGCGGGTGCGGTCGGGTGCGGGCCCGGCGCCGGTGATTGTGACGTGCGGTGCGGCGCTGGTGCAGCGGACGTTTGCGCCGCGGGAGCTGGAGCGGCGGTTGCGGGTGGTGGATTGTGGGAGCCGGGTGGATCCGCTGGAGTTGGTGGAGTGGTTGGAGGCGCAGGGGTACGAGCCGGAGGTGCAGGTGACGCAGAAGGGCGAGGTGGCCCTGCGTGGGGGGATTGTGGACGTATTTCCGCCGACGGAGCCCTGGCCGGTGCGGCTGGAGTTTTTCGGGGACACGGTGGAGTCGGTGCGGGTTTTCGATCCGCTCACGCAGGTTTCGCGCGGGCGGCTGGGGGGTGTGGTGTTGGGGCCGGCGGGTGAGCTGGGGCTTTTGCGGCGGGCGTTGCGGAGTGCGGCCGCCGGGGCGGGCGAGGTTCCGGAGTTGAGCGTGCCGGTGGCGCACTGGCCGGCGGGGACGGTGGTGGTGTGGAGCGACGCGGAGGAGGTGCGGCTGCGGGTGGGGGAATGTCTGCAGGGCGGGGCGGGCGGTGACCCGTTGTGGGCGGAGTGGTCGGAGGTGGAACGGGAACTGGTGTCGCACGCGGGGCCGAAGGTGTGGATGGGCGAGGGTGCGCCGGCTGGCGGCGGGGGAGGTGCGTCGGAGGAGCAGTTTGAGGATGGAGCGGCCGGGGAGAGTGTGTTCGGAGGTGAGGGAGGAGCGGAGGATGGATGGGTGTGGGAGGATCTGGAGGCGTTTCGGCCGCTGCCGGAGCGGCCGCCGCCGCCGGAGGTGGCGGAGGTGCAACGGCGGGAGTTTTTCGAGCAGATGCATCGCTGGCTGCGGCAGGGGCAGGCGGTGGTGGTGTTTTGTCCGAGTGCGGGCGAGCGGGAGCGGTTTGAAGAGCTGTGGCGGGAGTGGGTGCCGGGGGCGGCGGGAGCGGACGGGTTGCGGCCGGAGGTGCATGCGGGTGCGTTGCGGCGGGGGTTCTGGTGTGAGGCGGCGGGGTTGGTGGTGGTGTCGGACGCGGAGGTGTTCGGCCGGACGCGCATCCCGCGGCCGCGGCGGATGAAGTCGCGGCATGCGGCGGCGATGCGGTCGGTGTTCGAGATTGATTTCTCGGAGTGGGAGGTGGGGGATCTGGTGGTGCATTTGAACTACGGGATTGGGCGGTACCTGGGTTTGGAGACGTTGCCGGAGGGGGGTGCGGGCGGGTCGCGGGGGATGGAGTGTCTGGTGTTGGAGTATGCGCCGGAGGAGCCGGGTGAACCGCCGCCGCGGTTGTACGTGCCGGTGAGCGAGGCGCATTTGGTGAGCAAGTATGTGGGGGCGGGCCGGGTGCGGCCGCCGTTGCACACGCTGAGCGGGCACCGGTGGCGGGTGGCGCGGGAGAAGGCGGAGCGTGCGGTTCGGGATGTGGCGGCGGAGTTGCTGGCGGTGGCGGCGGCGCGGGCGGCGCAGCCGGGGCATGCGTTCAAGCCGGACACGCCGTGGCAACGGGAGTTCGAGGCGGCCTTTCCGTACGAGGAGACGCCGGATCAGTTGCGGACGATTGCGGAGGTGAAGGCGGACATGGAACGGCCGCGGCCGATGGACCGGCTGGTGTGTGGGGATGTGGGTTTTGGGAAGACGGAGGTGGCGCTGCGGGCGGCGTTCAAGGCGGTGATGGACGGCAAGCAGGTGGCGGTGCTGGTGCCGACGACGGTGCTGGCGCAGCAGCATTACAACACGTTTCGGGACCGGATGGCGGATTATCCGGTGCGGGTGGAGTTGCTGTCGCGGTTTCGGACGCGCGGGGAGCAGCGGCGGGTGCTCGAGGGGCTGGCCAGTGGTGCGGTGGACATTGTGATCGGGACGCATCGGTTGTTGCAGCCGGACGTGCGGTTCCGGGATCTGGGTTTGGTGGTGGTGGACGAGGAGCAGCGGTTTGGCGTGCTGCACAAGGAGCGGCTGAAGCAGCTGCGGACGCAGGTGGACGTGCTGACGTTGAGCGCCACGCCGATCCCGCGGACGTTGTATCTGGCGTTGATGGGGGCGCGGGATCTGAGTCTGATCCAGACGCCGCCGCAGGATCGGCTGCCGGTGGAGACGATCGTGATCCCGTATGACGAGGATGTGATCCGGCAGGCGGTTTTGCGGGAGCTGAACCGGGGCGGACAGGTGTATTTCCTGCACAACCGGGTGAGCACGATCGAGACCATGCGGGCGCGGTTGCAGGCGCTGGTGCCGGAGGCGCGGATCGTGGTGGGGCACGGCCAGATGAAGGCCGAGGAGCTGGAGGAGGTGATGACGCGGTTCATCAACGGCGAGGCGGATGTGCTGTTGTCCACGACGATCATCGAGAGCGGATTGGACATTCCGAACGCGAACACGATCATCATTGACCGGGCGGACCGGTTCGGGTTGAGCGATCTTTATCAGTTGCGGGGCCGGGTGGGGCGTTACAAGCACCAGGCGTATGCGTACCTGTTGCTGCCGCGGCACGGGCGGTTGCTGACGCAGGTGCGCAAGCGGATGAGCGCGATGCGGCAGTATGCGTCGTTGGGCAGCGGGTTCAAGGTGGCGATGCGGGATCTGGAGATCCGGGGTGCGGGGAACCTGCTGGGTGCGGAGCAGAGCGGGCACATCACGGCCGTGGGGTTCGAGCTGTACTGTCAGTTGTTGCAGCAGAGCATTGCGGCGTTGCAGGGCCGGCCGGTGCCGCGCCGGGTGGAGGTGACGTTGCGCCTGGATTTTTTGGAGGTGGCGGCCGGCGGGGCGTGTGAAGGGGGCGGTCCGGCGGCGTATCTGCCGCATGGGTATGTGGCGGAGCCAAGGCATCGGATCGAGGTGTACCGCCGGCTGGCGCAGGTGACGGATGGGGGGCAGTTGGAGGCGCTGGCGGCGGAGTTGCGGGATCGGTTCGGTCCGTTGCCGGAGCCGGTGGAGTGGTTGTTGATGACGGTGCGGATCCGGCTGGCGGCGGCGGCGCGGGGGATCACGCATGTGGAGGTGCGGGAGGGCCGGTTGATGTTGAGCCGGCAGGGCGAATGGCTCCAATGGGAGGGGCGGTTTCCGCGGTTGACGCGCAAGTCGCCCGGGGCGCGGTTGAGGGAGATCCTGAAGTTCCTGGAGGGTCTGCCGGAGGTGACCACGGGTCTGCTGGTCGGGACAGGCGCGGCGGGGCCGGTCCCGGGGCGAAACGGGTGAGGGACCCGGGGCGGGCCCGGGGCGGGTCCGTGGAGGATTGGAGCCGTGGTTTCGGGTGGGGCCCGATGGGGGAACGGGAGTGCATGGGATACGATGTCGGAGCATTGACGGCCTGCGGCGAAGGCGGTTGGGAGGAGCCAATCCCAAAGCATATCGCTCAAGAGTCTGTACAACCTTCCGGGTGAGCGTTTCGTTTAGTAGGACCCAGCACGAGAAGCTCCGCGCCAACCTGCGGCGCTTGGTCAAACGCATCCTGCGCAAATACGGCTACCCGTCCGATAAGCTGCAAAAAGCCACCGAGACGGTCCTCGAGCAAGCCGAGCTCCTCTCCGCTGAATGGGCAGCTGTCCAACCTGCGGCGGCTTGAGGTAGGCTACAGCAGGGGGACGAAGCAACGAGCGTTGGCGGTGTTCATCACACCGGCAGCAACCCTGCGAGCGTTGAAAGTCCCAGAATTCGGTGATCTGCGATGATGCCGCAAGCGGCAAAGGATGAGCTGCGCTCCTTCTGGAGTCTGCCGACCGCGGAGGTGCTGGCTGCATTGCGGTCGTCGCCCAACGGTCTGGCAGCGGATATCGCCGCTGAACGCCTTGCCCGCATCGGACCCAATGTGCTCGGCAAGCGCAAACGCCCCAGCACGGGGACCTTGCTGCTGCGGCAGGTCACAAGCCCGCTGGTGCTGCTGCTGATAGGAACGGGGAGCTCCCATGGCGGTGGAGAAGCTGCTGGAGACGGTGGCGGTGAAAGCCTCCGTGCTGCGCGATGGACGCCCAACTGAGGCTCGGCTGGAGGACGTGGTGCCCGGCGATGTCGTGCTGTTTTCGGCAGGGCCCAAGATTCCGGCGGACTGCCTGCTGCTCGAGGCTCAGGACTTGTTCGTGGACGAATCCGCACTCACCGGTGAGAGCTTCCCGGTGGCGAAGTATCCCGGCATTGTGCCTGCGGATGCGTCGCTTGCCCGGCGCCACAACGCGCTCTTCCTGGGGTACATTGTGAGTGCGGAGCTTGCCAAGCGGTGGTTTTACAGGCACGCGAGCCGGTAAGGCGGCAGCTACATTCCATCGGACAGGTGCAGGAGCGGAGGTCCAGACGGAGCAGCAGCATTACGACACGCGGTCATGGCATTCTATGGGCAGTTCTCTGCAGCGCGTCAGAATTTGTGCTGCCTTGCAAAATGATGTTGATTTTGTTCTGAGCATGCGGTATTTTAGCAGAGACCTGTGTGCACCAATTGCATGACGTTGAAGTTAGCACGGTGCAGACGATAGTGCATATTCGGCAGAACGTGGGTGAGAAACATCGTAGGAGGATCTCAAATGCCACACGTTGAGTCGCACGGAGTACAAATCAGTTACGACGACCAGGGCCAGGGAGAGCCGGTGCTCCTCTTCATGCCGGGCTGGTGTGGCAGTCGCAGGGTCTTTGATGAACTCGCCCGGCGCTGCGCCCAATGGAGGCGCGCACTTGCCCTTACTGGCGCGGGCATGGACGGTCCGAGAGGACGACTGATGATTTCGGATTCGGCGACCTTGTGGACGATGCGCTCGCCGTAATCGAGGCGAGTCGAGCTCAGGAGGTCGTGCCGGTCGCGATGGCGCACGCCGGCTGGGTAGCCATCGAGTCGCGCCGCAGGCTGGGCGTTCGTATCCCCAAGCTCGTGCTGCTCGACTGGATCGTCTTGGAGGCGCCGCCGCCCTTTCTTGGGGCACTGCAAGCGCTCCAGGATCCTGCGCAATGGCACGAGACGCGCGACCAACTCTTCTCAATGTGGCTTCACGGCTTGGACATTCCTGCGTTGACCCACTACGTGCGGGAGGATATGGGTTCCTATCCCTTCGAGATGTGGGCCCGCGCGGGCCGCGAGATCAGCGCGGCGTATGCGAAGACCGGGAGCCCCCTCCAGCCCCTGGCCAACCTCGACCCTCCGGTGCCGGTGTTACATCTGTATGCCCAGCCCGAAGATCCGGGATACCTGGCTGCACAGCAGTCGTTTGGTGCCGCGCATCTGTGGTTTCAGGTCTCGAAGCTAGAAGCGCGTAGTCACCTCCCCATGTATGAAGTACCCGGCGAGATGGCAATGGTTATAGAGAGATTTGTTGCGGCGTGATTCATCCGTGCCGCGCCTGACAGCAGCATCCAGCGGGCGGCGCTTTGCAGCCCTTGTCGCAAAAAGGTTTTGGTATTTTCCTGAGCAGTGCCTATTTTTGCTCTGGCAGCTTGTGCGCTGATGACAGAGCATGACGCAGGTGACGTTGAAGGAAAGTGTAGTGCAATGGTGCTGAGTCATTCACTGAAAGCAGCAGCACTCTGTTCGATGAGTAAAACGATAATGAATGCAAAGAATGTGACAATTCACCCGCCGATGCGTGTTATGCCGACAGTTAGTGGTAAGTGCGTGTTAGGCGGAAACCAGATAAACAATAGTGTTATGCCTCACAGAGGAGTTCAATCTATGAAGCCACGGATTAAGGTCATTACTCTCGGCGTAGATGATCTTGAAAGATCGCTTCGCTTCTATCGTGATGGGTTGGGGTTAGAAACAGAAGGAATCATTGGGACGGAGTTCGAGCACGGTGCAGTCGTATTCTTCGATCTGGAAGGAGGCTTGACACTTGCCCTCTATCCTCGAAAAAGCCTTGCGCACGATTCTACGCTTCCACTCGGACCGCCAAGCGCAACCGAACTTTCAATTGGCCACAACGTCGGATCCAAAAAGGCAGTCGACGCCGTAATGGAGCAGGCGAGAAGGTGCGGTGCCACCATCGTCAAGCCAGCACAGGACACTTTTTGGGGAGGCTATGGCGGATACTTTCAAGACCCCGATGGGCATCTCTGGGAAATCGTGTGGAACCCTCAATGGGTAGTCGAAGACGAGGCATAACAAATCATTCAAGCCGACGCCGCTTCGCGGTGCGGCTTAATTCAGGCGTTAGCCGCTTTTTTTGCCCCTACATTGCTTGTACCACATCATAACGGGTATAATTGCGATAGCTCTGCACGAAAAAGTCCTTTATAACTCCTGTAATAAAGGCGCGTGAATTTGTCGATCGCCAAAAGTGATATTATCCACAACGTATGTGAAGCATTACTGGCGAACGATATGGAAACTGCTCGGCAGATTGTGCAACACGACTACCCAGTCCGCGACGGATTTATTGATCGGTATTCAGGCCAACGTCTCGTGTTTCCACCTGTGCTTCGGCTTCTGTCGCGCGCGTTGCCCGTCGAGTTTCCGTACCACCCGAATTGGAAGATGGATGCCTGCCATCTTGCCTACTGGGAACTTGTTCCAACCGTTGATCATATCGTGCCAATTGCCCGTGGTGATGCGGATGATCCAGCGAATTGGATAACAACATCAATGCTTCGAAATAGTGCCAAGTCGAGCTGGACACTAGAAGAATTAGGTTGGCAGCTATTACCACCTGGCGATGTCACGATGTGGGATGGCTTAGTTCAATGGTTCTTGGAGTACACCCAGCAGAACCCAATGTTGCTCAAAGAAGGGTACGTGAAGGATTGGCACACGGCGATCGTTCGGGTCTTGAAGGACGGCTAACAAATCACTGGAGGCGACCGCTTTCAGCGGGCAAGAACGTCGCTGTTTTTCATGCGTGTACTGCCGCCAGACCTGTACTGCTCGTTGTGGGCGGCGTCTCAGTTCAGCCGTTGGGCGGACGAAAGCCCGACAGGGTAAGATCAAGGGAAGAAATGGCCAGGCTAACAGAAAAGCAGGAGTGGCTTGCGACGCACTATGGGGCGAGCTTCTTCCAGTTCGAAACGGATCGCCTTGAGAAGTATTGCCCAGTTGAGTTTGGGATCACCTGCCGTTACCTGGAACGGTGCGTTCCAAATAACGGTGTCGTTGCTGACGTCGGCGTAGGTGTGGGACACTATGCGGAGTTTCTTGTTCGCAGGGGCTGCTCGGTGTATCTCGTTGACATATCGGTCGAGCTTCTGCAGGCCGCTCGCCAACATGTGGAGCGCGCAGGCCTGGGTGGACAGGTACAGGAAGTCCGTAGAGCGTCTGCAACAGACCTCGGCTGGCTGCAGAGCGGAAGCCCGGACGCGGATTGATGCTGGGACCCTTCTATCACTTGCAGGAACTGCACGAGAGACGCCAAGCCGCGAGCGAGGCACGGCGGATCCTCAAGCGGCAGGGCATATTGTTTGCAGCGGCGGTGAATCAGCTGGCTTACCTCCGGGACGTATTCCGGGAAAAGGCGGAGGAGGTCTTGGAACGGGCAGCGTTTCACACGCGGTTCCTAAAGGATGGAGAGCTATACCCTGAGGACGCACCGCCTCTCGGGTACGCACACCTCACTAATGTACTGGAGTTCCGAAACCTCTTCGAAGGCGCGTTCGAGGAAGTGGCCCTGGTCGGCAAAGAGTCGTTCGTTAGCGCGTGGCAAAGTAAGCTCAACGAACTTCCGCCAGACGCGAGGGAGGCTTGGCTCGATCTCGTTGAGGAGACGGGGAAGACGCCCGAGGGGATTGGCCAGAGGGATCATTTCCTGTTCATCGGCAAGAGGCTGTAAATGGACAAGGTCCTGCCGCCCCAACAACCGGTTGCCGCGGATGGCGCTTTGCAGCCCTTGTCGCAAAAAGTTTTTGTTTTGTTTCCTGAGAATTGCTTATTTTCGCACAGAGGTCAGTGCGTTAATGACAGAGCATGACGCAGGTAACGTTGAACCAAAGCGCAGTGCAATGGTGCTGTGTCATTGACTGAAACCAGCCACACACTGTGGTAAATACGCGTTAGGCGGAAACAAGGTAATCAATAATAGTTGGGCGGCGCGGAGGTGCGGATCACCTGTATGACATCGGATGCTGTCGCGAAATTCCTGGACTTAATGGAAGCCTCGTCCATCGAGGTGTGCCTCGATGGTGGCTGGGGGGTCGATGCGCTCCTCGGCGAACAGACCAGAGAGCACGGGGACCTCGACATCATCATTCGTGTCGAAGACGTGCCCCGCCTGCTTGCCGTCACGCGGGCGGCCGGATACGCGCGTCAGCCCGGGGGGACGGAAACCAACTTCGTGCTGAAGACCGAAGCGGGCGACAAGGTCGATGTGCATGCGATCGCGTTCGACGAGCGGGGGTTCGGTGTGTTTACACTCCCCGACGGCCGGAAGTGGCCTTTCCCACGCGCCGCCTTCCAGGGCCGGGGCCGGATCCGGGACAAAGACGTGCGCTGCCTGTCCCCGGACGCGCAAGTGCAGTGCCACGCACAGGGCTACACCCCGGATGAGGTGGACCTTCAGGATATGAAATTGCTCCAGGACCGCTTCGGGGTCGTGCTACCACTCGCCCTGTGTCAGCAGCCCGGGATCGAAGGCCAGGGAGAGGGAATCGCCGCCGAACCGGATGCTGCACGTGGCCGCGGCAGCAGGTAGGCTTTCCGAGACTCCTCGCTCCCCGCGCCGCCGCGGCAGGTGAGCGGGGTCGCTTGCGATACAAGAAAGCAGAAATCATGAACACGAAACAGTTGCTCGGCCTTATCGGTTCAATCGTTCTTTTCATCGGTGTATTCACTCCGATTGTGAGCGTCCCAATCATGGGAAACATGAACTACTTCCAGAATGGTCAGGTTGATGGAACGATCGTCTTAATTTTTGCTGTGATTTCTCTGGTCTTGGTGCTGGCGAAGAAATTCAAAGGGTTTTGGTTCACGGGCATCGGGGGGTCTTGGGCTGATGCTTTTCACCTTCATCAACTTCCAATCAAAAATGTCACAAGCAAAAGCAGATATAGAGTCAGAGCTTGCGGGCAACCCTTTGTGTGTTCTAGCAGATATAGCAATGCAAATCAGTCCAACTTCAATGGGGGTGGGCATTGCTCATAGTTGGAGCTGCATTGGTAATTGCCAGTGCCGCAATGAAGGATGACACTCGAGAGAAGCGCTAACAAGGTGCTGCACCTGACCGCCACTCCGCTGCGCTCCATGGCGGCAGGTGAGCTTGACCGTTATGCAGCAACGCCAAGAATGAGAACTCTGCATATAGGAGCAAATCATGAATAACAATCTAATCGCCAGAGCTTCCATCACCATAAACGCATCCGCCGAGAGGGTCTGGGATGCATTGGTGAATCCTGATGCCATCAAACAGTACATGTTTGGGACCAGCGTTGCCACGGACTGGTGCGAAGGAAGCCCGATTACCTGGAAGGGAGAGTGGCAAGGCAAATCGTATGAGGACAAAGGTGTGATTCCTCGGTTCGAGCCTCCGCGAGTACTCCAGTACAGTCATTTCAGCCCGCCTTCGGGTCTACCTGACAAGTCGGAGAACTATCACACGGTGACGATTGAGTTATCGGGCGAGGGAAGCCAAACCCACGTCTCACTGTCCCAGGACAACAATGCGACGGAAGAAGCACGCATGCATTCCGAGAAGATGTGGGGAATGATGCTGGAGGGACTGAAAAAGTTTGTGGAGCAAACAGCCGTCAATCCAATTCGCGAGGGATTCCATACAGTAACGCCCTATTTGCTGGTTGAAGGGGCTGACCGATTGATTGAGTTCCTCTCAACGGCATTCGATGCCGAAATCCTGGATCGCAAATTTCGTCCCGATTGCACGGTGATGCATGCAGAGCTGCGCATCGGTGACACGATGGTGATGCTTGGAGAGGCCAGCAGCGAGTTTAGGCCCATGCCGGCCTCTGTCTACCTGTACGTGCCAGACTGCGACCGGGTCTATCAACAAGCGTTGGCTGCCGGTGGGGAGTCAGTGTTTGCGATCAGAAATTTGCCCTCAGGCGAGCGATACGGCGGCGTGAAGGATCCCTGCGGCAACATCTGGTGGATTGCTACCCATATTGAAGATGTGTCGCCCGAGGAGGAAGAACGACGTTGGAGAGAGTTCTTTAGGCTGTAACAAATGTCATGTGTGGTGACGAAACATTTTAGGTTGTCAAACGTTTAAGCGCAGAAACTGCTATCATTCCTCTTTGCCGATAAGCGAATGCAATAACAATGATTCTATCATTTTAGAATGAATGTTATGCCCAGATTTGTAGCTTTTTTGCGGGGCGTAAGCCCGATGAATCTGAAAATGACGGACCTGAAGCAGTGTCTGGAGGCAGCCGGCTTCACGGAAGTGAGGACGATACTTTCCAGCGGCAATGTGGCTTTTAATACCTCCGACCGAAGAGAAGCATCCATCGCAAAAAAGATTGAAGCGCAGCTTCAGCAGCAGTTGGGTCGCAGTTTTCCGGTTACGGTAAGGTCAGTGGAGCATTTGCAGAATGTGCTTGCTTCAGATCCGTTCAGCAGGTACAGAATTCATGCAGGTGCCAAACGGGTAGTAACGTTTTTGTGGAAGCCGGCAGATTCCAAACTGAAATTGCCCATTGAACATGAAGGTGCCACCATTCACCAGGTGCAGGGGATGGAAGTATTTACCAGTTATGTTCCTCACCCCAAAGGACCTGTGTTCATGAGTCTATTGGAAAAAACCTTTGGGAGAGATCAAACGACCCGCACATGGGAGACAGTCAAAAAGTGCGCCGTTGCGTAAGACAGATGCGTATCTTTGCACCTGATATGAATGCGAAAATGGCCTACAAACAGAGAAATTGCCATGACAGAGAACAATTCCACTACCCCAATGCCGCAGCAACCGCCCCAACCCAATCCTGACCTCAAAAGCCTGGATAGGTTGGTCGGCACGTGGAAGATCACCGGTGATGCTGAAGGTCAAGTCACCTACGAGTGGATGGAAGGCGGGTTTTTCCTCATCCAACACGTCGAGCTTGCGCAAGCCGGTCACACGATCAAAGGGCTTGAGATCATCGGCCATCTTCAACCCTACGGAGAAGCACCGAGCAAGGAAATCTGGTCACGGTACTACGACAGCACCGGCAGTACCCTCGACTACGTGTATGAAGTCGAAGGAGAGACCCTCACGATCTGGTTCGGCGCGAAAGGATCACCGGCCTACTACCAGGGCACATTCAGTGCCGACGGCAACACGCTCACCGGTCGCTGGTTTTATCCGGGCGGTGGCGGCTATGCAACGATAGCCACCAAAGTAAACTAAGCAACGTGTTCTCTGCAAATAGCTGGGCACTTGAGATGGAAGAACAAACTGCCTACCACGAACTTCAAGCGTATTCAATCACCCACGGCGATCCTGCGTTTATTCACCAGCACGTCGTGGACGCCTGGACGCTCCAACATGCCGACGAGCACACCAAGCCAATTGCCATTACCTTTGCACTCGTCGGTCTGTATCTGCATTGCGAGAGAGGGTACAATGGTAAACAAGTGCAACGTGTGCACATGCTGATGGCACGCCGCAAGCAGACATAGCCAACCTTTGCTTTGCCGTGCGAGCGCGGCACGATGACGGTCCAAGATGTGATGAAGCACCCGCCGGGACCAACGCGTGATCAGGCAATCGAGGCTTGGTGCGCGTCGGTATGGGCTGCGTACTGCCACTGCCGGGAAAGCGTTCTACGTTTGCTTGGTGAACATCGGATTGGATAAGAGGCGCATATGCACACACGCGTTCGCAGACATGGCGACTATGGAATCGATGCTCCCATTGTAGTTCGCAACCTATTCTTCGCTGGTGTTGCAGCGATGATCGCCGGCGCTATCTCCCGCTATCTGTTGGCAGAAAAGTGTCCGGTGATAGTGTGGATACTCCTGATTTGGGGATTGTTCGCAGGAGCCAGCATGCTTGTCACGGCCGTGCTGATGGTATGGAGCAGCAAGATTGGCAAACTTCGTTTGCGAGAAAGGCTCATTGATTTGCTCTCCTTGCGTGGCACGGAAACGATTCTCGATGTTGGTTGTGGGCGTGGCCTGCTGCTCAATGCCGCTGCCCGTCGGTTGACAACCGGCAAAGCGATTGGAATTGACCAATCTGGCAACCACCCTGAAGCCACCTTGGCAAATGCCCGGGCGGAAGGCGTTGCCGACGTTGTCGAAGTCAAGACTGGCGATATGCGCAAGCTGCCTTTTGAGGACGAGACCATAGACGTTGTTGTGTCAAGCCTGGCAATTCACAACATCCCCACCAAGGAAGGTCGCTTGCAGGCGATTCAGGAAATCGCACGGGTGCTCAAGCCAGGTGGTCGAGTGGCTTTGTTGGATTTTCAGCATACCGAGGAGTATGCCCAGGCTCTTCGAGCTTTAGGGTGACAGGATGTGAAACGCTCGGGATTACACTTTCAGATGTTTCCGCCGGTACGGATTGTGACCGGGACAAAACCACCATAATACACAACGTCTACCTGCAACAAGCCATGCCTTTCATCTCATGAATTTCGTTAACTTTGCAGGTGGTCAGTAGATGGCTATCCCAAACATCACAACCTATAATGTCCAGGAGACTCTATGAAGACACTCATCACAGAATTCATCAGCCTCGATGGTGTCGTTCAGGCACCCGGTGCCGCGACGGAAGACACCGACGGCTGCTTTGCCCACGGCGGCTGGATGGGGAAGTACTTCGACCCCGATGTCATGGGCGGGACGTTCGGCGGGCTCGCGGCGCAGAGCGATGCGCTCCTGCATGGGCGCCGCACCTACCTTGTGTCTGCCGCAGCTTGGCCGAGCCAATCGGGGTTCCCGTTCGCCGAATGGATCAACCGCGTGCAAAAGTACGTCGTCTCCGACACGCTCACCGAGGCGGACATCACCTGGCACCCGACCACCATCATCCGCGGCAAGGACTTTCTCAAGACCGTGGCCGACCTGCGGGCGCAGCCGGGTGGCTATATCTACGTCTACGGCAGCCCCACGATGGTGCAGTCGCTCCTGGCCGCCGACCTGGTTGACGAGTTGGTGCTCACGGTTGTCCCGCTTATCATCGGGAGCGGCAAAAAGCTCTTTCCGGCGATGACCGAGTCACTGCCGTTTGACCTCGTTTCAGCGGCAGAGGCAAGCACCGGCGCCCAGGTGTGCCGCTATGTGCGGGCACGGTGACGGTTGTTATATATGCGAGATTGTTGTTAGTTATCATAAATCAACAGATATGGGATCTATCAAGATGGAACTACCCAATGTCTACCACCGCTACGTTGAGATTGAAGGTGTGCGCGTGTTCTATCGCGAGGCCGGTCCGCGCGAGGCGCCGACGCTCTTGCTATTGCACGGCTTTCCTTCGTCGTCGGCGCAATACCGGCGATTGATGGATGCGCTCGGCATGCGCTACCGCGTCATCGCGCCTGATTACCCCGGCTTCGGCTACAGTGATGCGCCTCTGCCCGCGTCGGCAGGTGGCCAGTATGCGTATAGCTTCGATCAGCTCGCGCGCACCATTGCCGGTTTCTGCGACGCGCTCGACCTGCAGAAGTACTTCCTATACATGTTTGATTTTGGTGGGCCAGTTGGCATGCGGCTGGCCTTGGCGCATCCAGAACGGATCGCAGGCCTCGTCGTGCAGAACGCGAACGCCTATTACGAAGGGCTCAGCGAGATCGCGAGGACTTTCGTGGCCCTGCGGCCCGGCGTACCCGGTGCAGTCGAGCAGGCGCAGTCCCTGCTGACGCTGGAAATGACCCGCAGCCAGTACGAGGGCGGCGCGCACGACGTCGCGCGCATCGCACCCGATGGGTGGACGTTGGACCAGCACTTTCTCGACCAGCCCGGTCGCAAGGCGATCCAGGTCGATCTGCTGCTCGACTATCAGAATAACGTCGCGCAATACACAGAGTGGCAGACTTGGTTACGCCGGCACCGCCCTCCCACACTCGTGCTCTGGGGGCGCAACGATCCCTTCTTCATCGAGGCCGGGGCGTATGCATACCTGCGTGACTTGCCGGATGCGGAGCTGCATCTATTCGAAACCGGTCACTTTGCGCTCGAAGAAGAAGCACCACGCATAGCAGTCCTGATCGCCGCTTTTCTGGAGCGGCACAGCAGCACAATGGCTCCTAAAACCATGCACGGAGATGGAAGCACACCGCCGCGTCAACCCAAATAGCGTCTCAAACGTCGAGCAGTATCCGACGTTGCGTTCACAAGCGCATGCTTAGAGCAGAAGATGCGGCGAAGACAGTATCGGAACCTCGATGGATGCTCCGAAAGCAATGCGTGATGCGTGGTAGGCTAAGAACAGAGAAACAATTGTCAGAAATCAAAAAGAGGTATCTTTCATGAATACAAAGCGACTTTCTAACCAAGGCGGTGAGTCTCAACACCAGATGACCGCACGATTCACGAACAAGGTTGTTCTGGTCACCGGTGGCGGTTCCGGCATTGGATGGAGCACTGCACTCGCCTTCGCTCGCGAAGGAGCGACTGTTGTCGCCGCGGGCCGGCGTGAGGAACCTCTTGCCGAGACAGTGAAGCTGATCGAAGCCCGAGGGGGCAAGGCAGTGCGATCGTGGCCGACGTCACACGGGATGACGATGTCGTGCGTCTCGTCGAGACCGTAGTCGCGCGGCACGGCGGACTACACATTGCCTTCAACAATGCCGGCGTCCTCGGCACGCCGCAGCGGATCGGGGATGTGGACGAGGCCACATGGTCCGAGGTGATTGCGATCAACCTGACCGGTGTATGGCTCTCTATGAAGCACGAGATCGGGCACATGAGCCGGAACGGCGGCGGCACGATCATCAACATGGCCTCTATCTTCGGCGTTCACAAGTCAGCCCCAATGTATGGGGCCTACGCGGCCACAAAAGCCACGGTGAGTGCGCTCACGCGCACCGCAGCACGTGAGTATATCGCACAAGGGATCCGCATCAACGCCGTGAGCCCCGGTCCGATCGAAGCGCCGATGTCGCTCCGGCCCGGCGAGACCGAAGCCCAACGCGCTGAGCGCTACCGCGAGACCGTCCCGCTCGGTCGGATCGGTCTAGCCGAGGAAGTGGCGGCGGCTGTGCTGTGGCTCGCCTCCCCCGATTCTAGCTTCATCGTCGGTCATGATCTCGTCATTGATGGCGGGGTGACCATATAGCCGATGAGTAGTGGGCCAGTCGATGTGGATCGGTATTACTGCTGGGAACCAGACTTTGTACAGTCCAGGTATACGCCGTCCTCCGCTAAGAGCTGCGGGCTAGCCCGCAACTGATGCTCGACGTTAGCCAGCATAAACGTAGCTGGCACGAAAACAGAAGATCCTATGAAAACACTCATCACAGAATTCATCAGCCTCGATGGTGTCGTTCAGGCACCCGGTGCCGCGACGGAAGACACCGACGGCTGCTTTGCCCACGGCGGCTGGATGGGGAAGTACTTCGACCCCGATGTCATGGGCGGGACGTTCGGCGGGCTCGCGGCGCAGAGCGATGCGCTCCTGCATGGGCGCCGCACCTACCTTGTGTCTGCCGCAGCTTGGCCGAGCCAATCGGGGTTCCCGTTCGCCGAATGGATCAACCGCGTGCAAAAGTACGTCGTCTCCGACACGCTCACCGAGGCGGACATCACCTGGCACCCGACCACCATCATCCGCGGCAAGGACTTTCTCAAGACCGTGGCCGACCTGCGGGCGCAGCCGGGTGGCTATATCTACGTCTACGGCAGCCCCACGATGGTGCAGTCGCTCCTGGCCGCCGACCTGGTTGACGAGTTGGTGCTCACGGTTGTCCCGCTTATCATCGGGAGCGGCAAAAAGCTCTTTCCGGCGATGACCGAGTCACTGCCGTCTGACCTCGTTTCAGCGGCAAAGGCAAGCACCGGCGCTCAGGTGTGCCGCTATGTGCGCGCACGGTGACGGCCGTTGCACGCGCGAGATTAGTTAAAGGTAGATTAGCGGACGGCGCTTTGCAGCCCTTGTCGCAAAAAAGTTTTGGTATTTTCCTGAGCGTTGCTTATTTTTGCTCTGGCAGCTTGTGCGCTAAGGACAGAGCATGACGCAGGTGACGTTGAAGGAAAGTGTAGTGCAATGGTCCTGAGTCATTGACTGAAAGCAGCAGCACTCTGTTCGATGAGTAAAACGATAATGAATGCAAAGAATGTGACAATTCACCCGCCGATGCGTGTTATGCCGACTGTTAGTGGAGAATGCGTGTTAGGCGGAAACCATATAATCAATAGTTGGACGGTTTGACAGGCAGGAAGGGTCCACAGTAGTCCCATGTCACGCTAAAGGAGAACATCATGACCAGCAAGCAGTATTTTGACAATGTTGCTTCCCAGTGGGATCAAATGAGACAGGATTTCTTCTCAGAGGCTGTAAGAAAAAAGGCTCTCACTGTTGCAGGTGTGCAGAGTGGCAAGATTGCTGCCGACATTGGAGCGGGTACGGGCTTCATGACAGAGGGGCTACTTCTTGCAGGCTTGCGAGTGATTGCAGTGGATCAATCTGACGCAATGTTGGAGGAGATGAGAAAGAAATTTGCCGGAGCTGAAGGTATTGACTATCGGGTGGGAGAGGCGGAGAATCTGCCGGTCTCAGACGAAAGTGTAGACTATGTCTTTGCTAATATGTACCTTCATCACGTTGAATCGCCCTCCTATGCGATAAAAGAGATGGTGCGGATTCTGAGGTCAGGCGGCAAGCTGGTTATCACGGATTTGGATGAGCACTCTCATGAATTCTTACGAACAGAGCAACACGATCGTTGGTTAGGATTCAAGCGCCAGGATATCGAACAGTGGTTGACAGATGCGGGTTTGAAAGATGTGTTGGTGGACTGTGTGGGCGAGGATTACTGTGCTCAATCAAGTTGCGGTCATGAATCTGCAAGCGTTAGTATATTCATAGCGGTAGGCACGAAATGAATGGCCGCCCAACATCTCGCTCCAGCCGAGGCCGCCTTCGGCGGCGCGGCTGAGCTCGGTGCCGTTGGGCGGCTGATGAAGCGCATACAAACCGCAAAGGAGTATCATTATGGGAACTGATTCACCAACACCCAAGAACGTTGATGAATACATTGCCATCTTTCCGCCGAATGTTCGAAAGATTTTAGAAAAGATAAGGCTGACAATCAGAGAAGCAGCGCCTGACGCAGAAGAAAAGATTAGCTACCGAATGCCGACTTTTTACCTGAAAGGCAATTTGGTTCATTTTGCCGCCTTCAGGAACCACATCGGATTCTATCCAACGCCGAGCGGAATTGAAAGGTTCAAACAGGAAATTTCGGCATATAAAAGCTCAAAAGGTGCTGTGCAATTTCCGCTTGATCAACCCATTCCGTACGATCTAATCAGTAAAATTGTGAAGTTTAGAGTTAAGGAAAACTTGGAGAAAGCAAAATCAAAGAGAAAGAAGTAGAAAGGGTGGTTACTCTCATCTGTGAATTATTCGCATTGATGAGTAGCCGCCCAACACGCGCTTGCACCTGACGCCGCTCTGCAGCTCCCGGCTTGCTGCAGGGAAGCGCACGCCGTCAGGCGGAAATCCTTTGCCACAACTTCTGAGGAGGTAGATGCGACATGGCACAGATTGGACAGGAGATCGTAAACCCCCGCACCGGGCAACGCGTCCGGTTCGTCGAAACGGCGAGTGTGTCCGCCGGTGCGCGGCTCGTTCTCGAGTGCGTGAGTCCGCCCAGTGCGGAACGAGAGCCCGAGCATGTGCACCCGTACCAGACCAATCGGTTCGCGTTGCATCGTGGCGCGCTCCGGTTCCGCATTGCTGGCCTAGAGCGCGTCGTGGCCGCCGGCGAGGAAGTGAGCATCCCGCCGGGTACGCCGCACCACTTCTGGGTTGAGGGCAGCGAGCCGGCGGAGTACCGACAGGAATTCGAGCCGGCCCTGAACACGGAAACCTTCTTCGAGGCTCTCTTCGGCCTCGCACAGGCCGGGCGGTTGAGCCGGAGTGAGATGCCGCCGGTCCTGCTTCTCGGCGTGTTCGGACAGACGTTCTGGTCAACCGTGCGCGTCACGCGGCCGCCAGTATGGGTCCAGTGGTTGACCTATGCCGTGCTGGGGCCGCTCGGCCGGTTGCTCGGCCAGCGCTTGCCCTCGGCTCAGGAAAACGTATGAGGTGCGGAACTGAGGCCCCCGTTCGAACGGGGTGAACCGCGACCTGAAAAAGCGCTGGGCAGCGGCGGACAAAGGAAACTCTCAATCAAAGGAGCCTACCATGGATCAATCTCAGACTGCAGCCACCTTCCACTGGGCAACCCCACTCGGTGTGAGTGTGATGTGCTTTCTGGTGTCAGGAGTTGTGCATATGTTGATCGGGACACTCACGCCATTCTTTGTCAACTCAGAATTCGGGCGTAGCGCCATCTTCATGTCGCAGCAGACCGATAGCCAGCTCTTTGGAGCAGCGCCGTCTGAACTGCTGGATAGAAACAAGGAGCTGGCGACGTTCCGCACGCTATTCATGACCAACGCTGGCGGATCACTCGTCATAATAGGCATCTTCATCGTTTCCCTTGCATGGTTCGGCCTTCGCCAGCACCAAGTGTGGGCGTTCGTAACGCTCGTCCTGGCGGGGTTGGTCGTTCTTCCTTACTGGTATCTCATTTTCAAGCCCTACTTGAACGCGGGCATCTCCATTCGGTTCGGCGACCTTCCGCCTATCTTCTGGATACCAACTCTCGCCCTGCTCCCAGGGATAATCTTTGGTTGGCTCGGTCTGCGACCCTGAACTGGCTCGACTGAGCTGCGCCGCCTAACCACTCGATGGAGCCGATCCGGCCTGCCGCGGCAAATCGGGCTTACGCAACTATCGAAGCGCTGGCCGGGCGGCTTATCTCAAGGTCGTTGAGCGGCTAACAAAAGGACTGCACCAAGAACATCGGGATCCTCGGCACAGGCACAGTCGGGCAAGCCATCGGTTCGATGCTCATCCAGCGTGGGCATAAAGTGGAGAGCACGCACTGCGTACTTTGGTGACACCGCCTGCAACGGAGCAGTTAAGCCGAAACAGACTTTTCGTCCGCTTTGCAGCTCGATAAGTTCTGGTGGCGGAAGGTCGGAGAACGATGCGCTCTGCCAGCATAATTGTGACACCAGGCGTGCGCAGAGAGCAGTAGCCACTGAGCACATCGCCGGATGCATGGCGCGGTCGAACATCTACGAACTCGCTGAAGATGGTCTCCGTTGGTGATCGAGTCCGGATCGTCCCGTACGATGGCCCAGCCGAAGTGTACAAAGTTCGGCAGGAAAACGGCCGCATTGTACTGAGCGTAGTGTTCCAGTCCACACACCAAGCCGCAACCTTTGTCTTTACGCCGCAACAGTTCGCCGAGAAGGTGCAGCTCCTCCCGTCGTTCCGTGAAGATTTTTCCGCCAGCGCTTTCCGCAAGCACGAGCCGTTTATTCTCTTTGCCGACGCGCTGCGGATGCAACTGGCCTATACCTTCGACCCGCACTATGCGGTCAGCGTGAGCCAGGTAGATCTCCTGCCACACCAAGTGGATGCCGTCTATCGCCACATCCTCCCAATGCCCCGCATCCGGTTCCTGCTGGCCGACGACCCTGGCTTAGGCAAGACCATCATGGCGGGTCTGGTGATCAAGGAGCTGAAGGCTCGAACGGCAGTGCACCGAATCCTGCTGGTGGTCCCGCCGCACCTGCAGGATCAATGGCAGCGCGAAATGAACGAGTGGTTCCGGGAAGACTTCGTCCCAATGCGGCGGGATGTTCTGGCAACCCTCTCCTCGGCCGACTTTTTCACCCACAATCCGCAGATTCTCCTTTCGATTGACTTTGCGCGCAGGCCGGACGTGCGGTTCCGGGATCTGGGCCTGGTGGTGGTGGACGAGGAGCAGCGGTTTGGCGTGCTGCACAAGGAGCGGTTGAAACAGCTGCGGACGCAGGTGGACGTGCTGACGTTGAGCGCGACGCCGATCCCGCGGACGTTGTATCTGGCGTTGATGGGGGCGCGGGACCTGAGTCTGATCCAGACGCCGCCCCAGGATCGGCTGCCGGTGGAGACGATCGTGATTCCGTATGACGAGGAGGTGATCCGGCAGGCGATTTTGCGGGAGTTGAACCGGGGCGGGCAGGTGTATTTCCTGCACAACCGGGTGAGCACGATCGAGACGATGCGGGCGCGGTTGCAGGCGCTGGTGCCGGAGGCGCGGATTGTGGTGGGGCACGGGCAGATGAAGGCCGAGGAGCTGGAGGAGGTGATGACGCGGTTCATCAACGGCGAGGCGGATGTGCTGTTGTCCACGACGATCATCGAGAGCGGATTGGACATTCCGAACGCGAACACGATCATCATTGACCGGGCGGACCGGTTCGGGTTGAGCGATCTTTATCAGTTGCGGGGCCGGGTGGGGCGTTACAAGCACCAGGCGTATGCGTACCTGTTGCTGCCGCGGCACGGGCGGTTGCTGACGCAGGTGCGCAAGCGGATGAGCGCGATGCGGCAGTATGCGTCGTTGGGCAGCGGGTTCAAGGTGGCGATGCGGGATCTGGAGATCCGGGGTGCGGGGAACCTGCTGGGTGCGGAGCAGAGCGGGCACATCACGGCCGTGGGGTTCGAGCTGTACTGTCAGTTGTTGCAGCAGAGCATTGCGGCGTTGCAGGGCCGGCCGGTGCCGCGCCGGGTGGAGGTGACGTTGCGCCTGGATTTTTTGGAGGTGGCGGCCGGCGGGGCGTGTGAAGGGGGCGGTCCGGCGGCGTATCTGCCGCATGGGTATGTGGCGGAGCCAAGGCATCGGATCGAGGTGTACCGCCGGCTGGCGCAGGTGACGGATGGGGGGCAGTTGGAGGCGCTGGCGGCGGAGTTGCGGGATCGGTTCGGTCCGTTGCCGGAGCCGGTGGAGTGGTTGTTGATGACGGTGCGGATCCGGCTGGCGGCGGCGGCGCGGGGGATCACGCATGTGGAGGTGCGGGAGGGCCGGTTGATGTTGAGCCGGCAGGGCGAATGGCTCCAATGGGAGGGGCGGTTTCCGCGGTTGACGCGCAAGTCGCCCGGGGCGCGGTTGAGGGAGATCCTGAAGTTCCTGGAGGGTCTGCCGGAGGTGACCACGGGTCTGCTGGTCGGGACAGGCGCGGCGGGGCCGGTCCCGGGGCGAAACGGGTGAGGGACCCGGGGCGGGCCCGGGGCGGGTCCGTGGAGCATTGGAGCCGTGGTTTCGGGTGGGGCCCGATGGGGGAACGGGGGTGCGTGGGATACGATGTCGGAGCATTGACGGCCTGCGGCGAAGGCGGTTAACTGCAAAGCTGACAGCAAGCATCCAGTGGCGGCGGCTCCGGTCCCGGGGAGGGGCGTGGGGCCAAGTTGCCGGGTGCGCGGGTGGCGAATCGGGCAGTGGCACCGCCTGGCGGTGTGGAGACGGGATGAAAACCATTCTTGTACTGGCGGATCATCCGGATACGGCCGAGGCAGTGCGCGCGGCGTTGGATCCCCAAGAATACCGCGTGGTTCATCGAGTTTCGTTGGAGGAGGCGGAACCGTTGCTGGCGCATGGCCTGGTGCAGTTGTGCGTGTTGGACGCGGATCTGACGGGGGTGCAGGCGTTGTGGATGATCGAGCGGATCCGGCGCCGGAGCGCGAAGTGTCCGCTGGTGGTGCTGGCCGGGGCGCGCCAGCCGGAGTGGGAGGAGGAGGCGATGCTGCAGGGGGTGGCCCAGGTGGTGAGCAAGCCGGTGCGGCCGCGTCTGCTGCAGACGGTGGTGGAACGGCTGGCCGGTGGCGGGAAGGTGCCGGCCGAGCCGGCTCCTCCCAACGGGCACACGGCCCGGTTGTCGGCCAAGCCCTTGCCGGGGACGGATTTTGTGCCGTTGAGTGGGGCGCGAACGGTGGCGGAGGTGCCGGGGGATCTGGCGGGGGGTGCTGCTGCCGGCCGGCAGGGGTTCGAGATCCTGCGGAAGTTTTCGGCGATTTTGACGCATTCGCTGGATGCGGAGGGATTGTTGCGGCAGTTCCTGTTTTTGTTGCGGGAGCTGTTCAGTGTGAACCGTGCGGTGGTGTTTTTGCGGCGGCCGGCGCTGACGGCGGTGGGTCTGCCGGCGGAGGGTTCCGACCAGCGTTTGCGGGCGGCGTGTTGGTTGAGCATGCCGGGCAGTTTGGTGGAGCAGGTGGAATTGTCGCTGGAGGCGGGGTTGGGCGGTGCGTTGCAGCAGTGGGGTCGGATCCTGCGCCGGAACAGTCCGGAGCTGCTGCAGGATCCGGAGGCGCAGAAGGAGTTCGAGCTGTTGGGCATGCAGGTGGCGGTGCCGATTGTGGACCGGGAGCATCTGCTGGGGGTGGCGATGTTCGACGGGCACATCACGGGTGAGCCCTTGAGCAATGCGGAGCTGGAACTGGTGTTTCATCTGCTGGAGCAGGTGGGTTTGGCGCTGCGGAACATCTGGTTGCACGATCAGTTGCAGGCCAATCACCAGATGCTGGCGGAGATCCTGCGGGAGCTGAACAGTGCGTGTGTGGTGGTGGGGCCGAATCTGACGATCCTGCATGCCAACCGTGCGGCCCGGCGATTGTTCCGGAGCGGGAGTCGGCGGACGGGCGAGCCGGATTTTTCGGATCTGCCGGCGGCGTTGGGGGCGAAGGTGTATCAGGTGCTCCGGACGGGGGCGGGTTTGCCGACGTTCCGTTACACGCCCGAGGATCAGTCCGGGACGGTGTACATGGTGAGCATTGTGCCGTTTCGGAGCCAGGGCTCCGGGGATGCACTGACCTCGGCCCTGTTGATCGCGGACGATCGGACGCAGGCCGAACGGTTGCAGAAGTTGGAGCTGGAGGCGGCGCACCTGCGGTTGATCCGGAGCATGGCCGACCGGCTGGTGCACGAGATCGGCAACGCCCTGGTGCCGCTGACGACGCATCAGCAGTTGATGGCGGAACGGTTCGACGATCCGGAGTTCCGGCGTTCGCTGGAGCAGGCGTTGGCCACGGGTGTGCAACGGATCAGCCGGTTGCTGCAGCAGATGCGGTTTCTGGCGGCCGAGACCGCGCTGGGGGACGAGCCTGTGCCGTTGGTGCCGTTGGTGCAGGAGGCGTTTCAGGAGGCGCGGAAGCACGTGCCGCAAAGCCGCGCGGAACTGGAGTTTCGCGATCCGGGCCGGCCGGTGTTCGTCCGGGGCGATCGGACGGCGTTGCGTCATGCGTTGACGGAGGTGTTGTTGAACGCGCTGCAGTCCGGGCCGGAGGAGGCCAAGGTGCAGGTGCAACTGGTGACGCAGACGAACGGGACGGGGCATCCGGTGCTGGCGCTGGAGGTGCGCGATCAGGGCAGCGGGTTCAATGCCGAGACGGCCCAGAAGGCTGGTGAACCGTTCTTCACGACGCGGAACGTGGGTTTGGGGCTGGGCCTGGCAGTGACGCGCCGGATCGTGGAATCGCACCGGGGTCGGCTAGAGGTGGTACCGGCTGCCGAACCGGCGGCGGGTGTGGTTCGCATCACGCTGCCGCTGGCGGAAGTCACGGGCGCTTGAAGGCGGGCACGCGGGCGGCCGCTTGAGTCGGGGGTGGCGTGCGCGCGCTGGCTGGAGCTGCCGGGGACTGGCGGTCGGGCGGTTGGAGGGCGGTTGGTGGGCCGGGCGGTTCGATGCCCGGACGAGGGTTTGCGTTCGAGAGACTGCATTGTTGGGATGGGGCGGCGGCTTGGGGAGATGCTGCCCCGGCAAATCTCGTTATGAACTCCGTTTCCAAGGTTTCCCGGGTGAAGCCGGTGAGGGGTGGGCGGTTGTTGGCGTGGTTCCTGTGGGTTGCGGCGTTGGTGCAGGCGGGGGAGCGGGTGCCGCCCGGGCAGGTCTTTTTGGAGGGGGAGCCGGTGCGGGCGAGCCTGAGTGGGGAGGCGACGGCGTGGACGTTGGAGGATGACGAGGGGCGTGCGTTGCGGCGGGTCGAAGGAGGGGAGGGTTCGGTGGTGGAGCTGGGGCGGTTGCCGATCGGTTTCTACCGGCTGCGTGCGGTGGATGCGCCGTGGCGGTGGGTGTCGTTGGCGGTGCTGGAGCGGATGGCTGAGCCGCCGCCGGCGGATTCGCCTGTGGGCGTGGATGTGGCGATGTCGTGGTTTTACGACGAATCGCGGATGGAATCGGTGGCGCGGCTGTGTCGGTTGGCGGGGGTGGTGCGCGTGCGGGATCGGATGCGATGGGCGGAGCTGGAGCCTGAGCCGGGCCGGTGGGCGGGCCCGACCCGGTACGACACGGCGGCGCGGGTACAGAGTGCGGCCGGTTTGGAGGTGTTGCAGGTGGTGCATGATGCCCCGCCCTGGGCGGGGCCGGATCCGCGCCGGTTTCCCGACGATTTGCGTGTGGTGCACCGTTTCTGGGAGGCGATGGCACGCCGGTGGTCCGGGCAGGTGCGGGCTTTCGAGCCGTGGAACGAGGCGGACATCCGGGGATTCGGGGGGCACACGGGTTCGGAGATGGCCACGTACCAGAAGGCGGCCTGGTGGGGGATTCGATCGGGGTCACCGGACACGCGGGTGTGCTGGAATGTCTTTGCCGGGGCGCGGATGCCTCATCTGGCGGATGTGGACGCCAACGGTGTGTGGCCGTACTTCGACACGTACAACTTTCATCATTACGAGCCTTTCGACCGGTATCCGGCGCTGTATGCCAGGCATCGGGCGGTTTCGGCCGGGCGGCCGGTCTGGGTGACGGAATGTGCGTGGCCGGTGCGTTGGAGTGGGGATCCGCAGTTGCAGGAGCCGAGCGATGAGGATTTGAAGGTACAGGCCGAGCGGGTGGTGAAGACGTTTGCATGCGCGCTGTTCGAGGGTGCGGATGCGGTGTTTTACTTTTTGTTGCCGCATTATGTGGAGGGGGCCACGCAATTCGGGTTGCTGCGACGGGATTTGACGCCGCGTCCGGGTTATGTGGCTTTGGCGGCGGTGGGTCGTTGGTTGGCGGGTGCGCGGCCGTTGGGGCGATGGGCGGGTGCGCCGGAGGGGGTGCGGATGTACCTGTTTCGGTCCCGGCCCGGTGGGCGGGTGCGCGATGTGGGGGTGGTGTGGAGCGAATTCGGTGAACGCACGGTGGAACTGCCGGTTCGGCCGGAGGCCGTTCGGGACGGGCTGGGGCGGGGTCTGCCGGTCACGCGTACGTTGAGGGTGGGTCGGGCGCCGTTGTTTGTGGTGTTTCGGGCCGGAGAAGGTGCGGCCTGGGTGGACGAGGGTCCGCCGGCGCGGCCGGTCTGGCGGCCGGGTGGGGCCTCGCCCGTGGTGCTTCAGGCGTTGTGGCCGGTGGAGCGGGTGGACCTGGCACAGTCGGCGTACCGGGTGGAGACCGGGCAGCCAGTGGAGGTGCCGGTGCGTTTGTATCATTTTGGTGAGCGGCCGGTGCGCGGCCGGCTGGTGGTGCAGGTGCCGGAGGGTTGGGATGCGCGCTTTCCGAGCGACCTGGTTTTGCGGCCGGGCGAGATGCAGGAACACCGGCTGCGACTGACGGCGCATGCGGGCAGGTCGCGTTGGATCCGGCCGGTTCGCATCGTGGCGCGGGTGGAAGGCGAACCGGACGCGATGTTGTCGTTTCGGTTGATGCCGGTGCCGATGCCGGACTCGGCGGTTCTCAAGCGGTTGCCGGGGGCGGACGAGGCGGGGCGCTGGGCGGCGCGGGTGTCGGGTCCGGGTCGGTGCGAGGTGGTCGGTGGACCGGAGGGAGTGAGGGTGACGGCGGCGCCGGGCGGGGCGGATCCGTGGTTTTACCCGGAGCTGCGAGTGGGCCCGGAGGAGTATGCGCCTGCGGGTGCGCGGGGTTTGTCTTTCTGGTTTCGGCGCGAGGGCGGGGAGGCGGTGTATCGTGTGATAGCGGAGGAGGCGTCGGGTGCGGCCTATGTGCTGGACCTGGAGGAGGTGCCGGCCGGGGAATGGCGCCAGGTGTACGTGTGGTTCGAGCAGGGGGTGTTGGGCTCGGGCTGGAGTCCGCCGGATCCGAACGGGCGGTTGGATGCGGGCGAGATTCGGGTGTTGAAGGTGGGTGGGAACGGTCGGGGCCCGGTCCGTTACGAGTTCCGGGACCTGGCTTGGATCCGGGACTGACCGGCCGGTTCGGGGTTCACGGCTCTCCACCGCGTTCGGGATCGGCGAAATGCCGGTAGCCGTGGAGTGTGAGGGGTTGAACCTCGTGGCGATCGCGGAGCAGGAGGGTGGGTTCGGCGAGGATTTTTCCGATGCAGGAAAGGCGGAGGTTGGGGAAGGTTTTTTTCCAGGCATCGAGCAGCGGGACGGCGTCGCGCGGGGCGACGGTGAAGAGCAGTTCGAAATCCTCGCCGTCGGTGAGGGCGGCGACGAGGGGCGGTTTGGCGGTGGCGGAGCGGAGTGCGGCTTGTTTGGCGGCGCGGCTGACGGGGATGGCGCGTTTGAGTAGTTCGGCGCCCACGCTGCTGGCGCGGAGGAGGTGTCGGAGGTCGCCGGCCAATCCGTCGCTGAGGTCAATCATGGCGTGGATGTCGAAGTGCCGAATCAACCAGCGTGCCTCGTTCAGGCGGGGTTCGAATTCGAGGTGTTTGCCTTCGGCCGACCCGCCGAGTTCGCCGGTGACGAAGATGGCGTCGCCGGGTCGGGCGCCGGAGCGGAGGACGGCGCGGCCGCGGGGGACCCAACCCCAGAGGGCCACGGAGAGGAGCAGGCCGCCCGGGTTGCGCGTGGTTTCGCCACCCACCACGGCGACTTCGTAGCGTCGAGCCAGGTCGGTCAGGCCCGCATAGATGCGGTGGACGCGGTCCGGGTCGGGTCGCTCCGGCAGGCCGAGGGTGACCAGTGCGGCGAAAGGTTGACCGCCCATGGCGGCCACGTCGCTGAGGCAACGGGCCAGGGCCTTGTGACCGATTTTTTCGGGGGGTGCGTCCGGGGTGAAGTGGACGCCCTCGACCACGGCATCGGTTTTGAAGAGCCAGTCGCGGTCCCCGTCGGGAGGTCGGAGCACGGCGCAGTCGTCTCCGGCGGGGACGATGACCTCGGGGCGTTGCGGCAGGTGTGGGAGAAGACTCTCGATGAGTGTGAACTCGTCCATGGCAGCTTCAGGGTCCGCTCCAGGTTCGTTGGTAGAACTGCACGGCGAGGAAGTTGAGGGCGTTGAAGACGGCGTGGGCGGCGATGGGTGCCAGCAGATTGGCCGTGTTTCTGTAGAGCCAGGTGAGCAGGAGGGCCAGCAAGACCAGTGCCGGGAAGGAGGCGGCGTTGGCGTGGACGAGGGCGAAGAGCAGCGTGGTGCCGATCCATGCCAGGCGCGGATGGCCCGCGCGATGCAAGGTGCCGAAGAGCAGGCCGCGGAAGAGGGCTTCCTCGGCCGGCGGTGCCAGGACGAGGGCGACCACGGCCAGGCCGAGTTGCCGGCGCCAGTCGGTGGTTTCCTGGAGCACCTGCACGGCCACCTGGACGTCCGCAGGGAGGTTCAGTTGTTGGAGCAGGGCCATGCTCAGCAGCTGAAGTGCCCAGGCGGCGGGCAGGACCACGCACCCGGCGGCGAGACCCAGCAGGAGGGCGCGTCCGGGCCGCAGGCGCAGGCCGAAGGCGTTGCTCCAAGTGGTGCCATGCTGGTGGAGAAACCGTGTGATGAGGATCAGGGCGGCGCCTTGGAAACTCAATCCAGCCCACACGACCTGCCGGTACCCGGAGGGTTGGGGGGCGGGCCCGGCCCATTGGTGCGCCACGCTCAGGCAGATCAGCCCCAGATAGAAGGTGACGGAAAACCCGATGAGCTGGCGACGAAACCGTTCCCAGGTCCACTGCTGGAGGGTGAAGGCGAGGGCGGTGATCAGGGCGAGCAGGCCGGGTGCGGCCAGCCAGAAGACCCGCGAGGGGACGGCGCCGGGGCCCTCGCGGGTGAGCAGGCCGGCCCAAGAACCGATCATAACACAGGTCAGCACAGCCGCGAACAGGCGGATGAGTGCCTCTCCGGACCATGGACAGGAACGATCCATTCTATCTTGTTGCCGGCGGGGACGCCGCCGGGTCTTGCGGAGTCTGTCGGCATCCGATTGTCATGGGCGTTGCAACTTGTCCGCGAAGAGCCGTCTCATGTGCCACCGGTCGGTCATCCGGCCGCTGTGGATGCGGGACGCTTTTTCCGCAGCCCGTCCGCGCAACGAGACGGAGGTCCCGTCCGGACCGCACGGCAACTTAGGAGATTGCGGGGGCGCTGACGAACCGAAATGACGGTTTGCCGGCGCTCCGGCGTCGGGGGCGCACACTGCGCAACGTGATCTTTGCCTGGCGGAGGCCGGGAGATTTTTCCTGCTTCCCCTCCTGGGCACAGGTGCTTATGCTCGCGACTCGCATGATTGAGACCGACTTGGAACTGCTGAGGGGAATTGCGAATCAGTTGCGGATTCACTGCATCACCGCGACCACGGCGGCTGGCAGTGGGCATCCCACTTCGTGTCTGTCGGCGGCCGACCTGGTGGCGGCGCTGTTCTTCGGGCACATGAGGTTTGACCCGAAGAATCCGAAGCATCCGAACAACGACCGGTTCATCCTTTCGAAGGGCCACGCCGCGCCGCTGTTGTATGCGGCCTGGGCGGAGGCCGGGTTCCTGCCGGTCGAACAGCTCGGTCAACTGCGGCAAATCACGTCCGATCTGGAGGGGCATCCCACGCCGCGGCTGCCGTTCGTGGATGTGGCGACCGGATCGCTCGGCCAGGGGCTGGGCATCGGGGTCGGGATGGCGCTGGCTGCGCGGCAGAACGGGCTGGACTATCGGACGTACGTGTTGATGGGCGACGGCGAGATTGCCGAGGGGGCCGTGTGGGAGGCGGCCTCGCTGGCCGGGGTGAAGAAGCTGAACAATTTGATCGGGATCGTGGACGTCAACCGGCTGGGCCAGAGCGAGGCGACGGCCTTCGGGCATGACCTGGAGACGTACCGGCGCCGGTTCGAGGCATTTGGCTGGCGGGTGGAGGACGTGGACGGGCACGATCTGGAAGAGATCCTCGAGGTCCTGAGCGGGGTGGGGCTGGGCGATCAACCGCTCTGCATCCTGGCCCGCACGTACAAGGGCGCGGGGGTCTCGTTCCTGCAGGACAAGGACGGTTGGCATGGCAAACCGCTCGGCAAGGACGAGGCGGCGCGTGCGATTGCGGAGTTGGTGCCCTCGGCACGGTCGGCTTCCGGGGTGAGCATCCCGGCGCCCTCGGACAAGCAGCCACCGGAACGGCCGGTGCCGGCGAGTTATCCGCCCGTTCAATATCAGCCCGGGCAGATGGTGGCCACGCGCGAGGCGTACGGCAACGCACTGGCGCGGATCGGCGAGGTGGATCTCCGGATCGTGGCCATGGACGGGGACACGAAGAATTCGACCTTTGCCGAGAAGTTTGCGAAGAAATTCCCCGACCGTTACACGGAGTGTTACATTGCCGAGCAGACGTTGGTGGCGGTGGCGGTCGGATTCAGCACGCGCGGGTTCGTGCCGTTTGCCTCGACGTTTGCGTGTTTCTTCACGCGTGCGTACGACCACATCCGGGTGGCCGGCATTTCGCGGGCCAACATCAAGCTGGCGGGGTCGCACGTCGGGGTGAGCATCGGCGAGGACGGTCCGTCCCAGATGGGACTGGAGGACCTGGCCATGATGCGGGCGGTGGCCGACTCGGTGGTGTTGTATCCTTCCGACGCGGTGAGTGCGGAGAAGCTGGTCGAGCAGATGGCGTTGCACCGTGGGTTGTGTTATCTGCGCACCTCGCGGCCCAAGACGCCCGTGATCTACGGCAATGACGAGGCCTTCCCGATCGGGGGTGCAAAGGTGCTGCGGCAGAAGGAGGGCGACCGGGTGACGGTGGTGGCCGCGGGTGTGACGCTGCACGAGGCGTTGAAGGCTGCCGATCGCCTGGCCCAGGAGGGTGTGGGGATCACGGTCATTGACGCTTACAGCATCAAGCCGTTGGCGGCGGAGGTGATCCTGGAGGCTGCACGTCGGACGCGCAACCTGGTGGTCACGGTGGAGGACCACTATGCGGAGGGCGGTTTGGGCGACGCGGTGGCTGGCGAACTGAGCGCGCAGGGTGTGCAGGTTCACAAGCTGGCCGTGCGCGAGCTGCCGCGGTCTGGCAAGCCCGATGAACTGCTGGCGCGTTACGGGATCAATGCCGATGCGATCGTGGCCAAGGTGAAGGCCCTGGCCTGAGCTCGGCCGGGCCCGGCGATCTGCTCCGGCCATCGGGTCGCGGGTTCTGAAGCGGCGGAACGGCGCGGTTGGTCCGTGCGGTTCCGCCGCCGGCTTTTGGAGGTCGAGACCGGCCTGCGCAACGGGGTTGGCGGGGCTGGCTCAGTTCAGGGAGGGGTCCTCGGGGACTTGAGACAGGAGCCGGTAGCGCCAGCCCTTTTTGCGGAGCACGCGCGCCCACAGGGTGTCGGTGTCCTCGGCGAAGACAACGTCCAACGAGGCCGGGTGGGTGATCCACGCCTTGCGGCGGAGTTCGCTTTCCAACTGGCCCGGTGCCCAGCCGGAGTAACCGGCGAAGATTTTGACCTTTTTCTGTGGAGAGAATGATGTGCCGATTTCGACCAGTTGATCGAGCGAATGGCCGAGGCTGAGGTTGGGCATCACGTCGGCGTCTGGCAGATAGGCATCGGAATGGAGGTAACAGACGGTGGTGGGTTCGACCGGCCCGCCGAGGTAGAGGGGTTGTTCGCGCAGGACGTCGGGGAGGTCGGCGACGAGGACCTGGCCGACGCGCGTGCCGGTGGGCCGGTTCAACACGAGGCCGAACGCGCCGTCTTCGTCGTGCCGGCAGATCAGGATGACCGTCCGGGCGAAGAACGAGCCGGTCAGTTGTCCACTGTCCAGCAGAAGATACCCTTGCAAGGATTTGCCCACTGCCATAGCGCCTGTGTCGTTCCGGTTCGAATGTCGCGCAACCTTGTGCGTCTGACAACCCGGTTTACATTGCTGGCGTGAAAACGCGATGGGTGTGGCTGTTGGCGCTGGTCGTGGTGTTGACGGTGGCGACCGGGTGCCGTTGCTGTCGTGAGGGCGGGGCCCGGGAGTATCGGCCGGGTCAGGGTTGGGTCCCGGCGCGGTGAGCTCGTGGCGATCGGGTTCGTCGGGTCCGGTTCGGGGGAACGGTCCCGGGGCGGTCCCGCAGGCACTGTCCCGTGAGGTTCGGAAATGCCCTCCGTAAAGGACCGAAGTTTGCGGGATGGGTGGGGGCTGGTAGCTTGCGGGGGCGTGAAGCGAACGCGAATCGGATGGATCCTGGCCGTGGGTGTGTGTGTGGCGGGGGCGTTGGAGAGCCCGGACGTTGCCGGAGCGGAGTCGGACGGACGACGCGAGGGTGCTGAGCGGGAGGTGCGCGAACTGACGCTCGAATCCTATCTGCAGGCGGTGCTGGAGGACAACGAGACCCTGCAGGCCCGGTGGTTGGAAAGCGTAGCGGCCTGGCGGCGTGCGCGGGCCGAACGCGGCACGTTCGAGCCGGAACTGTTTGCCTCCATCCAGCGGCAGATCAACGAGCGGCTCAACACGGTGGAGCAGCAACGCAGCACGCTGACCAGTGTGTTCAGCGAGCGGAACAACATCTATGAGGGCGGGTTGGAAGGGCTGCTGCCCAGTGGCACGCGGATCCGGCTGGGCTACACGCTGCGGGACCTGAAGAACAATCTGCAGAGCCAGCCGCTGTTTCTGTCGCGGGGTTTGACCAACGGCGAGTTTGTGACCTTCGTGGGTGTGTCCGTCACGCAACCGCTTTTGAAGAACGCCGGGCCGGCGGCGACGTTGGCGGCGTTGCGGATCGCGGCGTTGGATTCGGACATCGCGTTTCAGGAGTACCGGCGCCAGTTGATGCTGACGCTGGCCCAGGCGGAGGACACGTACTGGAACCTGTACATGGCCCAGGAACAGGTGCGGTTTTTCGAGGAATCGCTTGCCACGGCCGGGAAACTTCTGGAGGACAATCGCAAACGTCTGGAGGCCGGGCGCGGTTCGGAACTGGAGGTGTTGGAAGCGGAGGCCGGCGTGGCGTTGCGCCGGGCGCGGCTGGAGGAGGCCCGGCAGAAGCACGAGGAAGCGGTGGCCCGCGTGCTGGCCTTTTGCTCGGAGACGACCGCCGGGTTGCGGATCCCTGTCCGGGCGGTGGAAGCCCCGCCGCCGGAGGTCAACGAGCCCGATCTGCTGTCGCTCTGGCAGGCCGCCTGGCAACTGAACCCGGATTATCAGATTCAACGGCTGAGGTTGATGCAGGAGGCGAACCGGGTGGGTTACCAGCGCAACCAGCGGTTGCCGGAGTTGAACCTGGTGGGCAGCTATGGTTGGAACGGTCTGGGCGAGACCCCGGGCGACTCGTGGGCGGTGGTGGAGGACGGCGGGTATCCGAGCTGGTCCCTGGGGTTGGAGCTGCGGTTCCCGGTGGGCGGCGGCGTCAAGGCGCGCAACCAACTGCGTGCGGCCCGGCTGCAGTACGAGGCGGCCGAGCTGACCTTGCGGGAGTTGGAACGTCAGATTGCCAACGCGCTGGAGGTGGCCCGGCAGAAGCTACACGCCTCCCGCGCGGCCGTGGCAGGGTACGACACCCTGGTCCGCTTCAACCGCACGCTGCTGGATTCCGCCCTGGCGCGGCTGGAGGTGGGCAAACTGGACAGTCGCAAGGTGCTGGAGATCGAGGAGGACCTGTTCGAATCCCGCAATCAACTTCTGGACACGCTCGTCCAGCGGCAGCGGGCGTTGCTGGAGCTGGAGGTGGTCAGCGGGCGGCTGCTGGAGACCCGCGGATGTGAACCGGACCGTGCCCTGCTGGCGGCCGGTGTGCGACGGTGGACGACGCAGGGTGCCGAACTTGCCGCTGCGCCGGCCCTCCCGGGGGATGAAGCGCGGGATGCGACCGCACCTGCGGGTCGGGAAAGCCCTGAGCAACGCCGGGCGTTGGAGGTGCTCCGACGTGCATCCGAAAGGCAACCATGATGGTCATCAACCGTTCTCACCGCAGAGGCCCGGCATGTGGGCCCGTTTTTTCTTGGGTTCTCGGGCTGTGGGTTTTCGTTGTGCCGGTCCGCGCACTGGAGCCGGCCGCGGGCATCACGGAAGCGATGTACGACGGCACGCTCAGCCTGCCGGTGGCGGGGATCGTGACCCGATGCCCGAGCCGGGAGGGCGCGAGCGTCCGCGCGGGTGACGTGTTGCTGGAGCTGGACAGCACCCTGGAGGAACTCGAGGTGCAACGCCGCCGGCTGATTTTGGAGACGCGGCGCATGGATTACGAGGCGCTGCAGCGCCTGTTCGAGCAGAACAGCATTTCGGTGAAGAAAGAGGAGCTGGACAAGGCCCGCGCGGATTATCAGGTGGCCGAGACGGAACTGAAGATTGCCGAGGAACAACTGCGCCGGCGCCGGCTGGTGGCCCCGTGCGACGGTGTGGTGGTGGAGGTGCGGCCCGAGGTGGGCGAGGCGGTGCAGGCCTACCAGCCGCTGATCCGGTTGGTGGACACGCGGCAGGTGCGGTTCGTGGCCAATGTGGAGCCGGCATGGTGCGCCGGCCTGCGTCCGGACCAGAGCGTGACGGTGGAGCTGGACGCCGCGCCTGCGCCGGTGCGGGTGCGGGGCCGGGTGGCTTTTCTCTCGCCCGTGGTCGATCCGGCCAGCGGCCTGCGCCGGGTGGAGGTTTGGTTCGAGAATCCGGACGGAGCGGTGGCTCCCGGCATGGCGGGCCGGCTGATCCCCGCGGCCCAGGCTGTGAGCGGTCCGGTTCAACCGTGAGGGAAGGATGAGCACGACGCATCGTTCAGGCACTCCCGGGTCGGCGGCGGAACGGTTCGAAGCGGGTCTGGAACGGCTCGAACAGGTGCGCCGGTTCAGCGGCCCGCCGGAGGTGTTTTGGTCGAGTTTTCTCGAGGCGGCGACGTTGTTGGCCGGGGCGCGCGTCGGGGTGCTGTTCCGGCAGGACGATGGCGGTCCGCTGCAGCGGGTCCGGGAGTGGCCCGACGCGGCGCATGTGCAGCCCGGTGTACAGACGTTTTGGCGGGCCGCGCCCGAGGTGGCCCGCGCGGCGGCCGACCGGGAGGCGGCGCTGGCGCCGTTGGATGGTGTGGCCAAGGGGCCGGCGCCGTATGCGCTGGCGATCCGGTGGGAGACGGCCGAGGCGGGGCCGCGGCTGGTCTCGGTGTTTCATCTGGAGGCCGCCACGGAGGCGCAGGCGGCGGCGGCCTTGCGGCACCTGCGGTTGGTTGCCGACACGCCCCGGCTGTACCAGCTGCGCCGCCGCGTCCTGGACGCCCAGGGCACGTTGACCCATCTGGCGTCGGCCACGGATCTGGTGGCCCTGTTGAACGCGCATGACCGGTTTCCGGCGCTGGCCCTGGCGCTGGTGAACGAGCTGGCTGGCAGACTGGCCTGCACCCGGGTGGGCTTGGGATGGCGCAAGGGGCCCTACATCCGGCTTCAGGCCATCAGTCACACCGACCGGTTCGAAAAAAAGATGGAGGCGGTGCGCCGGCTGGAGCAGGCCATGGAAGAGGCCATGGATCAGAACGACCTGATCGTGTGGCCGACCGATCCGGCCGACCCGCGCGTCACGCGTGAACACGCGGCGCTGGCTTCGTTTCAGGGTGTGGCGCACGTGATTTCCGTGCCCTTGCGCCTGGAGGGACAGGTGGTCGGGGTCTTGACCTGCGAGCGGGCGGCGCGCCCGTTCACCGAGGCGGACCAGCAGTTTCTGGCCCTTACGGCCGAGCTGGTGGTGCGGCGGCTGGCGGAACGGTTCGAGGCGGACCGTTGGATCGGCGCCCGCGCGGCCACGGCGTTGCGCAAGCGGTTGGCAAGGTGGCTGGGTGCGGAGCACACGTGGGCCAAGCTCGGCGCCCTGGCGGGTGCGGTGGGTTTGGGGGTGTTGTTTTTCGGCGGGATGACCTACCGCGTGGAGGCCCCCTTCGAAGTGCGCACGGAAAATGTGGCGGTGCTGACGGCGCCCTTTGCGGGCTACATTGCCGAGGTGCACCACGAGGTGGGGGATGTGGTCCCGGCGGGCGAGCCGTTGCTGGCACTGGACACGCGGGACCTGATGTTGGAAGAGGCGGCCGCACTGGCGGATCTGGACCGGGCCCTGCGCGAGGCCGAAAAGGCGCGGGCCGCCGATGCGCTGGCCGACATGCGCGTGGCGGAGGCCCAGGCCCGGCAGGCCCGGGCGCGGTTGGACCTGGTGCGACATCGGTTGGCGCAGGCGGTGTTGCGCAGTCCGTTCGAGGGGGTGGTGGTGGAGGGCGATTTGAAAGAGCGGCTCGGCGCGCCGGTGCGGGCGGGCGATCCCTTGTTCCGCGTCGCGCGGTTGGACCGGTTGTACTTCCAGTGTCGCGTGCGCGAGACGGACGTGCACGAGCTGCGTGCCGGTGCGGAGGGGCAGGTGGCCTTCCTCAGCCGGCCCCGTCTGAAGTTCCCGGTGCGGATCGAGCGGATTGAACCCGTGGCACAAACCCACGAGGGAGAAAACGTGTTCCTGGTCCGGTGCACCAGCACGGATCCGCCGCCGGACTGGTGGCGACCCGGCATGACCGGGGTGGCCAAACTGGAGGTGGGGCACAGGAGTTTCTTCTGGATCCTCACCCATCGCACGGTGGACTTCCTGCGGATGTTCTTCTGGATCTGAAGCCGTCATGGACCCCGGCAGCATCCCGAGCGAAAGCTGGCACCGGCTGGCGGATCAACGGTTGACCCTCCGACCCGACGTGCGGGTGCGTCGCCAGTTTTTCCGGGGCGAACTCTGGTACGTGCTGGAGGATCCGTTGACCAACCAGTTTTTCCGCCTGCCGGCCGGCGCGTATGCATTCGTCGCCCGATTACGGCCCGAGCGCACCGTGCAGGAGGCCTGGGAGGATTGCGTGCGGGCGCAACCCGACACCGCGCCGTCTCAGGAGGAGGTGGTCCAGCTTCTGGCGCAGTTGCACCAGGCCAACCTGCTGCAGTCGGACCAGCCGCCGGACAGCGCCCGGCTGTTCGAGCGGATGCGCCGCCGGGAGCGCAAACAGTGGCAGGCCCGGCTGCTGGGGGTCATGTTCGCCCGCATCCCGCTGTTGGATCCGGATCGGTTTCTGCAGCGGAGCCTGCCGTGGGTGCGATGGTTTTTCGGGCCGGCGGGTTGGGCCCTGTGGTTGGTGACGGTGGGTTGGGCCGTGAAGGTGGCGGTGGACCATGCACCGGAGTTGATGCGGCAGACCGACCGCATCCTGGCGCCCGACAACTGGTTCCTTCTCTATGCCGGTTTTGCACTGTTGAAGATCGTGCACGAGTTCGGTCACGGCTACGTGTGCCGTCATCTGGGTGGCGAGGTCCACACGATGGGCGTGATGTTCCTGATCTTCACGCCGGTGCCGTACGTGGACGTCACCTCGGCGTGGGGATTCCGGAATCGGCGGGATCGGATCTGGGTGGGGGTCGCGGGCATGTGGGTGGAACTGTTCGTGGCGGCGCTGATGACCTTCGTCTGGGCGGGCACGGCGCCGGGCACGATTCACAGCCTGGCCTTCAACATGATGTTCGTGGCCTCGGTTTCCACCCTGCTTTTCAACGCCAACCCGCTCATGCGGTTCGACGGCTATTACATCCTGTCCGACCTGCTGGACATTCCCAACCTGTACGGGCGGGCCAACCAGATGCTCGGCTACTGGATCGAACGATACGCCTTCGGGCGCCGGGCGGCGGTGAGTCCGGCCCGGAGCCGGCGCGAGGCGGTCTGGCTGGCGCTGTACGCGGTGTGCGGGCATGTGTACCGCGTGGTGGTGTTTGCGGGGATCCTGCTCTTTGTGGGCAAGCGCTTCCTGATCCTGGGCCTGTTGATGGCGGTGGTGTGCGTGGTCGGCTGGGTAATCGCGCCGCTGGTCCGCGCGCTGGCCTATCTGGCGACGAGCCCGCGGTTGGAACGTTGTCGGGGGCGCGCCTGGGCCGTGACCTTGTGCAGCCTGGCGGTTTTGTTCGTGCCCCTCGGGGTGGTGCCCTTCCCCCATCATTTCCGTGCCGAGGGCGTGGTGAGGGCGGAGCGTTACACGTTGCTGGCCGCGCCCATAGAAGGGCGGTTGGCGGAGGTGCTGACGCGGCCCGGAGAACGGGTCGAGCCCGGGCAACCATTGGTGCGGTTCGAGAACCGTGAGCTGGAGCTGGAACGCCTTCAGGTGGAGGCCGAGTGGGAGGAAACCGTGGCGCGGGAACGCCGGGCGCTGCACGACGCGACGGCCGATCTGCGTCCCTTGTCGGCCCGACGCGCGGCTCTGGAAAAGCGGCTGCAGGAGATCGAAGAAGAACAGGCGGCGCAGGTGGTGTGCGCGCCTCATGCGGGTCGTTGGGTGGCGCCGGATCTGGAACAGGCGGTGGGCCGATGGGTGCCTCGTGGTACCACGCTGGGGATGGTGTTGGAGGAGGAACGTTTCATGTTCGAGGCCGTGGTGACTCAGCGGGAGGCGGCCTGGTTGTTCGCCCAGCCCCTGGGACGCGCCGCCGTGCGGTTGCGCGGTCAGGCCGGATGCGAGCTGCTTGTGGGACGCCAACGGATCGTCCCGGCCGAGCACCGGCGCCTGCCCTCGCCGGCGCTCGGCTGGCGCGGCGGTGGTGACATCCCTGTGGCGCTGGACGATCCGACGGGCGAACGGGCGGCCGAGCCGTTCTTCCTCGTTCGCGCCTTGCTGCAGCCGCATCCCGATGCGGTGCTGCTGCACGGGCGTTCCGGACAGATTCGTTACGACCTGCCGGCGCGGCCGCTGCTGGCGCAGTGGTTCCGGCGCCTGCATCAACTCCTGCAACGCGAGTACGGATGGTGACCGCAACCCCGCTGCAAATGCCGGTATGGACGCCGGTGCACCTGCCCCCGCTGCCCACCGGGCTGGACGCACAGGTGGACCGCTGGATCGGACGCTGGCGGCGGCGGCGGGCGCGATTGCATCAATTGAGCGCCGCGGCCGCGGAGGTGTGCGGACTTGCCCCGGAATTCCGCGCCTGCACGGACGCTGCCCTGCGGGGCCAACTGGAGCTGTTCCGGGAACGCTTTCGACGGCCGGTACGGGTGGAAGAACCGCTCTTGCACCGGGCCCTGGCGGCCGTGCGGGAGGCGGCCTCACGTGCCCTGGGACTCGAACCCTTTCCCGAGCAGGTGCTGGGCGCCCTGGCATTGTACCGGGGGTTCCTTGCGGAAATGGCCACGGGCGAGGGGAAAACGCTCACCGCCGGCCTGGCCGCGGTGTTGTTCGGGTGGACACGCCGGCCCTGTCACGTGGTCACGGTGAACGATTACCTGGCCGAACGCGACGCGGCCTGGATGAAACCGCTCTACGACCTTTGCGGGGTGACGGTGGGATGCGTGGTTGCCCCGATGGACGCGCCGGCGCGGCGGCGGGCGTATGCATGCGACGTGACCTACACCACGAGCAAGGAGGTGGTGGCGGATTTTCTCCGGGACCGGCTTCAGTTGGGTTCACTGGGCGTGCATCCGGCGCGGGTCTGGCTCCGGCAACTGCTGGGCGGTGGCGGGCCTGCGGACCGCTGTGTGCAACGCGGGTTGCACACGGCCATTGTGGACGAGGCCGACAGCGTATTGATTGACGAGGCGGTGACCCCGCTGATCATTTCGGCCGCAACCGACACGCCCCTGGTGGAGGAGATCTACCGCCGGGCCTGGACACTGGCCAGCCAATTGGAACCGGGCCGCGACTACCGGGTGGACCCGAGGCATCGTGAGGTGGAACTGCTGCCGCCGGCGCGGGCCGCGTTGGAAGAATCATGGAACGACGCACCACAGTACTGGCGCCACCCTCTGCGCCGCGAACAATTGTTGCGTCAGGCGCTCGTGGCCCGCGAGTTTTTCCACCGGGACGTGCAGTATGTGGTGCGGGATCGTCAGGTGATCCTGGTGGATGAATTCACCGGCCGCCTGATGCCGCACCGGCGCTGGCGCGCGGGTCTGCACCAGCTCATCGAGGCCAAGGAGGGGTTGCGGCTGACGCCTCCGGATCAAACGCTGGCCCGGCTCAGTTTTCAGCGGTTTTTCCGACTGTACCGCCATTTGTGTGGGATGACCGGGACGGCCGCCGAAGCCGCGGCTGAATTCTGGCACGTGTACCGGCTGCCGGTGGTGGTGATCCCGCGACACCGTCCCTGCATCCGGCAGCAGTGGCCGGACCGGATATTTGCGGATGCGGAATCGAAGTGGCGGGCGGTGGTGGAGGAGATCGGCCACGTACACGCCACGGGCCGGCCCGTGTTGGTCGGCACGCGCAGCGTGGCTGCCAGCGAGGAACTGGCGCGGCGGCTGCAGGAGGCGGGGTTCAGCTTCAACCTCCTCAACGCCACCCGTCACCGTGAAGAGGCCGCCATCGTGGCGCAGGCCGGGCAGTCGGGCCGCATCACCATCGCCACCAACATGGCCGGACGCGGCACGGACATCAAACTCGGCCCCGGCGTGGCGGCCCTGGGCGGACTGCACGTGATCGCCACCGAGAAACATGAAAGCCCGCGCATTGACCGCCAGCTCTACGGTCGGGCCGGCCGGCAGGGCGACCCCGGCAGCGCACGCTGTTTCCTGAGTCTGGAGGACGAGTTGTTCCGTCGTTTTCTACCTGTTGCACTCCGGCGGGCCCTGGCCGGGATGATCCGGCAGCAGTTGCCGGGCGCACAAACCGCCGCTGCGGCCGCGTGTGCGCTGGCCCAGCGCCGGGCCGCGCGGGCGGCGTACCGCCAGCGCCTGCGGGTGTTGCGGTACGACACCTGGCTGGACGAATCGCTCAGTTTCGTCCCTCCCGAACGGTTGTGACGCCGCTGACGCCGTGTGTTCGGTCGGAGGGGAGGGGCGGGCACGGCGGTTTCGTGCCTCCCTTCCTGCCCGGCCGCGGAAGATCCCGCAGGGCCTCGACCCAACCGCCTCACCACTGCTCGTGGTGCACGTAGCTTTCCCGGTAGCGGGTGCGCGGTTCCTTCCGTTCCGCGGGCCACCCCATCGCCACGCCGGAGACCGGGATCACGGCCTCCGGCAACCGCAGGAGGGCGCGGACCTTCCGCATGCGTTCTTCGCGCGGGTAGATCCCGAGCCAGCAGGCCCCCAGCCCGCAAATGTGCGCGGCCAGCAGCAGGTTTTCCGTTGCTGCCGCACAATCCTGCACGAGGTAACCGAGCTGGCGATCATGGTCCGTCTCCAGGTCCCCGCACACCACGATGCCCAGAGCCGCTTCGCGGAGCATGGCGCCATGCGGCAGTGCGTCCGCCAGTGCATGCAGCCGCTCCCGCTGCCGCAGGACCAGGAAGCGCCACGGATCCCGGCCCGCTGCTGACGGCGCCGCCATGGCAGCCTCCAGTACAATCCGCACGTACGAGTCCGGGACAGGATCGGATCGGTAGGCGCGAATACTCCGCCGCCCGAAGATGAAGTCCAACTTTTGTCGTGACGGAGGATCAAAAACCTCGCTCATGTCGAGAGAAGTGCCCGGCCCGACTCCGCTGTGGCAATGTGAAATCGTTGGGAGGTTCGAGAAGGACCCCGCCCCGGTGCGATACCGGGGTGGGTGTCAGCACGCGTGCGCCCGGGGCGCGTTCTTTTTCCCCTGTGCGCGGTCCGGTGCGCCGCCGGCACGGCGGTAACGGGGCGTTGACCTCCGGGCAGGGGCCCGGACACGATTCACCCCGTGAGGCGCGGGACCGCGGTGGTGATCTTCCTGTTGGGCGCCGGGCTGACAACCGGCGGGGCCCGGGAGGACTGGTCCTCGCTGAACACGGACCGGTGCGAGCGGTTTCGAGCGAGGGCGGAGTCGGGCACCGGTCCGGTGACGGTGGTGGCATTTGGGGATTCGTTGCAGGCGACGTATCGGTCGGTTCCCAAGTTCCTGTTTCCGCGCCTGGCCGGACTGCTCGGGCAGGCGGGTCGGTCTTTCGATGGTGAATACCCGCCCGTATCGACGCCGGTGTTGGAGGGCGGCGCCCTGACGACGCGGGCGGCGGAGACCGCGTGGGCCCGGACGAACTGGTTCCTGGAACATTTTCTTGTGCCGGCCGGCGGGGCCGTGTTTTGGACCAACCGCGGGTACCCGGCCGGTGGATCCCTGCCCGCGGATCGTGCGGGGCTGTACTACGTGGCCTGGCCACTGGGCGGGGAGTTGTGGCTGCAGGTCTCCGGAAATGGCGAACAGTGGGAGACGGTGCGGACTTTCTCGAGCTGGGCCGCGGCGCCGGAAGGCCGGTTTGTCGAGGCTGCGCTGCGGCCCGACCTGTACCGGGTACGTGTCCAGGCGCGCAGTGGCACGAACCTCGTCCTCTGGCAGGACCTTTGGTTGAGTGGTTCGAACGGGCTCCGGACCGTCTGGCTGCAGAGGGATGGACTGCATCTGCGCGCGGTGTTCCAAACGCCCCGCTCCGTGCTGGAACCCATCATCCGCCAGATCCGGCCCCACCTGATCCTTTGGCACATGAAGGAACTGGCGGATTACTGGAACCTGGTGGGGCCGGCAGCGGCGGAAACGGCCCTCAGCAACGATCTCGAACGATTGGAAGAGCTCTGGCAAACGGCGGCGCCCGGGGCGGACATTGTGTATCTCGGCACACCTTACGAAGCGCGTGATGAAGCCGGCACTCCGGTCACCCAACCCCAGAACCGGCTGGTCCGCGCCCTGGCCGCCCGGCACGGACGCTGTTACGTGGACGGGATGACCCCCATGGTGTCCTACTCCTGGATGCGTGCCCAGGGCTATCTGGTGGATGCGCTTCACCTCAGTGACACAGGGAACGCCGTGCTGGCCGATCTGGTCTGGCGCGAGCTCGGCTGGGGCACGCTACGGTTGGACCGGCGGCTGCGGGCAGTGCCGGGGGCCGGCGGGGTACACCTGCAGTGGGCCACACGGTCCAATCTGGTTCATGAATTGTGGGCCTCTTCCGATCTCGCTTCATGGACCCTCCTGCAGGCCGGCCCGGGCGACGGCACCCACGCCACGTGGACCGTGCCGGATCCCGGCCCCGGACCGCTTTTCTTTCGGGTGCGCTGGCGACCCGAATGACCTCCAACGGCGCCACCTCCGAGTTTCGGTCTCCCGGGTGAGCCGCAAATAAACGCCTTTGTTCTCTCCGGAATCAGCCGGGCAAGCCTGCCCTTTTACCCGACTTCAGCGTGGCTGGCAGGTGATGAGGTGTCCGTGCCGTTCGCAAAATGGCGATCGAAAGACGCAAAGTGGCGTTGCCGAAGGAGGGGTCGTTTGATCATGATGGCCGCGTCAGTGTCGGCGGGCACCATGGATGCCGCCGTGGCAGCGTAATAAACCTCGATCCGCGAAGATGAGCGTTATGCGAAAAACCCGACCTTGCGAAGGGCTGTGGGTGGCTGGGTTGGTCGGCCTGGCGCTGACGGCGCGGGCCGCGACCGTGGCTTGGTGGGACTTCGACAGTGCGGTGAACGGATCGCCCGTTCCGTTGGGATCCTGGGCGCAGGGCGGCTCCGGAGGGGTTCCTGCGATTCCCGATCTTTCGGGCAATGGCTACACCATGCTTGCCTGGGACGATTACTGGGGCCCCGAGTGGTCGGCCGAAGGGGATACGCCCACGGGAGTGGGTTTCAGTTCCCAGCATGGCGGGCACGATGACGGGTATGTACCTTCCGAGGGCCTGGTACAATGGTCCCCGTTGACGTGGACCATCGAGCTGTCGGTCCGGCTCAACAACGTGGCCGGGTGGAACACGATGATTGGTCGGGACGGATCGACGGGTGTCTCCGATGACGTGGCGGCGGCGTTTTATTTCCAGAACGACGGTGAGGATGACACGTTCCGCATCAACTTCATGTCCGCCGGCGGGGTTCGGTATTGGTTGGACTCCGATTTCGTGGCCGAGGCGGGCAAATGGTATCACTTGGCGGCGGTGAGCGATGGGACCACGCTGCAACTGTGGGCCGACAAGTTGGACGGGAACGGTTTTCAACTGGCAGGATCGCTTGCCTTGGATCCGAACAACGACAACCGGCTGATGGCCACCGGCACGTGGACGTTCGGCCGCGGTTGGTTCAATGGTGGGTTCGTGGATCACATCGATGGGAACCTGGACAACATCCGGTTCAGTGACGAGGCCCTGACGCCGGCACAGTTTCTCCAGGTTCCGGAACCTTCGGCTTTGGCGCTTTTGGGACTGGGCGGTCTGGCGCTGTTCGTCCGGCCGCGTCGGTTCCAAAACTGAGGCGAGGTCTCGTGAGTTGGTTGAGGACGCGAAGGCAGGCTTCGGCCTGCCTTCGTTTTTCTTGGGAAAGGTTCAGAGCGATGAAAGGTCCGTTTGAGACAGGGTCGGGGCCGCTCCGGTGGGGGATGGGTTCCGGGGCTTCTGCCGTGGCGGCGATGGTGCGCATCTTTTGCGCGGCCGTGGTCGCGGTGGGGCTGGGCCGGGCCGGGATTGTGTGGGCCGGGCCGGTGGAGGTTGCGGTTCAGGTGGACCGTCCCGGGGCGCGGATTTCGCCCACCATGTGGGGGATCTTTTTCGAGGATATCAACCTGGGGGCCGACGGCGGCTTGTACGCCGAGCTGGTGAAGAACCGCGGGTTCGAGTTTCCGGATGCGATGATGGGTTGGTTCATGCTCCGGACCAGCCATGGCCGGGGGGAGGTGCAGATCCGGACGGAGGAGCCTTTTGACCCGGCGAATCCGCATTACGCGCGGATCGAATCGCGTGCGTCCACGGCGATGGGCTTGAGCAACGAGGGATTTCGGGGCATGGGCTTCCGTGCCGGGGAGGAGTATGTGCTGGAGTTGCGCGTGCGGCGGGTCTCGGGTCGTCCGCGCTTGTTGGTCGAGCTGGTCAACGACGAGGGCGAGACGCTGGCGGAGGGTCGGATCGGGGATCTGCCTCGAGCGTGGGAGAAGCGGTCGTTGCGTCTGGTGCCCGACGGGACGGCGGCACGCGGCCGGTTGAACGTGTTGGTGGAGGGCGGCGGCACGGTGGACGTGGACATGGTGTCGTTGTTCCCGCGGAACACGTGGAAACAGCGGCCGGGTGGGTTGCGTGCGGATTTGGTGCAGATGCTGGCCGATTTGAAGCCCGGGTTCCTGCGGTTCCCCGGCGGATGCATCGTGGAAGGAAGCGAGCTGGACAAGCGCTATCAGTGGAAGAACACGATCGGTCCGGTGGAGCAGCGCCGGCTGTTGATCAACCGTTGGAACTACGAGTTCAAACACCGGCCCACGCCTGATTATTACCAGAGCTTCGGCCTCGGGTTCTTCGAGTATTTTCAGCTGGCGGAGGATCTGGGGGCCGAGCCGCTGCCGATCCTTAACTGCGGCATGGCCTGCCAGTTCAACAGCGGCGAACTGGTGCCGTTGGACCAGTTGGAGCCGTACATCCAGGATGCGTTGGACCTGATCGAGTTTGCCAATGGACCGGTGGAAAGTCCGTGGGGGGCGCGCCGGGCGGCCATGGGGCATCCCGAACCGTTTCACCTCAGGTACATCGGCATCGGCAACGAGCAGTGGGGTCCGCAGTATCTGGAGCGGTACGCCGCCTTTGCCCGGGTGCTGAAGGAACGGCATCCGGAGATCGTGCTGGTTTCCAGTTCGGGTCCCTCGCCGCACGATGAACGGTTCGACTTCCTCTGGCCGCGCCTGGTGGAAATGAAGGCGGAGATCGTGGACCAGCACTGTTACGCCAACCCGATCTGGTTTTTCAGCAGTGCGGACCGGTTCGATTCCTACGATCCGGCCGGGCCCAAGGTGTTCTTCGGCGAGTACGCCGCGCAGAGTGACCGGATCGTCAGCGTGCACAATCGCAACAACTGGGAGTGCGCGTTGTCCGAGGCGGCCTTCATGACCGGCATGGAACGCAATGCCGCGGTTGTGGTGATGGCTGCCTATGCGCCGTTGTTCGGGCATGTGGACGGCTGGCAGTGGCGGCCGAATTTGATCTGGTTCGACAACCTCCGCGTTTACGGGACGCCGAATTATTACGTGCAACAGGTCTTTTCGCATCACCGCGGCGATCACGTCTTGCCGGTGCGGTTGTCCGGCGACGTGGCGGCGCCGGCGCTGGCCCGGGGCGGGATCGGGCTGGGGACCTACCGCACGGCGGCGGAGTTCAAGGACCTGGTGGTGCGGCGCGGCGACGAGATCCTGTATCGTGGCGATTTCTCGAAGCTGCCGGAGGGCTGGCGCTGGCCGTCGGCGGGCCGGTGGGAAGCCGTGGACGGCGCGCTGCGCCAGGGCGATCCGCGGGCCGTCAGCACCGCGTTCGTGGGCGGGCCGGACTGGACCGAGTACACGCTCGAAGTCAAGGCCCGGAAGATCGCCGGCGACGAAGGTTTTCTGATCGTCTTCCGCGACGCCTTCCAGAACACCCGCCTGCAGTGGAACCTGGGCGGCTGGGGCAATACCCGGCACGGCATACAATCCTGGTTGGGCGTGCAGGAGCGGCTGGTCACCCGGGAGCCCGGTTCGATCGAGACCGGCCGGTGGTACGACATTCGCGTGGTTTTGCGCGGACCACGGATCGAATGTTATCTGGACAACCGTCTGATTCACGCGGTGGAGGTGCCGGTGCCCGTTCAGGACGGGTTTTATGCCAGTGCCGTCTCCGACGATGCCGCCGGCCAGGTGATCCTCAAGCTGGTCAACGCCGCGCCGTACGAGCGGCCGGTCCGGCTCGACCTCCAAGGGGTCAAGCAAGTGCGACCCGGCAGCCGCGGTCTCATCCTGCGGGGCGAAACGCTGGGTGACGAGAACGACTTCGACCACCCGAAGCGCGTGGCGCCCCGGGACTGGCCGGTGGAGATCCGATCGCCCCGGGCCGAACTCACCGTGCCCTCGCACGCCCTGGTGGTGCTGCGGGTTCCGGTGGAGCGTTGACCCGGAGACTCCTCCCTGCCTTTTGTCTCCCGGGGACGGTTCTGCGGCGGTGGGCCGGTGCGGGCGCGCGTCTGCGTCGCGCACGGCACGAAGGGCTGCGCCTGTTCGGCGCCGGCCGCGCGGTCCGGTGGTTCTGACCTGTCTGGTGTTTACCCGGGAGGGGAGCACCTTACAATGGTCGGCAATGGCGGCATCGAATGGCACACGATTTTTGCCCGACCGGCTTCCCGTCCCAGGCGCATGAATCGCATCCGGCTGTTACCCGAGACGGTGGCCAACCAGATCGCGGCCGGGGAGGTGATCGAGCGCCCGGCCAGCGTGGTGAAGGAGCTGGTGGAGAACGCGCTCGACGCCGATGCCCGGCGCATCGTGGTGGAGATCCAGGCTGGCGGACGCAGCCTGATCCGGGTTTCCGATGACGGCACGGGCATGAGCCGCGACGACGCCTTGCTGTCGCTCGAACGGCATGCCACCAGCAAGATTCGGTCGGCGGAGGACCTGTTTGCGATTCGGACGTTGGGATTCCGTGGGGAGGCCCTGCCGAGCATTGCCAGTGTCAGTCGGTTCACCCTCACGACGCGCGAACGGGACAGCGATTCCCCGGAGGGCACACGCATCGTGGTGCAGGGAGGGAAAATCGTGGATGTTCAGGCGGCCGGGGCGGCCCCGGGCACGATCGTGGAGGTGCGTCAGTTGTTCTTCAACGTGCCGGCCCGCCGCAAGTTCCTGCGAAGTGACGAGACCGAATCGGCCCATGCCCAGCACGCGGTGTTGCTGGCTGCGCTGGCGCATCCGGAGGTGGCCTTCACCTTTGTGAAGGACGGCCGGACACTCTGGCAATTGCCGGCCGTCCCTTGCGGGCCGGATCCGGGGGAGCGGCTGGCGGCGCTGCGCGAGCGTTGGCGCGCCCTCTACGGGACGGACGAATCCTTCCTGGTGGTGGACCATGCCGAGCCGGACGCAGGCGATGAAGAGCCGGGGGCGGCGGGTGCCGGCTCGGAACCGGGTGCGGGTCTGCGCATATGGGGATTGATCGGCGCACCGGGTGTGTCCCGGGCCACGCGTGCGGACCAGCACCTTTTCGTGAACCGCCGGCCGGTGGAGAGCCGCGCGCTGAATCACGCGCTCCTGGAAGGTTATCACACCGCCCTGATGAAGGGCCGCTACCCGGTTTGCTGCCTGTTCCTGGAAATCGCCCCCTCGGCCGTGGACGTGAACATTCACCCGGCCAAGCGTGAGGTGAAGTTCCATCGGGAATGGGCGGTGCGCCGGGCGGTCACCGCCGCCGTCCGGGAGACGCTTTTGGCTTTTCACGCCCGCCCGGCTGCCGGGCGAGACGCCCCCGGCACGGCGCGGACGCCTTCGGATTCGCGCCCGCCGGTTTCGCAGGAACCCGGACTCCCGGGGTTGCCGGTCGAAGGGCGAGGCGCCGATGGGAGCAGGGCCCCAGCATCGGGCGGCGTGGCTGGCCGGAGCGCGGCCGGGTCTTCCGGACCGGAAGTCCGCAGAGAGACGATTCCGGCGGCACCCGCTGGTGCGCCGGCGGCCGGGCGGGTGTCCGGTTCGTCAATCGCGCCGGCGCCGCCGGCGGGTCCGGAGCCGGAACGCGGGGTGCGACCGGCTGAAGGGACCGCGGCTTCCGAGCGTGGTAAGGCGCAACCGGCCCCGGTTGCCTGCGGACCGACGGGGCCCGTGCGGTCGGGCGGGGCCGATGCCGGGCCCGCCGGGCCGGTGCCGTTGGTGGATGTCCCCCTGCGTTACCTGGGGGTGGTGGGACGGTTGTATGTGGTGTTCGAGTCCGATCGTGGCCTGGTGCTGATGGACCAGCACGCGGCGCACGAGCGGGTCCTGTTCGAGGAGATGCTCGACCGTTTGGAACGGGAAGGCCGGGCACCGTCACAGAAGCTGCTGTTGCCGGAGGCGATCGAACTGCCGCCGCGGGACGCCGCGTTTTTGCGCGAGCAGTTGGAGGTGTTGGGCCGGCTTGGCGTGGGGGTGAGCGAGTTCGGCACTCGCTCGTTCCTGTTGGACGCCCTGCCGCCGTTCGTGAAGGTTTCGGATCCGCGCAGGTTCCTGTTGGATTTGTTGGACGAGCTGCGTGCGGCCGGTCGGGAACTGAACACGCTGCGGTTGGGCGAACCGGTCGTGGCCAAAACGGTGTGTCGTCACGCCGTGAAGGCCCGCGATCCGTTGTCGGAGGCGGAGTTGCTGAGTTTGCTCGAATCGTTGCGCCGTTGTCGGATGCCGTACACCTGCCCGCACGGCCGCCCGACGTTGATCGAGCTGAGCTACCGCGAGTTGGAACGGAAGTTCGGCCGCGTCACCTGATGGATGCGCCGGCGCGCGCCCGCGCCCGCCGGCACGGGCGGGCGCCCCGAGGTGTCAACGGTCCCGCCGGAGCAGGTACTCGGCCAGGGCATGCAATGCGGCGGCGCGGCGCCCGAACGGTTCGAGGGCGGCAAAGGCTTTGCGGGTCAGTTGCTCGGCGATTTGGCGGGAACGTTCGAGCCCGACCAGCGCCGGGTAGGTGGCCTTCCGGGCTTTGAGATCCTTGCCGGCTGTCTTGCCCAGCTTTTCCGTCGTCTGCGTGATGTCGAGGATGTCGTCAATCACCTGAAAGGCCAGCCCGACGTGGGTGCCGAAGCGTGTGAGGGCATCCAGTTGTTTGGGTGTGCAGTTGGCGCTCATGCCGCCGAGGCGCACGGCGCAGCAGAGCAGGGCGGAGGTTTTGCGTTCGTGAATGAATCGGAGGTCGCGCAGGGGGATGGACCGGCCCTCGCTCTCTAGGTCGGCCACCTGACCGGCGATCAACTGCCGGGAACCGGCTGCACGGGCCAGTTCGAGGATGAGCTGGCGATGCGGGTAACGGGGCCAGCCGCGGCTTTGCACGGCGATCTCGAACGCCACGGTGAGCAGGGCGTCTCCGGCCAGCACGGCGATGCCCTCGCCGAAGACCTTGTGACAGGTGGGACGGCCCCGGCGAAAATCGTCGTTGTCCATGGCCGGCAGATCGTCGTGGACCAGCGAGTAGGTATGGATGCACTCGACGGCACAGGCAAGGGGCAGGGCTTCCACGGGATCTCCGCCGCAGGCCTCGGCGGCCGCCAGACAGAGGATGGGCCGGATGCGTTTGCCCCCGGCGAAGAGGGAGTAGTGCATCGCCCGATGAATGGTTGCCGGGCGTGTACCCGGGGGCGGCAAGAACTTTCGGAGGCCGCGGTCAATCCAACGGCTCCGCTCTTTGAGATAGTCCTGGAGCGGGAACGATCCGTCGGACGATGAAAATCCCACCCGCACGCGCTGTGCGCTCATGACCCCAGTTAATGAGCGGGGTGGCAGCGGGGCAAGCCGTTTCCGGCGGGGGGCGACGGCCTTCCGGCGTCGATGGCCGCGTTCTCGCGACGGTCGGGTGGTGCACGCCGGTGATGAACAGGATCCCACCCTGGTCAGGCTGGCGGGGGCCTGCCGTGGAAGACCACACGCTTGGGTGCCATCCCGTGTCCTGCGCGGAAACCTGCAGCGAAAACAAAGCCCGCAACTCCCGTGCCGGCCTCGCGTGGGCGACGGGAGGCGAACGATGCCACCGGTCGGTCGAGTTCTTCGATCCGTTGCCGGAGCGTGGTGGTCCGCGAAGGGGAGAGCCCTGCAAGGCGGCGGCACATCCCGACAGAATCGAGAGGGTTTCGACCAGGCGTGCGCGGGAGATTCCATGTCCACCCGGCTGGCTCATCAGCGAACCTTTTCTGTCCGGACCGGCGGGGTCCGCAGGTGAGGGCCGTGGCCGCCGACTGCGCGGGCGATCCCTGCCACGGTCCTCAGCGCGGTTCGGATCCCGGCGCTGCGGCGGGCGCGCTGAGGGGGGACGCTTCCTTGCGCAGGAAGGCCCGGCGCAATTGCCATGCGTGCCACGCGGTGGGGACATTGGACCGGTATTGCGGCAGCAGGCAGGTGATCAGGATTTCCTCCGCCGCGGAGAGGACGACGAAGGGCACCAGTGCCCGCAGGACCCATCCCGGACCGTTCGCGAAAAACAAAATGACAGCGGCGCTGGCGAGGATGCTCAATGCCTTGGCGCCCCAAGTGTGATAGGCGATGAGGCGGCGGAAACGCGCCCAGCCGACCACCACCGAAAGCAGATAAGCCGCCAATCCCGTGCAGAGCCACGGGAATTCCGCGGCAAAGGCCTCCGGCCGGAGCCACCAGCCGCACAGGGGCAGGGCCAGCCAGGTGGTCAGATCGGCCCAACTGTCGAGTCGGGCGCCCAGCTCACTGTGCTGGTTCCACCTCCGCGCCAGGTAACCGTCGACCGCGTCCGAAAGCAGTCCCAGCAGCAACAGGGTGAAGAATGCACGTCGGGATCCGTGCGCCGCCAGAAACAGGAGCCCCGGCACCGACGCCAGGCGGAACAAGCTCAGCAGGTTGGGTAACGTCCACATGGAACTCAGGTGTCCTCCGCGGCGGGCGCGGCACGTTCGGAGGCGGGTGGGGTGCGGAGGCGGCGCAGGGTCTCCTCGAAATCTGCCGGCCAGGGGGCTTCCCAGGTGAGAAGCTCGCCGGTCCGGGGATGTGCGAGGGTGAGTTGGGTGGCATGCAGCATCTGGCGGGGAGGGTCGAACCCGAGGCGATCGGCCAGGCGGCGATTGGCCCGGCGCCCGTAGACGGGATCGCCCACCAACGGGTGTCCGAGGTGTTGGAAGTGGACGCGGATCTGGTGGGTTCGACCCGTGTGCAACCGCGCTTCCACGAGGGTGGCCTCTGCCAGCCGTTCGAGCACGCGGTAGCTGGTATGGGCCAGGCGTCCGCGTTCTTCGCAGACGGTCATGCACTTCCGATGAGACGGGTGCCGGGCGATGGCCGCGCGGATTTCGCCGGAGTCATGTAGCAGGCAACCGCAGACGAGGGCGTGGTAGACCTTGAGCACTTGGCGGTCGGCGAACTGTCGTGCCAGCGCCAGGTGGGCCGCGTCCGTCTTGGCCACCACCATGACGCCGCTGGTGTCCTTGTCCAAGCGGTGGACGATCCCGGGCCGGCTCACGCCTCCCACGCCGCTGAGCCGGCCGGCGCAGTGATGGAGCAGGGCGTGCACCAGGGTGTGGGTCTCGTGGCCGGCGGCAGGATGCACCACCAGCCCCGCGGGTTTGTTGATCACCACCAGGCAGTCGTCCTCGTAGAGGATCTCCAGGGGGATGTCCACCGGTTCCAGTGTCGCCGGTTTGGGTTCGGGCCATTCGAGCTCGACCACCTCGCCGGCCCGCGGGCTGTGCGTCGGTTTGACCGGCCGCCCGTTCACACGCACGGCGCCCTGCTCGATCAGCCGCAGAATGGCCGACCGGGAGAGGGCGGGGTACCGGCGCCGGAGATAGACGTCGAATCGTTCGCCCGGGGCCGACTGTTCGACGGTGAACGTTTCGAGGATGGGCATGGTGGGCACCGGTCGTGGCGTTCAAGCCGGGGTATCCGGCGGTGTCCCGGAATATGCCGCCGCCGGATGGAAGCGTCGCGTCAGGATGGGGGAGGACCGCTTCATGGGTCGGGCGGCGCGGGCGGGGTCGGGGGCCGGGGAGCGTGATCCGCGGGCGCCCCGGCGGCGGGCGCGGAACGGGTCTTCGGTTCTGCGCGCCAGGAAAGCCAGAACAGCGTGGCCACGCCGATGCAAATGGCGCTGTCGGCCACGTTGAACGCGGGGAACCCCCACTCGCGGCCGTCGGGCCGGGGCAGGTAGAAGTACAGGAAGTCCACCACGTGCCCGACCCGGAGGCGGTCCAGCAAATTGCCCGCGATGCCGCCCAACACGGCGCCGAAGGCGACCTGGCCGGGGAGGGACCCGACCTCGAAATGGTGCCGGTACCACCAGAGCAGGGCCAGGGCCAGCAGGGCCACCAGGGCCAACAGATCGTTGTAACCGCGGAACAGGCTCCAAGCGGCCCCGGTGTTGCCCCAGTGCACCAGCTTGAAGAACCCCTCCACGACGACCTGTTCCTCTCCGAAATGGAGCCGGCGCAGGATTGCCGCCTTGGTTAGCTGGTCCAAGACCAGGAGCCCCGCCGCCACGGTGGCGGTCCGGCGTCCCGGTGTGACCCAGAGTCGCTTTGCCCATGCCATCCCGGACACTGGCAGGAATGTACTCAAGCGCGGACGCCGGGAAAACATTTTCCCGGGCACGCCCGAGGGACAACAGGGCTATTTCATCTGCGTGGGCCACAGGGGGCCGAGAGCGCCGTGCGCTCCGA
>ERZ795042.68-NODE-68-length-91331-cov-101.788981_pt1 | contig 91331 bp, 86 predicted proteins | sample MGYA00375126_ERZ795042 | MGnify/ENA primary metagenome ERZ795042 (study PRJEB30171, sample SAMN05518105) | compost metagenome | isolation source: Feedstock adapted compost from Newby Island compost facility, Milpitas, CA | place: USA:Newby Island compost facility...
CACGCTCCCATGACGCTCTGACGCTACTTACACAAATGGTTTAGGGATAGGTTCTAGATCTTCATGCCGCTCTGGGCGGCGCTGGGAATGAAGGAGAAGGCGCTGCCCGTGGCATTGGTCACCACGCTGTCGTTGATAAACCACTGGTAGCTCCCCGGACCGAGCAGGGCGTTTTCCAAGGCCCGGTTGGTCACCACGAACTGGAAGGACTGCAGGGCGCCTTCGGTTGCCCTGACATCAGCGACGGTGGTGCTGACCACGGCCAGGTCCGGCGGAGGGGGCGGAGCCAGAGAAGCCATGTAGTTGACCGCGTTGAGAAACAGTTGGGGGCCGATGCCGATAAGATCGTACATACCGGCGATTTCGGAGGTCTGGCCGGAGGCTTCCCGGCTGCCGGTCAGAAAGACCATTCGCGGCCCGGCCAAGGTGGCGTTCCCGGCACCGGCCATGACCGCCCCTTCCTGCCATTCGCCGATGATCATCCCGCCAAAGGCGGGGTCACCTTCCGTCCCCACCACGGCCAACACGGTGCCGTTGCCGGCTACGGGGTCGGTGTTCACCGAAATGCCCCGCTGCACGACCCCGTTCCATTCCATGATGGTCGCGTAGGGGTCCACGGTGACGTTATTGGCGTCCAGAGTGATCCCGTTGAAGATGGGATGATTCGGCTGGAGCACCTGCAACCGGAGGTCGTAACTGGCGGTGTCCGGGATGGTGGTTCCGGTGGTGAACCCCAGGCGGTTGTTCCGCAGGACGTACCCGCCCAGGATCATCACCGGCACGCGGAGGCCGTGCCAGGCAGCGTTTTCGGTGGCGGTTTCATAGTGGCCGCTGGGAACAGACCGGCTGATAATCACCAGATCGTACTGGTTCAGGAATCCCACGTTTTCGGGCGTGGCGTTGTCGAAGGTCACCACCCGCGTCACCGTATGGCCGTTGGCCCGCAACAGCTGGGTGTAAGGCGCGTCCGGCGCGTTGGTGAAGCCGAGGGCCGCCGCCGCGGCAGAAGGCGAGTCATCCGCCGGGTGGAAGCTGATCCAGGCGATGTTGGCGCCTCAGAGCCGGGGAACGGTCAGGGCACCGCACAACAGGAGGGTACGGAGCAGTTTCATAAAACGTTCGTCGGGTTGGAACGTTATGGGAGGATTCCGGAGAGGTTGTCCGACCGGAGTTGTACCGTTTCCCGCCGGTTCGAGCGTCCCCGCGAGCCGTTGCCGAACCCGGAGAAGGGGACAGTTCAAGCGTCCGGATCCGCACAGCACGTCGGGTTTGCCTGCCGACGGGTACCATTGCACGACCCCTTATGAAAGGATGCATCGTTTCTGTCAAGACCGCCGTGCACGGCTGCGGCCCGTGGAGCCACCAGGCCGAAACCGGGCGAAACCGGTCGGCCGGATCCGGGGTCGTTCCGCCGGGGAGCGTTTTCCAAGGCCGGTCCGTTCGCAGGAGCCTGCCGGGAGGACCGAGAAGAGGATCGCGCTGTGCAACAACGACCGCAACGGAGGCCGAGCCCGGCCCTTGCTGCACGCAGCCCATGAGAGCCAAGGCTGCCGGGCGTTTCCCTGGGTCCCTTTCCAAGGGGTGATCACAAGGAGGCAGAGCCCATGCCGCATCGCCCCCCACTGGCTGTGCGGCGGGCTCCTTGCGGGTGGATTCTGGCTTGCGTCCCAAGCATGGGGCGGCATTTACTGTTCGCAGTCAACAAACGCTGCATGAGCTCGCCTGCCGCCAGCCGCACTCCGCAGGATGACCACGGGCGCCCTGTCGTCTTCGCCGTGGACGACGAGGTGATGATCCTGGAGCTCATCGCCATGGTCCTGGCACCGCACGGATACGAAGTGGTCACCTTCGACGATCCGGTGCGGGCACTGGAAGCCGTGCGGGCCGATCCGAACCGGGCGGCCCTGATGATCACCGACTATGCCATGCACAACATGAACGGCATGGAGCTGATTGAACAATGCCGGGCGGTGGCCCCGGAACTGAAGATCCTCCTGATCAGCGGAACGGTGAACGAGGCGGTCTATGCCGGCAGCCCGGTGCAACCGGACGGTTTCCTGGCCAAGCCCTTTCCCACCCATCAATTGCTCGCCAAGGTCCGACAGTTGATCGGGCGTTGAAGAAACGGACGGGGAGCACGTCCAACCCGAAAACGCCATGATCAGCCGCCGTACCTTCCTGAGCCGGTCAGTGGCCGTCCTTGCCGGCGGACCCTGGTTCCCGGCCCTTGGCGCCGACTCCGCAAAGACTCATGCGCCGGCCCGGCAGACCACCGGCAACCCGGAGGAGCCCAGCCCGGCCCGATTGCCGCGCTGGCGCGGATTCAATCTGCTGGAAAAGTTCGTTGCCAGGCCGGGTGGCAACCCGCCCTTCCGCGAGTCCGATTTCGAATGGATCGCCGGGTGGGGCTTCAACTTCGTGCGCCTGCCGATGTCGTACCGATGCTGGTCAGCCGTGGAGGAACCGCGCAAGTTGGACGAGGCGCAACTGGCGCACGTGGATCAGGCCGTGTCATGGGGCCGGCAGTACGGCGTCCACGTCAATCTGAACCTGCACCGGGCACCCGGTTACTGCGTCAATCCGCCCAAGGAACCGTGGGATCTGTGGACGGACCCGCACGCGCTGGACCTCTGCGCCTTTCATTGGGCGCAACTGGCCCGGCGTTTCAAGGGAGTCCCCAACCGCTTCCTCAGTTTCGACCTGCTCAACGAGCCGCCGGACATCCCGGAAGCCACCTACGTTCGAGTGGTCCGCCATCTGGTCGCCGCCATCCGGAGCGAGGACCCTGAACGCCTGATCGTGGCGGACGGCCTCCGCTGGGGACGCGATCCCGTGCACGGCTTGGTGGACCTCAGGGTGGCCCAGAGCACCCGCGGGTATGACCCCATGGAGATCTCCCACTACCGCGCCGGATGGATCCCCGGCTCGGACCGGTGGCCGGAACCCACCTGGCCCCTGAAACGCGGCGACCACGTGGTGGACCGGGAGACCCTGCGGCGGGAACGAATCGAACCGTGGGTGAAACTGCAGGCCCGCGGGGTGGGTGTCCACGTGGGAGAATGGGGTGCCCACAACCAGACCCCGCACAAGGTGGTGCTGGCCTGGATGCGGGATTGCCTGGAGCTGTGGAAGGAAGCCGGCTGGGGTTGGGCCCTCTGGAACCTGCGCGGCTCGTTCGGCATCTTGGACAGTCGGCGGGCGGACGTGACCTATGAGTCATTCCGGGGCCATGCCCTGGATCGTGCCATGCTCGAACTGCTCCAGCAGGGCTGAAGTTCACACGGGCCAAGGTCGGCCCACGTTCTGCCCCGTTGCAACGTATCCACGACCGGTAACACGCACGGGACGGCAACCGACTTCCCCGCAGCCCCGCGCTGGACTCTACGGCTGAGCCTGACGCCGAACCACGCGCACACCGAACACACCGCCGGCGTAGTTGCCCGGATGGGCCTGGAAACGAACCTCAACACGCTGTTTCCCGCGCGTCAGCCGTTCGGGCAGTGGATACACCTTCTCCCAGAACTCGTTCGGCCGGTCCATGTGCAGTCGGGTGGTCTCGATCCGTTCGCCCTCCACCAGCACGTCGAAGGTCCGGTTGCCCGTTTCGCTGCCCCAATAGGTGACGATCAGATCGGCCGGCGCATCCGGCGGGACGGCCACGTCGAATGCAAACCAACCACCGTCCCAGGCGTGCCGGAACTTGCGACCGTTGAATTCACCCGGCGCGGTCTTTTCCCCCCGCACATTGTGGTCGCGCTCGGGCTGCATCTCTCCAATGGCGAACCAGTCCACCGTGCGGGCACGAAGTTCCCGGAGCCGCGCCTGCTCGGCCTCGTACTCGGCCTGGCGCTTTTCCCATTCCGCCTGCGTGAAAAGGTCCCAGTAGACCGCGTGCCGGACGTCATAAGTGGCGTAGAACGGCTTGAGCCAGACGTCCCGCGGCCGGCCCACGTCCCGGGTACGGAACTCCAGCGGCCGGCCCCATCCCGGCTCCAACCACTCGTTCACAGGACGATCCTCCGTAACCAGAACGGGAACCGGATCCTCCGATCCGGGTGCGCCGACCTGCCCGGCCAGCAGGATCGGACCGTAAAAGATCGCCACCCGGCGCGGGTTGTCGGGCATCGGCTCCAACCGCAGGCTCATGGGCATGCGGATCACCAGCACATCGTCCCGCTGCCAGTTGCGTTCGATCCGCGCATAGTCACCCGGCCGGCTCACCACATCGAGGGGACGCCCGTTGAGCTCCACCTCGAATCCGTTGGTGGCCCAGAACGGGTGCCGAATGTGGAGCGCCAGGCGCACGGGTTGCTCCGGGAAGAACTGCAATCGGACCTCCGGTTCCTCGGGGAAATGGGTGTGCATGCGCAGCCGCAGCCCCTGCTCGGGCCAGCGCAGCTCCGAGGCGATGAACTGGTCCACCCACAAGGCGCCCGGCCCGTGAAAATAGATGTTCTCGTTGTAACGCGCATGGTTCTCCATCCCGGTGCCGCTGCAGCAGGTGAAGGCATGATCTTCCATGAACCGTTTCACCGCCCCGGGTCGCAGCGGAAGGAAATACAGTACCCGGCCGTTCTCGGGGTTCTGCGACGCCAGGATGTGATTCCAAAGGGCGCGCTCGTAGTAGTCGCCCAGCGAGCCATCGGGATGCCAGCGGTAAAGAGCCCGGGCCAACTTGAGCATGTTGTAGGTGTTGCAGGTCTCGGTGGTGTTGTCCCCCAGGCGCCGGCTCAACCGGCCCGGCGGCCCGAAATGCTCGCCCTCGCTGTTGCCGCCAGTGGCGTAGGTATGACTCCTCAACACGATGTGGAAGAAATTGCTGGCAATGGCCGCAAACCGGGGCTCACCCGTCAGTTCGAAGATCCGCGCCGCCCCGATCATTTTGGGGATCTGGGTGTTGGCGTGCTTGCCGGCCAGCTCGTCGCGCCCTTCGGCCAGCGGGTCCAGAACGGCGCGGTGGTAGAACTTGCGCGCCAGATCCAGGTAGAGCGGTTTGCCGGTTCGGGCGGCCAGTTCGGCCAGCACCTCATTCATGCCGCCGTGTTCGCAGGCCAGCATTCGTTGCCACTGGGCTTCATCGAGGTTCTTGGTGACCTCGTGGACCCAGTCGCCCAACCGGGCGGCAATTTCCAACGCCTGGGCGTTGGTACAGTACGCGTGCGCGTCCAACAGCCCGGCAAACAATTTGTGCAGGTTATACCACGGCACCCATGACCCGTTGAGGTCGAAACCGCCTGAACGGATCTCGCCCCGGGCAATCTCCGAGAAGATCCTGCGGCTCTCGGGCATGCCCCCCACGAAGCCGTCTCCGCGGGCCTTCTGGCACGTCGCCAACTCCTCCACGATGTAGTCCACCCGCTGCTTGAACTGCGGGTCCTGCAGGGCCTGGTACATGCGCGCACAAGCCGAGAGATAATGTCCCAGACTGTGCCCGGAGATGCTCTGCGATTCCCACCCCTCGTACACGGGCGCTTTCAGCGGCAGGCCGGCCTCCCGCCGATACGGCGCCAGCAAACGGTCCGGTTCCAGCCGCAACAACCAGCGGGCGTCCAGTTCCTGTGCCGTCCGGAACGGCCCGTCGAGCAACCGCACCTGACCGGGCTCAAACGGTTGCGCCTCCCAACGAACGGATTGTGCGGCCACTGGCCACCATTCAGCCGCCCACGCACCGCAAGCCCATCCCCAAACCAGCCCGAGCATCGCCCCGAAGGCCGCCTTTCCATTCCCGCCCGCACGGCCGGGTCCACCCGCAAAACCCCGTCTCAAGATCGTCCCCACCGAAACCCGCCACCCGGCCGCCAACCACCGTGCCCACTGCCGCACACTCTTCATGGCTCGAACCTTTCTCGCTAACTTCGTTGTCGCTTTCGTCAACAGTCGCTGACCGGCCTGAACGATGCCGCGGCCCGACTCTGGCCGGCGTTTCGTCCCCAGCGCCGCCCGCCCGACCACAGCGGGCGTTCCGCACTCGCCGCAGGCGTAATGGTAGCGACGTCGGTTGCCGGCGCGACGCCAGATTGCGACTTTTTCTCGCCAAAACACGAACCCATCCGGGCCGGGTCTCGAACCCCCTCCCTGTCAGTCTGCCGGGCACACCGGCACGCCTTTGGCGACAAAGCCATCCAAACCGCGGTTCCCACGCAGAGAAAGGATGCCGCAGAGGGTTGCACGGAAGGCCCCGCACTCCACAACCGGATGGCCCGGGACGACTGCGGGGTTGACCCGCGCATGGGCGCGGGAGTACTCCGGAGACAGGATGCTCGCGCCTGAAGACACCGCCGTAACCACCTTGGGAGCTTGTACGATTCCCTCGCCCCTCCGGCTGGGGCGTCACCCCGAGGCCGGTTTTCCCCCGTTCGTCCCGGAAACTGCCCGGGTCCGTTACCGCGTGGATTGCGACCCGACCTGCGGGACCGAACCCGACGTATTCTTCGAAAAGGCCGGACCGCGGGAACGGCTCTTTTTCGATCCGCGCCGAACCCGGGCAGCCATCGTCACCTGTGGCGGACTCTGCCCGGGCCTCAACAACGTGATCCGGTCCATCTTCCTCGAGCTCCACCACAACTACGGTGTGCCGGAGGTTCTGGGACTCCGCTACGGTTACGCCGGGTTGAACGCGGCGGTGGCTGAGCCCCCTCTCCGACTGACCCCCGAGCTGGTGGACACCATCCACGAGGAGGGCGGCACCATCCTGGGCACCTCGCGAGGGCCCCAGCCGGTGGAGGTCATGGTGGACTTTCTGGTCGAGCGCGGAATCGACCTGCTCTTTTGCGTGGGAGGCGACGGCACCCTGCGGGGAGCCCGATCCATCGCAGAGGAGGTTCTCCGTCGTGGTCTGAAGATCGCCGTGGTGGGCGTCCCCAAGACCATTGACAACGACGTCATGTACGTGCAGCGCACCTTCGGCATGCAAACAGCCGTGGACAAGGCACGAGAGGTTTTGGACGCGGCACACAACGAGGCCAAAAGCGCCTACAACGGCGTCGGCCTGGTCAAGGTCATGGGACGCGACGCGGGCTTCATTGCAGCCATGGCCACCCTGGCCAGTCAGGAAGTCAATTTTACCCTGATTCCGGAAGTGCCGTTGGTCCTCGAGGGTCCCCGTGGATTCCTCGAAACGCTGCGCCGCCGGCTCGCGGCCCGCCACCACGCAGTCGTGGTGGTGGCCGAAGGCGTGGGCCGCGAATTGATGGCCGGTGAACCCACCGAAACCGACGCCTCCGGAAACCCCAAACCACCCGACATCGGGCCCTTTCTCAAGCACCGGATCATCCAACACATGCGCCAAAGCGGGATCCCCGTGGATGTGAAGTATTTCGACCCCAGCTACCTCATCCGGAGCGTTCCGGCCAACAGTGACGACGCAATCTTCTGCGACGCCCTGGCGCGTCACGCCGTGCACGCCGGCATGGCCGGCAAGACCAACGTTGTGGTCGGGATCTGGAACGGCGTCTTCACCTGGGTTCCCATTCCCCTGGCGGTCTCCGGCAAAAAGCAGGTGGACCCGGCCGGGCCCCTGTGGAAGAGCGTGCTGGCAGCCACGGGCCAACCTCCCGTCTGGAGCTGAACCCCAGTCCCCCGCCGGCAGGCGCCCAACACCGGAGGAAGCACCCGCCGGACCTTCCCCCTGCCTCGCCCGCACCCATGGGCCATGGACCGCCAGAACCCGGGCCTGCGCCCCCTGTGGCAGGCATTGCTCCCGTGGCCGGCACGCATACCTTGAATGCCGTGGACGTTCAGGTCGGACAACCCCAGGTGGGGCAACGCTTGACCCTGCGAATCGAGGACCTGGCCTTTGGTGGAGAAGGCGTGGGCCGGGCCGACGGATTCGTGGTCTTCGTTCCCTTTGTGGCGGTGGGCGAGACGGTGGAAGTGGAAATCACCGAACGCAAGGCCCACTACGCCCGCGCGCGTCTGCTCCGGGTTCTCGAACCCTCGCCGGACCGCGTGGACCCCGCCTGTGCGCATTACGGCCGCTGCGGCGGGTGCCAGTACCAACATCTCCGTTACGATGCCCAACTGCGCGTCAAACACAAGCAGGTGACCGACCTGCTGCAGCGGATCGGAGGAATCGATCCGTCGGTGGTCCAGCCGGTCGTTCCGTGCCCGCGACCCTACGGCTACCGCAACCGCATCATGGTCCGCAGCCAGTCGAACAAACCCGAGCGCCGGATGAACGTCGGGTTTCTGCGCTGGGACTGCGGCCTGGTCGAAGACGTGCGGGAGTGCAAGATCGCCGAACCCGAAATCAACGAGCAACTGCAACACGTCCGCGCCCACCCGCCCCCCAAAAGCGGGCTCAAGGTCGTGCTCAGACTTCCCCCCGCAGACTGGGTGGTCCCCCCCGATTCTTTTTTCCAAAACAATTTCCATTTGCTCCCCGAACTGGTGCGGACCGTCCGTGAGGCCGTCACCCGCAGCGGCGCCCGCTATCTTGTGGACCTGTACTGCGGGGTGGGCTTCTTTGCACTCGAACTGGCCGGCTGCGTCCAACGGTTCATCGGCGTCGAATACGATCGGCGCGCCGTCACGGCCGCCCGTGAGAATGCCCGCCAGCGCAACATCACCAACGGCAGCTTCCTGGCCGGGCGCGTGGAAGAATGGCTGCCCCAGATCCTTCAAGAAATGCCCGCAGGCCAGTCCGTCTTCCTGGTGGACCCGCCGCGCAAGGGCCTGACCCCCGAGGCCGTGCAGATGCTGCTCCAGGCGCGCCCTCGCGCCCTGATTTACGTCTCCTGTCATCCGGCCACCCTGGCGCGTGACCTGAAAGCCCTCCGGGACGACGGCTCCTACGAGCTGGTGCGCGTCACCCCGCTGGACATGTTCCCTCAGACCCAACACGCCGAATGCGTGGCTGAACTTCATCGGCAAGGACTCTCGAGCGAATGACCAGGGCACACGCCGATTGCACCCGGCCCCACCTGCAGGCCCGGCCGCATGTCGCTTTCCCACCTCCCATGACCCGAGGCCGGCCGGAACCCCGGCAAACCTGACGGCCCGGCCGTGCGTCCACGGTCCGGTATCCCGCACCTTCCCCTGCGTCTGCCCGGCTGCGTCTGCCCGGCGGCACTTCGAGCCGGGTGGGCGGCCAGCAAAGACCGTTCTCCGGCTTTGACTCCGCGTGCAAAGCCTGTAATCCTCCGTTCGCTTGGCAGCCGTCCCACAAAGGGACGCACTCAACCTATGAAATCATTTTTGACGACGCTCTTGATGGTGTTCGCCCTGGCCCTGTGCGGTCTGGTGGCGTTTCAATGGAACCGGGAGGTTCGACTGCGCCAGCGCTTGCAGGCGCTGACGGACGAGGTCCAAGACCAGAAGGAGGCCATCCAGAACCTCAACGGTCTGGTCAAGCGCACCCAGGAGGAAGTGGACCGGCTCGAGGCCATCCGCAAGCAGTTGACCGCCACCATCCAAACCAACATGGCCGAGCTGAGTCGGCTCGACAAAGAACTCGACAAGGCCCTGCGGGAAAACGAGCAGCTGAAGCAGCAGGTGGACGTTTACAAGGAGGCGCTCACCCAGGCCAACGAGAACATTGAACGCCAGAACCAAATCATCACCCAGCAGAACGAGGAAATGAAAAAGCTCGCCGAGGAGCGCAACGCCATCGTCGCCAAGTACAACGATCTGGTTCAGCAGTTCAACGATCTCGTTCAGAAGTGGAACGCCCAGCAGGAGGCACTGGCCGCAGCCGCCACCAACGCCCCCTCACCGCCCCGGCGCTGAGTCCAGCCCCGGATCCGCCGGAGCACCCGAAGATTCCACCGATCCGACCGGTCCGGACGCCCCGCCCCAACCACTCCTGCCAACAGCGGCGGTTGCAGTTCTCGCCCTCGCCGGGAAGGATCCGTTCGGAGCCGCATCCGGATGATGGGCGGGAAAAGGCCCGGACCTTGGAGATCCGCACGGACCTCCTCCACACGGGACCTTGGGCACGCAGCTCGAAGTCGGTTTCGCGGCCGACGGGTCAATTCCCTCCCTCGCCGCTGCTCTGCGGAGAGATCGCAAAGGACACCTTCTGAATCCCCTCCCGTCGCACGATGTCCAACACGCGAATCACCGCGCCGTGGGTGGCGTCCTTGTCACCGCTGATGTACACCGGGACGTTGGTGTTGATGCGGTATTTGTTCGAGAGGTAAAGGCGCAGTTCGGAAAGGGTGACCCGCTGTTTCTCGATGTAGACGTCGCCCAGCTTGTCCACGGCAATGTTGATGATGTCCGGCTTGAAATCACGGGTGGCAGCAGTGGCCGTGGGCAGGTCCATCTTGATGGATTGGAGACGGATCATCGTCAGGCTGGCCATCATGAACGAAGCCAGCAGGAAAAACATGATGTCAATGAGCGGGATGATCTCGATCCGCGCCTTCTTGTGCGGCAATGGTGAGCCGATTCTCATGACGGGTCCGTCCGTTCTCAGGTTGTGATTCTGCCCGGCGCCGGCCGGGAAGCCGCATCAGGTGGTCTTCGCCCGGGCCGCTTCCTCGTGAAACTCGATCGTATCGAAACCTCGCTTTTTGGCCGCAGCCACCATGATTTCGAGGTTGGTCGCGGCCGATTCCAGCTCGAACTGAAGCCGGCTGACCTTGCTGGTGAAGTAGTTGAAGGGAATCAGGCAGATGATGGCGATGGCCAGACCGCACATGGTGGCGATCAACGCCTCGCCGATGCCCCCGGTCACCTTTTCCACCGCCAGTTCCACGTCGCCAATCGAGAGGAAGGTGCGGAAAATGCCCGACACGGTGCCCAGCAACCCCAACAACGGAGCCAGCGTCACCATCGTGTCCATCACGGTCAAAAACCGGCCCGCCCGCTGAAGTTCGGCCCCGGCCGCCACTTGGAGGGCCCCCTGCAGCGAGGAATGATGGTGATTCAGCCCGTGCCAGATCATCCGGATCACCGGATCACTCGAATCGCGTGACAATTGGGCCGCGCTGCGGAAGTCGCCGTTCTCGATCGCAGCGAAGATCTGTTCCAGCTTCTCAGGCTCCCGGCGGAATCCTTCGCGGATCCACCAAAACGTGCGTTCGCCCACCACGGCCACAGCCACAATGGCGGTGACCAGGATGGGCCACATGATCCAACCACCCTTCTCGAAGTATTCCACCAGGATGTTCGCCAGCATCATATTCGTTTCTCCCGTTTTCTGTCTCGTCTCAAGGGGCCGCTCCGGGAAGCGCCCCTGCATCTGTTCCGCTTCGCAACCGCCGCCACTCCCATCCCCCTCGGGATCGGAGAAATCCGCCGGTCACTTCGGCAACTGATAGACGAAAGGCACGTAATAGGCCCGGGGCGGACCCGGCGGCCAACGCCAGTGATCCCGCACCCATTCCAACGCATGCCGATCCAATGTGCCGTACCCGGAACTCTCATGGACGGTTACCGATGTCGGCTTGCCGTCCGTGCCCACCTGCACCAGCAGGGTCACCGTACCTTGTTGCCGCTCCAGCAGGGCCTGCCGCGGATAGCTCCGCGGCCAGGGGAAGCTCCCGCCCTCCCGACCGGTCGGAACGAACCGCGTCGGCGTGGGCGGCGGCGGCCGCAACACCCGTGGGGGCGGCGCTGCAAACCGCGCCGGCGCCAGGATCACCGGCCCTTGGACCGGCACGGCAAACGCCACGTTGGCCGGATCGGCCGCCACAACCGTGGCCACGACCGGCGTGTCCAACGTGGGCTCCGGCAGATCCTCGGGGGGCTCTTCCATCGGCTCTTCCTCCGTGCTCGGCGGCGGTTGATCCGGCGGCGTGAACACCACCGGCACAATCTCCGCCGGCTCCGGAATCGGACGCACATGCGGCTCGGGCATCTTCAGCCCCACCAAGCCCACCAACAAGAAAGCCGCGCAAATCGAATTCACGTAGGCAAGTCGGCGCAACGGATCCCGGCTGGCCGCCGGTAAACACAGCTTGGCCAGATCCGAGTTCAGCTGATAAGACGTCACCGTGGCTGCCGGACTCACCGATTCTCCCATGGGCTTTTCTGGCGCCATGCTGTTTCAGGGTCACCTGCGGGCCCCTGGCCGGACCGTTGCCGGCTGGGGGAACTCCCGCCGCCCTTCTTCCGGACGTACCCGGAGGGGCGCACGTTGCATCGGCTTGGGAGCCGCACGTTCGCCCGGGCGCATCGGGTACAAGCCGGTCAAGCTGTGACAGTGTATCCATTATGCACACCGCCGCAAGCCCCGGAGCACAGCCATGCCCGTGCTGCCCGAACCCTCGTCCGACTCCGCCAAGCCACCCGGTCGGCAGGCTCCCTGCACCTCTTAACACTCCTCCAAGCGTCTTTCGGACCGCGCAAGGTGTTGCGGCGCCTCCACCGAAAGGCGGCGGCAACTTTGGCCACCCGCCGGTGTTTTGTCCCATGAACGACCATGAAAAGGGACGATCTGGACCGGTTGAGGGCGGAATTGTGGCGCCGGCCGTTGAACGCGGAAGAGGCGGCCCAACTGGAGGCCTGGCTCCGCCCACACCCGGAAGCGCGTGAAGATTGGGCCTTGGAACAGGCCCTGACCCGCGCCCTGCAGAGCTTGCCGGAGCGGGAGCCGCCGCCGAGCCTCCACGCGCGCGTCTGGGCGGAGCTGGATCGCGACACTGCCGCCGCCGGGCCGGTCCGCTGGAGGGAAATCTTGGGCGCCCTTCGCACGGCTTGGGTCCGCTGGGCGATCGCCGGCGGAGTGGCCCTCCTGCTCGGCATCCTCTCATGGCAGCCCTTCACGCACCCCAACCCGCCGGCACCGGAGGTGGTCCGGGTTTGGAACGATTGGGCGGCGCCGCCCGAGGTCTGGGCCGACTTCGATGTGGTGGCACGCTTGCCAGCCGGGCCGGGGCCCGACCTGGAACTCCTGACGTTGCTCGAGTGATGTGCCCCGGGTTCTCCCACCGCAACTCGTTTCGCCCTCCCGCACGCCGGCGCCGGTGGCGATGGCGCGCCTGGGTGTTGCTGGCCGCCCTTCCACTCTGGTTCGTTTCTCTCGCACCCGCCCAAACCGCCGCCCCCATCCACCCGGCTGCTCCGCCCCTGCCGCCGCCCGGTTCCCCGGTGGATTTCTTCAGGGAACTGCTGGCCATGCAGCCGGCTGAGCGCGAACGGGCCTTGAGCAATCGGCCCCCCGCAGTCAGGGCCAGGGTCCTGGCGAAAGTCCGGGAGTACGAAACCCTCTCGCCCGAGGAACGGGAACTGCGCCTGCGCGCCACCGAATTGCGCTGGTACCTGACGCCCTTGATGCGACAGCCCCCTGACCGGCGCCCCCCTCTGGAGCAAACCGTCCCCGCTCACCTCCGCCAGGCCGTGGCCGACCGGTTGGCGCTCTGGGATCGGCTGCCTGAATCGGTCCGCACCCAGTTCCTTCGGGATGAACTGGCCCTGAACTATTTCAGTCGCGTCCCGCCCCTGCCCCACTCTCCCGATCACCGCGCACTCCGGGTCGTGGCCGTCCGAACCAGCTCACCGGCCGGCCCCGGGGTGGACACCCCGCCGCCCCTGCCGCAAACCGAGATGCGCGACGTTGTCCGACAGCTTCGTCGCTTCTTCGAATGGACGCCCGAAGAAAGGCAGAAGGCCCTCTCGACTCTCTCAGATACGGAGCGCCGCCAGATCGAGCAAAGCCTCCGCCGCTTCGAACAGTTGACCCGCGAACAACGGCGCCAGGTCCTTGCCTCCTTCGAACGACTGGCCCGCATGTCGCCCGAGGAACGGCGTGCCTTCCTGCGCAACGCCGAGCGTTGGACCGCCATGACGCCTTCGGAACGTGAGCGTTGGCGCCGGCTTGTGCAACAGGTGCCCGAACTGCCGCCGTTGCCCCCCGGTTTTTACGACCCCGTGCCCCCGCCCCTGCCACCCGGCGCACCCGCCTCATCACAAGGCCAGACTTCAAACCCACCCGTCCATCCTCCCGCACCATGACCTCCGGCCCGGCCCAAGAACCGGCGGCAGCCTCCCGCCACGCACCGCAGCATCCGGTCGAAGAACCGGAAGTTCGGAGCGACTCTCCCGCACCGGCTGCCACGGAACCTTCCGACGCCGCCTTGGTGGCCGAGGCACGGGCAGGGGACTTGGGCGCCTTCGAAACTCTGATGAGAAGGCACAGCCCGCGCGTGTTCGCCACCGTTCGCCACTACGCCCGGCGCGAAAGCGATGTCGAGGATCTGGCCCAGGAGATCTGGATCAAAGCTCACCAAAAACTCGATGGATACCGCGGCGAGGCACCCTTCGAGCACTGGCTCATGCGGCTGGCCGTCCGCACCTGTTACGACGCCCTCCGCGCCGCCCGACGCAACCGCGAAGCCAGTTTCTCCGACCTCACCGAGGCGGAACACCAGTGGCTCATGGACCGGCTCCCCTCGCGGGACCCTCCCGACCCACACGACGCCGAGGCGGCCCGTGACCTGGTCCAGAAACTCTTGGAACAACTCAGCCCCGCCGATCGGCTGGTCCTCACGCTGCTGGAGTTGGAGGACCGGTCCGTCAAGGAAATTGCCGCCCTCACCGGCTGGTCGGTCCCCACAGTCAAGGTCCGCGCCTTCCGGGCACGGTCCCGGATGCGGCGGCTGTTGAAACGCTGGCTGGAAAAGCATCCCGGCGAATCCCTGTAACCGCCAGCTCCCGAACTCCGTCTGGAACCGTGGGAAGCTTTGTCAGTCATGAAACGATCTGAATTGGAACGAATCCGGCGCGCGCTGATGGGTGCCGCGCGCGCCAACGCGCCGAGCCAGGACGTGCCCGAGGGTTTCGAGCAACGGGTGCTGGCCCGGCTGCGCCGGCCGGCCCCTGCCCCCGACCCCCTGGCGACCTGGTTGCACGGGTTCGTACGGGCCGCCTGGGCATCGGTCGGCCTGGCGCTAGCCGCCAGTGCCTGGCTGTGGGTCGGCACCCCCACGGCAAACGGCTCGGCCACGGACCCTGCAGACCTGGAGTCCACATTGCTGGCCGGTATGGAAGAGACGGACGCTCTGACTTGGTGACCCGGAAACCGAGAGAGCACACCCTTGGATCGAAGTCTCCTGGAGGGCAGCCACATGAGTCCCACGCCACAGGAAAACCCGAACCCAACCGGACCGATGCCCCAACCGGCTTGGTGGAAGATCGCCCTGGCCACCGCGATCATCTTCGCAGCCGGCGTGGTCACCGGCGGGATGGTGATCGGCAAATGGACACGCGAGCACAACAGGAACCTTCGTTTGCGCGCCCAAGTGCGCCCACCGGCAGACGCACCGCCCCCGCAGTTCCTGCCCCCTCCGGCCGAATGGACGCGTCGGCCCGCACCGGAACTTCAACGCCGGCTGGAACAGCGGCGCACCGAGTTCCTCCTGCGTGCCGCGCGCGAACTGGACCTCCGCCCCGAACAACGGGCCCGAATCGAGCAAATCATCCGCGAAAGCCAGGAACGGGTCCGCCAGCTTTGGGAATCGGTCCAACCGGAGATTCGCCGGGAACTGGCCGAAACGCGCGAACGCATCCGGCAGGAACTGACACCCGAACAGCGCCGCGCCTTCGAACGCCTGCTCCGGCGGGAACCCGCCGGACGCGCAGAACGCCCCCCACCTGACCCCGACCGGCGAGAAACACCGCGACCCGGCCGTTAAACCGGACCTCTTTCCGCAGACCGGTGGGCCTGCCGCCGCCGGCTGCGAAAGCCCGCCGATTCCCCTGCCGCGGCCGACTCGACGATTCCTCCCAGCCGGGCTAACCTCCGCTCATGGATCGTCACACCCTGGCATCCGTGCCGGATGCACGCGGCCATTTCGGCCCCTACGGAGGCCGGTTCGTGCCCGAGACCCTCATGCACCCGCTGGAGGAGCTCGAGCAGGAGTACCGCCGTGCCTGGGCCGACCCGCAGTTCCGCGCCGAGTTCGAGTATTACCTCAGAGAGTACTGCGGTCGCCCCACCCCGCTCTATTTCGCCGAGCGTCTCACGCGTCAGCTGGGCGGGGCCCGGATCTACTTGAAACGGGAGGACCTCCTCCATACCGGTGCCCACAAGATCAATAACTGCATCGGCCAGGCCCTCCTGGCCCGGCGCATGGGCAAGCGCCGCGTCATCGCCGAGACCGGCGCCGGCCAGCACGGCGTGGCCACCGCCACCGTGGCCGCCCTGTTCGGCATGGAATGCGTCATCTACATGGGCGCGGTGGATTGCGCCCGCCAGGCCCTCAACGTCTACCGCATGAAACTGCTCGGGGCCGAGGTCGTGCCCGTCACCGCCGGCCAGCAAACCCTCAAGGAAGCCATCAACGAGGCCATGCGCGACTGGGTCACCAATGTCCGCACCACCCACTACATCCTGGGCACCGTGTACGGCGCACATCCGTACCCCGAAATGGTCCGGAACTTTCAGCGTGTCATCGGCGAGGAGGCCCGGCGCCAGATCCTCGAAAAAGAAGGGCGACTGCCTGACCTGTTGATCGCCTGTGTGGGCGGCGGCTCCAACGCCATGGGACTTTTCCACGCCTTCCTGGAAGATCCCCAAGTCCGGATGGTCGGAGTGGAAGCCGGCGGTGAGGGGATCCAGCCCGGCAAACACGCCGCCCGATTCCAAGGCGGTTCACTGGGCGTGCTCCAGGGCACCCGTTCCTACCTCCTCCAGGACGAATGGGGCCAGGTCCAGCTCACCCACAGCGTGAGTGCCGGATTGGACTACGCAGCGGTGGGCCCCGAACACGCCTGGCTGCGCGATCAGCGCCGGGTGGAATACACCTACGCCACCGACCCGGAAGCCTTGGACGCCTTCGAACGACTCGCCAAAACCGAGGGTATCCTGCCCGCCTTGGAAAGCGCCCACGCCGTCGCCGAAGCCGTCAAACGCGCACCGCGGATGCGGCCCGACCAGATCCTCATCGTCAACCTCTCCGGCCGGGGCGACAAAGACGTCGCCCAAGTGGCGGCACGCAAGGACCTGAAGCTGCCCTCGGGCGTACGACTCGACTAGACCGCTGCGCACAAAGAGCGGGCCCGGGCGGAGTCCCCGCGTTTGCCAACCCCCCGCTCATGGCCTTAGATTGCAGGCAGCATGTGTTTGGCGGTACCGGGAAAACTGTTGAGCATCAGCGGGGAGGACCCGCTGGAACGCACGGGCCGGGTGAGCTTCGGCGGGGTGGTCAAAGAAGTCAGCCTCGCCTGTGTGCCCGAGGCCAAGCCCGGTGATTACGTCCTCGTGCACGTGGGCATGGCCCTCAGCGTCGTGGACGAGCAGGAAGCCCGTCAGGTCTTCGAATACCTCCGCCAGATGGAGGAACTAGAAGAACTCGCCTCGCCGGGACCCAGTCCTCCACAGGACCCTGTTGGCTCCGATGAAGTACGTGGATGAGTACCGCGATGCGGCCGGCGTGCAACGCCTGGTCGAAGCCATCCGGAAATGCCAGACCCGCCCGTGGGTCATCATGGAGGTGTGCGGCGGCCAGACCCACGCCATCGTGCGGTTCGGCCTGGATGAGCTGCTGCCCCCGGGACTCAAGCTGGTGCACGGCCCCGGCTGCCCGGTCTGCGTCACACCCGTGGAACTTATCGACAAGGCCGTGGCCCTGGCCCGCCGGCCGGAGGTCATCTTTTGTTCCTTCGGCGACATGCTGCGCGTGCCGGGCAGCCGCGAAGATCTTCTCTCCGTCAAGGCCGCCGGCGGCGACGTGCGCATGGTTTACAGTCCTCTGGATGCCGTGGCCCTGGCCCGCCGACACCCGGACCGGCACGTCGTATTCTTCGCCGTCGGCTTCGAAACCACCGCCCCGGCCAACGCGCTGGCCGTCCTCCAGGCCCGGCGGCTCGGGTTGAAGAACTTTTCCCTGTTGGTCTCCCACGTGCGCGTCCCTCCGGCCATCGTGGCCCTGCTCAGCTCCCCCGACAACCGCATCCAGGGCTTCCTCACCGCGGGTCATGTCTGCACCGTCATGGGCTACACCGAGTACGAGCCGCTGGCCGAACAATTCCGTGTGCCCATGGTGGTCACCGGGTTTGAACCGCTCGACATCTTGCAGGGCATTTATCGCTGTGTGCGCCAACTCGAGCGCGGCGAGGCACGGGTGGAAAACGCCTACGCACGCGCCGTCCGCCGTGAAGGCAACCTGCCCGCCCAACGCCTGATGGAGGAGGTCTTCGAGATCGTGGACCGACAATGGCGGGGCCTCGGCCGCATCCCGGCCAGCGGACTGGGCCTGCGCGACAAGTACGCGGACTACGACGCCGAGCGCAGGTTCGACCTGGCCGTCTCCTCCCAACCCGACTCCGGTGAGTGCATCAGCGGCCTGGTGCTGCAGGGCCGAAAAAAACCGGTCGAATGCCCCGCATTCGGCACGCGTTGCACCCCCGAACATCCGCTGGGCGCCACCATGGTCTCCAGCGAGGGCGCCTGTGCCGCCTACTACCGCTACCGGCGCGCCCCGGCCGTGCCCGCAACCTGAACCCTGCCGATCGCGTTTGAGGCACCCCTGACGCGGGCTTGCCATGGCAACGCCTCCAACCGCATACCGATCCGGCCATGAATGAAGCGCCTTTGGGAACGAGCTGTCCCCTGCCCATCAGCCGTTACGAAAACATCCTCCTGGCCCACGGCGGCGGCGGTCGCCTGATGCACCGCCTCCTGGAAGAGGTTTTTCTCCCGGCCTTCCACAATCCCGCCCTGGCCACACGTCACGACGGCGCCTCATTGAACCTCGGTACGGAACGCATCGCCTTCACCACCGACGCCTACGTCGTGCGACCACTCTTCTTTCCCGGCGGCAACATCGGCACCCTGGCCGTGAACGGCACCCTCAATGACCTCGCCATGTGCGGGGCCCGGCCCATGGCCATCTCGGCGGCGTTCATCCTCGAAGAAGGCCTGCCCGTTGACACCCTCCGCCGCGTGGTCGAATCCATGCAACAGGCCGCCGCCTCCGCCGGCGTGCCGATCGTGACCGGCGACACCAAGGTCGTGGACCGCGGCCGCGCCGACGGCTTGTACATTGCCACCACCGGCTTGGGCCGCATCCCGGCCGGCGTGGACGTCGGGCCGGCCAGAATCCAACCCGGCGACGCCCTCCTCATCAACGGCGACGTCGGCCGGCACGGCATGGCCATCATGGCCGTCCGTGAAGGCCTGGCCTTCGAAACCACCATCACCAGCGATTGCGCCCCGCTGGTGGAACCGGTCTTCCAGCTGATCGAGTCAGGAGTGGAATTGCACTGCCTCCGGGACCTGACCCGCGGAGGTCTGGCCAGTGCGCTGGTCGAACTGGCCGAGGCCACAGGTCTGGATTTCCAGGTGGACGAGGCCGCCATCCCCGTGAGCGAGGAAGTCCAGGGCGCCTGCGAAATCCTCGGCCTGGACCCGCTGCATGTCGCCAACGAAGGCCGGTTCCTCGCAGTCGTGGCCGCAAAGGACGCCGAACGCGCCCGCGCCGTTCTGCGGAAGGCCCAGCCGGACCTGCCGGCGGCCCACATCGGCCAGGTCCAGGGACGCGGTCAAGGCCGGGTCACCCTCCGCAGCCGGATCGGTGCCCCGCGCATCCTCGACATGTTCAGCGGCGAACAACTACCGCGTATCTGCTGAAACGCGGCGCGCGTCCGGTGCGCCCCTCCGCACGAGATGCCGCCCGCCTTCCGGCAGGACGTCGCCGTGTTCGCCACCCGCTACGAGGACCATGAAACCATGGTCACCCTCCTGACCGACGAGCAAATCCAGCGGCTCAGGGAAGCCGACCCGTTTCTCGGGCTCTCCAACATCCTGGAAGGCGACTGATGCTCCATCTTGAGTGTTACGCTGACGAACGGTTGGCGCGGTCGTTGGGCGTACCCAGACGCCTCATCCGACACGAACATTGCACGGGCAACATCATCAGCCAACTTCGTCGGCTCGAGGCCGGACCGGGTCTGCTGGATGAAAACCCGCAAGCGGCCCAGCCGCGAGAGTTGAAGCACTACAGAAGCGTGAAGGAAACCGCCTCGCTCCGTCTTCTCCAGCACGAAGAGGTGCCGGGCCAGCGGCTGATCATCCTGTGCCCCCGCTTGGAAGAGTGGCTGTACCGGTGCGCATCCGCCTGCGGCGTGGATCCTCAAGACTACGGGCTCCCCGAAGACCCCGAATCCCTGAAGGCCAGACCGCGATACGACCGCGACAGCAGGTTCGGACATTTCCTCGAAACCCTCTGCCGGGAAAACCCTGAAGTACAGACCCTTGCCAACCGGATCCGGCACGCGCTCGCACTCGACCGAGATCAGCCCGATGTCCGGCCGGGGGCTTGAACCCCTCACCGTTTCCATTTTCCGGACCCTGGGCGACTGAGAAGGATGCCGTTCCCTGTGTGGACACGCGGCATGGCAGCCGCGCCCCACAAGGCGGACCCCTTTGTTCCTAACAGCCCGGGCAAGTATTGCGCCCCAGCACCCCGACCCCGCGCGACACCGCCTACCGCTGCAGAGCCATGAAACGCCAAAGCCGGGCAGGCTGATCGGTGATGAGACCGTTCACACCCGCCTTCAACATTGCCGCAAACTCCGGCGGCTCGTTCACCGTATACGCCCAGAACTTGAATCCCTTCTGCTGAACCGCGCGAATCCCTCCGGCGTCCACGTGACGATGATCCCAGACCAGAAGCCGCGCGCCGGTCTGCCGGGCATGGACCAGCCAGGGTTCGCTGCCTCGCTTCGGTTCATCCGTCGCCGGCCTTTCGCCGTTGGGAAGTCTGGAGGGGGGTCCCAGTGCGCCCAGGATCACTTCCGGCACCTGCTCGTGAAATTCTCGAAGGAAACGCCAGTCGAAAGACTGCACGACCACCCTGCGGCTTGCATCCAGCTCCTGCAGCAGGCGGGCCAGGTCGGCCGGGTTACCCGCTTTTCGTTCGATCACGGGCACCGCACCTCCGGCCAGGATGACCCGGAGGGCCTCCTGCAGGGTGGGCAGCCGCGTGCCCGCAAATCGCGGATGAAACCAGAAGCCGGCATCGAGCGACTGCAGTTCTTCCCACGCGACGTCCCGGACCTTCACCTTTCGCCGGCTCCACCGCGACACCGCGTCGGTCGTACGGTCGAGGGTCGCGTCGTGAATCACCACCCAGGTTCCGTCGGCTGTCTGGTGCACGTCCAGCTCCACGAGGTCGGCCTCCGCCGCCAGCGCCAGTTCGAACGCCGGAAGCGTGTTTTCCGGTGCCACCGCCGAGAACCCCCGGTGGGCAATGACCAGTGGCCGCGCCGTCTCGCACAGCGCGGCCGCGGCACCGAACGGCTCTCCCGCCAGGGCACTCATCAGACCCGAGCAAACCCCTGTTGCCCACAACCGCAGCAGAAAACCCATGTCCATGTCCCGATCGTAAACCGCGTGACCGACCGGCCAAAGTCACAACCCGGTCACACTACGAAGCGTGCCATCCCGGGCCGTCCACCCTCACACGATCTCGATGGGGCACGGAGGCAGGGCGTCCAAAAAGGCCCGGCCATAACGCCTGGTCAGAATGCGGTTGTCGAGCACCACCACGATGCCGGTGTCGTTCTTGGTGCGGATCAGCCGGCCCACGCCCTGCCGGAACTTCAGGATCGCCTCCGGCAGTGAAAACTCCCGGAACGCGTTGCCGCCGCGTGCCTCGATGGCCTCGATCCGCGCCTCGATCAGCGGGTGATCCGGCACCGCAAAGGGCAGGCGCGTGATAATCACATTGCTGAGGGCCTCGCCCGGCACGTCCACACCCTGCCAGAAGCTGTCCGTGCCAAACAACACCGAGTCCACGTCTTCCTTGAACCGTTCCAAAAGGGTGGAGCGCGGGGTGCCCGTGCCCTGCACCAGGCAGGCGATCCCCAGTGCGGCCAGCTTGGGTTCCAACCGCGCAGCCAATTCGTGCATCAGCCGCGTGTTGGTGAAAAGGACAAAGGCCTTGCCGTGGGTCTGGCGGATGAAATGCTCGATCCAGTGCTCCAGCGCATCGCGATATCCGGGCTCGCGTGGATCGGGCATCTTGGCCACCACGTACAGCTTCATCTGCCGGGCGTAATCGAAGGGTGTGCCCACCTGGAGTTGGACTGCTGATTCTCCGCCCACGCGGCGGGCGAAGTATTCCAAGCCGGCCCCTCCGGCCGCGGCCGTGCGACCGGTTCGTCCCCTCGATTCGGACGCCGCCTCCCCCGGGTCCCATCGCGTCGTGGCCAGGGTGGCACTGGTCATGATGATGCTCGTGCCGCTCTGGAACAGACGGGCCCGCAGGTAATCGGCCACCTCCACCGGCGCGGCGTTCAACGTCAGGTTCTGCTGCGCCTTGCCGGCGCGTTCCACCCAGTAAACGTGGTTCTCGGCGCTCTGACTCAGAAAGACCGCCACCGCCTCGCGCAGCTCGCCCAGCCGGCGATTGCACTCGGCCAGCTCCTCACCGATCTCGCGATCTTCGCTGGCCTTGATGAGATCGCCCACCGATTCGCGCAGCCGCTGCAGCGGCACGGTGAGCCGGTCCGGCACCAGGTCGGGTCGCCGGATGCGCAGCTCCGTCCAGGTCGCGCCCCCGGCCGGTTCGCCCTCCTCCCCGGTGTGGCGCCGGCCCGATCCGGAGGATCGAGCCAGTGCCTCGCAGGCGGCCTCCAGTTCCCGGAAAAACGCGTCGGCCGCCTGCAGCGCCTCGGCCACCAACGCCACCGACGCACCCTTGCGCAAGGTGGCCAGCAGTCCCTTTTGCGTCCGCGGATTCCAAAGTCGCTGGAGCGTGTAGCGCACCTGGGCATGGGAGAGGCTCAGACCGATGTGCCGCGCGGCCACGTTTTCCACCGTGTGGGCTTCGTCGAAGATCACGAAATCGTTCTTGAACAGGACGCCGCCGTCGGGCGGTTCCTCGTCCCACCCGCCCACCAACGTGAACAACAGGGTATGGTTCAAGACCAGCACATCCGATGAGAGAATCCGCTGCCGCGCGCGTTGGTAGAAACATGCCCCGTGCAGTTTGGCGAACTCGGACTGGGCCCCGCACAACCGCGGCGCGCACAGGCCGCGTTCCGAACAGACCAGGTCCCACACCTTCGGATCCGGTTGCGGCTCCAAGTCCGACAGACTGCCGTCCTCGGTGCGCTGCGCCCAGTCGCGAATCCGCTCCAGCTCCGCCTGCTCGGGCGAGGTGAACAGCGCGTGGGCCTGCTCCCACGCCTTGTGCAACCGCCGGGTGCAAAGGTAGTTGGCCCGGCCCTTGAGCATGCAGTAGCTGAACCTGACCGGCAGGATCCTCTCCAACAAGGGCAGGTCCTTTTGGATGAGCTGCTCCTGCAGATTGATGGTGTGGGTGGAAATGATGGCCCGTTTGCGGTGCCGCACCGCAAACAAAATGGCCGGGATCAGGTAGGCCAGGCTCTTGCCCACACCGGTGCCGGCCTCCACCAGGAGACTCTCCCCCCGCACCAACGCCCGCGCCACCGCCACGGCCATGGCCTGTTGTTGCGGCCGGTACTCGAAATTCCGCGCCCGGGCCAGCAAACCATGCGGAGAGAAAATCGCCTCGACCTGCGCCACCAGGTCGTTCGCCTCGGCCAGCGGATCGAGTACGGCGATCATGCAAGCGTTCCGAGGAAAGACCGCAGCAAACCCGCCGCCGGCACCTTTCAGGACCCGGCCCCCGGCGGGACCGGATTCTCCGAACCCGGCGGCCCATCCTGTCGCTGCCCCCCCAGCGCCGCCTGCAGGCTGGCCACCTGCTTTTCCAGCTCGGCCACCCGGCGGAGCAGATCGGGCAGTTGTTGCAGGGCCACGATCTGTCGCTTGGCCTGCCGATCCGGTTGCGCAGGGATGCCCATCCACTTCTGGCCCTCCGGGATGTCGTGCATGACGCCGGACTTGGCCGCCACACTCACCCGGTTTCCGATCTTCAGGTGCCCCGCCAAACCAACCTGGCCGGCCAGAACCACGTGGTTGCCCAACCGTGTACTCCCCGCAATGCCGGTCTGGGCCACAATGAGGCACCGCTCGCCCACCGTCACGTTGTGAGCAATCTGCACCAGATTGTCGATCTTCGTGCCGCGCCCGATCACGGTCGGCCCCAGCGCCCCCCGGTCCACCGTGACATTCGCGCCGATCTCCACATCCTCGCCAATGATGACCCAACCCACCTGCGGCACCTTCAGATGCACGGGACCATCCTGTACATACCCGAAACCGTCGCTGCCAATGACCGTGCCGGAGTGGATCCGGACCCGCGCGCCCAGTTGCGTCCGCGGATACAGCACCACCTGCGGAAACAACCAGACGTCCTCACCCAACACACAATCCTCGCCCACGTACACCTGCGCCCACAACACCGAGCGTGGCCCCACCACCGCCCGCGCGCCCACCACGCACCACGGCCCCACGTGGGCCGTCGGGTCCACCCGCGCACCCTCGCCCACCACCGCCGTCGGATGGATCCCCGGCTCGGGGCGCGTTTCGGGGAAAAACAGCGGGAGCACCCTGGCAAACGCGATCCGCGCGTTCGGTACGCGAATGAGGGTCTTGGAGGACGGTGCCGGCCGATCCACGATGATCGCCGAGGCACGACCCTGTTCGGCCCGCGCCAGGAACACCTCGTTTTCCGCAAATGTCAGGTCACCCGGCTCGGCCCGATCCGCCGGCGCAAACCGGTGGAGAACGACCGACCCGTCTCCAATCACTTCACCGCCCAGATGTCGGGCAATTTCTGCTGCTGTAAACGGCATAGACTCCGGACCGCGCCCGGACGGCCGCGGCCCGGCCTCCCACTATGGGACGCCCCTGCCGCAGGCGCAATGGCAAGCTCGAGCGCCGGCAGCGCAATCCCGGCCGCCCGACCACACCGCCCCGCCGCCCGCCTCAGTCGAACATCTTGCCGGGATTCAGTATCCCGTGGGGATCCAGCACCTGCCGCAACTGTTTCAACACCCGCAGTTCCACCGGATTCAACTGCAGGGGCAGGAACGGCTTCTTGGCCAGGCCCACCCCGTGTTCGCCGGTGATCGTGCCGCCCAGGCGGATGGCTTCCTCGAAAATCTCGCGCGCCGCCGCCTCCACCCGGTGCATCTCTTCGGCATTCCGCTCGTCGGTGAGAAAGGTCGGGTGGAGGTTGCCGTCCCCCATGTGCCCGAAGGTGCCGATCCGCAGATTGTACTTCCGGGCCACCTCCTGAACGAAACGCACCATCCGGGCCAACTCGCTTCGCGGCACCGTGGCATCCTCCAGGATCGTGGTGGGGGCCACACGGGCCAGGGCCGAGAACGCATTGCGCCGGGCCGCCGCCAGGCGCAGGGCCTCGGCATCGTCCCCGGCCACGCGCACCTCGCGCGCGCCGTTGCGCCGGGCGATCTCCTCCATCCGGGCCGCCTCCTCCTGCACGGCCGCCGGGTGCCCGTCCGTCTCCATCAACAACACCGCCTCGCAGTCCAGCGGCAGACCCACGTGCGCATGAGCCTCCACACAATGAAGGGTCGTCCGGTCAAGAAACTCCAGCGTGCAGGGGATGATCTTCGACGCGATGATGTCGGACACCGTCTGCGCCGCGGCTTCCATCTGATCGTAAAGCGCCAGCAGGGTCTTTTTGGCCGCCGGCCGGGGGATCAACCGCAGCAGGACCTTGGTGATGATTCCGAGCGTGCCCTCCGAGCCGATGAACAGGTCCTTGAGCGAATAACCCGCCACGTCTTTGACGCACTTGTTGCCGGTGAAAAACACCTCCCCGTCCGCCAGCACCACTTCCAGGCCCATCACATAGTTGCGCGTGATCCCGTACTTGAGCCCGCGCAGGCCGCCGGAATTCTCCGCCACGTTGCCGCCGATGGTGGAAATCTTCATCGAACCCGGATCCGGCGGATAAAACAGGCCGGCCGCCGCGGCCGCATCCGCAATGGCCTGGGTCGTCGCCCCCGCCTCGGCCAGGAGGGTCAGGTTCGCCCGATCCAGCTCCAGGATCCGGTCCATCCGCGCCAGGCACAGCACGATGCAGTCCGGCACCGGCACGCTGCCCCCGCTCAGACCGGTGCCCGAACCGCGCGCCACCACCGGCGTCCGCGTCCGCTGCGCCAGTTTCAACACCGCCGACACCTGCGCCGTCTCGCGCGGAAACACCACGCACCCCGGCATCTGCTGCAACGCCGCCGTCCCGTCAAACGAGTACGGAATCAGATCCTCCGGCGCGGCCAGCAGATGATCGGGCCCCACAATCTCCCTCAGCCCGGACAGGACAGCATCAGGCAACCCCATAAGCAGACGGCAGCATCAAACAAACCGCACCCCGGGGCAAGTTAGCGTTGCACCGGGCCGGGCCCCCTCCCCAGCTCCTCGTACACCGCCAGCGTGCGGAGACACATGGATTCCAGCGTAAACGGCGGCCCCACCGGCCGCGGCACCGGCGGATGCGACAAAAACCGGTCCACCCGCCCGGCCGCCGCCTCCACATCGCCCGGGCGCACCGCCCCCTCCGGCAGCAGGGCCCGAAGCTGCTCGCCCACCCCGCCATGGTCGTAACCCACCACCGGCCGGCCCAGGGCCAACGCCTCCAACGTCGTCCGGCCAAACGATTCCGGCTGCACCGAAAACGAGCAGACCACGTCCGACACAGCCAGGATCTCCCGCACGTCCCTCCGATGCCCCACAAAAACCACCCGCGATGCCAAGCCCAACCGCCGGGCCTGCTCCACCAACCACGCCCGATAGCCCTCCTTGCCCGGCGGGACCCCGCCCACGATCAAGCCCGCCACGTCGGGCCGGCGCTCCTTCAAGCGAAGCAACACCTGCAGCAGGTCTTCATGCCCCTTCAATCGCGTCAGGCGGCCCACCAGCGTGACCAGGCGGCACCCCGTAAGTTGCGGATACTCCTCCCGCCAACGCCCCCACCAGGCCGGGTCGGGACGGAACCCGCGCCGGAACTCGGCCGGATCCACGCCGCGTGGGATCACCCGGATCCGATCCGGATCGGTCCGCCGATAATTGCTCAGAATGTACTCCCGGATGCTCTCCGAAACCGCGATGACACGTTCCCCGCGGGTCATGATCGCCGAGTAGGCATTGACGGAGTAAAACCCATGGACCGTGGTCACCAGCCGGGGACGCTCCTCCGCAGCCAACCCCCGCCACGCCAGCCACGCCAACCATGCCGGCCACCGGGAACGCAAATGCAGCACGTCCGGCCGCCCGACCCGCAGCAACCGCCTCAGCCGCGGCACCAAAAACAGACCGCGCAGACCCTTCTTGTGCACCGGCAAGGTCACATGACGCACGCCCGCGCTCTCCAGCCCGGCCACCAGCCGGCCGCCGTTCGAAATCACCACCGCCTCGTGCCCCGCGCAGACCAGGAACCGCCCCACCTCCAGCGTGCCGCGTTCCACGCCGCCCTCGTTCAGCTCCGGCACGATCTGCCACACCTTCATCATCGTCGCGTCCCCGGAAACAAACGGTCCAGGACCAGGTCCGCGCAACGGGCCGTCTCGTGCAGGCGCCGCGGCGGCGGCAACGACCGGCCTTCCAACCGCCATGCCGCGTACAGGGTCGCGTACCCCTCCGCCACCAACTCTTCCAGCGCGCGCACCGGCCCGCCGGTGCTGTCCCGGACCGGTGCCGGCAACAGGCCCACACGCGCCCCGGCCGTCACCGCCTCAAAAGCCATGGACACGCTGTCGGCCGTCACCCACACCTCCTCGGCCACCAGCAAATGATCAAGCAACCGTCGCGTCGAGGTTCGATCCCGCGGAAGCGGTTCCATCGGCAGGCCGCTTGCCACCAGCGCTTGCAAAAACCCCGCCGGGGTCCGCCGCGAATCCGCCGCGGCCCATCGAAGTTCGGGCCGCGCCGCCACGACCTCCGCCACACACTCGATCAGGGTTTCCCCGGCCCAATCATGCGTGCGCGAAGGCCCTCCCAACAGGATCAACCCCCGCGGCTGTTTGGGAGGCAAATCCTCCGGGATCCGGTTCAACGCACCGCGGGTGGGAATCACACGCGATCCGGGTCGAGCAAAGCCAAGGTCGTGCCGCGGCACCAGGCAGAGGTCGAAGAGAAACATGGGCCAGGTCGGCTTCATGATCACCACCGAGCGCGCCCGAAACCGGCGTGCCGCCAGCCAGAGGGCCAGGTGCGTCTTGTGCCCGGCCCCGATGATCAGATCCGGTGCCGGGCCCGCCCGGCGCATCGCCCACCACCAACGCAGCGGCGGTCCGCCGGCGTCGGGGAGCCGACGGCATTCCACCTCCGCACCGGTGCGCCGGGACAATGCCTCCGCCAGACCCAGGCTCTGGTTCTCATGTCCCGGACGGCCGTCCGACAACACCCGGATCCGCCGCAGCCTGCGTCCGGCAGCACCTGACCGTTCCGTGTCGGAAGCAGACATCGGGACAGCATGGCCGGCACGGCGACCGGGCCGGCCGCCCTTCATCGGCCGTAGGCCAACCGCTCGGCCAGCCGCTCGGGCAGACCCGCAGCCCGGATCTTCTTCTGGGCCGTGGCAATGTCGTAATCGAGCCGGCGCAGCTCCACCGTGCCCTCGTCAACGTCGTACACCACGTAGGCCGCCTTCGGGTTCCCGTCGCGCGGCTGCCCCACTGCACCCACGTTGATGAAGTACTTCTTGCCCGGCTCGATCTTGAACTTCGAGTAGGTGCCGCCCCGCACCATGCTGTCCCGCACGAAGGCCACCGGCACGTGAGTGTGACCGAAAAAACAGACCGGCGTGTTCTGATACGGAAAACTCGCCGCCGCGGCCAGCTTGTCGAACACGTACCCCCACCGCTGCGGGGCATCCAATGTGGCATGCACGATGGTGAAGTTGGTCACCATGCGGACGTACCGGAGATCCCGCAACCACTGCCGATCCTCCTCGCTCAACTGCTGGCGCGTCCACATCACCGCCTCGGCCGCCAGCGGGTTGAAACCCTCGGCATCCTCCTCGATCGAGCAATACTCGTCGTGGTTGCCCTTCACACACGGCATCCCCATGGAGCGGATGATGTCCAGGCACTCCTTGGGGTTGGCACCGTAGCCCACCACGTCCCCGATGCACGCGTAGTGCGTGCATCCCTGTTTCCGGGCATCCTCCAGCACCGCCTGCAGCGCCTCGAGGTTGCCGTGAATGTCCGCAAGGATGGCAAACTTCATCGTGCTACCTGTCTAACCTACAATTTGAAATCCCTTCATGCCACCCACCGCCGCCGACCACTGGACCTCCTCGTCCCGGATGAACCGTCCCACGGACGAACGCCGGATCGCCTCCCGAAACGCCTCCAGCTCCTCCCGCGCGCCCTCGGCAACCAGTTCCACCCGCCCATCCGGCAGGTTCCGCACCGTGCCCGTCACGTCAAACCCCCGTGCCACCTGACAGGTGGTATAGCGGAACCCCACACCCTGCACGTGACCCGAATAAAGAATCCGCATCCGTTGTCGGCCGGTCTCGCCCATGGCTGCATCCGGTTACCCCGTGCCGGCTCCGAACCGACCCGCCGGGCCGCCTCGCCGGAACGGAATCTCCCGCAGGATGAAGCCACAATAACCGCCTCCGCGCAACGCTTTTCACCGCTCGCCCCTGCCTGAAGACCCGCACCCGGCCCCACCGCAACCCGCCCTCCCCCGCCCCGCACCTTCCAAGAGCCACCCGCCTCACCCCGCTCTGCCCGGACCGCGTGGACTTGCACGAGAAGCCCGGCCCGTTACCTTGTTCCCGGACATGCCATGAGCACGCCGGCCGAACCCATGCAACCGGGCGCGAACATGCCGGAACCCGACCCGCCGGCTCCGCGCGTGTACGAAATCCCCGAAGACCCCACCCAGACCCGCGCCCAGTCCGTCCTCATCCTCGAAGACGACCCGGAGCTCTGTGCGATGCTCGAAGTGACCCTGGAACAACAGGATTACCGGGTCACAATCGTCAACAACGGAGCCCAGGGCGTCCAACAGATCCTTGCCCGGGACTTCGACGCCATCCTCTGCGACATCATGATGCCCAATTTCCCGGGCGACATGTTCTACCTGGCCGTCCAACGAGCCAAGCCGGCCCTCTGCAGCCGGTTCATCTTCATGACCGGCCACCAGCACGACCCCAGGATCAAAGAATTCCTCCAGAAGGTCTCCTGTCGCATTCTCTACAAGCCCTTCACCATGCGCGCCCTCTTCGACGCCCTCGAATCGGTCACCGGCCGGAGCCACTGATCCCGCCGGCCCCGGACCGCCCCCATCGCCGTCGCATGCATCGCCCGGCCCTCGCCCGCTGGTCCGCCCTGGCCACGAACCTGTTTCCCGTCTGGGTCCTGCTGGCCGGTGCCCTGGCCATGTTCCGGCCGCAATGGTTCACCTGGTTCAGCGGCCCGTGGATCCCCGTCGGGCTCGGCATCATCATGCTGGGCATGGGCCTGACCCTCCGCTTTGACGATTTCCGCGGCGTGCTGCGCATGCCCTGGGCGGTGGCCGTGGGGTTCGCCGGACAGTACCTCATCATGCCCTTCCTCGGCTGGTCCCTGGCCCGCCTGTTTCAACTGGAGTCTTCCCTGGCGGTGGGATTGATCCTGGTCAGTTGCTGCCCCGGCGGCACCGCCTCCAACGTCGTCACCTACCTCGCCGGAGCCAACGTGGCCCTGTCCGTGGTCATGACCCTCTGCTCCACCGTCGCCGCCGTTCTCATGACCCCCCTGCTGACCGCCCAACTGGCCGGTCATTACGTCCCCGTGGACGCCTGGGCCCTGTTCCGAAGCACCCTGATGGTGGTCCTGATCCCCCTCCTTGCCGGGCTGACCCTTCACCACACCGTGCCGCGCTTGGTGCACGCGGTCCTGCCCGTGGCGCCCCTGGTCTCGGTGATCTTCATCACCCTCATTTGCGCCAGCATCATCGGTGGCAGCACCGCCGTGCTCAAACAATCCGCGCTGGCCGTGGCCGGCGCCGTCACCCTGCTTCACCTGGGCGGTTTCGCGCTCGGTTACCTGCTGGCACGACTGTGCCGGCTCGCACCGAACGATGCCCGCACGGTCTCCATCGAGGTCGGCATGCAGAACTCCGGCCTCGGCGCCACACTGGCCCGCCAACATTTCGCATCCATGCCCGCCGCCGCCCTGCCCTGTGCCCTCTCCGCCACCGCCCATTCCATCCTCGGCAGCCTGCTGGCCGGGTACTGGCGCTGGCGCCAGCCACGCTCCGGCCGACCCGCCCGACCGCATTAGGCCTTTGCCCCTGCGGCCCACCCGGACCCGGGCTCACAAGATCGAGGCCGCCACCATGCGCACGACCTCCTCCAACGTCGTCCGGCCCTCCAACGCCGCCTGCAAGCCGTTCTGCCAGAGCGTGCGCATCCCGTTTTGGACCGCAATCTCCTCCAGCGCACTCGTCGGCAGCCGTTTCAACACGGCCTCTCGAAACGGCTCGTTGACCACCAACAGCTCGCACACCGGCATCCGCCCGCTGTAGCCCGTGTGCCGGCAATGCTCGCAGCCCCGGCCCCGCCGGAAGGTGGCCCGCGCCAGCCACTCCCCCGGCACCACCTTCAAGACGCTCGGTTCGGGCTCGTACGGCTCCGCGCACTGCGGACACACCCGCCGGACCAGCCGCAGCCCCATCACCCCCAGAATGCTCGACGCCAGCATGAACGGCTCGATCTCCATGTGGATCAACCGCGTAAACGCTCCCGCCGACACCCCCGCATGAATCGTGCTGATCACCAGATGCCCCGTCAGACCCGCCTGCACCGCGATCGCCGCCGTGTCCGCATCCCGGATCTCCCCCACCATGATCACCTGCGGGTCCTGCCGCAGAATGCTCCGCAGCGCCATCGCATAGGTGAAATCCTGCGCCGGGTTGATCTGCGTCTGGCTGATCCGCGGCAGATTGAATTCCACCGGATCCTCCACGGTGCTGATGCTCACGGCGCTGCCCTCCCGCTGCACAATGTGACACAGCGCCGAGTACATCGCCGTCGTCTTGCCCGAGCCGGTCGGACCCGTGAACAACAGCAGACCACTCGTCCGCCGCAGCAACCGCTTCAAACCCTGCAACGTGTCCGGATCGAAACCCAGCTCGTCCAAATCGAACCGGCGATCCTGCGGATCGAACAACCGCAGCACGATCTTTTCCCCGCGTGTCGTCGGAAAAATCGAAACCCGCACCTGCACGTGGTCGAGCTCGGGACCACAGAGGATCTTTCCGTCCATCGGCAGCCCCGTCTGATAGGTCGGCAGATTGGCCAGCACCTTGAACCGTGCCGACACCTTCTCCATCAGCCCCGGCGGCAGATGCACCACCTCGGTCAGGACACCGTTCACCCGCGCCCGCACCGCGATGGATTCCTCCCATGGCTCGATGTGCAGGTCACTGGCCCCCAGCCGAATGGCATCCTGCAGCAGGCAGTTGACCAGCACGCTGATCTCGATCCCCTGACGCGCGGCAGGCGATTCCAGATAATGAACCGTGTAACTCATGACACTCCCCTGGGCGTCAAACGTCACCTTCCGTCCTGCCCCCGCACATGCGCCAGCCCGGCCACACCCGGCCCGCCCCCTCTCTCAGTCACCGGCGCGCCCCGGCCCCGCAACCGGAGCCGTCCCCGCTGCCAGCCGGTGCCACAGTTCCTCATTCAAGACAACCTTGCGCAGAAACTCCGTGTCTCCACCCGCGCCCGAAACCGGCCCGCCCCGAACCGGCAGCCGGATGACAAAGGTCGTCCCCTGCCCCGGCTCGCTGCTGGCGTGAATGACCCCCCCGTGATGGTGCACAATGATGTAACAGGCCATCAGATTGATACCGAACTCGGCCGGGCTGTCCGTGCGCGACACGAACGGGTCGAACACCAGCCGCAACCATTCCTGGGGCAGACCCGGACCGGTGTCCCGAACACGGATCTCGACCTCCGGTCGTTGCGGATCCGAAACCGGCACCAGACGCGCCTCGAACCGCACCTGCCCGCCCGACGGCAATGCCGTTAGCTCGTCCCTCAACAACAGCTCGAACAACCGGCGAAACCGCGGCAGATCCACCGTCAGCTCGGGCAGATCCTCCGGAATCGCCAGCTCCACACCGATCCGGCGCGCCGCCAACTCCGACGCCAACCCGTCACGCACCTCCCGCAGCAGGGGCCCCAGCCGCACCCGGTCACTCAACGGTCCCGCAGGCCGTTCGGAAGCCCGCCACAACTCCTGCAAAAGGTGATTGATCCGGTCAATCTGGAGCTGCACGTCATGATGGTAATCCCGCCAAAAGGCCGCATCCCGCAGCCCGCCCGGCTCGGCCTTTTCCTCCGCCAGCTTCAACGGGGCCAGATCCAGGAACGTCTTCACCGCCACCAACGCGTTGCGGATGTGATGACTCAGGCCCGCGGCCAACAAGCCCAGGCTCACCACCCGGTCCGCCATCACCAACTGCCGCAGCTCCGTCATCCGTAACCGCAGCAGCTCGTCCCGCTCCCGCTGGATCATGAACAGCTCCAGCGCATGCTTGAGCGTCTGCTCCAACTTGGGCAGATCCCACGGCTTGGAAATGTACTTGTAGATGGCGCCCGTGTTGATGGCGTCAATGGCCTCCTTGTAATCGCTGTAGGCGGTCACCAGCACCCGAATGATCCGCGGATCCAAACGCCGGGCCTGATCCAGCAGCCACACGCCCCTCTCCCCCGGCATCCGCTGGTCCGTCATCAGCAGGCCGATCTCCTCACGATGCTCCACCAGCAGCCGGTGCCCCTCGGCCGCGTTGGGAGCCGTCAAGATGCGAAAAGTATCCGCAAAAGCCCGTTCGAAGCTGCGCAGCGACTTCTCCTCGTCATCCACGTACAGGATGGCGTACCGCCGATAATCGTAGGCCGGCTTCATGCCTCAGTTCCTGAGTCGCTCCCAGCGTGGGCCGCGGCCGGAGGAAACTCAAGAATGAACCGGCAAAACCGGCCCGGCTCGCTCTCCACCCGGATGGAAGCCCCGCACTCCTGCAACAACCGGTAACAGATGCTCAACCCCAGCCCCATCCCTTCGCCCACGTCCTTCGTGGTGAAAAAGGGGTCGAAGATCCGACCCTGATGCTCCGGCGCAATTCCCGGACCGTTGTCCCAGACCTCCACGATCACCCGCCCGCCCTCCTCCCGGCTGGAGATGCGCACCGTGGGGACCTCCTCGCGGAATTCCTTCTGCCGCAGGGCGTCCAGCGAATTCTCCACCAGATTGATCAACACATGCACCAGCTTGTTCCGGCTGCCCCGCACCGCCAGATGCCGCGGCACGTCCACCTGCACCCGAACCGAGTCCGGCCGTTCCCCGCTCAGATAACGCACCGCCGCCTGGACAGCCTCCGCCACCTGGACCGCCTCCAGACTCTCCGCCTCCGGATGCGTGAACGTGCGCAGATCCGAAACGATGTCCCGGACCCGGCCCAGCCCGTCCTCCACGTCGGCAATGATCTCCTCCAATGCCTGCCGCTGGTGCCCTTCCAGCCCGGCCAGCCGCTTGCGCAACGCATACAGGTTGGTCGCCGCGAAGTTCAACGGATTGTTGATCTCATGGATGATGCCCGCACTCAACACGCCCAACGAGGCCATCTTCTCCTGCTGCACCAACTGCGCCTCCGCCTCCCGCAACCTCCGAATGGCCTCCTCCAGCTCGCGCGTGCGCTCATCCAATGTAAATCTACTCATGAATTCGCGAATCCGAAGATCACTGTGGAGCCAACTGCCAATGATCACAATAATGCTCGTAAGCGTGAGGAAATACAGGTTGTTCACGAACAGACCCCGCTGCTCGGGCGGTATCGGTCCCTGAGCGAAGCATGCAGCAAGATACGAGGCAAACACCACCACCGAGGCCATGATGCTGAGGTCTACCGACCAACGCATGATGAATCCGATGGCAAGCAACGTGAGATTCAACCCCGCGTAGTACGGAGAACCAGCAGCCCCCCCTTTCTCCGGTGGCGCGACAGCGATCATCAAGCAAATGAACACAACCGGGATGCTCGCTATGGTAAGCCCTACGGCACGATAAAACCGCTGACTGATTGGAAATCTCAAAAAGAACCACACCAACCCTGCGGCCAGGACGCTCAGGATCCTCAGCAGAAAAAAAAAGCCGAGTTTTTCAGGATAGACGAAATAATCCAGTATTACGCCCAACGGCATCAAGGTCATGACCAGCCAACATCCGACCTTGAGATGACCGCCGGTGATCTCGCGTTCGTAATCCGCATAGGCCCGGAGCGCTTCGGGCCGGTAGGCAGCCTTGGGATTCATCGGGCCTCTTTGCGCACTTCAAGGAAGATGTTCACTCCCGTTGATTCGCGCTTGATGCTCACACAGTGGGCTGGACAGTTGGGCGGAACGAGTGCCGCCATTGCAGATGTGTCCCGATATATCAGGTGCCAGTCCAAAAAACACTCCATCTCATAGCGCGCCGCGTGGTGATCCACGTTCGTCGCTATCAACAGCCCACCGGGTCGCAGCTTCTGGTAAAGAATCTCCAACAACCGGCGACACACGCGGTCAGAAAGATAATCGAACAGCCCTGCACAGTACGCGACATCATAGCCTTCTGCGGGTTCCTCGCCACGCAAGCGTTCCGCTTCCCGAATAAACTCCTGGGCCGATTGCCGCAGAAATCGGATCCTCGGCCGGCGGGCGAACCTGCGCGCTTGTTCCTCCAACACCCGCTCCGTGTGTGCCAGCGTCTCCTCGTTGAAATCCGCCAGCGTCGCGTCCAGGAAGTCGGAGAGTGGCGATTCCGCCAGGAACTGCTGGATCTCGTGAGCCGGACCGCAACCCAGACTGAAAATCCTCGGCCGATTGCCTTCAGCCACCACACGGGCAGCCTCCTCTTGGAGGATCCGCTTCAGATAGGCGATACGGTTCCTGTGGCCGGCAATGGGAGGCAGCTGAAGAGCGTACGCGTTGATCAGCATGCCCAGAATCGTCTCGCCCTGCAGGGGATCTCGAAACATCATGTTCACCACTTCGTAGTCACCCGAGTAACCCAAGGGCTTCTGGAAACTGCGCCGAACGAACGGCGAGCATAGAAGCAAGTGGTGAATGAGTTGCCGCCCGAAACGGTAGTGCACCTCGACCAGTGCCGGCTCGATGCGCGACGCCGCTTCTTCGTACCGCCGAAAAAGCTGACCCAGCGCCTCGGTCACCCGGGGCGACAATCGCGCCGCCCACTCACGCAACCCCGAGCCGTCCTCTGCAGCCGCTCCCACGCTGGCCGCAAGCTGGCCCTGCTTGAGCCAGAGCCGAAGTTCCGACAAAAAACTGTGCAGGTCGGCCACGGCAACCTTGTACTCTGGCAACAGCCGGCAAGCGGCCTGCCAGTCTTTCAAAAACGTGTCAAACGTCTGCAGGGCACGCGAATAGAGCTTTCCATTGTGACCGACCAGGGCACGGTTCAGCGCCTCGGGGTCCAGTTTGAGCTCGCCGACGTAACCCGTGCCGGCATCCACCAGCGCCGTCACCACGCCCGGGCCGGTATAGACTTGGAGGCCAGCCGCCCAGATGCGTACGCACGGGATCCGTTCCGAGATGCGAAGCGCGGGCCAACTGCCAGGGACCTCGAATGCCGCGCTGTGCCAGCTCAGCCTGCGCAGGTGCGCCGCGACTCGAGCCCCAAGTGGCGCTTCGAATACAACCGCGCTCTCATAGCCCGCGGGCAGTTCCTGACCTATGCCACCCATAATCGCCCCACTCCGCGACTGCGGGTCCGCGGCTCTCGCCACCACGCCCGCAGCTGGCATGGTTTCCCATAGAACTCCTACTGTTACAGCGCGCTTTAAAACCTCCACCCCATCGACACCGCCAGCGCGTGGCTGAGGAAACGGTACCGGCCGTCGGCCGACTGACCCGTCCCCGAGGGCACGCTGCCCGACACGGTTCGCGCGGGGCCGTAGCCAAACTGATAGGCCACGTCCAGAGCCACCCGTTCGCCCCGCCAGCCCACACCCACACTCCCGAAATGCCGGTTCAAATCCGCCACCAGCGGCGAATAGGTGGCCTCCGGAACCGAGTTCTCGTTCCAAATATAACCCGCACTCACGTGCCAGCCACCGGAGAAATACCGCGTCACCCCAAACTCGTAGTACCAGCTCCCCTCCCATTCCAACCGCAGCGGCACCGTCGAAGGTATCAACCCCGGTACCCCGCCCCCTTGGTGCAGTGTCGCCGTGCGCAATCGGTTCCAACCCGTGTAATCCGCGTTGAACTCCAGATTCCACTCCGGACTCGGCCGCCAGGAGAGCCCGAAGATCGCCTTCAACGGAAACGGCCAGTCCGCCTCGGCCGACCAGCGCTGCTCCGGAAAGGCCGGCACCATGCCGACCCCTGGCGGGAAATCCGCCAGGTTGTAGGCGCGGCTGTGACCGTCCAACTCCACCGTGGTGGTGCTGCGAAAACTCACGCCGATCACCACCTTCTCATGCACCTGCCAGCGCAATCCCATGTTGTAGCCAACGTCCCAACCGTCACCCCGGAAGGCAAACAGGTCCAGCGGTTGTCCCGGCCAGACCAGCCCCTGGCGCAGGTCCAATTCGGCATAATTGATGGTGATGCCCGCACCGAGGGACCATCCCGGTGCCACCTCCCATGCCACGACCGGGTTCACGGTGTAGTACCGCACCTCGCCCTGCGTGGCCACCGTCCGGAACCCGGTGTCGTCCGGCCACTCCGAGCTCAGCCCGAACGGCGCGTAAAGTCCCAAGCCAAAACTCCAGCGCGAATCCTTCGGCCCGTAGGTGTAATAGAATTGCGGGATCGCATGGAGATCCTTCTCGTTGTCGAAGCTCCGGCCCGTCGAAGGCGACCGGTACCGGCTGCGCAAGTTCAACCCGTAGACCCCCACCCGCACCTGATGTCCCTCCAGCTGGGTGATCCCCGCCGGATTGTAGTAAATCGCAGACGGATTGTCGGCAGTGGCAGCCACGGCCATTCCGCGGCCGATCGCGAATGCATCTTGATCCGGCAGGTCGAAGCCTGCACCAAACGCCGGCTGGGTCGCGCAGACAGCACCAAACAGTGACCCGACGCCCGCCCACAGCACGCACCGTGTTCTCATATTCATTGCAACAGGTTCCCAGACTTCGATTTCTCCAACGCCTGAACTGCAGCCGTGAAGGCATCGTAGCTCGTCCACCGCGGACACCAGCCGGCGGCCTTCAAGCGAGCGTTGCTCCCTGTAAAGTCAAGCAGCAGATCCTCCACCCACATCGGATGAACAGGAGAGCCCCCATACCGCCATCGGAGCCACGTGATGACCTTGGCCAGCAAGAGCGGGAGGACGGGAACAAATGACGCCCCTGCCAGCCTCCAGGCCTCTCGCAGATACAGAAAGTCATCAGGGACAACATTGTAGGCGCCCGGCAGGTCCTCCAGCACCGCCAGGGCAAAGGCGTCAGCCACATCCCTTTCATCCACGAACTGTCGCCTGGGATTCGCCCCGGCAAAGTTCACAGCATTCCGGCGGTATGCACGAGCCGCACTCTCGTTAGATGGCCCCATGATATAGGTGGGTCGCAATAAGGTTAAGACAGTCCGCGAATCCGACAGGATCTCCTGGAGGAGACGTTCTTGAGACGCTTTCGCGTCCCAGTAGTAAAGGCCCGACTGTCCATCCCCTAATGTGAAGGTCTCCGTTACGAGGGACTGCCCCCGGATTTTGCGAGGATCATATGCCCCCATGCTGCTGGCGTGCACAAACTTCCGTACCCCCGCAGCGACGGCAGCTCGGGCAACACTCACGGTGCCATCGATGTTGATGCTGTCGCGCTCCTTCGCCGGCATGCGCCGCGGCCACAGCACAACTGCCGCTGTGTGAACCACAACCTGATGACCTTTCACCAGGTCGGCAAATCCGGGGTCCCGGACATCGAGTTTATGAAACGAAACCTTGTCGGGTAGCGCGCCACGCGGAGATGACAGAGAAACCGCTGTGATTCGCTCGATCTCTCGACGCGCCGCAAGCACGCGCAAAAGCACACTGCCCAAATACCCGGTTCCGCCTGTGACCAAGACGTTCATGTCGGCCAAGTGCACCCTCTTTCCTAACTTTTATGGGCGGTCGCGCCGCTCACCCAGCGCTCTTCCCCTTGTTCGCGTGGAGTAGCTTGACAAGCCGCTGAATGAAAGAAGGCGTTGACGCCCAGGCAGCGCGTCAACCAGGCTGAAGCCCCCGGCACCAGCTGCAATAACGCCAGCAGAGGACGTACCGGATAGCGCGTGACCAGTACCTCGGCCAGATCGCGCTCCACGGCTCGAAACAGCGCCCGAACCACCCGCTGCGGTGTTACCGCAGCCAACAGCGGCGGCGCGGGCCGACCCGCCAGGGCCTTCAGGCGCTCGTACATCCCCGTCTCCACGAACCCGGGCACGATCACCGAGGCGCTCACCCCCGACCCACCATACGTCGCCCGCAGGGCATGTGTGAAGGCGATCAAACCGGCCTTGGAAGCGGCATACGGTTCCTGAAACGCCGGCCCGGCCTTGCCGGCCAGCGAGGCAATGTTCACCACGTGCCCGCGCCGCCGTTCCAACATTTCCGGCCACACCAACCGGGTCAGCATCATCGCCGCCACGAGGTTCACCGACAAAACCTCCTCGATTTCCGACTCCGCCAACCGGTGGTAGTAACCGTTGTGTTCCACGCCGGCGTTGTTGATCAACAGGTCCACCGGGCCGAAACGCCGGCGCACCTGTTGGACCACCCGATGGCGTTCGGCCGCCACCCGCAGGTCCGCAATGCATGGCTCGGCCTCCACCCCGCGGGCGCGGAGTTCCTCCGCCAAAGGCTCCAAACGTGCCCCCGGATGCGCCACCAGGAAGAGCCGGACCCGCCGATCCGCCAGCGCCCGCGCCATCACGCTGCCCAGACCGCCCGAGGCCCCGGTCAGCAGGACCGTCTGTCCAGGTTCAATCTGCATCGCCGCAATGCCCAGTGTAGCCCGTGCCACCCACCCGGCAATCCCCAAAAAAACCGGGGCCGGGGGCCGGACGAATGCCTTTTCATCGGCACACCCGGGCTTCAACTTGAGGACTTTAAGTCCGGAGCGTCTCGCCGCGAACCCCCGCACCAGGCGGTATTGGTCCGCCGGAGGTGAGGGGAACAAGGCCCCCGGGCCGGGCGCCCCGCTGTGGCCAGGGGCGCGCCGGCGGTCCCCGGCCAAAAGCGGAGCCAACCTTTCACAGTCCGGACCCACTGGCGTTGACCGTGGCAAGCCCGGGCCGTCAGGTGCACCACTGCCAGATCCGGGCCACCAGGAAACAAACGGCGAAACCCAGTGCCAACGGCAGCAGCGCGGCCCAGGCGGTCCAGCGGAGGCTGCCGGTCTCCTTGTAGATCGTGTAAAGTGTCGTGCTGCAGGGGTTGTGCAGCAGACTGAACAACATGAGGTTGATGCCCGTCAGAGCGGTCCAGCCTCCCTGGGTCAGCACCTGTTTCAGTACATTCTGATCCTCCACCTCGAACATCACCCCGGCACCGGCGCCCACACCCGGTGCGCCGGTCACCAGCACGGTCAGCATCAACACCGTCGGGATCACGATCTCGTTGGCCGGAATGGCCAGCACATAGGCCAGGAGAATGACGCCGTTCAACCCGAGCCAGAGCCCGACCGGATCCAACGCCCGGATCAAGTGCGCCGCGACGCTCTCCCCTCCGATGTGCACGTTGGCGCTCAACCAGATCAAAGCCCCGCAGGGCAGGGCAAAAACCACCGCCCGCCAGAGAACGAACAGCGTCCGATCCAACAACGAGGTGTACAAGGTCTGCCAGAGCCGCGGCGGGCGGTAGGGCGGCAACTCCAGGCTGAACGCCGAGGGCTCGCCCTTCAAGACCGTGCGCGAGAGCGCCCAGGAAACGAGCAACGCCAGCACCACACCCAGCGCCGCCACACCCGTAACCGCCGCGGCCGCGGCCAGACTGGACCACGGAGCGGGCACCAGCGCCCCCACAAACAGCGTGGCCATCAGGAACTGGGTGGGCCAGCGCCCGTTGCACAGCGAAAAATTGTTCGTGAGAATCGCCAGCAACCGTTCCCGGGGACTGTCAATGATGCGCGTCGAGACCACGCCCGCGGCGTTGCACCCAAACCCCATCATCTGGCTCATGGCCTGTTTGCCATGCGCACCCGCCCGACGGAACAGCGCGTCCAAATTGAAGGCCACACGCGGCAGATAGCCGAAATCCTCGAGCAGGGTGAACATCGGGAAGAAAATCGCCATGGGCGGCAACATCACGCTCACCACCCAGGCGGTCGCCAGGTACATCCCGTCAACCGTCAGACCTCGCAACCAATCGGGCCAGCCCCAACCCATCGTCAGTTCCCGCAACCATGGGTGGCCCCGTTCCACCAGCCATTCCGCCAGCAAACCCGAAGGGACGTTCGCCCCGCTGATGGTGATCCAGAACATCACCGCAAACAGCGCAAACATGATGGGGAAACCCCAGACCCGGCTCGTGACGATCCGGTCCAGCATGCGGTCGAAAGTCGGCCGGGCCGGTGCGGCCGGAGTGGAAACGGCACGGGACACGATGCGCTCGGCCTGTGTGTAGATGGCCTCGACCATCTGCTCGTGCAAATCCACCTGCAACCGCTGCCGGTATTGCCGGGCCGTCCGGAGCAGGTCCTCCACCTCGGGCGCCGGAGAGATGGCTGGGGTTTCCTTCATGCGGGTTTCACGTTGTTTCGACCGCACTCTCAGACCCCGCGGCCGGTCCGGCAGCAGTCGCCCCGGACCGGCTCAGGGCCGCCAGTTCACCCGAACGAACGGCGTTGAGGATGCTTTCGTCCCCCGCCAGCAGACGCATGGCCACCCAACGCGCGTTGGGCAGGCCCGGATAGATCCGCTCCAGTCGCTGCATCAGCTCCCTGATGGCCTCCCGCAAGGCGGGCGGCGGTTCGGGCAGGCGAAAGGGACGACACCGCACCCGCCCCGTGGCCACATCCTCGATGGCCTGCAGCAGCTCGGGCAGCCCCTGCCCGCGGCGCGCGGCCGTGCCCACCACCGGAATCCCCAGGTCGCGGGCCAACTGGCGGGTGTCCACCTGGATGCCGTGCCGCTCGGCCTCGTCCAAGAGGTTCACGCACAGCACGGCACGGTCGGTAATCTCGAGCACCTGCAGCACCAGGTTGAGGTTCCTTTCCAGGCGCGTGGCATCGGCCACCACCACGGTCACATCCGGTTGCCCGAACAACAGAAAGTCGCGCGCCACCTGTTCGTCCAGGCTGGTGGATAACAGCGAGTAGGTGCCGGGCAGATCCACCAGTTTGTACCGCCGGCCGTTGTACTCGAAGGCGCCCTCGGCACGCGTGACCGTCTTGCCCGGCCAATTGCCGGTGTGCTGCCGCAGGCCGGTCAAGGCGTTGAACACGGTGCTCTTGCCGGTGTTGGGGTTGCCCGCCAGCGCCACCACAAAATCGGCCCGGCCCACGCGCACGCCGAGCTTCCGGAGCCGGGCCGCGCGAAACACCGCACAACTCTCGCAAGCTTCGCCCAGCGGCGCCGCCGCGGCTCGGGAAACAGACGTCGAATCGCTCATGCGGCCTCAGCTTCGATTGGTTCCACCCGCACCCACCGGGCCTGGTCCTGACGCAGCGCCACCAGCGTGCCACGCACCCGGTAGGCCCGCGGGTCCCCCAACGGACTGGGCATGTCCACCGTGACCTTCGTGCCGGGGACAAATCCCAGGTCCAGCAACCGGCGTCGTTCCCACCCCCGACACGCCGGAGACAGTTCGACCACCCGCGCAGTCTGACCCGGTGCCAATTGGTGCAGGAAAACCTCACCTTGCAGATCGCGCAGGGTCGTGTCGGGCAACGGTTCCACGCCGATGCTCTGGGCTTCCACGGGAGACAGGATGTGCTCCCGGCCCTGCCCCCACAGCCGGACCGCGTTGGGGCTCCGCTCGAGCACACAGACCTTCACCCCGGGCCGCAGCCCCTCCCGCGACAGACGCGCGTACAACGGTTGCGGCTCGTCCTCCACGTGCGTGATCACCGCGCTCGTCTGCGGCTGCAGGCTGTTCAGTGAGGCGCCCCGATCGGCCGGAAGACCCGACCCGGGTTCCGGTATGGTGTCCCCGTGCGGATCCACACTCGGGTGCCCCAGTTCGGCCGCCAATGCCTCGGTCTGCTGACGGCTGAGCAAATGCTCCTTCCGCTCGGCCTGACGATGCCACTGCTCCTCGGTCAGCCCGGTGCAATCGGCCAGGTACCGCTCCCACAAACGATGCGCCCGCACAACCTGCGTGGCCAGCTCCCGGCCCTCCGGGCTCAGGTGCATGCGGCCCCCCTCGAACGAGATGAGCCCGCCCGATTCCAGCTCCGCCAGCACGCCAGCGGTCTTCTGCGGAGAAAGCTGCAACGCACCGCTCACGCTCTCCAGGGTGGCCTCACGCCCGTTGGCCTCGGTCTTCAGGATGTGCTTGAGCGCATCTTCCCGCCGCGCACGCGCTGCCAGACGCCGGGCCTCACGCAAACGGGCCCACAACCCCCGGCGCGGGCAGGCAACCAGGAGCCCTCCCGCAACTGCGAGCGCCATCCAAAGCATCCAGCTCATGCCCGAACCCTTCCGCCGGTCGTCCGCCGGCCCGGAAACCGCCACGCCCGGCCCTTTCCGCCGTACCGGGCGGCACAAGCCGCCAGCCTGCCCCAGTTTTGCATCGTCCGGGTCGAAGTCAAGGACCCGACCCCTCCGATGCCACGGCCCGTGCCTCGCCCGCCCGGCCCGGTCACGCCCCCACCGGTCGGGCGATCAGGTCATAGTCCGTGGCCCCCACCACCTCCACAGTGACGAACTCGCCCAACGGCAACCGCCCACGGACGAACACCCGCCCGTCCACCTCGGGGGCGTCGGCCTCCGAACGGGCCACCGACCAGCGCCCCCGCCCAAGCCGTCGGCCATCCTCGGCCCCATCCCGCACCAGACCCTGTTCCCACGACCGGATCTCGGCCGGCGCCGCCCCGTTCCCCTGCAGATGACCTTCCACCAATACGCGGAGCCTCCGCCCCACCATCGCCTCGTTCCGTTCCCGGGAAATCCGCCGCTGCAACGCCATGGCTCGATCGCGCCGGCGCGCCTTCACCTCGGCCGGGACCTGCTGGGCCATCCGCGCCGCCCGGGTCCCCTCCTCCCGCGAGTACAGGAACACGCCCGCACGATCGAACCGAACCCGCTCCATGAACTCCAGCAGAGCCTCGAAACACGCCTCCGTCTCACCCGGAAAACCCACGATGAACGTCGTCCGCAGGGTCACGCCGGGGATCCCCTCCCGGATCCGCTGCAACAACCCCTCGATGTAGGCACGGGTCGTCTCCCGCCGCATCCGCTCCAGCATCAGGTCGTGGATGTGCTGCAGCGGCATGTCCACGTAACGCGCCACCTTGCGGCACCGGGCAAACGTGCGGATCAGTTCATCCGTCCAGTGCGCCGGATGCGTGTACAGCACGCGGATCCAAAAGTCCCCCGGCAGCGCGTCCAGCGCCTCCAACAGCCGTGCCAAGGTGGGCGTATCCGGCGGCAGCTCCTGCACCGCCCGGCGAAACCGGTCCGGTGCCGCAATCGCCCCGGCCCGCCGCGGGCGCAGGTCCAGACCGTAATAGGTGGAATCCTGCGAAATCAGATTGACCTCCCGCACCCCCTGCTCCAGCAACGCCCGCACCTCCTGCAGAATATCCTCCATCGGACGGCTCCGATGAGAACCTCGCATCTGCGGGATGATGCAAAACGAACACGGATGATTGCAGCCCTCGGCAATCTTCACGTAGGCGTAGTGTGACGGCGTCAGCCGAAACCGGGGTGTCTCGTAGTCCGGAATGTAGCGCGGCCGCGCCTGCACGAGCACCGGCGCCGGAGCCACCGCGGCACCGCGCCTCTCGCCGGCCGCTCCCCCGCCGTTCCCCGATCCCGTTTCGTGCAGCTGCAGCAGCTCCTTTCTCAGAGCCGCACGGCCCCGCCCCTGCCGGGCCGCCGCGCCCGCCAGACGCGTCGCCCGGTGGGCCAGCGCCTCCTGGACGATCTCGCTCACCCGCGGCACCTCGTCCACCCCCATGAAGGCGTCCACCTCGGGCAACAGATCCCGCAGCTGCGCCCGAAAACGCTGCGGCAAACACCCCGATACGATCAACGCCTGGCCTCGCCGATGCGCCTCCCGAAACTCCGCCGACTCCAGGATCGCGTCCACGCTCTCCTCCTGCGCCGCGTCAATGAACGAGCAGGTGTTGATGATCAGGGCATCGGCCCGGGTCGGGTCGTTCGTAATCTCGAACCCGTCCCGCAGCAACGTCCCCAGCATCACCTCGGCGTCCACCAGGTTCTTTGCGCACCCCAGCGAGACCAAACCGACGCGCCGGGGGGCTCCCACTTGGTTCTTCGGCTGCATGTCGGATCGCCGAATGTAGGCCGCGCCGCGCCGGTTGGCAACCCGTCCGGCGGTCCCCCGGGACAGGCCGGTCACCCGTCCGCGGCATCGCGCCGCCAGGCTGCGCGCGGGCCCGCCCTGAACCGCCCGCGCCGGACGATCGCCCCTGCAAACGCACTCAACTCCGCCGGCTCAGGACGTCCCGTTCGTACTGCCGCACCTCTTCCAGCCAGGCCGTCCCCACCGGCACGCCCGACCGCAGGCAGTGATAATCCCACACCGCCCCGTAAGGCAGATTCTTGGCCTCTTCCATCCACGCAAGGCGTCCCGTGTAATCGCCCGCACGCTCCAGACGCTGGTACTCGGGCCACGGCTCCAGCAACGCCGTCAGCAACGCCCGCAAAAAACTGCGGGCCCCAATCACCCAGGCCGCCACCCGGTTGATGCTGGCATCGAAAAAGTCCAACCCCAGCCGGGTCCGATCCAAATACCGCCCGCGCACGAGCTCCTGCGCAATCGCCAGCAAATCGTCGTTCAGGATCACCACGTGATCACTGTCCCAGCGCACCCCCCGGCTCACATGCAGCAGGATCCCCGGCACATAACACAACACCGAGGAGATCTTGTCGGCCAGACTTTCCGTCGGATGGTAATGTCCCGCGTCCAAACAGAGCCACTTGCGCCGCGTCACCGCATAACCCAGATAGAATTCGTGCATCCCCACCGTGTAACTCTCGGCGCCGATCCCGAACAATTTGCCCTCCACGGAGTCCAGATTGTACCGTGGTGGCAACGACTTCCGGAACACTTCGTCCAACGATTCCAACAACCTCTCGCGCGGTCCCCGCCGGTCGGCCGGCGTATCCTTCATGCCGTCCGGAATCCACACGTTCGTCATCGCAGGGGTGCCCAGCGCACGGCCCATCGCCGCACCAATCTCCCGGCACCGCTGGCAGTGCTCGATCCAGTAACGCCGCACCGAGCGATCCGGATGCGAAAGCGTGAATCCGTCCGCCGCCAGCGGATGGGCAAAACAGGTCGGATTGAAATCCAAACCCAGTCCGAGGGCGCGCGCCCACTCGATCCAGCCCCGGAAGTGCTCCACACCGATCTCGTTCCGCTCGACCTTGCGGCCGCCAAATTCCCCGTAAATCGCGTGCAGGTTGAACCGGTGCCGGCCGGGAATCAGCGAGAACGCCTTCTCGGCATCCTGCCGCAGCTCCTCCGGCGTCCGCGCCCGCCCCGGATAAGCCCCCGTCACCGCCAGCCCGCCACCCGGCGCATCCGCCGCACTCTCAAAACCCCGCACATCATCCCCCTGCCAGCAATGCAACGAAACCCTCAGCTCGGACAACCGGGCCAGGGCCGCCTCCGTGTCCACCCCAACCGCCGCAAACCGCTCCCGCGCCCACCGGTAAGCCTGCTCGATCTGCTTGTTCGATTTCATGGTCTTCTCCGCATCCGACGGCAGGACACGACGCGCCCCCGCGGTCCTCCGCTCCTTTTGGCAGGTCCGCTCCCCGGCCCCGGTCCGCATGCCGGAACGACCGCCGTGTCCCCTTCGATTCCATTCTCACCACCAGCCTGAAACGCCGCCACCACGCCTTTCCAGCCCAAAAATCGCCGCCGCCACGGCCGCCTCGTACAAAAGGCGTCTCACCCGCCGTCGCGCCGCAGGGCACAAGCCCACCGGACCCCGCACCGCATCCACAAAGCGCTGATTCCCAGCTTGTTGTAGCTGGCTGGGGCGCTGGGACGCGCCCGTTGATAGGACTTTTGGTTTGTCATGCCGGGGAAACGGGCTTACTGTGCCCCGGAGAGCTGAAAGGTTCGCCTATGTCCAAACCTGCTATGGCGGAAGACACCAAAGAACTGGACGGGGACGACCTGCTTCGGAACTCGACCCTTTACCGCGAGTTCCAAGCCGAAAGGGAGGAGATCCTCAAGCACAAGTGGATCGAGTCGGAAAAGGCCGGCTACGACATCGGCTTCGAACGGGCGCTGACCGACTGGATCCTCAAGCACCGCTCCAAATGGCGCGCCTACCGCCAGGCACTGGCGCGCCAGCAACAGGGCGCCCAGACGCAGCCCGCCTCCGCCCCCTCTTCCCCTGCTCGCTCTGATTCGAAACCCGACCGCTCCCCCTCCTCCTGATCCGCCTCCCGCTCCTTCCATGGCCGACTGCTTCAGGAGTGCAAACGCCCGCGGCATGGACCAGGCGTGCACACCACCACACCGGAACCAAATCCCCACACCGGTATCCGCGCACCTCCGCCCATCAGCATGAGCCAACGCTTCCTCATTCTTTCCGGTCCGGTCCTGCAGCGGATCCTCGCCCGCATGGCCCACGAAATCGCCGAGGCCAACGAGGACTCCACCCGGGTGGCCCTGGTGGGCATCCAACGCGGCGGCGTCCAACTGGCCCGCCGCCTGGCAGCCCGACTGGCCGAGATCTGGGGCCACCCCGTCCCCGTGGGCGAGCTCGACGTCTCCCTGCACCGCGACGACCTCGACCAACGCGTCGCACCCGACATCCAGCCCACCGTCATCCCTTTCGACGTCACCGACCGCACCGTGGTGCTCGTGGATGACGTCCTCTTCAGCGGCCGCACCATCCGCGCCGCCATGGACGCCCTCAACGATTTCGGCAGGCCCCGCCGCATCCAACTGGCTGCGTTGATCGATCGCGGACACCGCGAACTGCCCATCAAGGCCGATTTCGTCGGCAAAAACATCCCCACCTCGCCCGCCGAACGCATCGAGGTGGTCCTCTCCGAATCTGGCACCGAAGACGCCGTGTACCTCGAACGCCCATGAGCTGGACCCGACGCCATCTGCTGGACATCGAATCCCTCACGGCGGAGGAAATCCTCACCGTGCTCGACACGGCCCGCGCCTTCAAGGCCGTCGGTCAACGCGCCATCAAAACCGTGCCCGCCCTCCGCGGGAAAACCGTCGTCAACCTCTTCGTCGAACCCTCCACCCGCACGCGCACCAGCTTCGAACTGGCCGAACAACGGCTCTCGGCCGACATCATCAATTTTACCGCCGAAGCCTCCTCCCTTCGAAAAGGCGAAACCCTCAAGGACACCGCACGCAACCTCGAGGCGCTGAACGTGGACTTCATCGTCATCCGGCACTCCGCCGCCGGCGCCCCTCATTTCCTGGCCCGCGTGCTCCAGGCCCATGTGATCAACGCCGGCGACGGCGCACACGAACATCCCACCCAGGCCCTCCTCGACCTCTTCACCATCCGCGAGCGAAAAGGCCGCATCGAAGGCCTCAACGTCACCATCATCGGCGACATCCTCTACAGCCGCGTCGCCCGGTCCGACATCTGGGGCTTCACCAAACTCGGCGCGCGCGTGACCCTCTGCGGCCCGCCCACCCTCGTGCCGCGCGAATTCGAGCAGCTCGGCTGCTGCATCACCCACAACCTGGAAGAAGCCATCCGCGACGCCGACGTCATCAACCTCCTGCGCATCCAGCACGAGCGCCAGCGCCGCACCATGTTCCCCGGCCTCTCCGAGTACGTCCAATTCTTCGGCATCAACCCGGCCCGCATGGCCGGCACCAAGCCCGATGTCCTCATCATGCACCCGGGGCCCATCAACCGCGGCGTCGAAATCGACAGCGAAACCGCCGACGGCGAACGCTCCGTCATCCTCGAACAGGTCACCAACGGCATGGCCGTCCGCATGGCCGTCCTCTTTCTGGTCAACGGAGGCCGGGGTCCACAGGAGGTCATCGCCGCCTGAAACCCTCCCCGCACCATGGCACCAGCAGCACGCACGCCCCATACCCCCCCACCCCGCGCCTCCCGGGTCCACCGTCCGGCCGTTCCCGCCCCCGTCTCCCGTTCCGCCCACCTCCGGCGCCTCTTGCGCGCCTTCGCCGACACGCCCCTGATCCTCTGGCACTACGCCACCCATCCCCGCCGCATCGGCGCCGTGGCGCCCAGCTCGCGTTTCCTCGCCCAGGCCATGGCACGCTGGGTCCCCGTCCCACCCAACGGCTACGTGCTCGAACTCGGCGCGGGCACCGGCGCCGTCACCGAAGCGCTCCTCACCCGCGGCGTGCCCCCGGACCGGCTCGTGGCCGTCGAAACCATGCCCCGGCTCGTGGAGGTCCTCCAGAAACGCTTTCCCGGCATTCACGTCCTACAGGGCGATGCCCGCCAGCTACGCCAACTGCTCCGGCAGCGTCTCGGCCGGGACACCCCGGTCGCAACCATCGTCTCCAGCCTGCCGTTGCGCGCCTTTTCCCCGGAAGACCGCCTGCAAGTCGTCCATGAAATCCACCGGCTGCTCGCCCCCGGCCAACGCTGGATCCAGTTCCGCTACCGCCTTCGACACGAACCATCCCTCCACTGGCCGGGGTTCCGGATCCGGCAGACCATGGTCGTGTGGTGGAACATCCCACCGGCCCGGGTCGTCCTCTACGAGCGCACCACCGAGCCCTGGCCCGACGAAAAAACCTCTTCGACCGCCACCCAGACTGCCAGGCCCTCCTGACCTGCGGCGCCCTCCGGCAATCCCGCTGCAAGGCAACCCCGTCACGCGGCCCAAACCGGGCCTCCGCGCCCCGCCACCGCTGGTTCGGCTCAGCCACCAACCACGCAACACCCACTCCCCGCGCTCCGGCAGGACCAAATCAGGACAAAAAAAGATGGTGGTGGGAACAGGATTCGAACCTGTGAAGGCGTAACGCCAGCAGATTTACAGTCTGCCCTCGTTGACCACTTGAGTATCCCACCACTCGGGCACCCTTAGTAAGCCACGGCCCGCGCCGGTTGTCAACGGGGTCAATACCGGACAACCTGCTGCGCCTCAAAATGTTTGAGAACCCCGCCGCGTTTCCGCCAACCGCCCGCACCGGCCGTTTGCCAGCCAGGCTCCCGCCTGCTAGCCTCCACTCCGGCATGTTCGAATCGCTGACCAGCAAACTGCAGAACGCCTTCCGCCACCTCCGCGGCATGGGCAAGCTCACCGAAGCCAACATGGCCGACGCCCTCCGCGAAGTGCGCATTGCCCTGCTCGACGCCGACGTCCACTACAAGGTCGCGCGCGACTTCCTCGAGCGCGTCAAAACCAAGGCCCTCGGCCAGGAGGTCATCCAAAGCATCCAACCCGGCCAGCAGGTCATCAAAATCATCCACGACGAGCTGGTCGCCCTCCTGGGTGAGACACATGCCGGCCTGGACCTCAGCGGCCATCCCACCGCCATCCTCATGGTCGGCCTCCACGGCTCCGGCAAAACCACCACCAGCGGCAAACTGGCCCGGCTCCTCCACAAGCAAGGCCGGCAACCCCTGCTGGTGGCCGCGGACGTCTACCGCCCCGCCGCCATGGACCAGCTCGAGACCCTCGGCCGGCAGCTCGGCATCCCCACCTACGCGCCCAAGGGCGAAAAAGACGTCCTGGCCATCGCCCGCGGTGCGTTGGATCAGGCCCGCACCCTCCAGCGCAATGTGCTCATCTTTGACACCGCCGGCCGCCTCCAAATCGACGAGCCCCTCGTCCAGGAACTCGTCCGGCTCCGCGATCTGGTCAAACCCCGCGAGATCCTGCTCGTCCTCGACGCCGCCACCGGCCAGGAGGCCGTCAACGTCGCCACTCACTTCGACCAGGCCCTGCAAATCACCGGCGCCATCCTCACCAAACTCGATGGTGACGCCCGCGGCGGCGCCGCCCTCAGCTTCCGAGCCGTCGTCGGCAAACCTATCAAATTCGTCGGCACCGGCGAAAAACTGGACGACCTGGAACCCTTTCACCCCGATCGCATGGCCTCCCGGATCCTCGGCATGGGCGACATCGTCAGCCTGGTCGAAAAGACCGCCGAGGCCGTCAGCCTCCAAGAAGCCAAACGGTTCGAGGAAAAACTTCGCAAGGGCCAGTTCACACTCGAGGATTTCCTCGAACAACTCCGCCAGATGCGCAGGCTGGGGCCGATCGAGAACCTGATGAAACTGCTGCCCGGCGGCGACGAAGCCCTCCAGCAGGTGGACCTGGCCAAACAGGAAAAGGAACTGCGCCGCATGGAGGCCATCCTCTGCGCCATGACACCCCAAGAACGCCGGCAACCCCACATCCTCAACGCCAGCCGCCGCTTCCGCATCGCACGCGGCAGCGGTGTCACCGTCCGCGAGGTCAATGACCTCCTCAAAAAATTCAACCAGATCCAGCAGATGATGAAGAAAATGGGCCGCTTCCAGAAACTCATGGCCCGCATGGGCGGCCGCATGCCCGGCCCCTGGGGCCGCTGAATCCTCGCGCCGCTCGACCACATCCCGTCGCCCACCCCGAATACCCAACCACCACGGCCGACCCGCCACCGGATTTGACGGCCGCCCGCGCCCGCGATACGCTGCCAGCCGGAACGAAACCCGAAAAGCCCCCTCCGGGGCCGGGCCCGCTCATGCAGCAACTGTAAGCCATGCCACCCAAAACCAATGAACGAGCACAGGCCGACAAGGCCGCCAGCGAAACCAGGACAGCGGCGGACGCCGCCCGACTGAACCCGGCGCGCCAACGCGATCTGGACGCCGCCATCGCCACCATCACCAAAACCTTCGGCGAGGGCAGCATCATGCGCCTGGGCGACGAGCAGGCCCGCGTCAAAATCGAGGTCATCCCCACGGGCGCACTCGGACTCGACCTGGCACTCGGCGTGGGCGGCATCCCCCGCGGCCGCATCGTCGAAATCTACGGCCCGGAATCCTCCGGCAAAACCACGCTCATGCTCCACGTCATCGCCAACGCCCAGAAAGCCGGAGGGCTGGCAGCCTTCATTGACGCCGAACACGCTCTCGACCCCGCCTACGCCAAGAAACTCGGCGTCAACCTCGACGACCTCCTGGTTTCCCAGCCCGACAGCGGGGAGGAAGCCCTCACCATCTGTGAAACGCTCGCCCGATCCAACGCCCTTGACGTCATTGTGGTGGACTCCGTCGCCGCCCTGGTGCCCAAGGCCGAACTCGAGGGCGAGATGGGCATGGCCACCATGGGCATGCAGGCCCGCCTGATGAGCCAGGCCCTCCGCAAACTCACCGCCGTCCTGGCCAAGGCCAAGACCGCCTGCATCTTCACCAACCAGATCCGCGAAAAGGTCGGCGTGCTTTTCGGCAACCCCGAGACCACCCCCGGCGGCAAAGCCCTCAAGTTTTACGCCAGCGTCCGCATTGACATCCGCCGCAAGGACACCATCAAGGACGCCTCCGGCAATGCCATCGGCAGCCGCGTCCGCGCCAAGGTCGTCAAAAACAAGCTCGCCCCGCCCTTCGCAGAAGCCGAGTTCGACATCCTCTTCAACCAGGGGATCAACCGCGAAGGCAGCATCCTCGACGCCGGCCTCGAAAGCGGCGTCATCGAAAAGAAGGGCTCCTGGCTCCAGTTCGCCGGCGAACTCATCGGCCAGGGACGCGACGCCGCCCAACGGGCGCTGGCCGAGAAACCCGAGCTGGCCCAGCGCATCGTCGAGGCCATCCTCGCCAAACGCGAGGTCGGCACGGGCCGCACCTGATCCCGGCCCCGCCACCCTCGCCCGCGCCGCGCACCAACGGCACCGCAGCTCACCGCCGGAGCCGCCCCGGAGCCCCCGAACCTCACCGTGTCCCGGCCAGCAACCGCCTCAGGCCTTCCGGATCCTTCACCGGCGGCAGGCACGTTTCCCGACGGCACACCACCGCACACGCGCCCTCCCCGCCCACACCCGCACCGGCCGGCACGGACACCGGACCTTCACTCCCCAGGATGACCCGAAACGGATCGTACACCGCATGCGCCGCACCCAGCAGCGCCCGCACCTCGGACGACGCATGCGAGCCACGGATCCATACCCGGGTAACCGGCCAAACCGCAAAGCCGGCCGCGCGCAGCATCGCACAGTACGCCGTCGGCACCCGACTCCATTCCCCGGCAAACGCCCGGATCGTCCGCAGCGCGGCTTCCTCATACTCCGCCCGCCCGGTCACCGCCGCCAGCCGCAACAATCCCTGCACCGCCAGGCTGTTGCCCCCGGGCTCGGCCCCGTCCGACTCGCGCTTGAGCCTGACCCACGACTCGCCGCCGTCGGACGGCGTCACCCAAAAACCGCCCCCCTCCTTGTCGTAAAAATCGCGAAGCAGGCCCCCGGCCAGTTCTCGGGCAAACGCGAGCACCTCGGGGTCCAACGTCGCCTCGTACAACCACAACAAGCCGTCCAGCAGAAAGGCGTAATCCTCCAGGAATCGCACCCGCATCGTCCTCCCGGCCCGCCACTCGTGCCACAGACGCCCTCCGCCCCCGCCGTGGCCCTCTTGCCCGGCCGAACCCGCTTCCCAGAGATGCGCCCGCAGAAATGCCAGGGTCTGCCGGGCCACCTCCACATACCGCGGTTCGCCCAACACCGCCCCCGCACGGGCCAGCGCACCCAACATCAGACCGTTCCAGGAGGCCAGCACCTTGTCGTCCCGGGCCGGCCGGGGCCGCCGCGCCCGTGCCTCCCGCATCTTCTGCACCGCCGTGGCCAGCCGCACCCGCGCATTCGCATCCTTCAAAACCTCGGAATCCGCCACACTCAACACGTTCAACCCGCGCACCGGATCGGGATGACTGTGGTCCACAAAGTTCCCCTCCTTCGTGACGCCGAAATACCGCGCCGCCACCGCGTACTCCTCGGGCGTCAACACCTCGCGCAGCTCCGAGTCCGTCCAGCAATAAAACCGGCCCTCCTGACCCTCGCTGTCCGCGTCCTCGCCCGAGGCAAACCCACCCTCCGGCAAACGCAGATCCCGCAAAACGTACTCCAGGATGTCCCGCACCACCGCCGCATGCCGCGGCTGTCCCCCCGCCAGATACGCCTCCAGATACAAATGCGCCAGCTGAGCCTGGTCATAAAGCATCTTCTCGAAGTGCGGCACCAACCAGCGCTCATCCACCGAGTACCGGGCAAACCCGCCCCCCAAGTGATCGTGGATCCCCCCGGCCGCCATCCGGTCGCACGTCAGCAGCACCTGCTCCACCGCACCGGGCAGCTCCACCCGCGAAGCAACCGCCAGCAAAAACAGCCCCACCACAGGCTGGGGAAACTTAGGCGCCCCACCAAACCCGCCGTGCACCGGATCGGAATGCTCCAGGATCCGCTCCGCCGCGCGTCGCAACAGGGCCGGACCGGGCAGGCCCGCCGGCCCGCTCTCCAGCTCCAGAGCCGCCGCCAGTTGCCGGCGCAAATCCGCAGCCGCGCGGCGGATCTCCCCACGCCGCTGCCGCCACAACTCCGCCACCCGCTGCAACACCATCATGAACGAGGGCCGTCCATGCCGCGGCTCCGGCGGGAAGTACGTCCCACCAAAAAACGGTTCCCCCTCCGGCGTCACAAACACCGACAGCGGCCAGCCTCCCTCCCCGGAGGTCGCCTGCACAAAAGCCATGTAATACCGGTCCAGATCCGGCCGTTCCTCCCGATCCACCTTGATGCTCACGAAATGCGCGTTCAAAAACTCCGCCACCTTCGGATCCTCGAACGATTCCCGCTCCATCACATGGCACCAGTGACAGGTCGCATAGCCGATGCTCAGAAAAATCGGCTTGTCCTCCGCGCGCGCCCGCGCGAACGCCTCCTCGCACCACGGATACCAGTCCACCGGATTGTGCGCGTGCTGCAGCAGGTAAGGTGAAAGCGCGCCCGCCAGTCGGTTGGCCGGGCGCACACCGCTCGTTTGCATGGCCGCTTCCTTCATTCCCTTCTTCCCGCCTTGACCGAGAGTCGAACACCCGCCCCGGCGTGGTGCACCCTGCCAGGGCCGTGGCGCAAACCTAGCTCGTTTCCTCTTCGGGGCAAACCGGTGCGCCGGTCGGAAGGCGGACTTGTAACGCCGGCTCCGCGTCGCCATCGTAAAGGCCATTGTTGTGGGACCGATGCAACCGATGAACGAACCGGCCATCACACCGGAACTGGTGGCGCAGCACAACCTGACGCCCGAAGAATACGCCCTGATCGAGCAGATCCTGGGCCGCCCCCCCACCTACACCGAGCTGGGCATCTTCTCCGTGATGTGGAGCGAGCACTGCAGCTACAAAAACACCCGGCCGCTGCTCAAACAGTTCCCCACCCGCTCGCCCCGGGTGTTGGTCGGCGCGGGCGAGGAAAACGCCGGGATCGTGGACATCGGCGACGGCCTCGCCGTGGCCTTCAAGGTCGAGTCCCACAACCACCCCAGCGCGGTCGAACCCTTCCAGGGAGCGGCCACCGGCGTCGGCGGCATCATCCGCGACATCTTCACCATGGGCGCCCGCCCGCTCTGCGCCGTCAATTCCCTGCGCTTCGGCCCCCTCACGCCGGACGCGGCCACCGACGCCGCCACCGCAGCCAACAACCGCCGCCTCTTCTCCGGTGTCGTGGCCGGAATCGCCCACTACGGCAACTGCTTCGGGATCCCCACACTGGCCGGCGAGGTCTATTTCGACCGCTCCTACGAGGGCAACCCCCTGGTCAACGTCTTCTGCCTCGGCATCCTCCGGCACGAGCAGATCGCCCGCGCGCGTGCCCAGGGCGTGGGCAATCCCGTCTTCTACGTAGGCCCACCCACCGGACGGGACGGCCTGGCCGGCGCGGCTTTCGCCTCCCAGGACCTCACCGAAGAATCGGCCGAACTGCAGCGCGGCGCCGTGCAGGTCGGCGATCCGTTCATGGAAAAACTCGTCTGCGAAGCCTGCCTCGAACTCCTGGCCACCGGCGCCGTCGCCGGCATCCAGGACATGGGCGCCGCCGGCCTCACCTGTTCCACCTGCGAAACCGCAGCCCGCGCCGGCACCGGCATCGAGATCGACCTCGACAAGGTCCCCCAACGCGTCCCCAACCTCTCCAGCTACGAGATCATGCTCAGCGAATCCCAGGAACGCATGCTCGTCATCGTCCACAAGGGACGCGAGGAAGAAGTCCGCCGCATCTTCGACAAATGGGAACTCCCATGGGCCGAAATCGGCACCGTCACCGACACCGGCCGCATGGTCGTCCGGCACCAGGGCCGCGTGGTGGCCGACATCCCCGTGGACAAAATCACCAACAACTCCCCCGTCTACCACCGACAGGGCCGGCCCCCGGCGTGGCTCGCCGAGGCCCACGCCTTCTCACTCGACCAGTTCCCCGAAACCCATGATGTGGACGCCACCTTGCGGCACCTGCTGGCCTGGCCCACCATCGCCTCCAAAAACTGGGTCTTCCGCCAGTACGATCACATGGTCCGCAACAACACCGTCGTCTGCCCCGGCAGCGACGCCGCCGTCATCCGCATCAAACCCGATTGCCTCCCGCCGGCCCCGCCCGACCTGCCCGAAAAGACCATCCCCGAAAAATTCCTCGCCCTCAGCGCCGACGGCAACGCCGCCTACGTCCTGCTCGACCCCTACGAAGGCGGCAAAACCGTCATCGTCGAAGCCGCGCGCAACCTCGCTTGCAGCGGAGCCGTCCCCATCGGCGTCACCGACAACCTCAACTTCGGCAATCCCCTCCGCCCCGACCTGTTCTGGCAACTCAGCGAAAGCGTCCGCGGCATGGCCGAGGCCTGCCGGGCCCTCCAAATCCCCGTCACCGGCGGAAACTGCTCCCTTTACAACCAGAGCCCACGCGGCCCTATTGACCCCACCCCCACCGTCGTCATGGTCGGCCTCATCGAGGAGGCCGCCCACATCACCACCCAGTGGTTCAAAGACGAAGGCGACGTCATCCTCCTGCTCGGCCGGGCAGTGGACCCCGAGGACCCCCTCCAAGGCCTCGGCGGCAGCGCCCTCATGCAACTGACCCTCCAGCGCAAAACCGGCCGCCCCCCGCGTTGCGACCTTGCCACCGCCTCCACCCTGCACTCCGGCCTCGTGGGCCTCATCCGCGCCGGAGGAATCAAAAGCGCACACGACTGCAGCGAGGGCGGCCTGGCCGTGTGCCTTGCCGAAAGCTGTATCAGCCACCAGATCGCACGCCACACACCCCGCCTCATCGGCGCCCGCGTGGACCTGTCACCCCTGCTCCAGCCGGGACCCGACGGTTTCAGTCCGCGACTCGATGCCCTCCTGTTCGGCGAAACCCAGTCGCGCGTCGTGATCTCCTGCGCACCCTTGGACGAACCCAAGATCACCGAACGCGCCCGCATCCTGGGCCTCTCCGTCACCCGACTCGGGACCGTCGGCGGACCCGACCTGGTCATTCAAACCGGCCAACAGAAATGGTCTTGGCCCGTCAGGGAGCTGTACGACCTCTGGTGGAACAGCCTCGCCCGCGCCATGGGTTGACCACGATCCGGACCACCGCCCCTTGCAGCCCCTGCCCCGCATCCCCCGCGCCGGGCAACAGGATCCGCACCTCGTCACCACCCGGCAGCGCCCGCGCGGTCTCCTCCTCCCGCACATGCCCCTCGCCCTCCTCCCGCGGCCAGATGTGGAACCCGCCCCGGTCCAGAGCCGTGATCTCCCACGTCCCCCAAATCCCGCGCCCCTCGCGAAACCCCCGGTAAAACACATCGTGCCCGCCCACGTACGTCTTCGTCCACCAACACTCCAGCGCGTCCCGATCGTACCGCCCCCGGATCACAAACCGGCCCACATCGTCCACCCCCGTCCCCTCGATCCGGCCGTCGCGAAACGTCAGCTCCAGATCCATCCGATGCCGGTCACCCGGCCGGTAGTTGTAAAATCCCGTCCACGGCCCCGACGGAAACAACGGGTCGCTCACACCGCCACCCATAGGCCGCTGCCCGCGGTTTGTCAAAACGCCCTGTCAGTCTCCCCGGCCGGCTCGACCCGCACCCAGCCCGGCAACCCACGGCCCCGGCCGCCGTTCCCCCCGTTTCACTGCCCGCAAATTCAGTTGAGTCGGCCGCCGGATCAGTGGTACAGTCTCCCTGCCCGGCGCCAACCGCGCCGGGCCCAACCATGGTCGGGGCGTAGCGTAGCCTGGCTAGCGCGCTTGCTTGGGGTGCAAGAGGTCGCGAGTTCAAATCTCGCCGCCCCGACCATCTCACTTTTCCCCGCCCGGTCGCTCGCACCGACCAAACCGCGGCCTTGCCTCCGGCACCAAAGGCCCATCAAGGGCGATCCCTCCCCGCCCTTTCTCCCGACCCCGACGGCGAACACACGTCCCCCAGCCTGACTTTCCTCCTTGTCACACCGGCCAACCCTGATAGTCTGATCCGCCTTGGGAATATGAAAGCGGACATTCATCCGAAATACGTGGATGCCGAAATCCGTTGCGCCTGCGGCAACGTGATCAAAACGCGTTCCACCAAGCCGGTGATCATCGTGGGCATCTGCAATGCCTGCCATCCCTTCTACACCGGCCAGCAAAAACTGGTGGACACCGCCGGCCGCGTGGACAAATTCCAGCAGCGCCAGGCCAAGACCGCGGCCCTGCAGGCGGCCCTCGCCGCAAAGAAGAAAAAGAAGCGCTAGACGGTCCTTTCCTGCAACCGCCCGTCGCCGTGCGGACTGCGCCGCACCCGCGGGCGGTTTGCTTTTGAGGCCGGTGCGACTCCCCCGCCCGGCCGGCCGCCCCCCTGCACGCGCCGTTCCCGGCTCCGTACAGCACGCCGATCCGCCATGGACATGAAACCCTACATCGAAAGGTTCCGCCGGCGCCTGGCCGACGTTGAAGCCGCGCTGGGCGACCCCGCCGTGGCTGCTCAACCCGCCCGCCTCCAGGAACTCGGCCGCGAATACGCCCGCCTCAAGGACCTCGTCGCCATCGGAGACGCCTACCTCCGCACCGAACAAGAACTCGTCCAAAACCGCCAACTGCTGGCTTCTGAACCGCCGCAATCCGAACTCGCCGAGCTCGTCCGCGAGGAAATCACACGCGGCCAGGCCGAACTTGACCGGCTCACCCGCGAACTCCAGCGCGGCCTCCTGCCACCCGATCCCGTCGACCACCGCAACATCGTCATGGAAATCCGCGCCGGCGCCGGCGGACAGGAAGCCGCCCTCTTCGCCGCGGACCTCTTTCGCATGTACAACCGCTACGCCGAAGCCCGGGGATGGAAAACCGAAACCATCGACGCCAGTCCCTCCGACCTCGGCGGTTTCAAGGAGGTCATCTTCCTCATCAGCGGCCCGGACGTCTACCAACGCCTCAAATACGAAAGCGGCGTCCACCGCGTCCAACGCGTCCCCGTCACCGAGGCCCAGGGCCGCATCCACACCAGCACCTGCACGGTGGCCGTCCTGCCCGAGGCCGAGGAGGTGGACGTCGAAATCAAACCCGACGAACTCGAGATCACCGTCAGCCGCGCCTCCGGACCGGGCGGGCAAGGTGTCAACACCACCGACTCCGCCGTCCAAATCCTCCACAAACCCACCGGCATGATCGTCCGCTGCGCCGACGAACGCTCCCAACAAAAAAACAAGGCCAAGGCCCTGCGCGTCCTCCGCGCCCGCCTCCTCGAAGCCAAACGCGCCGAGGAAAACGCCAAATACGCCGCCCAACGCCGCGCCCAGGTCGGCACCGGCGAACGCAACGAACGAATCCGCACCTACAACTTCCCCCAAAACCGCGTCACCGATCACCGCATCGAACTGACCCTCTACAACCTCGGCGCCGTGCTCGACGGCGAGCTCGACCCCCTCATCGAGCCGCTCATCGCCCACGACCTCGCCCGGCGGCTGGAAGAGTGGATCCGTACCCAGCCAGCCTGAGCCCCGACCCCGCTCAGCCCCACACACATCCGCCACACACCGGCTTCCACCCCGCCAGCCCCCGGGACAACCCCTCCCGGCACGACCTACCGACACCCGGACAACGCCCGTAGCAGGCCCCTCCACACTCACGTCGCACCGATACGCCGGGCACGTGACCCCTTGCCGGCCGGTCGTTCCAGCCCCGGGCCCCGCCCGGGATGGACAACAAAACCACACCGGCAGAAACCGGCGCCCGGGCCAGGCTCCCGGCCCGGCCAGCCGGGCGCAGAGTCTCTCAAGGGCTGCGCGTCGCCAGAACACCCGCCTGCACCCGCGGCATCAGACCGGCCACAGCGGCATCCACCTTCTCCACCAACACGCCCGGGAACCAACCGAAGAACAACAACACAGCCAACAACACCCCATAAGGAAGACGCGCGGACAAGCCCGTCACATCCGCAGCTTGCACACCCTCCGCCGCCGGCCCGTGAACCAGCCGCCGCACCGCCCGCAACATGTACACCGCGCCCACCACCAGCGCACCGAACAGGGCCGCCACCGTCACCCCGCGCAAGGCCGGCACCTCCCAAAGCCCGAAAAACACGGTCACCTCACCGATGAAATTCGCAAAACCCGGCAAACCACAGCCGGCCAGCGCGGCCATGGTCATCGCCGCCCCCCAGAACGGCATGGCACGGCCCAGGCCACTCATCTGCCGCAGGGACCAGTCCCCCGTCTGTTCATACAGGTGCCCGGCCAGTCCGAAAGACAACGCTGCCAGAAACCCGTGCGCCACCATCACCACCACCGCACCGGTCACACCCACCTCGTTCCAGGCCGCCAACCCCAGAAACACAAAACCCATGTGCGCCACACTCGCGTAACCCAGCAGCCGGCCCAGATCCGTCTGCCGCATCGCCACCCAGCCCGCATACAGCACGTTACCCAACGCCAGCGTCGCCACCACCGGCATCCACTCCGCCGCAGCCTCGGGCAAACACGGCTGCGCCACCCGCAGCAGACCGTACAACCCGAACTTCTTCAGCACACCCGCATGCAGCATCGCCGTGGCGCTCGGCGCCGCGGCGTAGCCGGCCGGCGCCCACACGTGAAACGGCCACAGCGAAACCAGAATCCCGAACCCGAACAACAACAACGGATAGATCCACCCCTGCACGCCCGCGGCCGGCGGATGATCGCGGAAATACCGCGTCAGAGTGGGAATGTCGAACGTCCGTTCACCCGCCGGAAGCTGCAGATACAACGCCACCAGACCGATCAACACCAGCAACGCGCCCGCCGTCAAAAACAACGTCATCTGAAACGCCGCCGGACCCCGACCCTCCCCACGGCCCCAGATCCCGATCATCAAAAACGTCGGCACCAGCGCCAACTCGTGAAAGAAATAGAAGTAAAACAGGTCCAGCGAGGCGAACGCGCCCAGAATCCCGCCCGTCATCAGCAACAGCAGGAAATAAAACTCCTTGGTCCGGTGCCGGATCTCCCGCGAACAAACCGCCGCCGCCCAACCCACCACCGCACCCATCAACAGCAAACCCACATTCAGCCCGTCCACGCCCAGCCGGCACTTGATCCCCAACGACGGCGCGCCCCATCCCGGAACCTCCGTCACCATGCGGTACCCGTCCGCATCGGCCGGCGCCCCGGCAAAACGCAGAAACACACCCACCGCCACCAACGCCGTCAGACCCGTGGCCACCAGCGCGATCACCCGCGGCGTCCGCCCGGCCGTGCGCGGCACCAGCAACACCGCCAGCGCCGCCACCAACGGAATCCCCACCAGCCAACCCAGCATCGTCATCGCCGTTCCTCCACTCTCCTGCGACAACCGAACCTCTTCATCCGCCCAACCACCACCACAACACCACGGCCAGCCCAGCCGCGAAAACCAGCGCGTAGGTCTGCAGACTTCCCGACTGCATCAGCCGCAGGGTCTGACCCAGCACATCCGCGCTGCCCCGCAGCAAACCCACACAAAACCCCTGCAACACCCACCGTTCCACACCGGCCAGAAACATCGCCCAGGCCCCATGCAGCCCGATCACCGTTGCCTCGTACAACTCATCGAAGTACAGCCGGTGCCGCAACCAGCGCGCCAGCCGCGGCCACCGTTCCGCCACCGGATCCTCCGACGCCCCCGCATACCATTTCCACGCCAGCACCGCCCCTGCCGCCATCGCCAACAGCCCACCCAGCGCCGGCACGGGCGCATGATGAAACGGTTCCCACAGCCGGCCCCACCACGTGCCGGAACCGGCCCCCTCCAACCCGGGCAGCACGCCCTGCAACACCGGCTGGATCCCCATCACACCGCCCAAGATGCTCAGCACCGCCAGGATCCGCAGAGGCCACAACATCGACTGACCCGGCTCCGTCGCATGCCCCGACGCCTCGGTCCGCGCCTCACCGCCAAAGGCCACGCACACCAGCCGGAACATGTAAAAGCTCGTCAGACCGGCCACCCCCACGCTCAACACAAACAACGCCAAGTCATGCTCCCAGGCGGCCGCCAGCAGGCTGTCCTTGCTGTAAAACCCGCTCATCGGCCAGACCCCCGCCAGCGCCAGCGTCCCCACAACGAACGTCCAAAACGTCACCGGCAGGCGGCGGCGCAACCCGCCCATCCGCCAGATGTCCTGCTCGTGGTGCAGCGCCACAATCACCGAACCCGCCCCCAGAAACAACAGCGCCTTGAAAAACGCATGCGTAACCAGATGGAACATCCCCGCAGCCGGCGCCTGCAACCCCACCCCCATCACCATGTAACCGAGCTGCGACAAGGTCGAATAGGCCAGAATCCGCTTGATGTCGTTCTGCTGGACCGCAATCAGCGCGGCCAACAACGCCGTCAGCCCGCCTGTCCAAGCCACCACCGCCAGCGCGTCCGGCGTGAACAGGAAAAACACCCGGCACAACAGATACACCCCGGCCGCCACCATCGTCGCCGCGTGGATCAGCGCGCTGACCGGCGTCGGACCCTCCATCGCGTCCGGCAACCAGACATGCAACGGCACCTGCGCCGACTTCCCCACCACCCCGCAGAACACCAGCAAACCAGCCACCGTGGCCACCGTGCCCAGCTCCGAAACCATCCCCGGCCAACGCGCCTCCAGCCGGCCGAAATCCATCGTCCCGGCCAAACCGTACACCATCAGAATCCCCGCCAGGAAACCCAGGTCCCCCAGCCGGTTCGTCAAAAACGCCTTCCGAGCCGCATCCGCGGCCGAAGGCCGTTCGAACCAATGCCCGATCAGCAGGTAACTCGACACCCCCACCAGCTCCCAGAACACGAACATCTGCAGAAAATTCCCCGCCAACACGATCCCCAGCATCGAAAACATGAACAGGCTCAGGCAGGCAAAGTACCGCGCAAAACCGCCGTCCCCTCGCATGTACCCGGGTGAGTAGATGTGGATCAGACTCCCCACGCCGGTCACCACCAGCAACATCACCAAACTCAACGGATCCACCCGCAGATCGAACGTCACCGACCACGAACCGGCCGACCACCACGGCACCGACACCGTCCCGGCGGTCCAACCATTGATCCCCCAGAAGATCACCGTCAGCAGAAAACTCCCCACCGCCGCCCCGATGGACAATGCCGCACTCCGCCGCGGCTGCCGCAGCGAGGTCAACGTGATCCCCCCCGCCGCCGCCAGCGGCAGCAGCAGAATCCACCACAACAAACCTTCACCCTTCATCGTCTCGTCACCTTGCCCGCTAACCCGCGGCAGCCGCCCCTGCCGATCCGCGCCGACGGGGCCGTTCCCGCTACAACCTCAGCAAACTCACATCCTCCACGTGCGCCGTGCGACGCTGCCGGTACAACGCCACCAGCAGCGCCAGACCCACCGCCACCTCGGCCGCCGCCACCGTGATCACAAAAAACACCAGCAATTGACCGTGCATCTCCCCGCGAAACCGAGAAAACGCCACCAGCGCCAGATTCGCCGCGTTCAACATGAGCTCCAGGCTCATGTACATCACCAGCAGGTTCCGCCGGGCCACCACACCCAGCAGCCCCAGGCCGAACAACAGAAAACTCACCGTCAGGTAGTGTTCCAGTCCCGGTTTCCAATCCATGGCTCGTGCCTTCCTGCCCCGCCCGGCCCCTGCGCACCCTCACGGCAGATCGCGTTTGCTGATCACGATCACGCCCACCATCGCCGCCAGCAGCAGCACCCCCATGATCTCCAGCGGCAACAGATACTGCGTGAACAACAACCGGCCCAGAAGCCGAACCGTCCCCTCCATCTCGGCCGCCGGCAGCTCGCCCCCCGGCCGGGCGCGCCACAGCGCCCCCAGCAACAGCGCCGTCACCCCGGCCGCCGCCGCGCCACCCGTCAGCAGGCCGGCCCACCGCAACCGGCGCCGCGCCTCCTCCCGCAGATCCAGCAACATCAACACGAACAGGAACAACACCATCACCGCCCCCGCATACACCAGCACCTGCACCGCCGCCACGAAGTAGGCGTGCAACAGCACAAACAGCCCGGACAACGCCAGGATCGTCACCGCCAGGAACAACGCGCTGTACACCGGATTCCGGCTGAACGGATTCCAAACCACCAATCCCCCGCTGCCCAGCGCCAGCAGGGCAAACACATAGAACAACACGTCCGGCAACGTCATCGCTCAACCTCCTCCGCGAACCCCGATCGGGCCGGCACGCCGCGGCGGCCGCGCCCGCACCCACCTTTCAGGTCCGCACCGGAAAGTCCTCCTGTGCGCGCGCCTCTTCCAGCTTGTGCTTCCATTTCTGAATCCCCGCGTGCACGCCCCCCAGGGCGAGCAGCTTCTCCTTGTTGAAGATCATCTCCTCGCGACTCGTGCCGGTCAGCGAATAGTCCTTCATCAGAAAAATCGCCTCCTCCGGGCAGACCTCCTGGCACAACCCGCAGAAGATGCACCGCAGCATGTTGATCTCGAACTCCAGCGGCATCTTCTCGGCATTGGGCCGGTCGGCCGGCGGACCGTCCGGACCCGGCGGCACGATCCGGATCGCCTTGGGCGGACAAACGAACTCGCACAACTGACAGGAAACACACTTGGTGTTGCCGTCCTGGTCACGCACCAGGTACGGCGCACCCCGGTACCCTTCCGGCACCGTCCAACGCTCCTCCGGATACTGCAGCGTCACCTTCCTCCGGAAGAAATGCCGCAGGGTCACCTTCAGCCCGCCCCAGACCGCCGGCAGATACAGCCGCTCCCAAAAACCCAGCGGCTTGCGCGACACCACCCGCACCGAGCCGCGCCCCAACGTTTCACCCGGCGCCTGCCACGACCCCGCCCCCGGGCCGGCAACAGGCCGGCCGCCCGGTCCGGATCGGCCCGGTGTCTCTTCCGGTCGCTCCTTCATAGGCTCCGCCACCATAGCCACGTCGCCGTCACCAGAATGTTCACCAGCGCCAGCGGGATCAGGTTGTACCAGCTCAACCGCATCAGTTGATCATAGCGAAACCGCGGCCACATCCAGCGCACCCAGATGAACACCAGCAGCAGCGCCAGCACCTTGCCCAGAAAAATCCCCACGTGCAACAGCCCGCCCCATACCGTCGCCGCCGGCCGGTCCAGTCCCCACACCGGCAGCGTCCAACCGCCGAAGAACAACGTCGTCATCAGCGCCGAGGCCAGGATCATCGCCGCGTACTCGCCCATGAAAAACAGCGCAAACCGCATCGAGCTGTACTCAATGTTGTACCCCCCGGCCAGCTCCTGCTCGGCCTCCGGCAGGTCGAACGGTGTCCGGTTCGTCTCGGCAAACGCCGCCACCAGGAACAGGCAGAACGACAGACACGTCATCGGACTCTGAAACACCAGCCAGTTGGGCACCGGCAACCAGGACGGTGCCCAGGTCGCCCGACCCGCCTGCGCGGCCAGAATCTCACTGAGGTTCAGGCTCCCCACCCACAAAAACACCGGCACCACCGACAACCCCATCAACACCTCGTACGAGATCAACTGCGCGCCGCTGCGCAGCCCGCCCAACAACGGATACCGCGAGTTCGACGCATACCCCGCCAGCACAATCCCGTACACGCTCAGCGACAGAATCCCGAACACGTACACCAGGCCCACGTTCAGGTCGGCGATCACCCACGAACCGGCCCGTGTGCCGGGCGCCGACCCGAACGGGATCACCGCCAGGTTCAACACCGCCGGGGTCATCACCAGCGCCGGCGCCAGCGTGAACAACACCCGCCGTACATGCGCCGGCGTGAAGTCCTCCTTCAAAAACGCCTTGATGGCGTCGGCCGCCGGTTGCAACAACCCGAGCGGACCACACCGGTTCGGCCCCACCCGATCCTGGATGAACGCGCACACCCGGCGCTCGATCAACACCACGTACGACACCAGGAACATCAACACGGCAAACGCCCCCACCGCCCGCACCACGGTGAGCAGCGCCTGTTGGGTCGTCGGTTCCAGTTGTGCCCAAAAATCCATGGTCACCCGTTTCCCGTTCCGCCACCCGCGCCCTCAAACCGGCACGGTGGCCCCACAGTCGCCCAACTCCGACCAGCTCAACCCCCGGAAGGCCGGCACCTCCGAAGCCATCCGATCGAACAACCCCGGCAGATGCCCCGGCAGTTGCTCGCCGGTCAACGCGCTCACCCACTCGGCCAGGACCTCCCATTCCGGCCGGGCCTCGCCCGGCGGCGGGATCGCCGGTTGATACCGTTGCACCCGGCCGCGTACGTTGGTGAACGTGCCCATCTTCTCCGCCGGCGCACAACCCGGCAGGAGATAATGCGCCCGTTCGGTCGTGGCATTGGGCAACACGTCGCACACCACCAGCAAATCCAACCGCTCCAGCAGCTCCGGCTCGAAACCGTGCCGCGTCAGCTCCTCCCCGAACACCAGCAGCACGCGGATCTGCCCCTTGCGCACCCGCTCCAGCATCACCGGCAGTTGACTGCCCATCTCGGTGTAGCAAATGCCCGTCAGGCGCGCCCCCTGCGTGTTCGGGTTGCGATCCGCGTTCAACAGCAGATGATCGCCCTCGCCCTCGCGCGGGACCGAATCGCTCATCGCCCGCAACCACCCTTTCAGCCGGCTCAGCAGCCAGAGTTCCTCGTTGCTCAGCCGCGCCGATCCCACCATCCCCACCGACCCCGGCTCGGCCCGGCGCAGCCCTTCCAGGATCTCCGCCGTGGCCAGCTCCCAGCCCGAATCGCGACCGCGGATCCGCACCTTCTTCAACCGGTCGGCCCGGTGGATCCACTTGTAGTTCAGACGGCCATAATCGCACATCCAGTGGCTGTTGACCGCGTCGTTGGGCCGGGGCGTGTACCGGTAGACCCGGCCCTGGCGGGAACCGATCAGGATGTTGCAACCGGTTCCGCAGCTCGGACAGATGCTCGGCGTCTCCTTCAGGAACCACACGCGCATCCGGAACCGGAAATCCCGCGAGGTCAACGCCCCCACCGGACAAATGTCCACCGTGTTGAGCGTGTAATTGTTGTCGAACGGCCGGCCGGGCGCCGTGGCAATGGTGTTGTAACTGCCGCGGTTGATGATCCCCAGCGCGTCGTCGCCCACGATGTCACGGGTGAACCGGATGCAGCGCGTGCAGAGGATGCAACGCTCCGCGTCGAACACGATGCGCGGGCCCAGGTCCACGGCCTTGGGCTTGTGCACCTTGGCCTCCACGAACCGGCTGCCCGCCTGCCCGTAATCCAGCGAGTACTCCTGAAGCTTGCATTCGCCGGCCTGGTCGCAAATGGGACAGTCGAGCGGATGGTTGATCAGCAGGAACTCCAACACCCCCTCCCGCATCGCCTTCACGCCGGGGGTGTCCGTGTAAATCTCCATGCCGGGACTGACCGGCGTGGCACACGCAATGGCCGGGCGCGCCGATTTGACGATCCGCGGCGTGCCGTCCGGGTTCAGAATCGGCTTCCGGTCCGGGCCCAGCGCCGGGGTGCCGTACTCCACCAGGCACATCCGGCAGTTGCCCGCAATGGGCAGCTTGGGATGGTAACAGTAATGCGGCACCGTCACCCCGGCCAGCTCGCACGCCTGCAACATCGTCGTGGGCGCCGGCTTGCCCTGCCAATCCGGCATGGTGCGCGGCACCTCGATCTCGCGCCCGTTGACCCGCACGCGGATCGTCTCCACCGCCGGAGCCGCCGCCCCGCCACCCGCTGAAGTCGCACTGGACGTCACCGTGCTCATCCTCACCTCGTCACCGGCACCCGGACGGTCCCGACCCCGGCCGGCCGGCCGGCCGGATCCGCGCCGGCCTGCTCAGCCGCCTGACGCGCCTCCGCCTCGGCGCCCCGCGCCACAAACTGCTCCTTGAACTTCGCCACCGTGCTCTGCACAGGCCAGGAACAGGCATCCCCAAAGGCGCAGATCGTCCGCCCGCCGGGAATGTTGCCCGCAATGTGCAACAAATCGTCGGCATCCCGCCGCCGGCCCCGGCCCTCGGCCAGGCGCTTCAAAATCTTGGCCATCCAGAGCGATCCCTCCCGGCACGGCGTGCACTGCCCGCAACTCTCGTGCGCAAAAAACGCACTGATGTTGGCCAGCACCTCCACCATGCTCACCGAATCGTCCACCACGATGATCGCGCCCGACCCCGACATGCTGCCCGCGGCAATCAGCGTGTCGAAGTCGTACGGCAAATCCAGCACGTCCTTCTCCTCCACCACCTCCTTGCCGTCCAGCCCGCGCCGGCGCAGCGTCACCCGTTCCCCCGCACGAAACACCTTGGCCGAAACCCCGCCAGGAATGATCGCCTGCAACTGCCGCCCCTCCCGGAGCCCGCCCCCGAAAGCCGGATCAAAAATCAGCTCACCCAATGTCACCTTGCCGGTCTCGATCTCGTAACAGCCCGGCTTGCGCACATGCCCGCTGAGACTCACCAACCGCGTGCCGGTGTTGTTGGGCGTCCCGATCTTGGCAAACTCCGCACCCCCCATCGCCACGATGTGCTTGATGTTGCACAACGTCTCCACGTTGTTGACGATCGTGGGACACATGTACAACCCCAGCACCGCCGGAAAATACGGCGGCTTGATCCGCGGATAAGGCCGTTTGCCCTCCAGCGACTCGATCAGTCCCGTCTCCTCCCCGCAAATGTACGCCCCCGCCCCGCGGTGAACGATGATGTCCAGATCGTATCCGGTGCCCAGAATGTTCCTGCCCAGAAAACCGGCTTCACGCGCCTCCGCCAGCGCCCGTTCCAGAATCTTCGCCCCCTCGGTGAATTCGCCCCGGATGTAAATGAACCCCAGGTGCACGTCGTTGGCAAAACAGGCCAGAATCATCCCCTCCAACAACTGGTGCGGATCCCGGTGGATGATCTGCCGGTCCTTGAACGTCCCGGGCTCGGACTCGTCCGCATTGCAGATCAGATAAATCGGCTTGCCGCTCTTGCGGTCCACAAAACCCCATTTCAACCCGCACGGAAACCCGGCCCCGCCCCGCCCGCGCAGCCCGGATTTGACCACCTCCTCCCGGATCTGTTCCTGCGCGGTCATCACCCGACCGTCCGGCAGCGTCCGCGGCGGCAGGGTCAGTCCCTTCCGCAACGTCTCATACCCGCCATGCCGCAGGTAGCACGCCAAATCCGGCGTGTAGCCCGGCTCGAACGCATGCTTCAGGATCAAGCGATACTCCGATGGCATCGCCTCAACCTCCCCTCATCCGGACCCTTGACGACCGGCCCGGAACGCATACTCTCTTTATCAGACGGGCTTGCCCGATGGTGTAACGGTAGCACAGCAGACTCTGGATCTGTTTGTCATGGTTCGAATCCATGTCGGGCAGCCATTTCTTTTTGCCCGGATTTCCCCCGTCTGCCGCCCACCGCCCGCGCCGGGCGCCGCCCGGACCGCACCCGGCCCGCACCCGCCGGCTCCACCCCTGAATGGCCCGCATGTGACCGCGTTTCACGATCCAACCTCCACCCGGGGCGGCTTTTCTTCCGGATGGGCCAGCCACGATTCGACCTGCTCGGGGCTGACCCGCTCCCACAAATCGTCGTTGATCATCACCACCGGTGCCGTGTGACAACTGGCCAGGCACTCCACGAACTCCACCGTAAACCGGCCGTCGGCCGTCGTCTGCGGCCCGTGACGGTGCGGATCCAGCCCCAGCCGCTCGCACAAACGCCGGTGCAACTCGTGTGACCCGGCCAGCATGCAACTGAGCGTCCGGCAGATCTTGATCTGCCACCGGCCGCACGGTTCCTGCCGGAACATCGGATAAAACGTGACCAGCTCGTAAATGTGGATCGGCTGCAACCCGAGTTTCCGGGCCGTCCATTCGATGGCCTCCTGCGACAGCCAGCCAAAATGAGCCTGCAACGCGTGCAGCACCATCAGGGACGCGCTCCGTTTCACCGGATACCGCGCCACCAACGCGTCAATCTCCGCCTCCAATTCCCGGGGTACGGTCCAGTCCATGACTTCTTCGGCTCCCCGCAGTCGGGCTGTGGCAGCCGTCCCACCTCGCCCGACAGGCTCAGCGGTCGCACTCGCCCATGACGAAATCAAGCGAACCCAGAATCGCCGGCACGTCACCCACCAGGTGACCCGGCAACAGCCGGGGCAGGATGCTCAAATTACAGAAGGAGGGCGAGCGGATTTTCAGCCGCCACGGCGCGCCGCCGCCCCGACTGTGGATGTAAAAGCCCAGTTCGCCCTTCGGATTCTCGTGTCCGAAATACACCTCGCCCGGGGGACAGTTGATCCCCTCGGTCACCAGCATGAACTGGTGGATCAGCTCCTCCATCGAGGTCAGCACCTTGCGCTTGGGCGGCAAAACGATCTTCCCATCATCCACGCACACCGGCTCGCCCGTGGCGTTGTCCGGGCCGCCCGGCATGCGCGCCAGACACTGCCGGATGATGCGCGCGCTCTGGCGCATCTCCTCCATCCGCACCAGGTAGCGGTCGTAGCAGTCCCCCGCCGAGCCCACCGGCACGTCGAACTCCAGCTCCGCGTAACACAGGTACGGATGCGCCTTGCGCAGGTCATGCGCCACACCGCTCCCGCGAAGGTTGGGACCCGTCAGCCCGTAAGCCACCGCCAGCTCCGGCGGGATCACCCCCAACCCCTGCGTGCGGTCCACCCAGATGCGGTTCCGTGTCAACAGGGTCTCCACCTCGTCCACCGTGCGCAGCAGCTCCTCCACAAACCGCCCCACCGCATCGCACCAGCCGGGAGGGGTGTCCCGGGACACCCCGCCGATCCGCGTGTAACTGGTGGTGAACCGCGCGCCCGTCAGCGCCTCGCACAAGTTGTAGATCTTCTCCCGTTCGGTGAATGTGTGCAGAAACACCGTCACCGCGCCGACGTCCATCGCAAAACTGCCCAGGCCCAGCAAATGGGCCGAGATCCGCGCCAGCTCCGCGCAAATGACCCGAATGTACTGGCAGCGCGGCGGCAAACGGTCGTGGATCCCCAACAGCTTCTCCACCGCCAGTGCATAGGCCACGTTGTTGGCCAGCGGTGCCAGATAGTCCAGACGGTCGGTGTAGGGGATGAACTGCGTCCACGTCATGTTCTCGGCGATCTTTTCATCGCCGCGATGCAGATACCCGATGTCCGGCGTGGCACGCGTGATCACCTCCCCGTCCAGCTCGAGCACGATCCGCAACACGCCGTGCGTGGACGGATGCGAGGGCCCCATGTTGACGACCATCCGGTCGCCCGCCACCTCCTCCCAGGCCCCCTCGTCCACCGCCGGCGCCTCCACACGCGCCCGCGCCAACTCCTGCGCGCGCGCAGCCGTGTCGCCGAATTCGAACGTCCGCCCTGTGCTCATCGGTCTCCTTTCGGCCGGTCGCCGCTCCCCGGCTGCGTCCGACCCGGTTCAGCCCTCGGTCGGCCCCGGCTTGGCCCGGGGCTCACGATGAATGGCATCCGCAGCCCCCGGCGTGGTCACAAACGGCCCGCCCTCCAGGGGCGCCACCTCCGTAAACGCCACCCCGGGCACCTCGCTCGGCAAACCACCCAGCGGAAAATCCTTCCTCAACGGATGGTACGGATACCCCTCCCACATCAGGATCCGGCGCAGATCCGGATGCCCGCGGAACCGGATCCCCATCATGTCGTAAACCTCCCGCTCGTGCCAATCCGCCGCCGGCCACACGCCGCTCACCGTCGGCAGCTCGGACCGCTCTTCCGGCACCCGGGTGCGCAAACGCAACATCTGCCCGTGCCGCAAACTGTAAAGGTGATAGACCAGCAACCACCGCGGCGGCCGGTCGTGGTTGTCCACACTGGTGATGTCCAGCAACAGGTCGAAGCCCAACTCGTCCCGCGCCGCCCGGCAAACCTCCGCCACCCGCTCCGGATCCGCCAGATCCAGACTCACCTCCCCGCGAAACTGCTCCGGCTCGCCCAGGACCCCGCCGAATCGTTCGCGCAGTTGATGGGCAAGTTCGAGCGCGGTCATGGCTGCAACTCCATCTGCCTTGCCGGCGGCCGCACCGGCAACGCCGGCCCCGGTCGCTTGAGCGTTCGCAACACCGGTTCGCGCCTCACCTTGCCCTGCAACTTGATCAGCGCATCCAACAGGGCCTCCGGCCGCGGCGGACACCCCGCCACATAAACGTCCACCGGCAGGATCCGGTCCACACCCTGCAACACCGCATAGCTCCGGTACATCCCGCCCGTCGAGGCACAGGCACCCATCGCTATCACCCACTTGGGCTCGGCCATCTGCTCGTAGAGACGCCGCACCACCAGGGCCATCTTGTACGTGACCGTGCCCGAAACGATCATCACGTCCGATTGCCTGGGGCTGAAACGCATCACCTCCGCGCCAAACCGCGCAATGTCGAACCGACTCGCCCCCGCCGCCATCAGTTCGATGGCGCAACAGGCCAGCCCCATCGGCATCGGCCAGAGCGAATACTGCCGAAACCAGTTCAACGCGGCTTCCAGGCGCGTGATCACCACGTCGCCCTCCACCTTCGAGTCGTACCCAATTACCGTGGTGGTTTGCATCGGACGAACACCGCTCCCCGGTTCAAGACCGCTCAACCCTAGAGGAGCCGGACCCCCTTCGCAAGTGAATCCCCCGGATCACCCGGCGTCCGCCGCGATCGGCCCCGCCCGGAAACCAGACCCGGCACGCCTCGGTCGAGCCCGGCCCCGCCCCACCTGAACCCGAAGCCCGCACTGGCCCCTCCCCTCCGCGCCGCCTCACCGGCCCGGTCCCCGGAAAAGCCCTGCCGCGCCCGGCGCGGCAGGGCTGCTTGTCACCCGACACGACTGCTCTATGATGGGGCGGTGATGGCGAGGATCGCTTGGCCGTTGCTGTTTGCCCTGGTTTTCGCGCTGACGAGGATTCCGGGACTCCTCCCGCCCAACTTCAGCGCCGCTTACGCCTTTGCCTTCTGCGCAGGCGTGTTCTTCCGAGGGGCGCTGGCCTGGTGGCTGCCGCTGGGCACCCTCGCGCTGACCGACCTCGCACTGACCGCCTGGTACGCCCTAGGCCTCGGCTACGACGTCCTCTCCGGCCCGGCCCTGCTCGCTCTGGGCTTCAACTACGTGGCCTACGCCGCCCTGATCCTCCTCGGACGGTGCTTCAAACCCCACAGCTCGCTCCTGACCCTGCTGGGCGGCGGGCTCCTGGGCGCCATCCTGTTCTACCTCATCACCAACACCGCCGCCTGGTGGTTCAATCCTTTCGGCCACCCGGAATACACGCGGACCCTCCAGGGGTGGTTGCGCGCGTTGACCCTCGGCGCCAGCGGATGGCCCCCCACATGGGAATTCTTCCGCAACACGCTCCTCAGCAGCGGCCTGTTCACCGCCCTGTTCAGCGTGGCCGCGCGCCTGACCGCCCCGGCCGAATCACCGGCGGAAAAAGAACCCCTGCCCGCGGCACAAGAACCCGAGGAATCAGCCGAACCTGAGGGCGGCCCCCAACCGGCCTGATCGAAACCAACCCCGTCAGGACCCACCGCCCGCGAAGACTCCCCACACCTCCGCCGGCAATCCCGAAAACCTCCTCCTCATACACGGCCCATGCGCATCGGCGTCATCTCCGACACCCACGGGCACCTCGACCCGCGCGTCCCCGAGCTCTTCGACGGCGTCGACGCCATTTGGCATGCCGGCGACATCGGCCCGGCCTCCATCCTCACCCGGTTGGAAATGATCGCCCCCGTCACGGCCGTGCTCGGCAACAACGATGCTAACCTGCCGCTCCGAGAAACCGAGCTCGTTCAAGTCGAAGGCCGGCGCTTTCTCATCCGGCACATCGTGGACCCGAACCGACCCGGCCCGTCCTTGCTGGAACGGATCGCCCGCGGTGAACTCCACGGCGTGGTATTCGGTCACACCCACCGTCCCTATTGGAACCATCACCACGGAGCCCTCTTCCTCAACCCCGGTTACGCAGGCCGACCCCGCGCCGGTCACGAACGCACCGTGGCCGTCCTGCACATCGGCCCCGGCGATTGCATCGTGGAACACCTGCGACTGGACCCCTGCCCGTGAGCCCGTCCGGCAGCGGCCCCTCGAGACATCCCCGGCCCCGGCCGCTCACAGACGCCCCTCGCTCCAGGCCCGGTACCGTTCGACCACCCGGCCGCTTTGCACATCCCCGCGATGGATCAGCACACCCACGCGCGTGCCCAGCGAGTCGCCCGCGGCCAACGTGAACGGTTTCCCACTCCGGGCAGCCTCACGTCGCGGACCGAACGTCCCGTAATCCCGCGTCAGCCAGGTGTGCGGATGCGGATTGGACGGATGGCTGAAAAGGGCCAGTCCCTCGGCATCCGGCACGCCGCTCCGCGAAAAATCCACCCACCGTGCCGGCTTGTCATGCGTGCCCGCCTGACCCACACCGCCCTCGGAATTCACCAACCGGCCCATCCCGTTGGTGTTGAACCGGTCGTTCATCCGAACATACGGCCAGGCATAATGAACCGCGTCGCTGCGGAAGGTGACCGGGCCGTACGCCGCGGTGACCGTGAAGCGGATGTCGAGAAAATACTCTCCCCCCTCCAGCGCCACCACCCGCATCTCCCGCTCCTCCTCCAGCACGGGCGTCCGACCGTGATCCATCTCCCAGATCAACCGCCAACGAAGCCGGCCCTCCCCACGGCCCGGCGCCCATGACACAAAACGATCGTGCCGAATCCGATCCCGGAACGGCGGGTGCGGGTCCCTGGGCCCGCCCGCACCCGTGTAGAAAGCGTTGTAAAACGACGCCTGCCGGTGCCCAGCCAGCTCCACTGTGTCGGCGAACCAAAACGAGCGATGGTGCGGATACGGCTCGGTCTTCTGCACCGTCATGGATCGGCCGGACGGACTGTAAATCGGATAAAAATGCGGCAGGTCCCAATCCTCGCCGTAAACGTACGTGAAGGCCGGTCGGCCGCCGATCCGTACCTCCAACCGGCCCTGCGCATCGTCCCGCAGGAACTCCACCCGCGGCGCGCCCGTGCCGCCCGCGCCCGTCTGCCGGCAGGCCGTCAACAGCAAAACCGCACACGCGCCCCCCGACAACCCCGCCAACAACACCCGAAGCGACCCGGTCCAACCCTTGCCAGGCGTGCGTCCCATTTTCGCAGGTGCTCAGACCTTTTCCGGATGTTGCCAGGGCTTCCGCCGTTCCCGCTCCAGATACTGATTGGCCTCGGGATCGTCCGGAAAGATCTCGCGGACCGGGTCCCAGCGCAGCCGACGCCCCACCCACCGCGCAATGTTGCCCAGATGACACACCGTCGCAGAACGATGACCAATCTCCACGTCGGCGTTGGGTCGCTGCCGCGTCTTGATGCAGTCCAGCCAGTTTTTGATGTGGTCGTCGTTGAAATCGCGGGGCCGCCGCTTCAACAGTTCGATCGCATATTCCTCCGGCTCCGATTCCACCCGACCGCGGTCCACGCGGAACCGGCCACGGTCCGTGATGAATATCGCGCCGAACCCGGGTGGCTTCGGGTCGTCGCTCGGTTCCAGCACCACCCCGTTCGCGTACCTGAAGTACACCCGCGCCTCGCTGCAAATGCGGTCGCCGCGGTCCTTCGGCTCCGGCCGCGTGTACACCGGCGGAATGAGCTTCTCGCCCTCGATCCAAACCTCCACCGGGCCGCTGTCGTCCATCCCCAACGCCATCTGGATCATGTCGAACCCGTGCGAACCCCAGCCGGTCATCTCCCCGCCCGAGTACGGCCGGAACGACAACCAGCCCGGATTGGCACGCGGCAGGTAAAGGTCCTGATTGTACGGCACCACAGGCGTCGGACCACACCACATGTCCCAGTCCAACCCTTCCGGGATCTTCTGCTCCGGCAGCGCACACTCCCACGGCGTGGGATAGTTCATGTAGAGCACCTTCTGTATCTTGCCCCAGTCACCCCGGCGCAGCGCATGACACGCCTCAATGTCAATCCACATGGACCGTTGCTGGCTGCCCACCTGGAAAACCCGGTTGTACTTCCGCGCCGCCTGCACGATCAGCCGCCCGTCCCGGATGGTCAGCGACACCGGCTTCTCCGCGTACACGTCCTTGCCGGCCTGGCAGGCACTGATGCAGATGTACGCTCGCCAGTGCTCCGGCGTGGCCGTGATGATCGCGTCCACGTCCTTCCTCTCCAACAGTCGCCGGAAATCCTGATACGCCTCGCCCCCGTGTTGCTTCGTCACCGCCTGGGCCCGCGGCAGGTTCACGTCCGCCACCGCCACCAGCCGCGCCTCCGGCAACCGCAACAGCCCCCGCAAAAGATTGCCCGCCTGCCGGCCCATCCCAATGAATCCCACACCGATCTGCTCGTTCGGCCCGGGCCGACCCGGCGCCCCCAACACACTCCGCGGCAGCACCTGCGGAAACGTCCACGCAGCAGCAGCCACCATCACTCCGCGGCGCAGAAAGCTGCGGCGCGACAGTCCCTGTGACTCGGCGGAACGAACCCTGGTTTGGAAAGTGTACGGCTTCATCGTCTTCACCCGGCTCGATACGGTCGCCACCGGCCGAACCCTTCACCGCGGCCACCCGCCCTTCGCGAATGCCTCAGGGCCGGCCCGGGTCCAACCGCATCGTCTCCAACTCGATTCACCACTCTCAGCATGCGCATCCGCCGGCGCAGGTGGCCAGAGGAAAGTTTGCCCGGCCCCGGGCGTTTCTCACGAGCCGGCGCCACCCGCACGGCCCTCCTCCCGACCCACCCGGTCAACCGGGCGGCCAGCCCATCTTGCGCCCGCCCAGGATGTGCCCGTGCAAATGCGGCACCGCCTCCCCGGCGTTGGGCCCGCTGTTGAAAACCATCCGCCAGCCCTCCTCGGCCAGCCCCAGCTGCCGCGCCACCTCCGCAGCCTTCACCATCAAATGACCCAGCAGCGGCGCGTCTTCAGGCGTCACCGAGGCGAGGTTCCGGATCGGTTTGCGCGGCACGATCAACACATGCGTCGGCGCCTGCGGGTTGATGTCGTGAAACGCCACCACCAGATCGTCCTGATACACGATCCGCGCCGGCAGTTCCCCGTCACAGATCTTCTGAAAGATGGTCTTGCTCATGACACGATCTCCTCTGATCCGAACCCTGCCGGCCGGCCCGCGCCCACGGCCGCACCGGCACCCACCTCATTCCACCACCAGCAAGCACTCGCCGCTGGCATGGGCACGCACACATGCACGCAGGTACTCCACAATGCGCTCCCGCAACGCTTCGCACCGCGGACACCATCGACGCACCCCCAACAACCGTTTCACACAGGCGCGCAACCCGCAAAATCGCACACGCGCCGGCGTCAGGCGCAACTGAGTCTGGACCGCCCGACGCAATTCGGCAAAGAAGAACAACTCCCCATCCCCGGCCGCATGCGCCAACGTCAAAAGATCCTCCGACCGCGCCCGCTCCAGCCCCGTCCTCGGACCGCACGACCGTATCTCCTGCGCCAGCGCCCGCAAAGCCTGTTCCAACGTGCGCGTGAACTCCTCCAGCGTCACCGCCTCCCGCGCCAGATCGTGCCGGAAATAGTGAAACACCGCCCGCACCGTCTCCTCCAACACCTCCGCGTCACACGCAGGCGACCCGTCCCCAATCAACTCGCCCACGATGCTCTCGGCCGAACAAGGGACCCGTTCCCCGCTCGCCAGCTCGAACACCAGATAATCACTGCCCAGAAGGATCATGATGCCCCCTCCAGTCGCCGCACCTCCTGCACAAAATCCGTCGCCTCCTGAAACCGACGGTACACACTGGCAAATCGCACATACGCCACCTGATCCAGCCGCCGCAGTTCCTCCATCACCAGGTGACCAATCGCCTCGGCCGGCACCTCCCGATCGTACCGCTCCCGCAACGCCTGCATCACCCGCTCGATCAACCCCTCCACAGCCTCCGTGCTCACCGGCCGCTTCTCACACGCCTTCGCAATCCCGGACGCCAGTTTCTCCCGCGAAAACGGCTCCCGCCGCCCATCCCGCTTCCGCACCACCAAATCCTCGTGCTCGATGTGCTCGTAGGTCGTGAACCGATACCCGCAACGGGTGCACTCGCGCCGACGTCGAATCGTCGCCCCCTCCCGTGAGGACCGGGAATCCACCACGCGATCCTCCAGACACCCGCATTTCGGACAACGCATACCCAGCCGCCACAACCCGTCGCGGCTCCCCCCACCTAACACCCCAACCGGTGGGACGTCAAGCCGGAGCAGCAAAAAACACACCATAAACCCGGCCAACCTTCACCACCCACGTCCCGTGCCCACCTGCACTCCACTCCGGCACGGTTCCCCCGCCGGCCACGCCCCGACCCGGACCGGTCCCGTTTTCCAGCCTTTGCAAGCCCGATGCGCCGACGATAATGTTGCCTGTATGGTTCGCGTGCAAAACGTCCATGTCCGGGAACTCATCCGGCTCAAGCCCCCCCGGGCCCTGCTGGCCGAGCTGCCTCTGGACCAGGCAGCCGCTCGCACCGTCGTCGCCGGTCGCGAAGCCGTCCAACACATCCTCGACCGGTCCGATTCCCGGATCCTGGTCCTCGTCGGCCCCTGCTCCATTCATGACCCGGAAGCCGCCCTCGATTACGCCCGACGCTTGGCCGCCCTCCGCCGCGAACTCCACGACACCTTCGAAATCGTCATGCGCGTCTACTTCGAAAAACCGCGCACCACCATCGGCTGGAAAGGACTCATCAACGACCCCCACCTCGACGGCACTTACGACATAGAAACCGGCCTGCGCCGCGCCCGTTCCCTCCTGCTCGAAATCACCCGCATGGGCCTGCCCGCCGGAACCGAGTTCCTCGATCCCATCGTCCCCCAATACATCGCCGATCTTATCTCCTGGGCCGCCATCGGCGCCCGCACCACCGAGTCCCAAACCCACCGCGAAATGGCCAGCGGCCTCTCCATGCCCGTCGGATTCAAAAACGGGACCGACGGCAGCCTTCAAGTGGCCATTGACGCCATGCAAGCCGCCCGTCACCCCCACGCTTTCCTCGGCGTGGACGAGGACGGCATCACCAGCATCGTCCGCACCACGGGCAATCCTTGGGGCCACATCGTCCTCCGTGGCGGACGTCAACGCCCCAACTACGACCCCGAAAGCATCCGCCAAGCCGAACAACAACTCGCCGCCGCCGGGCTGCCCCAGGTCATCATGGTCGACTGCAGCCACGCCAACTCCGGCAAAATCCCGGCCCGACAGGAAGACGTCTGGCGCAGCGTCATCCAGCAACGCTGCAACGGCACCCTGTCCCTCGTGGGCATCATGCTCGAAAGCAACCTCTTCGAAGGCAACCAACCCTTCCCCCGACCCGTTCACGAACTCCGCTACGGCGTCTCCATCACCGACCCCTGCATCAGCTGGGAAACCACCGAACGCCTCCTCCGCTGGGGCGCCGCCGAGCTCGCCCGCGCCGGCCTCGGCACCACCCGCCCCGCCCCAGCCGTCTCGGGCACTTGAGCCCCACAAGCCCACCCCGCGCCCCGGGCGCGCTCCTCCACCCGTACCCTCCCCATGGCGTCCTGCCACGCCGCCTTCCAACGGCCCCCATCGCGCCCACAGGCTAATCTTCTCCAACCCCACGCAACCAACGCGCCCCGGCAAACACGGCACCCCGCCGCATCAGCCTTGATCAGCCCTGTCGTGCCCAAGGGGTCCGGCGATGAATGCCCGGATGCCCATCCGAATCCCGCGCTTCCCGTGGCCACAATCCCGCCCGAAAATCGCACCAAACCATTGGTCGGTGCCTGCACATCGCCTGACCCTTCCAGCCGGACCGCCCACACAGCCCAACCGCACACGCCGATGAACAATGGCTCCGCGTGCAGCGCCCAGCAACGCTTCATCCACGACCGCGCCCCTCCCTCCCTGTGTTCGCGATTCGCAAATGAGTCGGCTTCCATACTCCCCAACGGCCCCCGAGGGCCATCCCACATTCCTGGGCACCACCAGCCACCCTCCCGTCTCCCTTTCCCGCGCCTTGCAGCGTGAGCCCTAACCCTGCCCGGGCCCAATCGGCCGGGCCGCCACCTCCGTAATCCGACGCAGCACGGCCGGTCGACACGTCGGCACCGTCCGCACCTGGTGGTGCACCTGATGTTGACCTGGCCACGGCATTTTCAGCCAGTGTGATTTCGCCCGGAGACGTCGGGCCGGGCATTTGCTGCGTACCCGCAGATGGCCTGTGCGTTTCTGTTGGTGCGGATGGTGTTGGGCTGAGCTGCCAGGAGAGCTTCCCTGCCATCGGGTTGATGCAGCTGTTTTGTTGCGGCCCCAGGTCGCCGGTCGCCCTTTGTGCTGGTTAGCCATCCACAAGCCTGACAAGCCACTTGCCCTGCTCCGCGAAGGTCTCCTCAGTGTGATGTGTACCATCTGATCTTCGCCTCACACGGCTCCCACCCTGCCTGGAGACGACTTACAACGACGGTTTAGGGATAGGTTCCATACAAATACATCTCCTGCTTTCATCCTCGCGCTCCTGCTGGAGGGCCCATCGGCTTCGCCGCCAACATAGAGCTACAGGGGCGCGCCGGCATCGCAAGCTCACACCGCCTCACTTATACCACACCGGACGCTCGCCTTTTGCCATCCACTCCGGCCTCCCCCGCTTCGGTAGCCAGACGACATCCCCATTGGTCGAGGCCAGATAATGCCCGTACAATTCCGTCCAATGATCGCGGTACAAAAACATGGTTTCAACCCGAACACCTTTTATCACGACATTCGTCGGAAACACCATAAATATCCGCGAATGGTTACTGTACGTATAGGAGGCCGGCATACCCTCCGCCCGCCACTCGCCAAGATTCAGCAGGGCTCTTATCGTATCGATCCTCTTTCGATCCTCAAGCCCGTACGGAAGCACGCAGTCACAGACCTTTGCCAAAACGACCAGCCCCAGCAAAGCTCCGCAGATTTTGAACACTCGCCGTTTTGTCATCGTGGCCATGCGTTTTCTCCCGAGGCCAGCCCCACCTCATCAGCATCGATTTCTGCAACGGTCAGCTCTGGGTGTGCGAGCCGATAGCAGGGATGCCACATGTAGATGCTACAGAGGCTCTATCGCCAAGTCGACCTCCGCTGCAGCCCAGCGACGCCGTCTCCCAGTGGTAGGCGTACCTCTTTGCGTGCGTACGACTCTCATTGGCCAGCCGCTGAAATGCCTGATCAGACCCCACCTTAATGGTCTTCCTATCGAGCGATCGAGCATAGCCCCCTCTACACGATACCCACGTGGCCGTCATGTTCCTCCACGGGGTCCTGATGCTGCCACAGGCCGCAAGATTCTGCCACGCAGGTCCCTACTGTGCGGCTCTCCCTCTTGGTCTTGTGCTTTCGACGCATTTTCAACAATGTCCGACCACATCTGTTCGAATTCTCGGATGAGGTTCTCGGCCAGCTTCTCGTACACACAATCAACAATGCTGCGGCAATCATTGATCAAAATGCAGTACGTCATAGTCGTATCGCCCAAGGACGCCGCCGCCTCCGCTAATCCCTTGTCCACCTGCTCACTTGTGTGCACGTGGTTGACGACCCCTTCGTACCTCGACACGACATTTGTCGCCGCTTCCCGCAGGTGTTGATATGTAAACTTTCCCCGGCCACAGATCCTGCGTGGCGAGAAGGGTTTAGTTGTGTCAGGACCGAACTCAATCGCATACGCGCCCCCAGCACCATCGTCACCGACCATCACCCAATGGTTGATACCGCACACGCCCTTCGCAATAACGATCCAGTAGTCCAGTCCAAGCCGATCCCAAAGCCGGGGTGGCGCGTTGACCACAAAACAATGAAGATTCCGGCCGCCGTGTTCCCCTTTAGGATCCCTGCTCAACCAGCGGCCGAGACTAAGATTGTAGACGCCGTATTCGTAGACGACGAGGTCCCACGTGTTGTCCGTGCGCTTGGTTGAGAAGCGGAAGGCATTCTGCCGAGCGGCAGGACCTGTGACGCGAATAGATTTCCCGAATGGCCCGTTTTCATACCTGCAGTTTCGGTCCCAGTGTTGGCGCTGACTAGCACCGTGACATTGCCGTTGTCATCATGGGTGCAGAAACGATCCTCCAACCCGCTGCGGCCAGCGACCCCTACCACAATCCACAACAACCCACCAACACCACCAGCACCGTCCATCGTACCGGAAAAATCGAGGCCCCAAACGTAAGAACGCACCAAGGCGTTGTTCGTCGCATTCAGCTCCGCTATGTGCCGGCCGACTGGCATCGGGTCGCTGATGACTTTCAGATCCTCGATCACAAGCCAAGCGCTATTTGTCCACACCGACGTTGTCTGCCTTATCCTACGCCCTTTGGCGTCATATGTCCACTCCACCCGCTGCCAGGATGCCTCTGGCGCGTCCGCCCAGGTCTCGACTTTCACCAACCGATTCTCAGCATCCCAGGTGAACACCCAGCGACCATCATTGGTCATATTCCCGTCAGCGTCGTGGTCGAAGCTCTCAAGTGTCTGGGGCACAAAGACGTTGGTGCTGATGCCGGTCACGCCTTTGGTGGCCAGGCTCACGCTTTGCCACACGGACACCGCGGCGTTCGCAGGCGTAACGACTGATGGTGGTGTGGTCTGCTTTGCTATGGACGATGTTGCTCATCTGGTCGGCGTTGTCGGAGTCATAAACCGTGAAGGTGGACTTTTCAGGGGTTTATTTTTGCGTCACAGGCTTCAGCCAACAAGGAAAAGTAGCTGTTCAGAAGAACTGACCCGTCTGACCCAAGGCTCCTTGAATGGCTTTACACTTGTCGGGAGTTGCCTGACGAAACCCGCCGGAGTTATTTACCGTCAGATTGTTCATGGGCACAGTCGCAACCTATTGTGTGCTCTGAGCTGGTACATCCTGGGGGCATCCCCATACTATACGTGTATTATTGCTAAGTGATTGAATTGCCATAAAGCGAATCAAGTCATCCTCGTCTCTTGTGGCTTCTGCCAGCACGGCTTTGACAGCATCTGTGTAGGGACGGCGGGTAGATAAAACACTGATTGCCATTGCCCTCTCCTCTCTCGTTCCTTTTTTGTATTTCCTTATCCAGAAGGCCGAACTGTCCGGATCGTTCACCTCACGAAGCTGCATAAAGCCAAATATCAGGATGAACATGGCGGCAGCAGTTACTACTGCAGTCAGAAAGTGAAGAAAAGGTCGTTGACAGAGCAGTTTGATGATCAGTTGGGACATTGTTTTCCACGAAGTGGTGTGCAACCATCGTACGTAACGATCCAGTCGTTTCGAAAAATAATGCGATCGCGACACGTAAGTTCAATCTTACATGGTCTTAGTTCCCATGTTTTTCCTGAACGGCAAGCCCCACAAGGTTTCCAGCACCAATACTCAACATCGATGCTCTTTTTGTCACCTGGCAGGCAGCCGGTTGCATAGTAGGCAATCACCGCGGCACCAATGGCGCATGCACCCCCAATTAACGCTGCGGTAATTGTGACCGCAAGTCTACCATCTTTATCGATCCACATTGTAGGCGCATTCCCACAGAGCGCATACAGGTTCCATAATTCACCCAAACTCAAAAGGTCGTTCATGCCAGAAACATCAAAATCTTTAGAAAAGAGCGGATCCCGGCTTAGCCAACGGCCCGTGCTGGGATTGTAGACGCGGTATTCGTAAAGCACCAGCCCGGTGAAGTCTTCGGTGCGTTTGGTGGAGAAGCGGAAGGGATTAGACCGGGCGGCAGGGCCGCTCAGGCGGAGGGGCTCGCCAAAAGGACCGTATTCGTAGCGGGCGGTTTCAGTGCCGGTGGTGGCCGACACCAGGTTCCATACGTTCCCGTTGCCGTCGTAGGTGACGAAGTGGGTGCCCGCCGCAGGGCCGGTGGCCATCCGAACCCACAACAGCCCACCCACGCCTTCAGCACCGTCGAGGGTCTCCGACAGATCCAAGCCCCACACGTAGGCGCGCACCGGGGCGTTGTTCGTCGCATTCAGTTCGGCGATGTGACGGGCGAACAGCTCAGGATCGCTCACGAACTTCAGATCCTCCACCACCCGCCAGACTCCGTTGGTGAGAACGTACGACGTCTGCCGCACCCGCCGACCCATCGCGTCGTACTTCCATTCCACCCGACACCAACTGCCCCGGTCAGTCGCTCCGTAGCTCATCACCCTCGTCAGCCGGTTCTCTGCGTCCCAATTATACAGTCGCCGTCACCGCACGGCAAGGGCCCAGCACCCACCCGGCGAGCAGAGGCCCAAAGAGCCGCACCCGCGCCTTCACAGGCTCCCAGCCTGTCCTCACATCTGTGACACCTGTGTGTTCTCCGTGCCTCGGTGGTGTTCTTTGAGTCATTTCCCCTGCATCTGTCACTGCCACCACTGATATTCCTGAATAGACCACCACCGCCTCCCCGCCCGGGCATCACAATCGACCGTCGCCACCTCGGCCACCTCGCCCGACACCCCCACGTACCCCGGCACCGTCCGACTCGTGTACCGGTTCAGCCGGTTCACCGTGTTGGTGCTCCAGCGCAGGCTCTGGCCCAGTTCGTCCTCGCCCCAACAACCGGCCGACCCTGCATCATGTCGTCGGCATTACAGCTGATTCCAGACCATTCTCTCCGACCCTTGCGCGAAAGGCTTGCGTCTAAGAGTCCCGCAGGCGCCGAGTGTGGCAAAGTGCGCGATTGGCGACCAGTCGACGCACATCGCACCAAGGGCTGGCTCAATCAAGACTCACGGCGCTTCGTAGGGAAGACAAAGCGTCCGAGGATGCAAGGCAGACGTGGGTAGCTGTCCTTCCCTCCGCGCGTCCTGAGTGCGCTTACATCGTTTCCACATAGTATGCGTGACACTACGACTCTGTCATTGAGTTCCCGCTAATCCATCGCGCATAAGGAAGACAGCCCCCAATGCAAGTATCTCAAGAGGGATGGCTACAAGGGCCATGAGAACAAGCACCCACTTTTTCCAGGTCGTGGTCGGCTGGAGGACAGCACCAGTGACACATGCTCCGACGCTCAGTACCACAATGAGGCCAGCACCCATGCCGAGATGGAGCCCCGCACGTTCAAGAAGAGTCAGCCCAGCCACAAGGAGACCCGGCCCAGCGAGGCCAAGCACATACACGGCCGTCGCGACATTAGTTCGCAACAAATCCACTTTTGCACCCTTTGTGATGAAATGCCTTCCATCCGCACTGACTAACCTTGTCGGCAGCCCAGACCAAAATCGTTTTTATCTCGGCTGTGACTTCCCTGCCGCCCAAAAACCAAGTTGGATCGAAGTCGTATTTGTCAAAGATGCATGCTTCCCACGTCAGGGTTCGGCATGCGCAGGATGTCGTCAATGTGATGGTCACCCGTCCAAGCAATGCAGACCAAGGAGGCCCAATGGTATCTCCGAGTTGTGTTGTTCGATTAAACCAATAAAACGGGTTCGCCTTGCAGTCTTCAGCTTGCTTCTTAAGTTCAGCTTGAAAAGCTGGCGCTGCTACCAGCGCCGACCCCATCTCAGACTCGGTCAGTTCAATCTCAATGCCTGTGCCACTGACGAATCTATTCCAAGCTCGAATGTCCTCCCTGCTACTCAAGAAGCTTCGAATCTTCCCTTCAAGCCAGGTGCAAAGGTCCTTGTGAATGTCCGGCAGTGGATTCTTGAGGCCGGGCAAAGCCACCGCCGATGCGGCTCTGAACCAAGCAGCGCAAAGCCCAACCGAATCGGATGCGCTTAATCCATCGTTTGCAACATACACGTAGAGGTTTTCCCCGCCCAGCTCCCCGACAGGATCCCGGCTCAACCAACGGCCCAAGGTTGGACTGTACGCGCGGTATTCGTACAGGACCAGACCGCTGAAGTCTTCGGTGCGTTTGGTGCTGAAGCGGAAGGGATTCGACCGGGCGGCAGGGCCACCCAGGCGGAGGGCCTCGCCAAACGGACCGTATTCGTATCGGGCGGTTACGATGCCAATGGTGGCCGACACCAGGTTCCACACATTCCCGTTGCCGTCGTAGCACACAAAATGCGTGCCTGCGGCAGGGCCGGTGGCCATCCGAATCCACAGCAGCCCTCCCACGCCCCCGGCGCCGTCCAGGGTCAACGACAGGTCCAAGCCCCAGATGTACGCACGCACCAAGGCGTTGTTCGTGGCATCCAGTTCGGCGATGTGGCGGCCGAACAGCTCAGGAACGCTCACGAGCTTCAAGTCCTCCACCACCTGCCAAGCACCGTTGGTGTACACGTACGACGTCTGCCGCACCCGCCGACCCATCGCGTCGTACTTCCATTCCACCCGACACCAACTGCCCCGGTCTGTCGCTCCGTAGCTCATCACCCTCGTCAGCCGGTTCTCAGCATCCCAACTGTACATCCACCGACCGTCCCGGACAAGCCCGCATCCATGGCACCCGCGCTCCTCACAGAAACCAATCTCCTCATCATCCTGCTCTCATACTGCTCCAACCACAGAGGCACCGAGACCACCGAGACGCAAAAAAGGCCGCTGATTCAGCGGGGTCGTGCTGCCAGCAACGATCCCTGTTCCTGTCCAACAAACTCTGTCACACCGCCCTGAGGGCTCTGAACTCATCTCCCTCGGCCGTGCCGTTCTACTGCCGCCCCGAAACCGCTCTCCAGAAACTCAACGGCCAGCCGGCGGCTTTCCAATGCCCCTCCACCCAGGCCGATCAAGCCACCGAGAGCCGACTGCCTTTCCCAGGCAGGACACAAAACAGGTCACGTCCGCTGTCCAGGGCCCCTTTTCCCGAGCGCCAATGTATCCGTCCGCCCTCCTGCCCTCCATGGCCATCCGTTCACAGTACTTCCCAGTGTCCCACTACGGCCCCTGACGCCCACAGTCCCGCCTCTCAGTGATCCACAATGTACCACAGCTTCAACACGGGCTGATGTACGCAAGGGAAACCTGCATGCGACTTTTCCGCAGCCTGACCATCCGCCGCGAGATCCTCCGTTTTTTCGAAGTCCATCTGCAGATGCCTTGCCCCCTCTGCCCAGCCAGCAGCTGTTGGGCTGACACGCAATGCTAGTTCTCTTGTTCTTCCCAGAGCCGGCGCACCGCTGTGCCCTTCAGACTCTCATTTCGGCTGCCCCCTGCGCCATGCAAGGCCGCAATCCGCCTGGCTTCCAGCCAATGCCGCTGCCAAACCAACACCCGTCGTCTGTCCCCCTGAAACCCTGTCGCCGTCGAGGTCCTGCCACCACTACAAGGGTGAAGTCGTGAGCCAGGTTGCAACTCTTCTCCTGAACATGCCGCCCCTCCGCCTGCTCCTTATACCGAGCTCGCGTCCAATGTTCTCACAGCAAGCCTTCTCCCGGCCGCCCAGACTCGGCCTTCGGCTCCTGCGCGGTTGCCGACCGAGGTCCGGCGCACCCGGGCTCACGATTGTCGTGCCTTCCCGACCGCAAACAGCATGGACACCACCGAAACAAATGGGATACCCTTCCCAGAAATGCTATACCCAGAGCCGCTCCCACCATGACATCCGCAGCCAATAACAGCGCCCCTTCACCCGGTAGATAGACCTGTACGCCGCCGATCAGCGCAATCACCACGTACACCACCAGCAATATCAGCACCAGGCCGCGGGCCGGCCCCCACAGGCATGCCGTGCCTATGAGCGAGGCGTACCACAACAACAACAAACCCCAGTGCAACCACATCGGTGGCTCCCACAGTGCTCCCTCTCCGGCATTTTCCTTCGACATCTCCATGAATGGCGGCAACGAAGCAACCCGCTCATCGCCGATCCAATAGGCCAGCATATACAAACCACACGCCCCGACAATCAGGGTGCGCAGCCACAGAAGCTCCTTTCGCAACTCGTCGGGAAGCGGAGTCATACCTCACCTCGCTCGTTGCTTTTGCTGCCTCTCTTCAGCCTTGCACCGTTGCCCGGCCACTCGAGCAACCTCACCCACAACATTCGACAGATACAGATGACACCGCATGACAATCTTGTGCTCACACCAGGTGCCGCCGTGCTCCATGGGTTTTGTTCCCGCATTCCGGATCCTCTGAAGAACCGCCATGAGGGCACCACCTTCCAACTCACAAGCGCCACGCGCAGGTCTGAAGCTTCTGGCTGCCTGAGGACGGTGCCACATGGAACGATCTGCCGCGACAGTTCGGCTTCAAGAGTGCAGTTCACCGATTCATTCATTGCTGGTGCAGGAGAAAGTGTTTGAGCAACTGCTGCAGGAGGTCGGTCAACGGGCGGAGAAGCGCCGCCACGATCGGCTCTACGAATACTTCTGAGATGCCGCCTTTCGCCCGGCCCGGGACATGGAGCTGATTGCGCCGCACCGGAGCAGTCGTCGGCCGGAGAATCGGACCCAAGATGGGCGGTCGCTGCGGCCGTATCGTCGGCGCTGGGTAGTGGAGCGTACGGTGCTCTGCCTGCCGGCAGGCAGACCTGGCTGCGGCATTTTCGGCGGCTGTGCATCAGGTGCGAAAAGGCGTGTCGGGCGTTTGATGCATCTTTGCAGATGGCCAGGTCGTTTCTGATGGTCCAGCAGGTGCTGCATTGAGCCAGAAGTAGAGTAACGCCAGGCTGGCCTTCCCTGACGTGAAGCTCCATGGCCCTCCGGCAGATTGAGAAGCACTGCTTGGACGGGGGATCTGCAGAGACAAACAGCTGCTTTCAACTCTCCGCGGTGCGCGCAAGGGTGCTGCTTGGGTGCCTCCATAACCCACGAGCCACCACCGGATCACACCGGTTACCGACTGGTAAAGCCACCTTTTGGGTTGGGTGACGAGAACCATGTGGCACCCTCATGATCAATCTGTACCCTGACTGGTACGCTCCAAGCCCGCTATCAACGCTCACGTTGCACCAGTCTCCACACGTGTCTCCATAGCCAGGCACCCTCCGTCGACGTCGTTTGTGCACGAAAGCCAGCAGTCTCGTGCGGTGGAGTACCGGGCCTGTTTATATGCCCGATCACAGACACAGTCAGGAACCCATTCACAGACATTGACTCTCGAACGTGCATCTTTCAGCGCTGCATCCCCCCGTCCGTATCGAGGCGTCCACAGCCGGGAGTCCGGTTCTGATGCACGCGTACCCATACGTTCTCAGTCGCCCTCATTCGCCTCTCGAACCATCCCCGCGCAACGGCGTCCACGGCTCACCTGGCATGCTCGCTCCGGACAGCCCCCAGTCGGCGACTGCGCCGTTGGTCAGCTGGACCCGGATGTATACGTCCGGTGCATCGGGGCCGTCGGCATCCAACCCGACCCGAAGCCAATACTCCCACAACTCCTCAGAGGCGCCCGTAATCGTGACTTTGTAGGGACGACCAAGCGCGGCCCTGACTTTGCGCGCACCGGTCCCCGAACGGAGGAGTCGCTCCAGCTCGTCCCACTCCAGGGCCGCACCATATCCCGTCCAATCCGTCAAGCGACCAAAAGGCGTCCATACCCCGTGGCGTATCAACGCCAGTGCCACGAGCACCCCCAATCCGAGCGCCAGCACGATCACGCCCGCCTCTGTTCTCAGCCTTTTCATCACCACCTCCTGAAAAGAGCAGCCGAGTCCCGGTCCGTATGCGCACGCCCCCTGCCACATTCCTCACCACGTGTGGTAGATCAGGGCCTTTCGGTGCCATTTCTCAGGGCAGCCAGCCATAATGAGCCCGTGCTCATGATCGCGCTTCCTTTCATGCCAACAGAGACGACAACAACAGGATACAAAATAGTCGTAGTATTGAAATGCCCCAGTAGTTGGTGCGATAAACCAACAAAATGAAATCATGCAGCACCCGCCGCTGCGCTTACCGCATTTCTTATAGCACAATCGCTCCGCATCCTTGCCGAGCTGGACCAACAACCACCGGTTCCACTCATCCACCGATGGACCTGGAAAGTCCTCAGGCGCCTCCCGACGCTCGGGGTTTGGAGGTCGAGGAGCCGGGATGGGAGGCCTTCTCGGCGCAGGCCACCCCGGACGAGGCGGAATTGGCACCGTACGCAAGCCGAGCTCATCAATTGCCCCTAAGGATTCATTTTCCAAAAACGTCCACCCATCGAACCCCGCAGCAGCCGCTCTCTTCAGTCGCAGAACGGTTTCATGAGCTTGATCCCGGCTGAACCAGCGGCCGGAGGTGGGACTGTAGGGCCGGTATTCGTACAGGACCAGCCCGGTGAAGTCTTCGGTGCGTTTGGTACTGAAACGGAAGGGATTAAACCGGGCGGCAGGACCGCTCAGGCGTAAGGGCTCGCCAAAAGGACCGTATTCGTACCGGGCGGTTTCAGAGCCCGTGGACGCCGAAACCAGGTTCCACACATTCCCGTTGCCGTCGTAGCACACAAAATGCGTGTCCGCGACAGGACCGGTCTGGATCCGCACCCAGAGCAGCCCTCCCACGCCACCGGCACCGTCGAGGGTCTCCGACAGATCCAAGCCCCACACGTAGGCGCGCACCGGGGCGTTGTTCGTCGCATTCAAGTCTGCCACGTGCCGGCCGAAGAGGACGGAATCACTGACGAACTTCAAGTCCTCCACCACCTGCCACACGCCGTTGCTCGAGACGTACGACGTCTGCCTTGTCCGCCGACCCCGGGCGTCGTACTTCCAGTCCACCCGACGAAAGCTGGATGAAGGACCTGCCACGGTGATCACCCTCGTCAGCCGGTTCTCGGCATCCCAATAGTACAGCCACCTGCCGTCCCGGACAAGGTTGCCGTCCAGATCGTGGATCAGCAGTTCGGGTGTCCGCGCCACGAATGCCGACCGCGTCTCCGACTGCAGCCGGTCCGGCTGGCTCCGCACCACGCCAGGTTCGTGATCACCACCCACACGGCCCCGGTCGCGTTGTTCACCGCCGCCTCACCGTACCAGTACCGGCCCTGCTGAATCGCCCGCGCCCATTCGTTGCTCCCCCACCACAACGTCACCGTCGCCGCCTCGGCCGCCTCCCCGGACACCCCCACATACCCAGGCACCGTCCGACCGGTGTACTGGTTCAGCCGGTTGACCGTGTTGGTGCTCCAGCGCAGGCTCTGACCCAGCTCGTCCCCGCCCCAACCACCGGCCGTCCGATTGCCAATCGCATCGTGCC
>ERZ795042.70-NODE-70-length-90605-cov-294.132965_pt1 | contig 90605 bp, 78 predicted proteins | sample MGYA00375126_ERZ795042 | MGnify/ENA primary metagenome ERZ795042 (study PRJEB30171, sample SAMN05518105) | compost metagenome | isolation source: Feedstock adapted compost from Newby Island compost facility, Milpitas, CA | place: USA:Newby Island compost facility...
CGCAGCTCGACGTCACCGTCGAGCACGTACTCGACGAGCGGTGCGTCCGTCTCGGGCAGCTCCTGCGCCACCCACGAGATCGTGAGCCCCGGTGGGGCCGTGTACTCGCCGGCATCGGGTGCCAGATCGCCGCAGATCAGCGCGAGGAGCGTCGACTTGCCGCAGCCGTTGCGCCCGACGATGCCGATCTTCTCGCCGCGGAACACGGTGAGATCGGCTCCCTCGATGAGCACCTGGGAGCCGCGGCGGAGGCGGACGTCGGAGAGAACGAGCACGATCAGGCGCTGCGCGAGACGGCCCCCTCCTGGAGCAGGAGATGCGCAAAGGGTGGAGTGCCCGCGGCCTGACGGGCGAGCAGCGCGAGCAGCTCCTCGCACGTGCAGGGCTCACCGAAGAGCCGCCCCTGTCCGTACTGGCAGTGATGCCGGCGCAGGAACTCCAGGTGGCGGACCGATTCGATGCCTTCCGCGACGACGTCCATGCCGAGGCTGCGGCCCATGTCGATGATGGTGCGCACGATGGTGGCGTCGCCCGCGTCGTCGCCGACGTCGCGCACGAAGGACTGATCGATCTTGAGCGTGCCGATCGGGAACTGCTGCAGGGCCGAGAGCGAGGAGTAGCCCGTGCCGAAGTCGTCGATGGAGAGGTGCAGGCCCATCGCGTAGAGCTCGTCGAGCAGCCGCACTGTGCGCTTCGCGTCGGCCATGAGGGTGGTCTCGGTGATCTCGAGCTCGAAGGAAGTGGGCGAGACGCCGTACTTCCGGAACACCGAGCGGCAGCGCAGGATGAAGCTCGCCTGCCTGAGCTGCTTGAGCGAGAGATTCAGCGAGATGCGGCCCGGATCGGCGACCTGCTGCTGCATCTCGCGGTAGTCCATGCACACGCGGTTCAGCACCCACTCGCCGATGTCGAGGATGAGGTTCGTCTCCTCCGCGAGGGGAATGAACTGTCCGGGCGGAATGTCGCCGTGGCCCGGCAGCCGCCAGCGCAGGAGCGCCTCGGCGCCGATGATGCGCCCGTTGCGCAGGTCGACCTTCGGCTGGTAGGCGATGACGAACTCGTCGCGCTCGAGCGCGCGGCGCAGCTTGCTCTTCAGCATGAGCCGCTCGACCGCCGCGGCGTTCATCTCGGGCGAGTAGAACGCGAAGGTGTTGCCGCCGTTCTGCTTCGAGTAGTACATGGCGGCATCCGCGTTGCGGATGAGGTCGATGACGTTCTCCGCGTCGCGCGGGCAGAACGCGATGCCGATGCTCGCCGTGAGGAAGACCTCGTGCTGGTTGAGCTGGAACGCCCGGCTCACCTCGGTGAGGATCGAGCGCGCGAGGTGGGCGATGGGTCCGCGGTTGTCGGATTCGAGCGGGAGTCCCTCGACGATCAGCGCGAATTCGTCGCCCGCGAGGCGGCCGATCACGGTGTCCCTGGGCAGCGCGCGCGTGAGGCGTTCCGCGAGCACCTCGAGGACACGGTCGCCCGACGCATGCCCGAAGGTGTCGTTGACCTCCTTGAAGCGATCCATGTCGAGGTACAGCAGCGCCACCGCATGGCCGCTGCGCAGCGCGCGCGCGATCGCCTGCTGCAGCAGGTGGTGGAACTGCATCCGGTTCGGAACCTTGGTGAGCGCGTCGTAGCGCGCGAGGTAGCGGATGCGGCGCTCGGCGCGCTTGCGGTCGGTGATGTTGCGCGCCACGAAGATGCAGCCCTGGAACTGCGGGTCGTCGCTCACGATCTGCGATCCGGTGAGCGCGACGGGAATCGTCTGACCCTGGCGCGTGCGCACGACGGTCTCGCGCGTCTCCTGCGCGGCCTGCGCGATATCGAAGTTCTGGCGCTCGCGCTCGTCGAGCATGGAACGCAGGCTCCGGCCGAGCAGCTCTTCCTCGCCGTAACCGAGGAGCTTGCAGGCGGTCTGGTTGGCCACCTTGATCACGCCCTCCGGCGAGGTGACGAACACGGCGTCCGTCATGCCGTTGAGGACCGTGTACAGGTAGTCCTTGGTGATCATCGTCTGCCGCAGCTTGTGGCGCATGCGCTCGAGCGCCTGCTGCAGCTCACCGATCTCGTCGCGGCGCTCCACGTTGAGCGGCCGCGTGTAGTCGCCCTGGCCGATGCGGTCCGCGCTCTTGATGAGCGCGACGATGGGCCGCTCGAGGCCACGCGCCGCGCGCCAGGCGATCCACGCACCGAGGATTCCGAGCCCGGCCGCGAGGGCGAGGCCGATGACCAGCGCGCGGCGGGAGTCCCGGTGCACCTCCGCCGCCAGGCGGCTGGCGACGTTCGGGGCACGTGACGCGGCCGCCTCGGCGACCACGAGACGCACCTCCGCGACGGTCCGCGGCGTCGGAACCCCGGGCATCGCCTCGACCATCGGCCGGACGGGTTCGACGGCTTCGGCGGTGAGGATCCCCGAAGTCGTCCCCTCGGGCCGCCGCCAGTCGAAGAGGACGCTTCCGTCGAGGTCGCGCACCGTGAGCTCGAGGAGCGTCGGGTCGGCGAGTACGGGCTCCAGGCTCCGGGCCAGCGCGGCGGTGTCCCGGGTCAGCGCGGCGTCCTGAGCCGCCTGCGCGGCCAGGCGGGCGCTCACGACCGCGCGGTTGCGCAGCTCGAGCAGCACGCTCTCCTGTACGGCGGACTGTGCCAGCGCGCCGAGGCGCTCGGCACCTCCGCGTTGCTGCCACAGCACGAGGGAGAGGATGGCGGCGCCGGCGATCAGGGCCGCAACGAACGCAGCGCTGGCGTACTTGAGCTTGAGACTGACGATTCCCACGATGTACGCCGGCCTGCCCGGAAGAACGGGCCGGCGATCCCCTTTGGTTGTACAGGGGATATTAACTGCCCGGAGGCGCAAGCGGCCATGCCAATAAGGGCCGATGACGCCGTGAACGCGCCTTCAGCGGGGTTTGCCGGGAGCCGTTTCGCCGCGGACGCGGCGCTAGTCGCCCGACCAGGCCTTCTTGATATAGCGCAGCATCAGGCCGCGCATCTCGACCATGGGATCGGGCAGGGCGGAGAAGATCGGCGGATTGCGCCTGAGCATGCGCCAGTTCTCGCTGCGCAGGATCTGGCGCAGGTAGTCCGCGTTGCGGTCGATCGCCTCCATGTAGGGATTGCGGCCGCCGAAGAGGATCTCGAGGTAGCGGTAGGCACCTTCGAACTCGCCGTCGAGCCGCTTCGAGCGCACCTCGGCGATGAATTCCGGTGTCTGACGCAGCAGATCGAGTCCCGATGCGTACCGGACCTCGCGGCCACCATTCGCCGCGATCGGCAGCGCGACGCCCCCGAGCACGAACTCCGCGTACAGGCGGTCCCGGCATTTCTCGAGATAGCAGCGATCGGCCATCTGGGCGATGAGATCCGCCGTCCCGAGGAGGTGCCCGAGCTTGACGTCCCGTGGATCGCTGAGCCGGATCTGATCGAAGGGCACTTCGTAGCCCGTGAAGTGGACGATCTGCGTGGCGACGTCCGTCCAGTGATCGAGGCCGACGATGGGGAGGTATTCGGCGAGGAAGCGTGCGCCGCGCGAGACGTGGATGCGGGTGAGCTCGGCGCCGTTGACATAGTGACGGTCGTCGTCCGTGCGGCGGAGATAGCCGACGTCGTGGAACAGGCCGGTGATGATGCCGACCACGGCGCGCTCCGCGCCGAAGCACAGCTCGGGTTCCTGCTGCCGCTCGTATCCCACCATCAGCCGCGCGAGCGCCAGGGTGATGTCGAGCGTGTGCTGCCGGTCGTGGTAGACGGTGTCGACGCCGAAGAAGCCGGGGACCTGACCGGCGAACAGCCGTTCGAAGTAGTCGAACGCGTGTGCCAGAGGCTCGAGCGCGATATCCGGCCACGCGCTCCGGAGCAGCGACTCGACCGCACTGCGTACCGCGGCGGGAGAGCTGACCTGAACGGTATTGGTGACGTCGTAATCGCTGCGACGCGCGCCTGTCATTCGGTATTGATCCGCGGCCTGTGGCAGCCGCTCGGCCTTCCCCCCATCCGCGAGACCCAGTCTAGGCAGGCGCCGGGATCGCGGCCGAGACACGCCGCACACTTTCACGAGCGGGCAACGTCCGCCTTCAGGGTGTGTTCTGTCGCATCGCGCCGCTGCGTCGCGACGCGGCGATGCATGGGTACCGGCCGGCCGGTGGCCGACGGTCAGATATCGAAGCGTGCGAGAACGGGAGCGTGGTCGGAGGGCCGCTCCGCGCGGCGGGGCTCGCGATCGATGCGGCATTCGCGGCAGCGGGGAGCCAGGCGCTCGTGGGCAAGGATCAGGTCGATGCGCAGTCCGTGGTTGCGACGGAAGGCGAAGGCGCGGTAGTCCCACCAGCTGTAGGTGTCAGGCGGCTGGTCGAACAGCCGGAATACGTCCACCAGGCCGACGGCAAGGAGCGAGCGAAGTGCCTGCCGCTCCGGCTCGCTCACGTGAACGCCGCCCTCCCACGACGGCGGATCGTGAACGTCACGGTCGTCCGGCGCGATGTTGAAATCGCCGAGCACCACGAGCTGATCGTGCCGGCGCACTTCCTCGCGCAGCCAGCTCTCGAGCGCGGCCAGCCAGCGCAGCTTGTATTCGAACTTGTCGGAACCGACCGTCTGGCCGTTCGGCACGTAGACGTTCACCACGCGCAGGCCGTTGGTCGTCGCGGCAAGGACGCGGCGCGCCGGGTCTTCGAAGCCGGGAATGTCGGTGACGACGTCCTCGCAGGGCCAGCGCGAGAGGAGCGCCACGCCGTTGTAGGTCTTCTGGCCGCTGAATACGACGTGAAAGCCCGCGGCCTCGAGCTCGGCGCGGGGAAACTCGGCATCGGTGAGCTTCGTTTCCTGCATCGCGAGCACGTCGGCGCCCGACTGCGGGAGCCAGGCGAGCACCTGAGGCAGCCTCACGCGCAGCGAATTCACGTTCCATGTGGCGATGAGCACGGGCGTGCACTCCGCGGCTTCGATCGAGGGTTCAGTAGATCTTCAGTCCACCGTACTTGCGGCGGATGCGCCGGTCGAGCGCTTTCCAGCCGAGCACGAAGCCCGCGACCAGGGCGAGAACGGCAACGGTGACGATCCATCCCCAGGAAAGCGTGCGCTTCGGCGCGCCCGAGCCGATGATCGGCGGCTGCGCCGGCGGCTGCGCGGAGCCGAGCTCCGCCGCGGCGGCAACGGGTGCGGTTTCCGTGCGGTTCGCGGCGCGCGCATCGGCGAGCTCGCTCTGCAGCCGGCCGAGCTGTGCGCGCAGCTCTTCGAGCTCGCGCGTGCGCTCGTCGAGCCGCTGCCTCAGCGGCAGCTCGCGCGAGAGATACGACGCGCGCACCCAGCCTTCGATTCCCGATGGCAGGCGTACGCGGGCATGATCGCCGTTGCGCTCGACGACCTCGACACGATCGCCGCTGCGGATCGAGGCGAGCCTTTCGCCCTCGCCGCCCGGCTCGCTGTTCACGCCGACGACGAGCTGCTCGATGACGTACATCGGCTCCGCGCGCGCGACTCCGACGCACACGAGGAGCGCGGCGGTCAGCGCCGCCGCACCGAACGGCCTCAGGCGAACCAGACGAGGCGCCGGATGCCGCGGACGGAAACTCATGCGGCGAGCTCACCCGTCGCAGTGATGCCGTGCTGACGCAGGAGCGGGCGGATGTCCGGCTTGCGGCCGCGGAACTCGATGAAGGCGTCGAGCGGATCGCGCGTGCCGCCGCGCGAGAGGATGGCATCCAGGAAGCGCCGCGCCGTGCCGCTGTCGAACACGCCGTTCTCCTCGAAGGCGGAGAAGGCGTCCGCCGCGAGCACCTCGGCCCACTTGTAGCTGTAGTAGCCGGCCGCGTAGCCGCCCGCGAAGATGTGCCCGAAGCTGTGTGCGAAGCGGTTCCACTCGGGCACCGGGACCACCGCGACCTCGCGCCGGACCTCGTTCAGTGTCTCGAGGATCCGGCCGCCGCGCGCCGGGTCGTAGCCGGCGTGCAGCCGGAAGTCGAACAGCGCGAACTCGAGCTGCCGCATGAGCTGCAGCCCCGCGTGGAAGCTGCGCGTGGCGATGAGCTGCGACTGCATCTTCTCGGGCAGCGGCTCGCCCGTGCTCACGTGACACGAGATGCGCTGCAGGACGTCGGGATGCCACGCGTAGTTCTCGAGGAACTGGCTCGGCAGCTCGACGGCATCCCACGCCACACCGTTGATGCCGGCGAGACTCGGGTAGCTGACCCGTGTCAGCAAGTGGTGCAGCCCGTGCCCGAACTCGTGGAACAGCGTGAGCACGTCGTCGTGCGTGAGCAGCGCCGGGCGGCCGTCACCGGGCGGCAGGAAGTTGCAGACCAGATAAGCGATCGGCAGCGCCGTACCCGTGCTCAGCCGCTTGCGGCCGATGCACTCATCCATCCAGGCGCCGCTGCGCTTGTTGGGACGTGCATAGGCGTCGAGATAGAAACCGCCGATCGTCTGTCCGGTACGGTCCTGCAGCTCGAAGAAGCGCACGTCCCCGTGCCATACCGGCACGCCGCTCCGCTCGCGGATCCTGAGCTCGAAGAGCCGCTCGGCCACCTCGAAGAGACCCTGGAGTACCCTCGGCAGCGGGAAGTACGGCCGCAGCTCTTCCTGCGACACCGAATAGCGGCTGCGCTGCAGCCGCTCCGAATAGAAGCTCACGTCCCAGGCGGCGAGCCGGCGCCCCGCGAAGGCTTCGAGCTCGGCGAGCTCGCGCTCGGCCGCCGGCCGTCCCGCGCGGGCGAGGTCCTGCAGGAACTGCAGCACCTCGTCGACGCTGCGCGCCATGCGCGTCGCGAGCGCGTATTCGGCGTAGTTCCTGAAGTCGAGGAGCTGCGCAGCCTCGTGGCGCAGCCGGAGAATCCCTTCCATGACCTGGGTGTTGTCCCAGCGGCCCGCGTTGGGTCCGCGATCCGATGCGCGCGTCGTCCAGGCTTCGTAGAAGGCGCGGCGGAGCGTCTCGGATTCCGCGTCGGTGACCACCGCCACGTACGTCGGCTGGTCGAGCGTGAGGAGCCAGCCCTCGAGGTGCTGCTCGTGCGCACGGCGCCGCGCCTGCTCGATGATCGTGTCGTTGAGGCCGCGCAGCTCGGCCGGGTCCGTCACCCGGTACGACCAGCCGTTCGTCGCATCGAGAACGTTCTCCTCGAAGCGCGCCTGGAGCTGGGTCAGCTCCAGCATCACCGCCTTGAAGCGCTCCTTGCGCTGCGGATCGAGGCCGACGCCGGCGAGCCGGAACTCGCGCAGCGCGTGCTCGAGGACCTTCCGCTGGTCGGGATCGAGGCTCGGCCCCTCGCGCTCCTCGATCAGCCGGTAGGCCCGGTAGAGCGCCTCGTTCTGCTGAAGGTCGGTCTGGTACTCGGACAGCAGGGGCAGGCAGGCGTTGTAGGCCGCGCGCAGCGAGTCCGAGTTGAGCACCGCGTTGAGGTGACTGACCGGCGACCACGTGCGCGCCAGCCGGTGATGCAGCTCCTCCAGCGGCTCGACGACCGTGGCGAAGGTCGGGTTCTCGATCGCGGCCAGCCTTTCGATCTCGGCCCGGTTACGGGCGAGCAGCTCGCGGATCGCGGGCTCGACGTGCTCCGGACGAATGTGCGCAAACGGCGGCAGGGGCTCCTGGCCCAGCAGGGGATTTTCCATGGATTTCTCGCGCCTCGGGCCCGGCATTCTAGCAGTGCATGGGCGGGCCGGGCGGCAGCGGGAGCGTGAGCGGCACGTGCGGTCCGGGCCAGCGCCGCGGGCCGGACGGGTAAGATCGGGGACCCGGCACTTCGAAAGCGGCAGGACATGGCGGATTCCTACGACCTCATCGTGATCGGCGGCGGCAGCGGCGGGCTGGCCTGCGCGCAGCGCGCGGCGGAATACGGGGCGCGTGTGGCGCTTGTGGAGGCGGCGCGCCTCGGCGGCACCTGCGTGAACGTCGGCTGTGTGCCGAAGAAGGTGATGTGGAATGCCGCCGAGATCGCGCATGCCATTCACGACGGTCCTGAATACGGTTTCGACGTCGTCCTCGAAGGGCACGACTGGAGTCTGCTCAAGCAGAAGCGCGACGCGTACGTCAGGCGACTGAACGAGATCTACGAGCGCAATCTCGAGAAGCGCGGCGTCACGCTCGTGCGCGGGTTCGCACGCTTCGCCACGCCCCGCAGGGTCCACATCGGCGAGCACGTGCTCACGGCGCCGCACATCGTGGTGGCGACGGGCGGCAGGCCGCTGCTGCCGGACGTTCCGGGAGCCGAGCTGGGCATCACGTCGGACGGATTCTTCGAGCTCGAGGCACGCCCGCAGCGAGTCGCGGTCGTAGGCAGCGGCTACGTGGCCGTCGAGCTCTCGGGCATCTTCGCGGCGCTCGGCTCGAGCGTGACGCTCCTCATCCGCGGGGAGCGCGTGCTCAAGTCCTTCGACGTCATGCTCGGCGAGACCGCGACCGAGCACCTGCGCGAGCAGGGCGTGGAGCTCCTGACGAACTCCTGGCCTGCCTCGCTCGAACGCACGTCGTCCGGTGAGCTCGAGCTCGAGACGCGCGACGGACGCCGGCTGGGACCGTTCGACTGCGTGCTGTGGGCGATCGGGCGTGGGCCGTGCGTCGACGGGCTCGGTCTCGAGCATGCGGGCGTGCGGCTCGACGCCTACGGTTACATCGAGACGGACAAGTACCAGGCGACGAGCGTCGAGGGCATCTACGCCATCGGCGACGTGACGGGGCGCGCCCCGCTCACGCCGGTGGCGATCGCCGCCGGAAGGCGCCTCTCGGATCGTCTGTTCGGCGGCCAGGCCGACCGTCATCTCGATTACGAGAACGTGCCGACGGTGATCTTCGGTCATCCGCCGATCGGCACCGTGGGGCTCACCGAAGCCGCCGCGCGCGATCTGCACGGGGACGAAGCCGTGCACGTCTACACGTCGGAGTTCGTGCCGATGTACCACGCGCTGACCACGCGCAAGCCGCGTGCGCGCATGAAGCTCGTGACGGTGGGCCCGGAGGAACGCATCGTCGGCGTGCACGTCATCGGCGAAGGCGCCGACGAGATGCTTCAGGGCTTCGCGGTGGCGGTACGCATGGGGGCGACCAAGCGCGATTTCGACGACACCGTCGCCATCCATCCGACGAGCGCGGAAGAGCTCGTCACGATGCGCCAGCGGACGCGCTGATCTGCGCGGCGAGCGCCGCGAGCACGGGCCGGGTATCGGGCCGCACCCCGCGCCAGATGCGGAACGACTCTGCCGCCTGCTCGACGAGCATGCCGAGTCCCTGTTCGGCGCGCGGGCAACCGTGTCGCAGCGCCCAGCGCACGAACGGTGTGGAATCGGGCCCGTACGCCATGTCGTAACAGAGCCGCGTCTCGCGGGCGATCGCGGGGTCGAGAGGCGGCACTTCGCCGGAAAGGCTCGCCGAGGTCGCGTTGATCACGACGTCGAAACGCGAATCGCCGAGCTCCTCGAAACCGCAGCCCGTGACCGGACCCAGCCGCGCGAAGTCCGCCGCCAGCGCACGCGCGCGCTCCGGTGTGCGATTGGCGATGACGAGGCGCTCCGGTCCGAGCTCGAGCAGCGGTCCGATGGCGCCGCGCGTCGCACCTCCTGCACCCAGGATCAGAATGCGCGCGCCGCCGAGGCGGATGCCGAGGTTCTCCGTAAGGTCGCGCACGAGCCCGAATCCATCGGTGTTGTCGCCGAGGATCCGTCCATCCTCCCGAAGGGCAAGCGTGTTGGCCGCCGCAGCGAGAGCCGCGCGGGAGGTGAGCTCGTCGGCGAGCCGTGCCGCGGCGAGCTTGTGCGGCAGGGTCACGTTGAGGCCGCGTCCACCGGAAGCAAAGAAGGCGCGCACGCGTTCCCCGAACTCCTCGGGTGTGAAGTCGAAGAGCTCGTACGTGATCGAGTGCCCGGTCTGCTGCGCGAACAGGCCGTGGATGAACGGCGACTTGCTGTGCGCGACCGGATGGCCGACGACTCCGTAGCGGTCGGGAGACGATGTGCTGTCCTGCATTGGAAGTGCGAGCTTATACGAGCCGGGCCGGTTGCGGTGACGCGGGAGTCAGCCTCTGCCCGGAGCCTTCTTCCCGGCCGCCGATATCAGCGGCCTCACGCTCGTGCCGCCGGTTCCTCTCGTGTCGAGGTGCCGGCACAGCTGCGGAAGCCACTCACGCATGCGCTCGTCGGTCCGGTACGGGGGATTCACGATGAGAAGTCCCGAGCCGTTCAGCGCCGCGCGCGAATCCCTGGGATAGAGCCACAGCTCGCTCACCAGCGCCTCGCGCGAGATCCGTGGCGCGAGCGCCGCGAGCCAGCTTTCCGAGTCACGTGCGTGCTTGATGGGGTACCACACGACGATCACACCGGTGGGAAAGCGGCGCAGCGCTTCCACGATCGCATCCGCGGCCCTCTCGCCGTCGCGACGGGATTCCTCGTACGGCGGATCGATGAGCACGAGCCCGCGTCTCTCAGCAGGCGGCAGATACGCGCGCAGCCGCTCGAAGCCGTCCGCGCACTCCACTCGCACGCGAGGATATTCCGCGACGGCGCGCTCGAGCGCCTGTGCTTCGGTTGCGACTCGCTCGATGAGCACCGCGCGGTCCTGAGGACGCAGCGCCTGCGCGACGATGAGCGGCGAACCCGGATAGGCGCGCGGATTGCGCTGCCGGGCGCGGAAGGCGCGCACGACGCCGAGATAGCGCGTGAGCTCCTCGCTCGAGACGTCGTCGCCGAGCCGGTCGATGCCGGTGCGGGACTCGGCGTTCTCGGCGGCGTTCCCCAGGTCGTACGCTCCCCGGCCGGCGTGCGTCTCGAGGTACAGAAAGCCCTTTTCCTTCTGCTCGAGCGTTGAGACGAGAGCGAGCAGGGCGACGTGCTTGTGCACGTCCGCGAAGTTGCCGGCATGGAAGCTGTGGCGGTACTTCATTCGCTGTCGTCGTATGCTGATCGCTGAGAAGGAAGGCCGGTGTCACGCATCGTGCACGATCGCGGTTCACGCAGGATAGAGGAGTCGGTCGATGCTCAAGGTATCGAGGTTTCTGATCGCGCTCGCGGGCGCGGCGGCTGTCGCCTGCACGGCCCCGCAGGCTGCCGATCCGGAGGATGAAGGCATGCGTCGAGTCGGTCCGAGAGTCACGCCCGCGCAGATTCCGCCGCGCGTGCCGAGCGGGCCCGAGGAGCCCGAACCGCGCGTGACCGGCGAGGTTCCGGGAGACGTGATGGCACGGCTCAGGGAGGATCTCGCGGCGCGCGCGGGCCAGGATGCAGCCGGAGGGGCGAGAGTTGTGCGTGCCGAGAGCGTCGAATGGCCGGACGGCTCGCTCGGCTGCCCCGAGCCCGGCCAGATGTACACGCAGGCCATCGTTCCGGGATACCGCGTCGATTTCGAAGTGGCGGGCAGGCTCTACTCCTATCGCGTCGATCAGCGCGGCAACTTCAAGCTGTGCGAGGCACTGAGTCGCGGGCCTGGCGCCCGCTGAGCGTCACGCCGTGCGCCGTTCCCCGCGCAAGCGGGGCGCTCTCATGAAACGCACATGAAAGAAGGCCCGGACGTTTCCGCCCGGGCCTTCGTTTCGCATCGGTTCAGTGAGGCGACTGCGCGGGCCGCCTTACCGGAGGGCCTGTCGGTCAGGGCTCACTTGCCTTTTCCCTTGCCCTTGTCGTCCTTGTCCTTTCCCTTGCCTTTGTCGTCCTTTCCTTTGCCCTTGTCCTTATCGTCCTTCTCCTTGCCCTTTCCCTTGTCCTTGTCGTCTTTGCCCTTGTCTTTGTCCTTTCCCTTGCCCCTGTCGTCCTTGTCCTTGTGTTTGTCCTTGCCCTTTCCCTTACCCTTGTCGTCCTTGTCCTTGTCTTTACCCTTGCCATCGCCCTTGCCCTTAGGCGGCTTGGTGACGACGTCGACCTTCACCGCCTCGGCCTCGCGGTTGGTCGGCGCGTCACGGTACATGAGCAGCAGACCGGTCTGGGACGGCGAAGCTTCGTCGCCCTCCGGAATGTGCTCGACGGTGAGCACCGAAAAGCCACCGGCGGGCACGCCGTCCGCCGGCGCATCCGGCACGAAGAACCGCGGGAAGGCCGGCGTGTACACCATGTTCTCGATCACGTCGCTCACCAGGCCGGTGAAGTAGTTGTCGTAGGCGTACACCGTGAACGAGAACGTGGACGTCGGCGTCAGGCCCATCACCGACAGCGGAGCGGTGAGGATGATGTTGCCCGAGTTCAGATCGGCGTCCGCGTAGAAGTACGCGGTGGCGGTCGTCGTGCCGGCTCGCTGGACGTAGACGACGGTCTGTCCGGTCGAGAAGGCCTGCCCCAGCTCGCGGTTGAACACGAACCAGTCCGGATTGCCGTCCAGGTCCGTGTCGATGTCCACCTCGAAGCCGCCCGGATATGCCGGATGCGCGCGCTGCCCGTAGGTGTTGATCGCGAACTGGATGCCGAACTGCCCGCCGCCGATGCTGACGAGTCGCGCACCGACGGCCGCGAGATCCACCACGGCGACGTTGTCACCTTCGCCGGGGAGCTGCGAGCGCGGGATGCGCGGGCTCGTGCCCGTGAGCGAGAACACGTCCACACGGCCTGCGAGCGCCCTGCTCGTGTTGAGGAGCACGAGCGAGCCGTTCTCCCCGTTGAAGAGCTTCACGTTGCGGTTCACGGCGCGGACGTCCGCAGCGCGGTGCGGGAGCACGTGCCACGGCAGGTGGATCTGGTCGCGCCCGTCGCGCAGATGGACGAAGCCGTCGAACTCGACGCCCTGCAGCCGGAATCCGTCGCCGCCGAACGGTCCGCCGTTCAGCGTCCACTCCGGGAGCTTGCGCGGATCGATGGTGAGCGTCACGACGAACTCGCTCGTTCCGTGCGGTCCGACGACGATCGACGACGGTGTGTGGATCTTCACGGCGCCGCTCGCCTCGTCGTCCGCGTAGCGGAACGACGTCGTGATGCTGTACCGGCGTGCGTACGACGCATAGTTGCGCACGCGGACGTGCCGGTGGAGCACCACGGGCTCGGAGACGGTGTGATAGCCGAACGACAGGCTGCCCGTGCCGAGCTTCGCGTCCCACGCGGCCGTCGTGCTGGCGAGCGCCGCATCGACGCGCACCTCACCTGCGCCGATGCGCGTGATCGGCGCGAGCACGCCGGGCTGCATCACGGGGTTGATGTACAGCTCCGGGTCCGCCGTGTTCATGAGGATCGACTTGATCTCCGCGGGCGTGCGCTTCGGGTACGCCTGCAGCAGCAGCGCCGCGGCGCCGGCGACCATCGGCGACGCGCCGGAAGTGCCGCTGAAGGGCGTCATTCCCGAGCCGGTACCGACTTCCGCGGAGACCGATCCGCCCGGTGCCGCGATGTCGGGCTTGATGTGATTGAAGCTGTGGCTCGGTCCGCGGGACGAGGAGGTGATCACGCTGCCGACGAGCGGGATCGCATTGGCCTCCGACACGGTGACATTCACCGTGGCACCGGCCGCGAGCTGCGCCCGGATGAGGTCGGCATAGCTCTGGATGATCACGAGCGAGGGAACGAACGTGTCGCCGCCGCCCTGGCTGAAGCTCACCGCGTCGCCCGGTGCGACGAGACCGAGCAGCACGCCGATCGCGCCCGCCTTCGCGGCCCGGTCGATCTTCACGCTGACAGCGCAGTCTCCGCGGTCGATCAGCGCGATTCTGCCGGCCGGATCGGCGAGGTACGGATCCTGGGGCTCCACTTCCGGAGTCGTCTCGTCGTCGCGGCAGCCGCGGCCGACGTACACGACGTCACCCGTCACGCCGTCGCCGATCGGAGCCCAGTCGATCGTTGCAGTGTTGGTATAGGTGCCTGCGATGGCGGCCGGCGAGTTGATCACCAGCGGAACGGCGAGTGCGGTCGGCACCTGAGTGTTCGCGACGCTGATGACGCCCGGCGTGGAGGCCGGCGATGCCGTGATGTACGGCCGGTCGCCGTTGTTGCCCGCGGCGGCGACGACCACCACGCCCGCGCGCACCGCGTTTGCGGTGGCGCCGGCGATGTCGTCCTCGATCTGGCCGTAGCCCGCGCCGATGGACAGGTTGATGATGTCCACCGCGTCGTCCATCGAGCCGTCACCGTTCGGGTCCATCGCGAAGTCGATGCCCCGGAGCATCGCGGCGCCGTTGCACGACGTCGAAACGGCGCTGCAGACCTTCACCGCATACAGCAGCGCGCCCGGCGCCACGCCGACGTGCGATCCGTCAGGGCTGCGCCCCGCGATGATGTCCGCGACGTGCGTGCCGTGGCCGCCGAAATCGATCGGATCGGGATCCTCGGCGAGCGGCCCGTTCGGCCACTCCTCACCGACGAAGTCCCAGCCGCCGATCACCTTCGCGGTGGGAAAGAGTCCGTCGAGCGTCCTGTTGCGCGGATCGGAAGGATCCGTGCCATAGGCCGCCTCGTACGCCTCGACCGTTCCCGGTCCACCGAGGTTGCGATGCGTATAGTCGATGCCCGAGTCGAGCACCGCGATGCGGATGCCGGTGCCGTCGTAGCCGGAGCCCTGCACGCTGGAGGCGCCGATGTACGGCACGGTGTTCTCGAGCGCGAGGCGATACTCGCCGACCGGACGGATCGTCTTGACGTTGCTCAGCCGTGCGATGGAGCTCAGCTTCTCCGCCGCGATGCGCACGATCACCGCGTTGTACGCGATGCGCACACGGCCGATCTCACGGCCGCCGAGTGCGAGCAGCTGCGCGTGCAGAGCGTCCTGCTCCGCGCGCACCTTCGCGGAGTGGGCGATCTGCTGCGCGCGGTTGAAGCGGCCGCCCACGCGCCGCGCGTTCTCGCCGTTGGCGACGGCGAGCGGCGGCTCCGAGAGCTGCACGATCACGTCGACTTCACCGGTCGCATTCGCGAGCGATTCGTCGATCTTGCTGAGATTTCGCGCCGCAGGCAGCGCGAGCTGCGAGATGTTCGAAGACTGAACCGCGGAGATCGGACCGCTCATGACTGGAGATGCCAGAGCGGCTCCCAGGATCACGGATCCCAGGAACACGGGAACGGGGCGTCTCATCAGTGGTCTCCCTTCACCCGAGGACGGCAACGCGGACCGTCGCTCGTTCGCCGTTGATTGTTCTTCTGCGAGTACAACGGCTGCTGCGATGAGCGGCCGAAATACTCCGCAGCGCTCGTTATGTAAGCAGTGAGGGGCTTATATCACACGCATCGCGGCGCCGTCATGACGGGACGCGTCGAGCGGTCGTCTCGATTTGACGTAATTCGGGAAATGCACCGCGAGTGAACGTCGCGACGCCCGCCTGCACCGTGCAGGAAGCCCGGCGTGCGGAACGACGCGAGAGACGAAACGCGGCCCGCGGCGCTGCTAGCCGCGGGCGATTCTGCGGCCGGCGCCTGTCGCAGTCTGCTGCTTGCTGCCCGCAGACTGCTTCTTCTTGACCACGCGCGCCGTCTTGAGGTCCACCGCCTGCGCGGTCGCACGGGCTGCCGCCCTGGTGCGCGGTTTCGCGGTCTCTGCGGGCTCCGCCGCCGCAGGTGTTTCGGCCTCGCTCTTGCCCTTCGCTGTCGAAGCGGCCTGTGCGCGCTTCCCGCGGCCGAAGCGTCCTCCGCGCTCGGGCGCCTGCGCGAGCAGCTCGCGGCACTCCTCGAGCGTCAGGGACTTCGGATCGCGGTCCTTCGGGATCTTCGCGTTCTTCTTGCCGTCCGTGATGTACGGCCCGTAGCGGCCGTTCAGCACCTGGATGCCGTCCACGCCGAAGTCCGCGATGATGCGGTTCGCATCGGCTTCCTGCTTCGCGCGGATCACCTCGAGCGCGCGTTCCAGGGTGATGGTGTACGGATCGTCTTCCTTCAGCGAGACGTACTTGCTGCCGTACTTCACGTACGGGCCGAAGCGGCCGATGTTGACCGTGACTTCCTCGCCTTCCGGCGTCTGCCCCAGAGTGCGCGGCAGCTTGAAGAGCTCGAGCGCCTCCTCCAGGGTGATCTCGTCCATCTTCTGACCCGGACGCAGACCCGCGAAGCGCGGCTTCTCCGGATCGTCCTTCGTGCCGATCTGCACGAACGGTCCGTAGCGTCCCATGCGCACGCTCACCGGGCGGCCGCTCGCGGGATCGATGCCGAGCTCGCGCGCCTGCGCGACTTCCTCGCGCGTGACGTTCTTCTCGGTCTTCTCGACCTGCTGGATGAACGGCTTCCAGAACTTGCGCAGCGGAATCGTCCATTCCTCCTCGCCGCGCGAAACCGCGTCGAGCTCGTCCTCCATGGCCGCGGTGAAGCCGTACTCCACGTACTTGTGGAAGTGACGCGTGAGGAAGCGGTTGACGATCTTGCCGATGTCGGTCGGCACGAAACGCCGGTTCTCCATCACGACGTACTCGCGGTCCTGCAGCGTCGAGATGATGGTGGCGTAGGTCGACGGACGACCGATGCCGTGCTCTTCCAGCGCCTTGACGAGCGAGGCTTCCGAGTAGCGCGGCGGCGGCTCGGTGAAGTGCTGATCCGCGCGCAGCGCGACGAGGCGCACGACGTCGCCTTCATTCATCGGCGGCAGCGGATGATCGCCTTCGTCGGCGGTCGCCTCGTCGGTGCCTTCCTGGTACACGGCGATGAAGCCGGGCTTCACGAGCGTGGAGCCGTTCGCGCGCAGCAGATGCCGCTCGGGGCCGTCGGGTCCGGCGAGCAGATCCACCGCGACGGTGTCGAACACCGCATGGCTCATCTGGCACGCCACGGCGCGCTTCCAGATGAGCGTATAGAGACGATAGAGATCGTCGTCGAGCTTGCCTTCGACGTCCGCCGGCGTGATCGAGGCCGAAGTCGGCCGGATCGCCTCGTGCGCCTCCTGCGCATTCTTCGACTTCGTGCGGTACACGCGCGGCTCGTCGGCCACCGCGTCCTTGCCGTAGAGGCGAGCGGCGACCTCGCGGATCTCGCGCACGGCTTCCTCCGCGAGCGACACCGAGTCGGTACGCATGTAGGTGATGAGACCGACGTTTCCCTCGCCGATGTCGACGCCTTCGTAGAGCTGCTGCGCGAGCCGCATCGTGCGCCGCGCGTTGAAGCCGAGCTTGCGCGCCGCTTCCTGCTGCAGCGTCGACGTCGTGAAGGGCGGTGCGGGGTTGCGGCGGCGCTGCTTGCGCTCGATGGCGATGACGCGCAGCGCTCCGAGCGCATCGCCGATGTCCGCTCCTGCCGCGGCGCGCGCCGCCTCGCGGATCGCGGCCTCGACCTCGCGCGCCTGCGCCTCGTTGACGAAGCTGAACTGCTCGACCTTCCTGCCGCGGTACTCGACGAGCTTCAGCGGAAAGCGCTGCGCCGAGTGCTCGCCTTCGCCGTCGATCGTCCAGTATTCCTGCGGAACGAACGCCGCGATCTCTTCCTCGCGCTCGCAGATCATGCGCAGCGCGGGGCTCTGCACGCGTCCCGCGGACAGGCCGCGCTTCACCTTCTTCCAGAGGAGCGGCGAGAGATTGAATCCGACCAGATAGTCGAGCGCGCGCCGCGCCTGCTGCGCGTTCACGAGATCGAGCGAGATGTCGCGCGGATTCGCGATCGCCTCGCGGATCGCGTTGCGCGTGATCTCGTAGAAGACGACCCGATGGACCTTCTTGCCGTCGAGCGCGCCGCGCTCCTTCAGGATCTCGAGCAGGTGCCAGGAGATCGCCTCGCCCTCGCGGTCGGGGTCGGTGGCGAGATAGAGCGCCTTGGCCTTGCGCAGCGCACGTTCGATCGCATCGATGTGGCGCTCGTTCTTCTCGAGCACCTGGTACTGCATCGCGAAGCCGCGGTCGGGATCGACGGCGCCTTCCTTCGGCACCAGATCCCGCACGTGGCCGTAGGAGGCGAGCACCTCGAAGTCCTTGCCCAGGTACTTCTTGATGGTGCGCGCCTTCGCTGGCGATTCGACGATGACGAGATTCTCAGCCATCTCTAGAGAAGTTCTTCCGCTTCCATGAACAAAAAACCGCGGACTGGCCGCGGGTAGTGGAAATTCCGTACCGAGTGAGCCCGCGGCATCAGTGTGGTGCGCTCAGGCGGCCGTCGTCCATCAGCGTCTCCATGCGCTCGAACGCACCTTCCTGTCCGGGCTGGCTCGAGAGCACCATGAGCACCACCCATTTGAGCTGCTCGGTGTCGAGCTCGTCGGTGTCGAGGGCGAGCATGCGGTCGATCACGATCTCGCGCTGATGAGGCGAGAGGATGCCGAGCCGCTCCAGCGTGAGCAGATAACCGCGGCACTCCGTCGACAGCCGCGTGAGCTCGCCGTCGCAGTAGATGCGCATCGACTGGCCGTTGCCCGCGATGCGCGGACGCCCGTGCTCGATCGCGAGCCCGGCGAGCCAGTCGAGCGCACGCTCGACGTTCGCGTGAGCGAAACCGGCCTGCTGCAGGTCGCGCGCGAGATCCTCCCGCTCGGGTACCTCGGGCGCCTCGTCAAGCATGTAGCGGTCGAACACGTAGATCAGGATGTCGAGAACGCTGCCGGTCATCGCTCAAGAATCAGAGAATGCGGCAATAGCGGCCGCCGGCCTGGAGCGCGACGCGCCCCTCGAGCTCGAGAATCAGCAACATCGAAGCGATCGACTCGCCCGGCAGGCCGGTACGAGCGACGAGAGCGTCGATCGTTGCGGGTTCAAAGCCGAGAGCATCTAACAGCATTTCATATTCCTTGTCCAATGCGGGCGCTGCCGTGGCGGTGTTCCGCGCGGCTTCCTCGCGCGTCGCAAGTTCCTGAGCTTCGAAGGAAAAGTGCAGCTCGGAGAGCACGTCCCCGGCGCTCTCCACGAGCTTCGCGCCCTGACGTATGAGCTGATGGCAGCCGCGCGCGAGGGGATTATGTATGGACCCGGGAATCGCGAAGACCTCGCGCCCCTGCTCGCCGGCGTACTTCGCGGTGATCAGCGCACCGCTGCGGCGCGCCGCTTCGACGACCAGTGTGCCGAGCGTCATGCCGCTGATGATCCGGTTGCGCTGGGGAAAGTTCTCGCGGCGCGGAGGAGTGCGCGGCGGAAACTCCGAGACGAGCGCGCCGCGCTCGCGGATGCGATCGGCGAGCGCGCGGTTCTCGCGGGGATAGACATCGTCGAGACCGGTGCCGCACACCGCGATCGTCAGGCCGCCCGCGGCGAGCGCGCCTTCGTGGCTCGCCGCATCGATGCCGAGCGCGAGTCCGCTCGTGATCGTGAGGCCCGCGCGTGCGAAGAACGCAGCGAAATCGCGCGCCGTGACGCGGCCCGCCGGCGTGGGATTGCGCGAGCCGACCATCGCGAGCTGCGGCGTGCGCAGCACCGCGGGATCGCCCAGCACGTAGAGCACGGGCGGCGCACCGCGCACCTCGGCGAGGAGCGGCGGGTAATCCGCAGACGTGCACGGCACGAGCCGCGCGCCGCTCGAGGCGATCCACGCGATGTCCGAATCGATGGCTGCGGTGTCCGGCGCGGCGAGCCACGCGCGCGCTTCCTCGGGGAGCTGCAGGCTCGACAGCGCACGTCCTGCACCGAGCGCGCGCTCGAGATCGCCGAAGTGCGCCACCGCCTCGCGTACGTGTTCGGCGGTCAGCCGCGGCGTACGCGCGAGGATTGCACATGCCCGGACGAGATCCATGCGCACGAGCATAGAACAACGGCTTCCCCGCGGCGCCGGACCTTAAGTGATGCAGGCGGCGAGAAAGCAGCGGGAACTTCCGGGACGTCCGTCCTCATGAGCTGCAGGCCGAAGGGTCCACTTTCGGCGCTTGCCCTCTCCCCCGCGGTGCGGGGGAGAGGGTGCCGGACGGAGCGAGCCGGGATTGGAGCGAAGAAATCAGGGATTGCGGACGACGTCGTTCACGCGCATCGGAGCCGATGCGCCCACGATGAGCCCGAAGCTCATGCGGTCGTAGCTCTTGAACACGAGCAGCGTGCCCGCGCGCTCGTCGGGGAGCTGCACCCGCGGCGCGAACGCTTCGCCGAGGCTCATGCGGCTGAACGCGTTCGCGTGACGGTCGCGCACGACCTCGCCGGCCTGATCGATGGCGAGCACGTGCCCGGGCTCCACGCCGTGGCGTGTGCCGCGATTGATGGCGACGATCTGGTACTGGCCGATGAGCTCGACGCCGTCGAGCACGGCGATGATCCGTCCGCGCACTTCGCCGCGCGGTGCGCCCAGCGTGAAGTTGAGCGGCACCTGCGTTTCGGCGGCGAACAGACGGTCACCCTCGAGCGTCTCGCGCGCGGACTCGGTCAGCACGGCCTTGGCCGGTTTCGCTCCGCTGGCGGGAGCCATCACCTGCGCGGTGCCGGTGTAGATGCCGAGATAGCCGATGACGTCGCCGTCGTCGGGATCGCGCAGCGGCTCGCCCACGCGGATCACGCTGAAGCGGGCGTTCTGCGGAGCGTCGAGATTGCGCACATAGATTTCGTGTCCCGCGCCGCCGACCAGATGGCCGTCGCGCATGGCGAGCACGTGCGGCGCGCGGCGCGCGTCCTCGGCCGACACGATGGAAGGCCGTGCGAGGAACGCCGCGATTGCCGAGTACGGAATCGTCGGGATGGCGCCTTCGAGCGGCTCGCTGCGCAGGCGCGGGCTCATGCGGGCGGCACCGCCGCGCTCGAGGCGGATCTGCGGGCGCCCGTCGGCCCCGTAGGCGAGCGTCAGCACGTCGCCGGGATAGATGAGGTGCGGGTTCGCGACCTGCGGGTTGACGTACCAGATCTCGGGCCAGAGCCACGGATCGCGCAGGAACATCGAGGCGATGTCCCAGAGCGTGTCGCCGCGCTTGACCACGTAGCTCCTCGGAGCGGAAGGATTGATGATGTCGGACGACGGTTCCGCCGGTCGGGCCGACGGAGCCTCGCCTTCCATCGCGATGGCCGCTTCGGTGGCGGTGAGCTCGGAATCGAGCTCCTGCTCGACCGTCGTTTCGGCGGGAAGCGGCGGCGGAGTCTCTTCCGCTCGCGTGAGCGATTCGCCGGAGGAACAGCCCGCCGCGCCCAGGATTCCGCTGACCAGAACGATCAGACCCGCGGCCCGGCGAGCCTCAAGTCGTTGATTGGAAAACATCCTCCACTCCCTCATATCGGGTGGGGCAGGCGACCCCCGCTGTTATAATCGCGCCCAGCCGCTGGCACACGGTTTAATGTCAACTTTGTGCGCTGGATCACGGGCTTGACCGGGCCCGGCGGCGCGCTCGCCGGTCGCTGTCGTTTCCGGCAGACGGGCGAACGTTAGCAGCAGTTGCGGGTCGAATTCACGAAGTTCACGAGGCGTGTGCAATGGCTCTTCTGACGATTCTGGAGTACCCCGATCCGCGTCTGCGCACCAGGGCGCGTCCGGTGCTGCCCGAGGACTTCGGGCCCGAGCTCGACCGGATGATCGACGACATGTTCGAAACCATGTACGCGGCGCCGGGCATCGGGCTCGCGGCCACTCAGGTCGACTTCCACAAGCGGCTCATCGTCATCGACGTCTCCGCGGAGAAGAACGAGCCGCTCGTCTTCATCAATCCCGAGATCCTGTCGCGCGAGGGCAAGGCCGTGATGGAAGAGGGATGCCTCTCCGTGCCCGGCATCTTCGATGAGGTCGAGCGCGCGGCGAAGGTGCGCGTGCGCGCCCAGGACCGCACCGGCGCGACGTTCGAGCGCGACCTGGACGGCATTCTGGCCGTGTGCCTGCAGCACGAGATGGATCACCTCGAAGGCAAGCTCTTCGTCGACTACCTCTCCGACCTCAAGCGCGAGCGCATCCGCAAGAAGCTCGAGAAGGATCGCAGGGAGCGCGCTTCCCGTGCCGGAGCGGCAGCCACGGCGCGTGCGCGCGCCTATCGCTGATCGGGCAGCGGGTCGAACCCCGGTCGTGCCTCCGTGTCCGCACTGCGCGTCGCCTTCGCGGGAACTCCCGAGTTCGCCGTGCCGGCGCTGCGCGCCATCGCAGGCTCGTCGCACACGCTCGTCGGCGTACTGACGCAGCCCGACCGGCCGAAGGGCCGCGGGCGCGTGCTCACGCCGAGTCCCGTCAAGCAGGCGGCGCTCGAGCTCGGCGTGCCCGTCGCGCAGCCCGAAACCCTGCGCACCGAAGCCGGCCGCGCGGCGCTCGAAGAGTGGCGGCCCGATGTTCTCGTCGTCGTCGCCTACGGTCAGATCCTGCCGCCCGAGGTGCTGAAGCTCCCGCGGCTCGGATGCGTCAACATCCACGCCTCGCTCCTGCCGCGCTGGCGCGGCGCCGCGCCGATCCAGCGGGCCATCCTCGCTGGCGACCGTGAGACCGGCGTGACGATCATGCAGATGGACGAAGGGCTCGATACCGGCCCGATCCTGCTGCAGCGAAGCCTGCCCATCGAGGCGACCAGCACCGCGGCGACGCTCCATGACCGTCTGGCGGCGCTCGGCGCCGAGGCCCTGCTCGAAGCGCTCGAGGGACTCGAGCGCGGGGATCTGGTTCCCAGGCCGCAACCTGCCGAAGGGGTTACTTACGCGGCGAAGCTCGAGAAATCCGAGGCGCTGATCGACTGGTCGCGCACGGCCGACGAGATCGAACGGCAGGTGCGCGCGTTCGATCCCTGGCCCGTCGCGGAGACGCGCTTCGAAGGGGAGCAGCTCCGCATCCACGCGGCACATGCAGTCCGCGGCGAAGAGGTCGCTCCGGACGTCGCGCCGGGCACGATCGTGGCCGTGAAGCCGGACGCAATCCTCGTCCGCTGCGGACAGGGATTGCTCGCGGTCACGCGGGTGCAGCGTCCGGGACGCCGCCCGGTCGCGGCCCACGAGTTCGCTCTGGGCCGGCGCCTCGAAGGCCTGCGCCTTGGCTGAGCCGATGCAGGGAGGCCCGGCAAAGCGTGCCGGCTGGGCACCGGGCGCCACGACGCTCGCAGCTGCCGCACGGGCCGTTGCCCTGGTCGTCGGCAAGGGCCGGACGGCCGAGGTCGCGCTCCAGACCGAGGGAGCCGGCGCCGAGCGGTCGGCCGTCCGCGCGATCACGCTGGGGACGCTGCGCTGGTATCTGCGGCTCGTCCCCGCGATCGATTCGCTCCTGACCCGCCCCCGGACCGTTTCGCCCCTGCTCCGGGCGCTCCTCGCCGTGGCCGCGCACCAGGTCGAGTACTCCCGCAACGTGCCCCAGCACACCGTGCACGCGGCCGTCGATGCCGTCCGGGTGCTCGGGCAGCCCCGGGCTGCGGGGATGGTGAACGCCGTGCTGCGCCGCTTCGTTGCCGAGCGGGCGAGCATCTTCGAGCGGCTCGATACCGACGTTGTCGTACGGACGGCTCATCCCGGGTGGCTGGTCGAAGCGCTGGCCGAAGCGTGGCCGGAACGCTACGAAGCCATCCTCGCGGCGAACAACGCGCATCCGCCGCTGGTCCTGCGCATCGACGCAACACGCACGACGGTGGAGGAGTATCTGGAAGAACTGCAGCGTGCCGGTCTCGCCGGCCGGCCGCTCGGATTCGCGCCGCAGGCGATCGAGCTCGATCGACCCGTCGCAGTCGATGCCATTCCGGGCTTCGCCGAGGGACGGGTATCGGTGCAGGACGCCGGGGCGCAGCTCGCGGCGTATCTCCTCGATGCGGCGCGCGGCATGCGCGTGCTCGATGCGTGCGCTGCGCCGGGCGGCAAGACGAGCCACCTGCTCGAGCGCACGCCGGACCTCGCGGAGCTCGTTGCGGTAGACGTGGACGAATCTCGCATGGCGCGGGTGCGCGAGAATCTCGAGCGTCTGCGCCGAACCGCGCGGCTGTGCGTCGCGGACGTACGCAGGCCGGAGAGCTTCTGGGATGGACGCCCGTTCGATCGCATCCTCGTCGACGCCCCGTGCTCGTCGACCGGCGTCATCCGCCGCCATCCCGACATCAAGCTGTTGCGCCGTGCTGGGGATCTCGAAGGGCTCGCGGCGGTTCAGGGGGAGATACTCGCGGCCGCATTCCGCATGCTGGCCCCGGGCGGGCGTCTGCTGTATTCCACGTGCTCCGTGCTGCCCGTGGAGAACGACGAGGTCGTCCGCCGCTTTCTGGCCCGGGAGCCGACGGCCCGGTCGGCGCCACTGCCGCCGGCGGACCGGGTCGCACCCGGTGCGGTCGACCGCCCCTTCGGCATTCAGCTCCTCCCCGGAGCAGCAGCAGGCACGGACGGCTTCTATTATGCTTGTCTCGAAAAGACAACGGCCGGAACCTGAACCCCTCTCGTAGGGTCAACCGTTGCACTCATGCTACGTCGGGCGTTCATTCTCCTGCTCGCAGCGGCGCTCACGGCGTGGGGCGGGCCGGCCGGTGCCGATGCGCTCGACGGCGTGCTCGAGGTCCGGTCCGCGTACATCCACGTGGACAAGGGCGTCTTCCTGCTCAACGCGAGGATCGAGTACCCGATCAATCCGATGATCCATGACGCGCTCAAGGACGGCGTGACGCTGAGCTTCGATCTCGAAGCGCGCGTGGACCGTCCCCGCCGCTTCTGGTTCGACGCGACGGTCGTGAATCTGACGCTGCGCCGCGAGCTCTCGTATCACGCGGTGAGCGATCGCTACGTCGTGCGCGAGGTGCGCAGCGGGAAACAGGAGAGCTTCGCTACGCTCGCCGAGGCGCTCGAGTACCTCGGACGCGTGGACGACTGGCCGATCCTCGTCGAGCCCCAGCTCGGCAGCGGGAGCTACAGGATCAGTGTGCGCGCGGGCATCCGCCGCGGCCGGCTGCCCGCGTCGCTCCGCGCGTTGCTGTTCTGGACCGACGACTGGCACCGCGTGAGCGAGTGGTACTCATGGTCGCTACCGGTGTGAAGCCGAACTGGCGCGCCGTCGCGGTCGCCGTGATCTGGGCGGCCGCGGGCCTCGGCGCGCTGCTCCTGCTCGCGAAGAGCGTGCAGAACTCCGATCAGTTCAGCCGCGCGCAGCCGTGGATCCTGCTCCTCAACGTCATCGGGCTCGTCGCGCTCACGATCGTCCTCGCGCGCAAGCTCTGGCAGCTCGTGCGCGACTACCGCGGTCACGTGCCGGGCTCGCGGCTGACCGCGCGTACGGTGAGCATCTTCGGCGCACTCGTGGTGGCGCCGCTCCTCATCGTCTATCTCTTCTCGCTCGAGTTCATCAATCGCGGCATCGACAGCTGGTTCCGCACCGAGGTCAAGCAGGGACTGACAGACGCGCTGGTGCTCTCGAGAGCGGCCCTCGACGTGCGCCTGCGCGAGTACTCGCGCCGCACCGAGCAGCTCGCGCGTGCGCTCAGCGGCACACCGCGTGAAGGCATGCTGGCGCTCCTCGAAGAGGAGCGGCGCGCCACCTCGGCGCTCGAGATCGTGGTGTACGGCGAGCTGGATCGCGCGCTCGCCGCGACGAGCAACGAGCCCATCGAGTCGCTGCCGGCGCCGCCGCCCGCCGACCTCGTGCGTCAGGTGAATCAGCGCCACGTGTACGTCAGCCTCGAGCCGCAGTCGGGCGGGCAGTACCTCATCCGCACGGCGGCGCCGCTCGCCGATGTGCCGGGCGCCGCCGGCGTGCGCTACGTGGTCGCGCTGTATCCGGTGCCTCCGGAGATCGCCGCGCTCTCGGAGGCCGTGCAGCGCGCGTACTCCCAGTACGGCGATCTCGCCGCGCTTCGCGATCCGCTCAAGTACAGCTTCCGGCTCACGCTCACCCTGGTGCTGCTGCTCGCGATGCTCGCCGCGATCTACGGCGCGATCTTCTCGGCTCAGCGCCTGACGCGTCCGATCCAGGACCTGATCGCCGGCACGCGCGCGGTCGGCAAGGGCGACTTCGGCACGCGGCTGCCGCTGCCCTCGCGCGACGAGATGGGCTTTCTGGTCCATTCGTTCAACGACATGACGAAGCGCCTGCGCCGTGCGCGCGAGGAAGCGCAGCGCAGTCAGCAGGCCGTCGAGCGCGAGCGCGAGCGCCTCGCGATCATCCTCGCGCGCCTCTCGACCGGCGTGCTCGCGATCGACCGGCAGCTCACGGTGCGCATCGCGAATCAGGCGGCGGGCGCGATTCTCGGCGCGGATCTCTCGAGCGCCACCGGTCGTCCGCTCACGGAGCTCGCCGGCGGAAGCGCGCGGCTCGGGCAGTTCGTCGAGGCGATCACGCAGCGTTTCGCCGCGGGACGCGAGGAATGGCGCGAGCAGCTCGAGCTCGGCGGGGAATCGGGCCGGCGCACGCTGATGTGCGCGTGCACCCCGCTGCCGGTCGAGGAGGGCGACGTCGGCTACGTGATCGTCTTCGACGACATCACCGTGCTCCTGCAGGCGCAGCGCGATGCGGCGTGGGGCGAGGTCGCGCGCCGCCTCGCGCACGAGATCAAGAATCCTCTGACGCCGATCCAGCTCTCGGCAGAGCGCATGCGCCGCCGCTTCCTCTCGAGCATGAGCCCGCAGGATGCCGAGGTGCTCGAGCGCGCCACTCACACCATCGTGCAGCAGGTCGAGACGATGAAGCAGATGGTGAACGCGTTCAGCGAGTACGCGCGTGCGCCGGACATGAAGGTGGTGCGCTTCAGTCTCAACGCGCTCGTCGCGGAGGTCGCGGATCTCTACCGCTCGCACGAGCCGCGGGTCGAGATCCGCCTCGACCTCGACGAGCGCCTGGAGGCGATCGAGGCCGATCGCGGGCGCGTGCGCCAGATTCTCAACAACCTCGTGGTGAACGCGCTCGAGGCGCTCGAGTCGGTTCCGTCGGGGAAGCTCGAGATCTCGACGCGGCTCGAGACCGCCGCGGACGGCGCGCAGTACGCGGCGGTCACCGTGTGTGACAATGGGCCCGGATTCCAGCGCGAGCTGCTCGGCCGGATCTTCGATCCGTACGTGACGAGCAAACCGAAGGGAACGGGCCTGGGTCTTGCTATCGTGAAGAAAATCGTCGAAGAGCATGCCGGCCGCATCGACGCGGACAATCGTCCCGAAGGCGGCGCGCGCGTGCGCGTCGTGCTGCCGGTAGCGGACAGCACGCGGTCGGCGGGCGCCCGTGAGCGGCGCCCGGATCTGCGGAAGGAGAAGCGGGCATGAGTTCGGCACGCATTCTTGTGGTCGACGACGAAGCGGACATCCGCAGTCTCCTCAAGGAAATCCTCTCCGAGGAGGGGTACGAGGTGGACGTCGCCGCGAACGCGAGTCAGGCGCGCGCGTCGCGGGCGAGGCAGACGCCGGATCTCGTGCTGCTCGACATCTGGATGCCGGACGTCGACGGCATCACGCTGCTGCGCGAGTGGTCCTCCTCGGCCACCGACGGCTGTCCCGTGGTGATGATGTCCGGCCACGGCACGGTGGAGACGGCGGTCGAAGCGACGCGTCTCGGCGCGTTCGACTACGTGGAGAAGCCGCTCTCGCTCGCGAAGCTCCTGCGCACCGTCGAGCGCGCGCTCGAAGAGGGACGCCGCCGCCGTCAGTCCGGCAAGACCGTCGTTCCACCGCTGATGGTGCCGGTCGGCAAGAGCAAGCTGATGCAGCAGCTGCGGACCGAGCTGCAGCGGATCGCGGCCGACCCTTCCGCTGTGCTGCTCATCGGTGAGCCTGGAACGGGGCGCGAGGCCTTCGCGCGCTACCTGCACGAGCAGAGCCCGCGTGCGAGCCAGCCGTTCGTCACTCTGGTCGCGAGCAGCCTGCGCGACGCGGATGCGGAGCCGCAGCTCTTCGGACGGGAAGAGGGCGGCACGGTGGTTCAGAAAGGCCTCCTCGAGCAGGCGGCCGGCGGCACGCTGTTCATCAGTGAGCTCGAGGATCTGCCGCCGGGCGTGCAGCGCCTGCTCCTCGGCACGCTCGAGTCCGGCCGCTTCACGCGTCTCGGAAGCACCGAGCCGGTGGAGCTCACCGCACGCATCGTCTCGTCGGCGCAGCCGGGCATCGAGTCGCGGGCCGGTTCCGAGGGCGGTATACGGCGCGACCTGCTCGCGAGGCTCAACACCCTGATCGTGCGAGTGCCGCCGCTGCGCGAGTACGCGGAGGACGTCCCGGAGCTGCTGCGCTACTACGTCGAGCGCATGGTGGACGCGGAAGGCCTGCCGTTCCGGCGCTTCAGCGTCGCGGCCCAGAACCGCCTGCGGAACTATCCGTGGCCCGACAACGTGCGGGAGCTCAGGAATCTCGTGCACCGGCTGCTGATCCACGGCGGGCCGGAGGAGATCCGGCTCGAGGAGATCGAGCGGGAGCTCGCCGTGCAGGCGCCGCAGGGTGAGCCGCTGGTGAAGCAGGACCTCCTCGCGCTGCCGCTGCGCGAGGCGCGCGAGCAGTTCGAGCGGGCCTATCTCCAGCAGCAGCTGCTGCTCTGCAATGGCAAGGTCGGGCAGCTCGCCAAGCGCGTCGGCATGGAGCGCACGCACCTCTATCGCAAGCTCCGGTCGCTGGGCGTCGACTTCCGGAACATCAGCGAAGACTGAACCAGCGGCGGAACAATCGCTCCAGACTGCGCGCTCTTTGAATCAACTGACGCGGTAATCGCGCTGCGGCCGGTTTCCTGCGGTGGGCACTCGTCCGCCCGGGTACGAGTGCTCAGCGCTGGTCGGACAGGAGCTCCGTGCCTCGCACGAGTCGGCCGTCGGGCAGGAACGCCAGCTCACTGGCAGGGAACGCTGCCTCGGTGAGCGTACGGAGGAGCTCCAGCGCCTGCCGCTGCGGGTCCGGCTGAGGACCGCCGGGCCGGATCTGGATCATCGACTCGATCCGCCCGTCGAGGAAGCGCCCCTCGGCGTCGACGCGGGCGAAGAGGATCGGCGCGAGGCCGCGCTGTCCCTCGACGCTGATGCCGTAGTAGGTGGCGAAGTTGCCGAGGCTGTAGGCGATCAGCCGGTCCCGATACAGCTCGATCGGACGCACGACGTGCGGGCCGTGGCCGAGCACCAGATCAGCGCCCGCGTCGACCATGGCGCGCGCGAACTCGACGACGTCGCCGCGATCCTCCTCGTAGAAGTACTCGCGCGCGAAGGGCAGGAGCTCGGCGCCTTCGCCTTCCGCGCCGCCGTGGAAGGAGACGATCACGACGTCGTGGCCGCGTGCGAGCTCCTCCACGATCTCGATCGCGCGCGGCAGGTCGTTGAGCTGGTGGGTCCCGACGTTCGGCGCGAACGCGACCAGCGCCACCTTCAGGTCCTTCACCACCCAGCTCGCGATGTCGCCCTCGCGGCCGGAGTGGTGGATGCCGACCGCGTCGAGCGCCTGCATCGTCGAATCGCGCCCGATCTCGCCGAAATCCGCCGCGTGATTGTTCGCGAGGCTCATGACGTCGAAGCCGGCGTCGCGCAGATACTGCGCGTAGCGGGTCGGCGTGCGGAACACGAAGCACCCCGTCCTCGACTTGCAGCGCTTCACGGGCTCGCCGCCGTCGAGCAGCACGCCCTCGAGATTGCCGAACGCGATGTCGGCGGCGGAGAGCAGGGGCGCGGCGTCCTTCAGGAATCCCACGCCATCGTCGTCCGGGAGGATGTTCTCGGGATAGTCGGTCCCGAGCATGACGTCGCCGACCGCGGCGATCGTGAGCTCCTGGGCGGGCGCAGATTGTTCGGGAACGGGCTCGGGCACCGGCTCCGGGGCAGGCGGCGGTGCGCGGCGCGGCTCGCCCGCACAGGCTGCGAGCAGCACGGTGACCAGGATGACCGCGAGAGCGCGGCCGGATGGGAGCGTGCGCAGGAAGCGCTCAGTCGCCGACGCGGATGACCAGCACGTCGACTTCCGCGGCCTGGAGCTGGTTGCGCAGACGGTTGAGCTCACCGAGATCGCCGATCGGTCCGATGCGCACACGATGCCATACGTCGTTGTCGACGGCGACCCGCTGGACCTTCGCGTCGATCCCCTGCAGCGCGAGCTGCGCCCGCACCCGCTCGGCGTCGCGCAGATTGCGGTACGAGCCGGCCTGCAGCACGTAGACGCCGGGACGTTCGATGCGGGAAGCCGGCACATCGCGCCTGACCTCGCGCTCCTTCTCGGGGACCACCACCTCGAACTTCGGCAGCATCTCGTAGAAGTCGTACTGCGCGGCCGGGTCGGCGTCGGGCTCAGGGGCTGCCGCCTCGGCCGTCTGCACCGGGCGCCGTGGCTCGGGGCGGACGTCCTCGGCGGTCTGCTCCTGCACGCTGCGCGCGTAGAGAAACACTCCGCTCGCCAGCACGATGCCGACCACCACGCCCGTGCCGAAATCGCGCAGCCGCGCGAACTCGATCTGCGAGCGCCGCGTCTTCTTGTAGTCGCGCACGGTGAGCGGATTCCGGGTCACATCGTCTCCGGCGCCGAGACGCCGAGGAGCGTGAGGCCGTTGCGCACGACCTGCTGCACGCCGAGAACCAGCGCAAGACGTGCATTGCGCAGCCGTGCGTCATCGACGATGAACTGCTCGGCGTTGTAGTAGGTGTGGAATGCGTTCGCGAGCTCGCGCAGGTAGTGCACGAGCGCGTGCGGCGCGCGATTGACCGCGGCCTGCTCCACGACTTCGGGGTAGCGCGACAGCGCGCCGAGCACGGCCTGCTCGTGGCTGGTCGTGAGCAGCGCGACGTTCTCGAGGCCCGCCTTCCGGTCGAACTCGAGCCCGCGCGCGGCGAGCTGCTTGAGCACGCTCGCGACGCGCGCGTGCGCGTACTGGATGTAGTACACGGGGTTCTCGTTCGTGCGCGACTTGGCGAGCTCGAGGTCGAAGTCGAGGTGCTGGTCGTGGCTGCGCATCAGATAGAAGAGCCGGCACGCGTCGTTTCCGACCTCCTCGCGCAGCTGCCTGAGCGTCACGAACTGCGCCTCGCGCTTGCCCATCGGGATCTTCTCACCGCCGCGGAATAGGCTCACGAACTGGATGAGCGGCACTTCGAGGCAGTCGGGCGGCTCGCCCATCGCGGCGAGACCCGCGCGCACGCGCGCCACGTAGCCGTGGTGATCGGCGCCGAGGACGTCGATGAGCCGCTCGAAGCCGCGCTCGCGCTTGTCGAGGTGATAGGCGATGTCGGAGGCGAAATAGGTCTTCTGCCCGTTCTCGCGTACGACGACGCGGTCCTTCTCGTCGCCGAACTCGGTGGCGCGGAACCACACCGCACCGTCCTTGCGGTAGAGCCTGCCCTGCTGCTCGAGGCGCTCGAGCGCACGGTCGATGGCGCCGCTCTCGGCGAGCTCACGCTCGGAGTACCAGCGGTCGAAGGTCACGCCGAACTGCTCGAGGTCGTCGCGGATGTCGGCGAGCATCGCCTCGAGCGAGATGTCGAGCACGCGGCGGAAACCGTCCGCTCCGATGAGCGCTCGGGCGCGCTCGATCAGCGCGTCGACGTGACGGTCCTTGTCGCCCTCGGGCTCATCGGGCGGGACGTCGGCGAAGACGTCGGCGGCCGGGCGATGCAGCTCGCGGCCCACCGCGGCCTGCACCCGCTCGGCGATCTCACGCACGTAGTCACCGCGGTAGCCGTTCGAGGGAAACGCGAGTCGCTCTCCGCACAGCTCCAGATAGCGCAACCAGCTGCTCACCGCGAGGATGTCCATCTGGCGGCCGGCGTCGTTGATGTAGTACTCGCGATGCACGGCGAAGCCGGTCGCCGTGAGCAGGTTCGCCAGCGTGGCGCCGTAGGCCGCCTGCCGGCCATGACCGACGTGCAGCGGGCCGGTGGGATTGGCGGACACGTACTCGAGCAGCACCCGCTGGCCCTGCCCGAGGGTGCTCTCGCCGTAGCGGGCGCCCAGCTCGTGGATGCGTGCGAGCTCGCGCGCGTAGGCGTCGGGAGAGAGGAAGAAATTGATGAAGCCCGCCCCGGCCACCTCGGCACGCTGCACCAGGGGGCTCGCGGGCAGTGCCGCCACGATGGCCTGCGCGAGCTCGCGCGGATTGCGCTTCGCCGCCTTGGCCAGACGCAGCGCGACGTTCGTGGCGAAATCGCCGTGCTGGGCGTCACGCGTACGCTCGACCGTCACCGTGGCGGGGTCGGGCGGTGTGGAAAACTGCGCGGCGAGTCTCTGCAATGCCTCGCGCAGAAGCTGCTCGATCTGCTGCTTCAAGGTGAGGAAATCCGTCGGCTGGAGAGCGCGCAAGTCTAACCGATGACGGGCCGCGACGTGTCTGTCCCGTGGGCCCGCCGGCCCGGCCGGGGCGTCAACCGCCCGGCCGCTGCCGCGTTCTTCCCACCATCAGCAACCCACGGAGAGATCGTTCATGAAGAGTCTATCTGCGGCAGTCCTCCTGGCACTCGCCCCGCTGGCCGTCGTCGCTGCCGAGCACGATCGGCCCGCGCCCGGTCCCCTCGGACACTTCGACACCGACCGCGACGGCGTCATCACCCGTGACGAGGCGCAGGCCGCTGCGAACGAGCACGTGAACCGCTTCTTCGAGCGCTTCGACGCCGACAAGGACGGCGTGGTCACGCGCGACGAGATGCGGCAGGCGCGTGAGCAGCGCCGCGCGCAGATGCGGGAGCGGTTCGAGAAGCGCTTCGCCGCCGCGGACGAGAACGGCGACGGGAGCCTCTCGAAGGCCGAGGCGGAGAAGAGCATGCCGATGGTCGCACGCAACTTCGAGCGCCTCGATCAGAACGCCGATGGCGGTGTGACGCTCGAGGAGCTGAAGGCGCAGGCCGCGAGGCGCCATCGCGGCAGACGCTGATCTTCCGCGGCTCGTAACCCCACCCTGCGGGTCCGCATCCTGACGTGAGGATGCGGACCCGCATCTTGCGCGCAGCGCTCTCCCACGCGCATGCTGCGCGCCCATGTCCCTCGACAGTCGCGGACTCGCAAACAGAATCCTGCTGGGACTGGGTATAGGCGCGGCGGCCGGAGCGCTCACGCTCCTCTTGGGCAGCGTCTTTCCCCCACTCCTTTCAGGCGCACGCAGCGTCGCGACACACGTGCTCGATCCGCTCGGGCAGGTGTTCCTGCGGCTGCTGTTCTTCGTCGTCATCCCGCTCGTCTTCAGCTCGCTCGCGGGCGGCGTGCTGCAGCTCGGTGACGTGCGGCGTCTCGGTCCTCTCGCCGGGCATGCGTTCCTGCTGTTCTTCCTCAACATGGCAATCGCCGTCGCGCTCGGCCTGCTGATGATGAACGCGCTCGATCCCGGCGGCCGGCTGGATGAGGCCACTCAGAGCCGGCTGATGAGCGAGTACGGCGGCGCGGCACAGCAACAGGTGGCGCGTCAGGCGCAGACGCCAGACATGACGCCGATGACGTTCGTCGACATGTTCATGCCGCGGAATCTCCTCGGCGCATTCGTCGGCAACAACCGCAATGCGCTGGGTGAGGTGCTGCCGCTCATCCTGTTCGCGATCCTGCTCGGCGTCGCGGGCATGAGGCTCGCGCCGGAGAGGCGCCAGAGGCTGCAGGAGGGGCTCGAGACGGTGACGGAGCTCATGACCGGCATCGTGCACTTCGCCCTGCGGCTCGCGCCCTATGCCGTGCCCGCGCTCATCTACAGCGTGGTCGTGAAGATCGGCTTCGACATCCTCGTCGCCCTCGGCCTCTTCGTGCTCGGCTGCGGCGCGGTGATGCTGCTGCACCTCTTCGGCACGCTCTCCGTGTGGATTCGTGCCTGGACGGGCTGGCGGCCGGTCGCCTTCTTCCGCGAGATCCGCGACGTGCTGATCACTGCCTTCTCGACGAGCTCGAGCAGCGCGACTCTCCCGACTGCACTTGCCGCGGCGCGCGAGCGGCTCGGCATTTCTCCGCCGACCGCCGGATTCGTGCTGCCGCTCGGCGCGACGGTGAACATGAGCGGCACCGCGCTCTACGAAGGCTGCGTCGTGCTGTTCGTCGCGCAGATCTTCGGCGTGGATCTCGGGTTCACGCAGCAGATCATTCTGCTCGTTCTCGCGGTGCTGTCCGCCGTCGCGGTCTCCGGCATTCCGGGCGGATCGCTGCCGCTCATCGCGGGGCTCCTGGTCACTTTCGGCATTCCGCCGGAAGGGATCGGTATCGTGCTCGGCGCCGACCGGCTGCTCGACATGATGCGCACGACCGTGAACGTCGGCGCGGACATCGTCACGGCGACGATCGTCGACGAGCGCGTGCGCCGCGACGCGCGCTGACATCCGGATCGCTTTCCGCGACGGTCAGAAGAGCTCGATGGGATCGACATCGAGCGCCCAGCGCACGCGCCGCGAGCTCCTGAGCTGCTCGATCTGCGGCAGCCACGCGTCGAGGAAACGATGCAGCGCCGTGCGGTCGGGGCTCTCGACGAGAAGCTGTGCGTGATAGCGGCCGGCGCGCCTCGCCATCGCCGCGGGCGCAGGTCCCAGGATGCGCACGTTTTTCGGTACCTGTGCGACCGCGCGTGCCTCCTCGAGGAAAGTGATCGCATCCTGCGCGTTGCGCGCCGACGTACGGACCGCCGCGAGACGACAGTACGGCGGCCACGAGGCCTGCGCGCGTTCGGCGAGCGCGGTGCGTGCGAATCCCTCGTAGCCTTCGGTCAGGAGGCTCCGCAGCAGCGGATGCTCGGGGAATTCGGTCTGGATCAGCACTTCGCCTGGCCGCGTGCCGCGTCCCGCGCGTCCCGCGACCTGCACGATCGTCTGCGCGAGACGCTCGGGAGCGCGGAAGTCCGTGCTGAAGAGTCCCTGGTCCGCATTGAGCACCACGACCAGCGTGACGTTCGGGAAGTCGTGACCCTTCGTCACCATCTGCGTGCCGACCAGGATGCGCGCCTCGCCCGAGGCCATGCGGCTCATCGCGGCTTCCATGTCGCCGCGCCGGCGCACGACGTCGCGGTCGAGGCGCACGAGCGGCACGTCCGGGAACAGCTCGGCGAGCGTTTCCTCGATGCGCTCCGTGCCCTGTCCCACCGGCTTCACGCCGAAGCCGCACTGCGGACAGCGCTCGGGAAGCGGCGCGTCGGCGCCGCAGTGATGACAGCGCAGCCGTCCTGCCGCGCGGTGCACGGTGAGGCGCGCGTCGCAGTCGCGGCACGGTGCGATCCAGCCGCACGCAGTGCACAGCAGTGTGGGCGCGTAGCCGCGGCGGTTGAGGAAGACGAGCACCTGTCCGTCTTCGCGCAGATGACGCTGGATCGCCTCGACGGCAGGCGTCGAGATGCCGTTGCGTACGGCGCACGTCCGCAGGTCGATGAGCGACACGCGCGGCGGCTCGGCCTGTGTCGCGCGCCGCGGGAGCGTGAGGCGCACATAGCGCCCCTTGATCACGTTGTGCAGGGTCTCGAGCGCAGGCGTCGCCGAGCCGAGCAGGACCGGCACGCCCGCGCGCCGCGCCCGCACGACGGCCACGTCGCGCGCGGAGTAGTGAAAGCCTCCTTCGTGCTGCTTGAACGACGCGTCGTGCTCCTCGTCGACGACGATGATCCCGAGGTCGGGCACCGGCGCAAACACGGCGGAGCGGGTGCCGATGACGATGCGCGCGCGGCCGCTGTACGCGTCCCGCCAGGCGACGAGCCGCTCGTGATCGGTGAGCCCCGAATGCAGCACCGCGATCGGCGTCTCGAAGCGCGCGCGGAAGCGGCCGACGAGCTGCGGTGTGAGCCCGATCTCCGGCACCAGCACCAGCGCACGCTGCCCGCGCGCGAGCGCGCGCTCCACGGTGCGCAGGTAGACCTCGGTCTTGCCGCTGCCCGTCGAGCCGTGCAGGACGAACACGCCGAAGCGGCCCATCGACTCGCACACCGCTTCGATGGCCGCAGCCTGCTCGGCGCTCGGGACGAGATCGCTCGGAAGCACGCGGAAAGGCTCTTCGGCGACGGTCTCCGGCTCGTCGCTCGATGCGATCCAGCCGCGCGCAACGAGCGGGCGCGCCGCTGCGCGCCAGTTGGGATCGAGCTCGGCGAGCCGTTCGGCCGTCGCGCCGCCCATCTCGATGAGCCGCGAGAGCAGCTCGCGCTGACGCGGAGCACGACGCGGCTCACCGCGCTCGAAAGCCGCCTGACCTTCCGCCGTGACGGCCCAGCACTCGCTCGTCGCCGTCGGCGCCGCGCCGAGCCGCAGCGCCTTGGGCAGCGCGGCGGCGAGCACTTCGCCGATCGCGTGGTGGTAGTACTCGGCCGCCCAGCGCACGAGCTCGAGGGCGGCGGCATCCATGACGGGGTGCGAGTCGAGGATCTCGATGACGGGCTTGAGCTTCTCCGGCGGAACGTCCGACGAGTCGGCCGTCTCCATGACGAGCCCGATGGAGCGGAAGCGCCCGAACGGCACGCGCACGCGCATGCCCGGCCGCAGCTCCCTGTGGGCATCCGCCGGCACGCGGTAGTCGAACAGCCGGCGCAGGGGCACGTCGAGCGCCACGCGCACGATCGGCTGCGCGCTCGAAGCCTGGGGCTCGGAAGGCGATGCGCTCACAAGTGGTTGAATCTGCAGGGTTTGTCGGGCGCGCAGGCGGCGTCAACCGGTCGGCCGCAGGCGCGTTGTACGGGACATGAGCGCCTCTGCTACGCTCGCGGCCGTTTATAGCATGCCGGCTCCATCGGCCGGCGAGACAGTCGTGCCCGATTCGCGCACCTACGACCGCTCTCGCGCGCTCGACCGCTTCCTCGCCGAGATCGAGGTCAGGGCGTTCCGGATCGCACAGATCGCCCTGCGCAACGAGGACGATGCACTCGACGTCGTGCAGGACGCGATGCTGCGGCTCGCACGTGCCTATGCCGACCGCCCGCCGGAGGAGTGGAAGTCGCTCTTCTACCGTATCCTCGAGAACCGTATCCGCGACGTGCAGCGCCGCCGCAGCGTGCGCTCGCGTTTCATGGCGTGGCTCCCCGGACGGCAGAACGATCCCGAGGACGAGCCGGATGATCCGATCGCGGACGCGCCGAGCGAGGAGCCGTCGGTGGTTCAGCGGCTGCAGCTCGACGAGGCCATCGGTGTGCTCGAGGGGGCGCTGCGCGAGCTGCCGCGAAGACAGCAGCAGGCCTTTCTCCTGCGCGCGCTCGAAGGGCTCGACGTGGCGGAGACGGCGCGCGCGATGGGCTGTTCCGAGGGCAGCGTGAAGACACACTATTTCCGCGCCGTGCAGAGTCTGCGCGCGCGGCTGGGAGACACGTGGCCATGAACGGGAGCGACGGACGGACGACGCAGTTCGAGCAGCGCGTGCGCGCCCTGCTCGAGGAGAGCGTTGCGCGTGTCGACCATCGGGTGCGTGCGCGCCTCAGGGCCGCGCGCAGGGCAGCCGTGGAAGAGGCGGCCCGCGCACCTCGTGCGCCCTGGTGGCGCGCTCTCACGCTGCTGCCGACTGCCGGCGCGGTCGCCGCAGCGCTGCTCGTGGCGCTCGTGCTGTGGCCGCAGCGGATGGATCAGTCGCTGCCGCTCAACGGCGGCGGCACGGCGGTTCTCGAGGATCTCGACCTGCTCGTGGAAGCGGAAAGCGAGGAGCTCGAGCTCATCGAGGGCTGGGATCGCGGTTTCTATGAGTGGGCCGTGGCGCAGGCCGACAGCGGCCGCGGCACGAGCGGGTGAGCACCTCAGGATATCGGCAATGTTCTTCCGGCCGAGGATTCCGATCATCCTTCGCACGCTGCTCCTGGCGCTGCTGTTCGCGGCGGCCATTCCCGCCGTCGCGCAGGACCGTGCGCACGATCGCTCCGAGGGCATCCCCTGGACGAGTCTTTCGGAGGAGCAGCAGCGGGTGCTGGCGCGTCTCGAATCGAAGTGGGACTCGCTGCCGCCCGAGAGGCAGCGGGCGCTCGCACGCAGCAGCGAGCGCTGGCTGTCGATGACGCCGGAGCAGCGCGAGCGCGCCCGCAAACGGCTCGAGGAGTGGCGCAAGCTCCCGCCCGAGCGCCGCCGCGAGCTGCGGCAGCGCTGGAAGCAGTTCCGGTCGCTGCCGCCGCACGAGCAGGAGCGCATCCGAGAGCACTTCCGCCGCTTCCGCGAGCTGTCCGAGGAAGAACGCCGCGAGCTGCGCGAGCGCTGGGAGAAAGCGACGCCGGAGGAGCGCCAGCAGATGCTCGAGGACGCCCGGCGGCACCATCCTCCGCCTCCGCCGCACGACTGAGCGCAGCACCTGCCAGGCGCTTCTTCAGCAGGGAAGACGAATCAGCGGGACGACGAATCGGCGCCGCCGAGCCGGCGCTGCATGATCACGACGTCCACCCACCGCCCGAACTTGAAGCCGACGTCGCGCAACGTCCCGACGTGCTCGAAACCGAGCGCGCGATGAAGACCGATGGACGCCTCGTTGCCGGAGTCGCCGATCACCGCGAGCATCTGCTTGAGGCCGCGCGCCTCGCAGCGGCGGATGAGCTCGACCATGAGCGCGCGCCCGATGCCGCGCCGCATGGCATCCTCGGCCACGTAGACCGAGTTCTCGCACGTGTAGCGGTACGCGGAGCGCGTGCGGAACTCCGATGCATAGGCGTAGCCGAGCACGCGCCCTCCGCTCTCGGCGACGAGGAACGGGAATCCGGCACCCGTGATCGCGCGGTAACGGCGCGCGATCTCTTCGAGCGACGGCGGTACCTCCTCGAAGCTCGCGAGCCCCGTGCACACGGCGTGCGCGTAGATCGTCTGAACCGCCGGCAGATCGCCCGGCTCGCAGTCGCGCACGTGAATTCCGGTGTTCGCGCTCACGACGACTCCGCACGCTCCGATACGTCTGCACCGTCCGAGCGCGTCGTGCGCACGAACCACGCGGCGAGCAGCGCGAACGCCGCGGCACCCGCGAGACTCGCGAGCAGCTCGCTCGGCAGCCAGCCGGTGCCGAAGCCTTCGGGCCTGCGGCCGAGCGCGAACGCGGCAGCCGCGAGCGCCACACCGAGCAGTCCCTCGCCGCCGACGAAGCCGCTCGCGAGCAGCACACCGCGGTCGCGCCGCGCTTCGCCTTCCGACGTACGGCGCCGGTCGAAGAGCAGGCGGATCAATCCGCCGGCGAAGATGGGCGTCATGGTCGCGAGCGGCAGGTAGACGCCGACGGCGAACGGCAGAGGCGGGATGCGCGCCAGCTCGCAGACGATGGCGATGCCCGCGCCGATGGCGACGAGGCTCCACGGCAGCGCCTGATCGATCACGCCGTCGATGACGAGCTTCATGAGCGTCGCCTGCGGGGCGGGCAGCTCACGCGTACCGAAACCGAAGGTCTCGGCGAGCAGCAGCACGGCCATGCAGACGAACACCGCAGACGTGAGCACACCGAGCAGCTCGGCGAGCTGCTGCCTGCGAGGCGTCGCGCCCACCAGATAACCGGTCTTCAGGTCCTGCGACATGTCGCCGGAGATCGAGATCGCAACGGCCGCCACGCAGCCGACCACGAGCGCCGCGGCCTTGCCGCCGATGTCCGTCCATCCGAACGCTAGAAAGATGCCGGCGGTGCCGAGCAGCACCGCGATGGTCATACCGCTCGTGGGATTGCTCGTCACGCCGACGAGTCCGACGATGCGCGAGGCCACGGTGACGAAGAAGAACGAGAACACCACGACGCACAGCGCCGCGGCGGCACGCGCGAGAGGATCTTCGAGCGGCGCGAAGCTCTGCGGCACGAGCGCGAGGATGCCCAGCACCACTGCGAGTCCCCCGATGAGCCAGGCGGCGGACAGATCGTCGTCCGTGCGCGGCACGTCGCGCGCACGCTGGAGCCCGAAGCCTCTGGCACTCGCGCGGAAGCTCGAGACCATGAGAGGCAGAGAACGGATCAGCGTAATGATGCCGGCCGTCGCTACCGCACCCGCACCGATGTAGCGCACATAGCGGCTCCAGATCTGCGAAGCCGTCATGTCGCGGATCAGAGACTCCGTCTCGGGATAGAGCGGCACCGTTCGCGCATCACCCCACCAGGCGATCAGCGGAATGATGACGAGCGACGACAGCAATCCGCCGCCGACCATGATGCACGCCACGCGCGGTCCGAGGATGTAGCCGACACCGAGCAGGGCCGCGGAGAGCTCCAGGCCGACCTCGCCCTTGCGCAGGAACGGCACCCGCGCGTGCAGCTCCGCGGGCAGCACGCGGGCCCAGCTCGTGAGCGCCTTGAACAGCGCGCCCGCCGCGAGCCCGAGGAACACGAAACGGGCGCGGGAGCCGCCCGACTCGCTTGCGACCAGCACCTGCGCGCACGCCGTGCCTTCAGGGTATGGCAGCCGCCCGTGCTCGCGGACGATGAGCAGACGGCGCAGCGGAATCATGAAGAACACGCCGAGCAGACCGCCGCACAGCGCGAGCAGCGTCATCTGCAGGAGCTCCGGCGCCACGCCCCACATCCACAGCGCGGGCAGCGTGAAGATGACGCCGCTCGCGAGCGAGCTCGAGGCCGAGCCGGTCGTCTGCGAGATGTTCGCTTCGAGCAGCGTGCCCGTGCCGCGCAGGAGGCGGAAGAGGGCAACCGTCATCACGGCGATGGGAATCGAGGTGCTGACGGTGAGGCCGACCCGAAGCCCGAGGTAGGCGTTCGCCGCACCGAAGGCGATGCCGCAGAGAACGCCGATGGCGAGCGCCCGGACGGTGGACTCGGGCGGCGCGGCCTCCGCTGCAGTGAACGGCACACCGGGAAAGGGCGACGTCGCGGCGGAGCCGCTCGAGGCTTCAGGTGTCATCGAGACCCACCCATTTGTTCACCACCGGCGGCTCGTAGCTTTCGAAGGCCGCGAGGAGCTCGCCCGGCGTTCGCGCCACCCGCAGCATCGCGCGATGCGAAGGACGTATGAAACCGCTCGCGACCGCGTGATCGAGGAAGTCGATCAGGCCGTCGAAATAACCGTTCACGTTCAGCACGCCGCACGGTTTGCGGTGCAGCCCGAGCTGCGCCCAGGTCCAGATCTCGAACAGCTCTTCGAGCGTGCCGACGCCGCCCGGCAGCGCCACGAACGCATCGGAGAGCTCCGCCATCCGTGCCTTTCGCTCGTGCATCGACGCGGTGACGATGAGCTCGGTGAGTCCGTGGTGCGCGACTTCCTTGTCGACGAGCGCCTGCGGAATGACTCCGGTGACACGGCCTCCGCAGCGCAGGACCTCGTCCGCGATGGCGCCCATCACGCCGATGCTCGCCCCGCCGTACACGAGCCGCACGTTGCGCGCGGCCAGAAGCCTTCCCAGCTCACGGGCGGCCTCGACGGGCCCCGGGCTTCGGCCGAGGCTCGATCCGCAGTAGACGCACAGACTCCGCAATCGCACGGCGCGCAGTATCGCAGAAAGCGCGCAATGCGTTCGCCTCGCTATCCGCGTCGGGCAGAAACGCGAACCGCAAGCTCCCCGGAACGCTCGTACTGTCTCCGCCGGACGACGCCGCGTCGAATCTGGACCCGGGCGACCCAACGCCGACGGCTATCCGCAGCACGGACACGGAAGCATCGATCTCACCGAGCTCTCCAACGACCCGGGCGAGCGCGAGTAGCTCGAGAGGCGCAAGGCTCAGATCGCCTTGACCGCCTGGATCAGATCGGCCGCGACCTTCTGCGCATCGCCGTAGAGCATGCGCGTGTTGTCGAGGTAGAAGAGGGCGTTCTCGATGCCGGAGAAGCCCGTTCCCTTGCCACGCTTGATGACGATGACGTTCTTCGCGCGGTCGGCGTTGAGGATCGGCATGCCGTAGATCGGGCTCGACTTGTCGGTGCGCGCGACCGGGTTGACGACGTCGTTGGCGCCGATGACGAGCGCGACGTCGGCCGTTTCGAACTCCGCGTTGATCTCGTCGAGGTCGGCGATGAGGTCGTAGGGCACACCCGCTTCTGCGAGCAGCACGTTCATGTGGCCGGGCATACGGCCGGCGACGGGATGAATCGCGAAGCGCACCGTCACGCCCCGGTCGATGAGCAGCTGGCACAGCTCCCAGATCTTGTGCTGTGCCTGTGCGACGGCCATGCCGTAGCCGGGCACGACGATGACCTTCTGCGCGAAGGCCATCATCACGCCGACGTCGTTCGCTTCGATGGGCTTGAGGCTGCCGGTCACGCCCGTCGCTTCCGCCCCGGCCGTCTCACCGAAACCGGAGAACAGCACGTTGCCGAGCGAGCGGTTCATCGCCTTCGCCATGAGCTGCGTGAGCAGCGAGCCGGCGGCACCCACCACGGTGCCCGCGATGATCATCGCGGCATTGTTGAGCACGAAGCCCTCGAAGCCGACCGCGAGGCCCGTGAGGGCGTTGTAGAGCGAGATGACGACGGGCATGTCCGCGCCGCCGATCGGCAGCGTCATCGTGACGCCGAGGAGCAGCGCGAGCACGAAGAAGGCCGTGACCACGGCGGGCGATGCATCGACGTGCAGCGCCACGAGCCCGCCCAGCACGAGCGCACCGGCGAGGATGAGGAGATTGAGCACCTGCTGCCCGCCGAAGCGCAGCGAGCGCTTGATGAGACCCTGGAGCTTGGCGAAGGCGATGAGACTGCCGCTGAAGGAGACCGCGCCGATGATGCCGCCGATGACGGCGAGGGTCGCGATGGCGAGCCCGTGCTCCTCGCCGCGGTAGAGCTCCACCGCGGCGATGGCGGCCGCCGCGCCGCCGCCCATGCCGTTGTAGAGCGCGATCATCTGCGGCATGTCGGTCATCGCGACGCGCTTGCCGCTCCACCACGCGACGATGGTGCCGACGACGATCGCCGCGAGGATGAGCGGGTAGTTCGACATTCCCGGATACAGGAACGTCACGATCGTCGCGACCAGCATGCCGGCGCCGGCCCACAGGATGCCGCTGCGCGCCGTCACCGGCGAGCTCATGCGCTTCAGACCGAAGATGAACAGGACCGCGGTGACGAAGTAGCTCGCGTCGATCAGCAGTCGGATATCACCCTCGGCCATCAGTGCGTCTCCCTGCCGCCCCGGCTGCCGGAGGACTTGAACATCTCGAGCATGCGCTCGGTGACCACGTAACCGCCGACCGCGTTGCCGGCGGCGAGCAGCACACCGATGAAGCCGATCGTCTTCTCGAGCGTCGTGTCCGCATGTCCGAGCGCGACCATCGCGCCGACGAGCACGATGCCGTGCACGAAGTTGGAGCCGGACATCAGCGGCGTGTGCAGGATCACCGGTACGCGCGAGATGACCTCGTAGCCCGTGAAGGCCGCGAGCATGAAGATGTACAGCGCCACCATTCCAGTCATCCGACCCTCCTCGTGCTCTCAGCTCTGCCCGCCGCCGGGAGGCGAAGACGCCGCAGGCGATTGAGCGGGCTCGAGCGCGTTGCGCGTGGGCTCGTGCCGGATCCGTCCTTCGTGCGTCAGGCACGACTGCGCGAAGACCTCGTCGCTCCAGTCGATCCTGAGCTCGCCCTTGTCGAGCGCAGGCCGCAGGAAGTTGAACAGGTTCCGCGAGTACATCTCACTGGCGTGATACGCGAGCTGACCCGGGAGATTGACCGGTCCCACGATCTTCACGCCGTTGTGGTCGACCACTTCGCCGGCGCGCGTGAGCTCGCAGTTGCCGCCCTGCTCGGCGGCGATGTCGACGATGACCGAGCCGGGACGCAAGCGCTCCACGGCCGCACGCGTGACGATGAGCGGTGCGCGCCGGCCCGGCACGGAAGCGGTCGTGATCACCGCATCCGCCGCGGCGATGCGCCCGTCGAGAACTTCCTGCTGTCTGCGCTTCTCTTCCTCGGTGAGCTCGCGCGCGTAGCCGCCCGCGCCTTCGGCGGTCACGCCCGTATCGATGAAGCGTGCGCCGAGCGACTTCACCTGCTCCTTCGTCGCACTGCGCACGTCGTAGGCCTCGACGACCGCGCCGAGGCGGCGTGCCGTGGCGATCGCCTGCAGTCCCGCGACGCCCGCGCCGATCACGAGCACCTGCGCCGGCCGGATCGTGCCGGCCGCCGTGGTCAGCATCGGCAGGAATTTCTCGAGGTGATTGGCCGCGATGAGCACCGCCTTGTAGCCCGCGACCGCGGCCTGCGAGGACAGTGCATCCATCGACTGCGCGCGCGAGATGCGCGGAACGAGCTCCATCGCGAAGCTCGTGATGCCCCGATCGCGCAGCGCGCGCACTTCGGCCGCCTTCGCGTGCGGCTGCATGAAACCGATCACGACGGAACCGGGACGCAGCTTCCCGATTTGTTCCACTGTGAGCGGCTGCACCGTGAGGAGAACGTCCGACTGCTCGAGCACGGCCGCGTCCGAATCGGCCCACTCGACCTTCGAATACAGGACATCGGGAAAACGCGCCCGGTCGCCGGCGCCGCGCTCGAGAAGCACACGCGCCCCCGCCTGCGCGAGCTTGTCGGCTACCTCCGGGACCAGACTTACGCGAGTCTCGTAAGGCGCGCGCTCGCGCAGCGCGCCGACCGTTACGGGCATGGGAGTCCTCGTGATCGCCGCTCCGCGTGCACGTGGCCTCTCAGCCATGCGAAGCGGATTTTCCAGTCAAATGAAAGTCTTGCGTCGTTGAATTCTTGCACAATTCTGCCGTATCTTACAGCCGGGATGTTAGGCATAGATCTCGAGCGGGCCGATCATGGAGACCACGGCGATCTGCGTATCGTCGCGGGTCCGACGGTGCGCAATCTCTCACAGCTCGTTCTGCGCACCGACGTCTCCGGCATGCCTCTCGAGTGGATCGATTACAGAGAGGCCGCGCGGCTCTATCACCAGGAGCAGGTCGCCTACTCCTGCGGTTCGCTGCTCTACAAGCTCTACGGCGGACTGAATGCCCGCACGGGCCGCCGCACGGTCCTCGAAGTCAACTCGATCATCGCCACCTACGGCCACACCGGCAATCCGGGCACCACGCGGCACGACTACGTACCGCCGCTCAACAACCAGACGCTGTTCCGGCGCGACGCGTACCTGTGCATGTACTGCGGCATGCGCTTTCCGGCGCGGGAGCTGTCGCGGGAGCACATCCGCCCGTTCAGCCAGGGCGGTCAGGATACCTGGACGAACGTCGTCGCGGCCTGCCGCCGCTGCAACAACCAGAAGGCCTCGCGTACACCGGAAGAGGCCAAGATGCAGCTTATCGCCGTGCCCTTCACGCCCACGTACGCCGAGTACATCTTCCTGAAGGGCCGGCGCGTGCTCGCGGATCAGATGGAATACCTGGTCGCGCACTTCCCGCGCTCGAGCCCGCTGCACGAGCGCATCCAGCGCTGGCTGTCGTAGCAGTTCCCGAACGAGCCTTCCAGGCGTCCCGCCGCACGGCAGGTGGTGCCGGCGTGTGCAGCGGATGAAAAGGGTGCCGAGGCGGGGCGAGGGCTGTACACTGCCGCGCCCGTGATCTATCTCGTCGACGCGTCCGTCTTCGTCTTCCGCGCCTACTACTCCATGCTGCCCGACATGACGGACCGGGACGGCAATCCGGCGCACGCGGTGTTCGGCTTCGCCCGCTTTCTCGGCGATCTCATCGAGCGCGTGCGGCCGCGCTACATCGCCGTCGCGTTCGATCACAGCCTGCAGAGCTGCTTCCGCAGCCGCATCTTTCCCGCGTACAAGGCGAATCGCGAGCCGGCGCCGGCGGATCTCTCGCTGCAGTTCAGACGGTGCTTCGAGCTCTGCGAGCTGCTCGGCGTGCCCGCCTTCGGCAGCCCCGAGTACGAAGCGGACGACATCATCGGCTCGATCGCCTGCTTGATGCGCCGTGAAGGCGTGCGCTCGACTCTGGTCACGCGGGACAAGGATCTCGCGCAGCTCGTGCGCGAAGGCGACGTGTTCTGGGACTGGTCCGCACGCGAGCAGTTCAGGTATCAGGACATCGCCGTGCGCTTCGGCGTGCCGCCCGAGCGCTTCGCGGACTATCTCGCCCTGACGGGCGATGCAGTGGACAACATTCCGGGCGTGCCGGGCATCGGACCGAAGACCGCTGCGGCGCTCATGCGGGAGTTCGCCTCGCTCGAGGAGCTGTACGACGGGCTGGACCGGATTCCGAGGCTCGGGCTGCGCGGCGGGGCATCGTTGCCGGCGAAGCTTCGCGAGCACCGCGAGCTCGCGTTCCTCTCGCGCCAGCTCACCTCCATCTTCTGCGACGTGCCGCTCGGGCTCGACGGCACGGCGCTGCGGCGGCGGCGACCCGATGTCGGCGCGCTCGCGGAGTTCTTCGATCATCATCGCTTCGGTCCGCTCCTGCGGCGGCAGACCGAACGCCTCGCACAGTTGCCGCTGGAGTGAGCGGCCCGCGGGCCGAGTCGCCATGCCGGTTCGCAACGAATTCAGGAACGTCGCCGATGCGCTCTCCGCCGCGATCGGTGCCTCGTGCGACGAGCGCCCTGCGAGCGCCGTGGGCGGCGGCAGCATCAGCGCCTGCTATCGGTGGGAGTCGGCTGACGGGCCGCTCTTCGTGAAGATCGGCACCCGCAATGAATCGTCGATGCTCGAGGCCGAAGCCGAAGGCCTGCGCGCGCTCGGCGCGGCAGGTGCGATCCGCGTGCCTCGCGTGCTCGCGGTCGGCAGCACGGACTCGGCTTCCTTTCTCGCGCTCGAGTGGATCGATTCGGGACCCGCAACCGCGGCGACGGAGTCGCACCTCGGCGAGCAGCTCGCGACCCTGCATCGCGTGACGGCCGACGCGTTCGGCTGGCATCGCGACAACACGATCGGACGCACGCCGCAGGCGAACGGCTGGATGAGCGACTGGACGGAGTTCTACGCGGCACGCCGCCTGCGTCCGCAGCTCGAGCTCGCGATCCGCAACGGGTATGGGAGTCTGCTCGAAGCGCCGTGCGAGCGTCTCATCGAGCGGCTTCCCGCGCTGCTCGGGGAGCATCGCCCCGTGCCTTCACTGCTGCACGGCGATCTGTGGGGAGGGAACTGGTTCGCGGATCGCAGCGGGATGCCCGTGGTGTTCGATCCGGCGACGTACTACGGCGATCGCGAGACCGACATCGCGATGACGCAGCTCTTCGGCGGGTTCGGTCGCGAGTTCTACGCCGCGTATCGCGCGAGCTGGCCGCTGCCGCCGGGCCACGAGGTCCGGCGCGCGCTGTACGACCTCTATCATCTGCTCAATCACGCGAACCTGTTCGGCGGCGGATACGCGCGGCGCGCCGCCGATACGATCAGGCGGCTGCTCGCCGAAACGGGCGCGTGACACGCCCCGGAGCGACTGCCCCGGGGCGATTCATCCGGAGCGCATCAGGTCGAAGGCTGCCCCGTGACGCAGGCGAGCGGCTCGGCGCTGCCGTCTGCGCCGCGCGCGTCGATGTGCACGCGGCTCCCCGTCAGGGCCTGCGGCTCGAAGCTGAGAATCCAGCTGCCATCCGCCTGCAGACGGGCCGCGTAACGGCCGGACGCGAGCTCGACGCCCTGCGCATCGGTCGCGACCGCACGGCTGCCGCTGGGCACTCCAGGCACGCGCAGGACGACGCGCCGCGTGTCGGCAGTGTAGTGCACCGACATGCACTCCTCGGCGCCGCGCGTGCGCGCCGGCAGGCTGAAGAACGCGGTCTGCTCGTCGACGAGCCGCGTCTCCTGCAGCGAGCGGACGTGCCATCCCGCTGCCGACCCGATGAGCGTGGCGGCGCTGACGGACGCCGCGATGCGCCAGCCGAAGGACGGACCGCTGCGCGCGATTTCCGTCGCCTTCGCGCGCGTGGTACCCGGCGGAATGTGGCGCTTGATCGCGCGCCAGGTCTCGACGTCTTCCACGCACTCGGGGCACTCCAGCAGGTGGAGCTCGAAAGCTTCCTGCGTCCGAGGGTCGAGCCCGTCGGCGACGTACAGCGCCGCCGTCTGGTTCATCTTGAAGCGTGCATGATTCATGGGTCGTCCCTAGCGATGCGGTGTGTGGGCCCATCCGGATTCGACCAGGGGCGGCGGCGCCGCGAGCTCGACGGACGTCGCGACCGCCAGCATCACGGCGAGCAGCACCGACGCAGCCGCGCACCGTAGCGTGCCGTAGATCCCGTGCCTGCGGAGGATCACGCCGAAACGCTGCCGTGCCCGCCACAGGACCTGATTGAATTGCAGGTCCGTGAGGTTGAGCGACTCGCAGATGGCGCTCTTCGGCTCTTCCTGCAGATAGAAGCGCTGCAGGACTTCCCGATCCCGCGGGACCGTGAGCTCGTTCATGAGCTCGCGGATGCACTTCGCGAGCGACTCGTGGTCGACCCGCTCCTCGAGCGAAAGAGATTCCTCGCGGAGATTCGCGAGAACCTCCTCGTCGGATTCCATGTGGCGGGCGAGCTCACCGCGCCAGTACGAGGTCGCGAGCTTGCAGGCGGTTCGGTACAGGTAACCTCCCAGATTGCTCGGATCGGCCAGCCCCTTGTCGGACCGGATCTTCTTGATCGCCTGCAGGAACGTGCGCTGCAGGAGATCCTGCGCCGCATCACGATCGATGCGTCGCTGCAGGAATACCTGCAGCAAGGGGCGCCGATATCTCAGGTAGAGCTCATCGCGCAGTGCGGTACCGTCCGCGAGCGCGGCAACCAGGGAGGCATCCTCGTTGCGCCGGGTGGCAGCCTCGTCCTCGGCCGGGGAAGGAGTCTCACTCGAGAGCGATTCGACGGGATTCATTTAACGCATGCTCACTGGTTCTCGAGCGCACAGACCAGCGCGCTGCGACGCGCGTCGGCGAGTGTGCAGGCGTCTGCCAGGGGAACGCCATCCAGATAGGGCTCCCGCCCTCCCGGCTTCGAACGGCGAGGCGAGCCGTGCAGCCGCTTCTCTATCACTTCCGCCAGGAACTCGTCGACCGTCAATCTAGCATAGGGCGTGCGCGACCAGATGGCGGCGAGCAGGCCGGAGAGGATCGCTGTCGAGTTCGAGCTGCCATTGCGCACGCCGTACCGATCGGGAGCGGCTGTGGCGCCAAGCACACAGGCGCTCGGTGCACCGAGGTTGAATCCTACCGGTGCGGGGCTGGTGCCTGGCGAGATGGAATCGTCATTTCCGATGGGCACCGCGCGGACGATGCGCCGGAAAGGATAGGCCGCGGGGTATCCGGCCTCGGGCTCACCCCGGTTCGGGACGCTCGCCACGACGATCGCCGCGCGCGGCGAATCCACGCGGTCGGCGATGTCCTCGAATGCGGCGTCGAGCTGCGGCGTCGTGGCGTTCCAGTGGGCGCTGAAGCTGAGGATGCGCGCACCCATGCGCGTGGCGTACTCGAGCGCCTTCGTCAGACGCTCCGGATCCGCGCGGCTGTCTTCGACGCTGCGGCCGCAGCCGACGACACGCAGAACCATCACGCGCGCGCCTTCGGCACCGACGCCCACCATGCCGCCGTTGTTGCGCTCGGCGGCGATCAGACTCGCCATGAAGGTGCCGTGACTCGGACGTCCCCGGCACTCGCCGCTCGGAGCGACGTCCGGATCGTCGTCGACGAAATCCCAGCCGTGGACGTCGTCGATGTACCCGTTGCCGTCGTCGTCGACGCCCGGCACCCCCGTGGCTTCCGCCTCATTCGTCCACAGGCGGTTGCGCAGCTCCACGTGCCCGATGTCGGCGCCGTCGTCGAAGAGGGCGACCGTAACCGGGGCCGCGGCCTGCGCGTGCCACGTGAGGGGTGCGGCCACGTAGTCGATCCACCACTGATTGCCGGCCCGGTACGCGCAGTCCGCGGTGTGCGGATCCTCGACCGAAGAGGCGGGAATGAGCGTGGAACACGCGAGCGGGCCGCAGGGCAGACCCGCGGCGGGCGCAGTCGCCGATGGTGACTGGCCGGCGACGCAGGATGCGCAGGAAAACCAGATGAGAAGCTGCAGCCCCGCGCGTCTGATCATCCGCGCATTGTACGAAGAGGCGGGCCCCGGTCGAGGCCCGCCTCGCCGCAAGCGTTCAGCGATCGCCCGATGAGCGACGCTCGGGAACTGCGTCAGTTCTCGACGTGGATCGCGCCGCCGTGATCGAGCTTGATGTTGTCGTACGCGTCCGCGTCGTGCAGCACGACGATGGCGCTCGACGGGCCTCGCACGTCGCGCGGGAAGATCAGCAGGTGATGCGGCTCACCGTGGATGGTGACCATGCCGTACCAGTGCTCGTACTCGTACCACGGCTCCGCGGTCATCGCATAGCCGGACATCGCGAGGAACGGATTCGAAGCTTCCTCGCCGGGGATGCACTCGAAATCGGCGGGAACGCTGCGCATCTTCGTACCCGGGCGGTACTCGAGCTTCACCCGGTTCCAGCCCTTCGGCCACACGAGCCGCCCGTTGTCGATCGCTTCGAGAACGAAGCTCTCCCCGTCATGCGAGCTCCGCGAGACGCGGAACTTGAGGCCGGGCTGCGCATGCCCGCCAATCCCCGCGTGAGGCTCCGAGCAGTCCTTGCTCACCGTCCATTCACTGAAGAAGTACTCGGGAATCGATGCGGACTGTGCCCTGGCCGGCGAACCGGCGCCAATGAGACAAATGGCTGCGACGGACAGTAGTCCACGGACAGTGAGGGGCATCAGACGTCTCCTTGGAATCAAGCGGTGACAGAAATCACACCTGCCTACTGCTCCAAGGAGCCCGCCTATCTCATCTGCACTTCGCTCCCGTGCTCAGAGAGTCGCGTCCGGCCAGCCGTAGAGGCTGAACGCCGCCCAGTCCCGCACCGGACCGTCCTCCGCGTGGCGGAGTTGCGCCCTGCGCAGCGCGCTGGCGGCATCCAGCCGCTCCACCAGCAGGTACTCGTAGAAGTCGCGCATGAAGCGCGCCGTCGCCTCGTCGTCGACGCGCCACAGGCTCGCGAGCACGGAGGAGGCGCCCGCCTGGAGGAATGCCTGAGTCGGTCCCAGCACACCTTCACCGGGGAGCAGTCGGCCGCGGGACGTTTCGCAGGCGCTCAGGACGACGAGACGTGCCTGCAGCCTGAGTCCGAGGATGTCGAGCAATCCGAACGCTCCGCTCGACTCGTCCTCGTCGCCGTCGGGCGTGAGGGCGAGCGCGGAGAGGCGCGGGCGCCAGGCATCCACGTGACCGTGCGTGGCGATGTGCAGGAGAGCCGGTCCGCTCTCGGCGGCCGAACGCAGCTCGGAGCGCGTGGCCGCGCATCCCAGCCGGGTGGTGACCCTGCTCGCCGGGCGCGTCTGTCTGATGAGCTCCGCGATCGCCAGAACTTCCTTCCGTGTGCCGGGGAGCCGCGGCAGACGCCTCGACCAGGAGGACGAGACGCGCGAGGTGCCGGCAGCTATTCCCGAGACCGGTTCGTCGCATTCGCGCTCCCAGTCCGTCATGCGGAACACCGGATCGCCGAACAGCGCGACGTTCAGCGCTCCCCGCTGCATGCGGCCCGTGGCGACCGGGCGCGCCAGAATTTCCGCCGAAGGCACGATCGTGCTCGCGGCCCTGTGCAGCACCAGTACCTCGGGTTCGCTCTCGTTCCAGGGCAGCAGGGCGAAGGGCACCGTATGCAGCACGTCGTCGGGGACGAACACGAGACGTGAGCTTCCGACTCCACCGCTCAGCGGCCACAGCACGAGACGGGCGAGATCCGCCGCCCGCATGCGGATATCGCGCGCCGGAGCCTCGGGATTCCTCAGCAGCTCGCGCAGCGCGTCGGCCGCCGCAGCGATCCGGTCGTGCTCGGCGAGGCGCACGAGACGGATCGTCCCGCGCTCGATCACGAAGGCGAACATCTCGTCGCGCCCGACCACGTACTCGACGAGCGCCGCGTCGAGCCGCTCGAGCTGCCTGAGCAGCGCTTCTCTGTCGAGCGTCGCGGTCCGTGCAGGCTCGCCCACGAGCCGCTGCAGCCGCTCGAGAAAGACGTTCCAGTCCGTCCCGGGCGCGCTCTCGTCCACGATGCGCCTCACGCCCGCGAGGAGGTCGGCGAACTCGTCCGCTCGCTGCGGCGCTTCGCGATCCGCCATCGTCTGAGTCGCCGCGTAGCGCAGCGCGCGCGCCCGGCCTCGTTCCGCCGTCTCGAACGCCGCCCACGCGACATCGGCGGCCGTCTCGTCGGAGCGCGCGAGCGCCCGATCGGCAGTGATCTCGGTGAGCCTTGCGAAAACGGCGTGCTGAGACGCCAGGTAGGTCGCCCGCTTCTCGCCGTCGAGCTCCTCGATCGGCACGCGCTCGATGAGATCCGCGGCAGCGCGCAGCGTGGCCAGGGCTTCTCCGGGCGCACCCTGCCGTTCGAGCCCTTCGGCGATGAGCTCGAGCGACGTCACGATCTGTCCGACGTCGGCTCGTGCGCCGCTCATCCACAGCGCCTCGCGCGCGTGCTGGAGCGCTTCGGCCGCCTTCCCGCCCGCGAGCGCCGCTCGCGCGAGCCCCAGGTGAGCGAGCGTTCGATTCTCGTGAGTCTGCGGCAGATTCGCCTGATCCGCGATCCGCAGCGCTTCCGCGAATGCGCGTTGCGCATCCGGTGCGTCGCCGTGCGCGAGCGCGATGTCACCCTGCGCGATGGCGAGTCTCAGCCGCGTGCGGGGCGTCGCCGCGTAGCCGGCCGCGCTGTCGATGCACCTGTGCGCCTGTGCCGGATTTCCGGTGAGCAGTGCCAGCCTGCCGAGCGAAGAGAGCGCGTTGAAGACCGGAAGCTTCGCGTCCGTGGAAAGCGAGTGCGGCGCTTCACCGGGAACGCAGGAATCCAGCGCCGCCACCGGGATGCTCTCGTCCGCGATCATCGACCGCGTGCCGAAGTCCGGCATGCCGGAGGGATTCCTGCTGCCCCAGCCGACGGTCTGCGCGAGCAGATCCCTGCAGTCGAGCGTCGCGACGTGCCTCAGATACGCGTCGGCATCGCCGAAGCTGCCCGTCTCGAGCGCGAGCGCGCCGAGGCGGGAGAGCGCGCGCCGCAGCCCGTCACACGAGCCGATCTCGGCGTAGAGCCGTACGGCGTTCAGGTGCGAACGCTCGCTCTGCTCGAAGAGGCCCACGGATGCCTGCAGCCGGCCGAGATTGTCCCAGACGACCGACGCCGTATCGGGAAAGACCTCCGGATCGAGCTCGCGCAGCGCATCATGGTAGGCCGCGAGCGCGGCCGGATAGCTCTCTTCCTCCAGCAGCGAGGCCTCGTTCTGACGCGCGAGCGCATGACACTCCCAGTCGCGCAGCTCACTGCAGTGCCTCGCGGCAGCGGCGAAGCGCCGCCGCGCCTCGGCGAGCCGGTTGGCGCGATAGTCGAGGAAGCCCGCGAAGATCTCGATGCGCGGCAGCTCGCGCACGCCGTAGCGCGTTACCTGAAGACGTCTGCGCGCGGCGTCGAGCAGCCGCGCGACTTCTCCGTGCCGCGTCCCGGGACTGCCGCGACCCGGTATCTCGAGCAGTGCCATGGCGCGCAGATGCAGCAGCGCCCCGTGTGCCAGAGCGTCCACGTCGGCCGGAAGATCGACGGATGCGCGGACGGCGAGCGCGTAGCCGTCCGCCGCGCGCTGCAGTCTCCAGTACGCGAGCTCGGCCATGGCATGGCGTGCTGCACCGGCACGCGCGCGCAGACCAAGGGCATCGAAGCGGCGCGCTGCCGCGCCGTAGCTCAGGAAGGCCCGTTGCCACTCGCGCTCATGAACCGCGCGGCCCGCCGCGGCCTCGGCGAGCTCCGCCTTCACCCGGGCCCTGTGACCGTCCGGCACGAGCTCCGCGGTGACGCAGACTTCTCCGCGGACCTCCCGTGAATCACGCGGCACGATCTGCAGGGGGACGTTCGCCTGCGGCTCGACCGTGCGAGCGAGGGAGATCCGTCCGACGCGCCGGACGGCGGCGCTCGCCCAGCCTTCTTCCTGTTCCGCCAGCCCGTCCCCGAGCCGTGCCGCGACGGAGATGCCGCGCTGCTCGACACCGACGTGCAGGAGGCCCTTCGTCGGGGAAGTGAGCGTGAGCCGGATTTCCTGCGATCCGTCGGCAGGAAGGCAGCGCCTCTCGATGACGGTGCGCACGGGCTCGTCGAACGTGCAGCTCATCGCGGCGAGCGCAAGGGAGAAGCCCAGCATGCCGCGGGCGGCCCGACAGGCGCGCTGCCGGCCGTCCCCGGACGCGCGGACGTTCAGCGGCGTTTGGCAGGCCGACATGACGAGCTGTGCAATGGACCCCGGACGGCGGCTCTGCGGCCCCGGCGACCGTTCGCGGGCGCACCGCCGTCTGACGGGGAATATTGATCAATCCAGAGTGACAAAGCGACCGTTTTCGCCTCAGCTTGACGCCGGGAGCCGGCGACTCGCCGCGACGGCAGCGACCTACGGTATGCTCCCGCGGGGGAAGCCACTGGTACGTCCGGGGGTTGCAATGGCGCAGAAGAACATCGAATCGGTTCTCAACGAGGAGCGCCTGTTCGCTCCGCCCGCCGAGTTCGCGGCGCGGGCCCGCATCACGCCGGAGCGGCTCGAGGAGCTGTATCGCCGGGCGGAGGAGGACCACGTCGGGTTCTGGGCGAGGCTCGCGCGCGAAGAGCTCGAATGGCACCGCCCCTTCACCGTGGCGCTCGACGAGTCGCACGCGCCGACCTACCGCTGGTTCCCCGACGGCCGGCTCAACGTTTCGTACAACTGCCTCGACGTGCACCTCGCGGAGCGCGGGCACAAGACGGCGATCATCTTCGAGGGCGAGCCCGGCGATTCGCGGCGCCTCAGTTACCGCGAGCTGCACGCCGAGGTCTGCCGCTTCGCGAACGCGCTGCGCGAGCTCGGTGTGCGCCAGGGCGACCGCGTGGTGATCTACATGCCGATGGTGCCCGAGGTGGTCGTCGCCATGCACGCGTGCGCGCGCATCGGTGCGATTCACTCGGTGGTGTTCGGCGGCTTCTCGGCGCTCTCGCTGAAGGACCGCATCGAGGATGCCGGCGCGCGCATTCTGATCACCGCCGACGGCGGATATCGCGGCGGCCAGATCATCGGGCTCAAGGCGGCGGCCGACAAGGCGCTCGCCGACGGCTGTCCGACGATCGAGAACGTGATCGTCCTCAAGCGCACCGGCCAGCACGTGCCCATGCAGCCGCGGCGCGACCTGTGGTGGCACGAGATCGTGGAAGGCGTGTCGCCCGTGTGCGAGCCCGAGTGGGTCGAGTCCGAGCATCCGCTGTTCCTGCTCTACACCTCCGGCTCGACGGGTAAGCCGAAGGGCATCCAGCACTCGAGCGCGGGTTATCTGCTCGGCGCGAAGGTGACGAGCCAGTGGGTGTTCGATCTGCGCGACGACGACGTGTTCTGGTGCACGGCCGACGTCGGCTGGGTGACGGGACACAGCTACGTCGCCTATGGGCCGCTCGCGGCCGGCGCGACGGTCGTGATGTACGAGGGCGCGCCGACGTATCCGCACGGCGGGCGCTTCTGGGAGATCTGCGAGAAGCACGGCGTCACGATCTTCTACACCGCGCCGACGGCGATCCGCGCGCTGATGAAGCTCGGTGAGGAGCTGCCCGGCCGTTACGATCTCTCGCGTCTGCGCCTGCTCGGCAGCGTCGGTGAGCCGATCAATCCCGAGGCGTGGATGTGGTATCACCGCGTGATCGGCGGCGGGCGCTGCCCGATCGTCGATACGTGGTGGCAGACCGAGACCGGCGCGATCATGATCTCGCCTCTGCCGGGCGCCGTGTCCACCAAGCCCGGTTCCTGCACGCGTCCGCTGCCGGGCGTGGTGGCGGACATCGTCGACGATCACGGCGAGCCCGTGACGCGACCCGACGCCGGCGGTTACCTGGTGATCAGCAAGCCCTGGCCGTCGATGCTGCGGACGATCTGGGGCGATCAGGCGCGTTACGTCGCCACGTACTGGGAGAAGTTCGACGGACGCTACTACGTCGCCGGCGACAGCGCACACCGCGACCGCGACGGGTACTTCTGGATCATGGGCCGCATCGACGACGTGCTGAACGTCTCGGGCCACCGTCTCGGCACCATGGAGATCGAGTCGGCGCTCGTCGCCCATCCGCGAGTCGCCGAGGCCGCGGTCGTCGGCCGGCCGCACGAGATCAAGGGCGAGGCGATCGTCGCGTTCGTCGTGTGCCGCGGAGAGCGACCGACGGGCGACACGAAGGCACTGGTGCAGGAGCTGCGCGACTGGGTGGGAGAGCAGATCGGCGCGATCGCGAAGCCCGACGACATCCGCTTCGCGGACAATCTGCCGAAGACGCGCTCCGGCAAGATCATGCGCCGCCTGCTGCGCGCGATCGCACGCGGCGAGGAGATCGCGCAGGACATCACGACGCTCGAGAACCCCGCCATCGTCGATCAGCTGCGCGGCGTCGATACCGGAGCAAAGGCGCGACGGCCCGGGAAGGCCGCGGGAAGAAAGAGCGCAGCACGTGTGAAGAAGGCACGGCGCGGTGCGAGCCCGGCACGGCGCAAGCCGAGCCGGAAGTCCGCGACCTCGACCGCGGCGCTCCGCAAGAAGAGCAGCGCGGCGACGAAGAGATCGAAGAGCGCGAAGAAGACTGCGAAGCGTCCGGCCGTCGCGCGCCGCGCATCGTCACCTGCACGCGCGCGAAGCGCCGCGAAGAGCGCAAGGAAGAAAACGGCGGCACGCAGGCGCCCCGCCCGGCGCGGGAAGCTCACGCGCCCACGCGCGAAGTCGCGCTGAGATCACGCGGAATCGGAGCAGGCCGGGTCACCGCGAGTGACCCGGCCTTTCTCGTCCTGGCGACCCGGCGTCCTCAGAACCTGTAGCCGGCCTGCAGATACCAGAAGCGTCCCGGCAGATCGTAGGTGGACGGATCGTAGCCGTTCAGCGAGCACGACAGACAGATCGGCGGATCCTCGTCGAGCGCGTTGTTGAGCCCGACCGCGAGAGTGAGACCCTCGGCGCCGAACGCGTCGCGCCACCCGAAGCGCAGATCGACGTAGGTGGTCGCGTCGAGCTCGTTGAGAGACAGGCTCTCATCCTGAGGATTCGGATGCGAGCACAGCCCGAGAGCGGTGAAGCTGTTGGGCGTTCCGTCGAGGAAGTCCGAGCACGACTCCATCACCGAGTCGATGTGGCGCACCGTGACGTTGGCGTTGAAACTCCCGCGCGTCCAGCCGACGTCGAGCGTCGACTGCCACTCGGGGATGGCGCTGTCGTTGACCTCCACGCCTTCGGCGCGCGGCTCGGGTTCACCCGTCGCTCCGAGGGCCGTGAAGTCGTTCACGAATGTGTTGAACCACGTCACCGTGAAGCTGCCGTAGGCTGAATCGGGCGCCTGCCACGAGAGCTTCACGTCGAAACCGTCGGTCTCGATGCGCCCGATGTTCGTCAAGCGGTTCTGGAACGCGGAGATGTTGCCGGTCGGCGTTCGCTCGATGCCGGTGCAGAACGCCGGGTCGAGCGTGCGCACGCACTGCGTGAGCTGCGTCTCCGCGTCGACCGCCTGGATCGCGCCCTCGATCTCGTGATCGTAATAGGTGAACTCCAGCGAAAGGCGCTGTGACCAGGAAACGCCTTCCGCCCAGCGCGGCGTGTAGACGAACCCGGCCGTGAAGCTGTCCGCCGTTTCGGGCTCGAGCTCTGCGTTGCCGCCGGTGATCACGGAGATCTGCGGATTGATCTGCACGTAGTTGGCCGGAATGCCGAGCGCCGCGCAGTTGGCGCGGATCGTCGCGTCGGCCGACGCCGGATAGTTCGAGCAGGGATCCGACAGCACGGCGTCGAAGCGCGTGGCGGCGCCGAACAGCTCGCCGATCGCCGGCGCGCGGAAGCCTTCCGCAAAAGTGCCGCGCAGGACGAGGTCTTCGATGGGCTGCCAGCGCAGACCGGCCTTGAACGTCTCCTCTCCGCCGAACGTGCTGTAGTCGGAGTACCGGCCGGCGAGACTGAGGTCCAGCCTCTCGGCACCGGGCAGGTCGCGCAGCAGCGGCACGTTGAGCTCGAGATACACCTCCTTGACGTCGTAGGAGCCGGACGTCGGCTGAGCCGGAATGTCGTTGCTCTCGCCGGTGATCTTGAGCGAATCCGGCTGGAAGAAGCCCTCGTAGTCGCGATACTCGAAGCCGAGCGCGAAGGCGAGGGGTCCCGCCCACATGTCGAACAGCTCACCGGTGAGGTTCGCGGAGGCGAGCTGCAGGTTGTTCTCGCTCTTGTCGGTGCCGACGTACTGGATCCACTGCAGCATCTCCGGCGTGACCGTGCCCTCGCCGCCGAAGAGATTGAGCGGCACGCAGCCCGGAATCGCCGCGCACACGGCGGGATCGCCGAGCGCCTGCTGGATGTGCAGCACGTTGTAGTTGCCGCGCGCCGTCTGGTCGGCCCGGTTGCGCGCATCGACGAGGTTCACGTCCCAGAACATGTCGCGGCCGCCGAGCGTGAAGCTCCCCTCGAAGCCGGTGCCGAAGTAGTACGTGTCGACGTTCTGCTCGTAGATGCGCGGACCGCCCTCGACCGGGCGCCGAGCGAGTACGAGGAAGTTCTGGCCGTTGACGAGATCGATGCCGAACGGGTTGTACGGATTGAGCGCCGAGATCGAGACGGTGTCGGCGAGCCCGCCCGTGCCCGCATCGGGACCGAGGAAGATGGGTTCCGGCGCTGCGCGGTTCACCGACTCGCGTGTGTTGTAGAGCCCCTTGAGGTACCACTGCACGCCGGGAGAGAGCTGGTAGCGGAACTGGCCGAAGAGCGCCCGGCGCTCGTTCGGTGTCAGCACCAGGTTGTAGGGCGCGAAGTTGAAGCGGTCGTCGTCGGTGAAAGGATGGTACGTGCTCGCGCCGCCCGTGGGATTCGCCGGATCGTAGACGGGACTCGTCGCGCCTGTGTTGAGCGCCAGGTCCACCGCGTTCTGGCCGGCGAGCTGCGGTGTCGAGCAGTCCGCGACTCGCGGGTCGCAGAATATGAAGCGGCCCTGCGGCGTCGCGGAGCTGCCGCGCGTCACGCCAGTGCCCGGAACGGGGAACAATGCCTGGTTGCGATCGCTCGATTCGACCGCTTCCTGCCTGGTGTAGCTCACCGAGATGAAGAACGAGAAATCGTCTCCGGTGCTGCCGAACGACAGATCGGCGCGCGTCGTCTCGCCGTCGCCCTCGTCGTACGCGCCGAAGTAGAGATTGCCGTCGAGACCGTCGAAGTCGCGCCGCGTGATGATGTTGACCACGCCCGCGATCGCGTCCGAGCCGTAGATCGCCGAGGCGCCGTCTTCCAGAACCTCGACGCGCTCGATGATCGAGAGCGGAATGGTGTTGAGATCCACCACCGTGCTCACGCCGCTCGCGGAGGACTCGTTCACCCAGCGGATGCCGTCGACGAGCACCAGCACGCGTTTCGATCCGAGATGCCGCAGATCGATCTGTGCCGAGCCCGCGCCGATTCCGCCCGCGTCGGCGGGATAGCCGAAATTGCCGCTCGAGTTGAACCTGGTGTTGAGCGCGGAGCCGCTCGTCGTGAGCTCCTGCAGTATGTCGCCGATGGACGCGAGTCCCTGCTGCTCGAGAGCGTCGCGTCCCAGGGTCGTAACCGGTGCGATGCCCTGCATGTCGGCGGAACGGATGCGTGAGCCGACGACGGTGACCTCCTCGATGTCCTCGGACGGTGTCCGTTCCTGAGCCTGTGCCGTGACCACAGGAAGTACTGAACCGGAAAACATTGCGAGCGCCACGGCTCGCGCGACGGAACTGCTGGACCGCTTCATGAGTGTCTCCCTGTCCTGGTGGAACGCCGTGTTCCGTGGCCCGGGTCCGATTGCCGGACCCGGCAGCTCCGCTGTCCCGCCTGGAGAGGAGTCTGTTGCACACTCGTCACAGTGCAGGGAGCACGGTGCCGCTGACGTGGCGGGAGCAAGCTGCGTGCCGTCGTGCGGCCGCAACATGGCAGCGGCGGACGCTCGCGGTGTCCGAGCGAAACGCAGCGCGCGTCATTGCTCGAGCTGAATCGTGGCGAATGCGATCTGAGATCACGGCACGTCTCGTGCGTGGGAGCGGGCATGTCTTCATCTCGGGCCGATCCGTCCGCGAACGACACGGAGCTCGAGCCGGCGCTTCCGATCACCGTGATCATGAATGCCGGCTCCGGGCGCAGGGACGCGGAGAACGATCGCCGGCAGATCGAGGAGGCGCTCGAGCGCTCGGGCCGCGAGTACCGCATCGTCCCGTGTGCACGGCCCGGGGATCTCGAGCGCGCGGCACGCGAAGCCGTCGCCGACGCCGCACGACATCCGCGCATCGTCGCCGCCGCCGGCGGCGACGGAACCATCAACGCCGTCGCGGGCCACGTTCTCGGCACGGGGCTGTCGCTCGGGGTGATACCGCTCGGCACGTACAACTTCTTCGCGCGCGACCTGGGTATTCCCCTCGATCCCGCGCGCGCCGCGGCGGCTCTCGTCGACGGCAGGGTACGCCGCGTCCACGTCGCTCACGTCAACGGCAGGCTGTTTCTCATCAACGCGACGTTCGGTCTGTATCGCCGCGTCCTCGAGGAGCGCGAGCGGTACAAGCACCGCTTCGGCCGCTACCGCTTCGTGACCGTTCCCTCCGCGCTGATCACGCTGATGCGCAACCATCGCACCTACCGCGTGGAGCTCGAGCTCGACGGACGTCCGGCGGTGCTGCACACGCTCATGCTGTTCTTCGGCCTCAACACGCTGCAGCTCGAGAAGCTCGATCTCGATGTCGCGGAGTGCACCGCTCGCGGCAGGCTCGCAGTGCTCGCGCTGCGCCCGATGAGCCGACTCGAGCTGCTGGGCATCGCGCTGCGCGGCGCGCTGCAGAGGCTCGAGCAGGCGCCGAACCTGCAGCGCCACTGCGCCTCGCGGGTCGACGTCTACTGGCGAGGTGCACGCCGCATCCGCGTTGCGCTAGACGGCGAGACGATCGAGTGCGAGGTGCCGTTGCGCTTCGAGGTACTGCCCGACGCCCTGCCCGTCGTCGTGCCGCGCAGCCCCGAGCCGCGCGAATGACGGCGGTCGCGTGCACGCGACGGACAGGGATTTTCCGGCTGAAACAGGCGGAACCGTCGCGATTCGGGGACGGTCTGCAAAGCAGTTGACTGCAGCGGCCTCAGGGCACACCCTTGCCGACTCTCTTCCCGGGGTCTGCACAGAGCCGCACGACCATGAATCCCAATCCCGGCGCGCGCTCGATCCAGGACACCACGGTGCCGCCCGGCGGTGAGATGGGCGAACGCATCCATGCATGCAACTGGGCGGACACGCCGCTCGGTCCGATGCCTGCCTGGCCGCAGGGACTGCGTTCCGCGGTCAGCGTGCTGCTGCAGTCGCCGGTGCCGATGGCGGTCCTCTGGGGCCGCGACCTCATCCTGCTCTACAACGATGCCTGCGCACGTCTCCTCGGCTCGCGTCACCCGGCGGCGCTCGGCCGTCCGCTCGCCGAGCTCACCGGCAGCGCAGAAGAGGGTGCCGTGGCGCGGCTGCGTTCCCTGTTCGATGCCTGCGGGCAGTCGCGTTCCGCGGGCGTATACGTTTCACTCACGAGTGATTCTTCCGCGCGCGACGAGGAGCCCGGATTCCTCTGCAGCCCGTTGACGGACGACGACGGACACATCGCGGGAGTGCTGTGCGTGCGCGCCGATCCGGCCGTTCGCGCCGCGCCGGAGGTTGCACCCTCCATCGCCGAGCTGCGCAACGCTCTCGCGTCGCTCGAGCTCGACGAGGAAAGACTGTACCGGCTCGCCGCAGGCACGTCGCACCTCATCTGGACCGCGACGACACAGGGCGCGCTCCAGCAGATCACCGAGAACGGCCGGCGCGCGATGGACTGGCGTGCACTGGTTCATCCGGACGATCTGCCGGCACTGCTCGCGGCATGGGATCGCGCGCGCGGCGGCGGCGAACCCTTCGAGCATCGCTGCCGGCTGCGCCGCTCCGGGACCGAAGGCGAATGGCGCATGCAGATCGTGCGCGGCCGTCCGCTGCGCGATCCGCGGGGCCGCGTGCAGAAGTGGGTCGGAATCTGCGTGGATGCGCACGAGCCCGCGGACCGCGAGGACGAGCTGCGCCAGGCGCGCGACGAGGCGGAGCGCCAGCGCCGCGCCGCCGAGCTCGCCAATCACATGAAGGACGAGTTCCTCGCCACCGTGTCTCACGAGCTGCGCGCGCCGCTCAATGCGATCAGCGGCTGGGCGGGCCTCCTGCGCCAGGGCAGGCTGGATCCCGCCATGGTCATGCGCGCGGCTCAGACCATCGAGAACAACGTGCGCGCGCAGGCGAAGCTCATCGACGATCTGCTCGACATCTCGCGCATCGCCTCGGGGAAGTTCCGGCTCGAGCTGCGCGAGCTCGATCCGGCGGTGGCGGTCGAAGCCGCCGTGGAAACGACGCGTCCGACGGCCGCCGCGAAGGACATCCGCATCGAAACGCGGATCGACCGAGGTGTCTGCCGCGTGACGGGCGATCTGCAGCGGCTGCAGCAGGCCGTCAGCAATCTGCTGTCGAATGCGGTGAAGTTCACGCCTTCGGGCGGTCTCGTGACCGTCGAACTGAGCGTGCACGATGCGTGCGCGCAGATCGTCGTGCGCGATACCGGTGTCGGAATTCCGCCCGCGTTCCTTCCTCACGTGTTCGAGCGCTTCCGTCAGGCGGATCGTCCCGTCGAGAGGCGCAGCCGCGGCCTGGGGCTGGGGCTCTCGATCGTGCGTCACATCGTCGAGCTGCACGGCGGCTTCATCCGTGCGGAGAGCGAAGGCGAAGGGCGCGGCGCGACGTTCACCATCCAGCTCCCCTGCACGGCCGCGCAGCCGTCCGCATCGCGAAGCTCTCCCGAGAGCAGCCGCGCGACGAGCCCTCCTCAGTCGGCGCCGCTTCAGGGGCTGCGTCTCCTCACGGTGGACGACGAGCCCGACGCCGCGGAGATGCTGAAGGTGCTGCTCGAGCAGTACGGGGCGCGCGTGACGACGGCGCACAGCGCAACCGACGCACTGCGCTGCCTCGAGTCCGAGCGCTTCGATCTGCTCATCTCCGACATCGGCATGCCGGGCGTGAACGGCTACGAGCTGCTCGAGCGCGTGCGCAGCGCATGCGGCGCGCCGAATGCGCGCGACATTCCCGCCATCGCGGTCACGGGATTCGCGCGCAGCGAAGATCGCGCACGCGCGCTGCGCGCCGGCTACCAGGAGCACGTGGTCAAGCCCGTCGAACCCGACAAGCTGGCCGCGGCGATCATGCGCGTCGTCGCGCGCAGTTCGGCGCAGTCCGTTCACTGACGCCGTCCGGCGACAGCTCCTTGACGGCGCTTCGCGCCGGCCGGGAGAATCCCGCCACCCGAAGGCGCCGTGGAGCCGCCTGGTCGTCGCGCACGGATGCGGTCCCGATTGTGAGAGGAGTAGCGATGTCGCTCTTTCGGCTGAAGCAGATCGCAGTCTGTGTGCTGTCGGCTCTGGTCGTCGCGACCGGAACGCCGGTTACCGCTCGTGCGGAGATCATCGATACCTCGACGGCGCTCGCCGCCGCGACGCGCAGCGAGAGCCTGGGACGCATCGCCCGCGCGCTCGATCAGGAGAGCGTGCGCGAGCGGCTCGAGGCACTCGGAGTGGACCGCGCCGCGATCGACGCGCGGCTCGCCGCGCTCACGGATGCGGAGCTCGCCTCGCTCGCCGAGCGGCTCGAGAACGCACCGGCCGCCGGCGACGTGCTCGGGCTCATCGGCGCGGTATTCGTGGTCCTGCTCATCCTCGAGCTCGTTGGCGTCATCGACATCTTCAAGACGGTCGGTCCTGCGGCACGGCGCTGAGCGCGGTCTCGCGCTCGGCGCGCTGCTCGCCGCCGTGATGCTGGCGGGCTGCGCGACGCCCCGTGCCGGCTCGTCGGGGGTCGCCGCGGAAGAGGCGGTCGAGCTCACCGCCGTTCCGTTCTTTCCTCAGGAAATTCACCAGTGCGGCCCGGCGGCGCTCGCGACGGTGCTGTCCGCCTCGGGCGTCGAGGTCACGCCCGAAGAGCTCGTGCCGCGCGTCTACATTCCCGGGCGCCGGGGCAGTCTGCAGACGGAGCTCGTTGCAGCGGCGCGCCAGCACGCGCGGCTCCCGTACGAGCTCGACGATTCACTCGAAGCCATCGCCCGCGAGCTGCGAGCGGGACGCCCGGTCCTCGTGATGCAGAATCTCGCGCTGCCCCGATGGCCGCGCTGGCATTTCGCCGTCGTGGTCGGCGTCACTCCGACGCACGTGATCCTGCGTTCGGGTACCCGTGAGCGCCTGCGCCTGCGGCATTCCACGTTCCTCAGGACATGGACGTGGGCCGGATCGTGGGCGCTGGTGCTGCTCGCACCGGGCGAGCTGCCCGCGGAGGCGCATCCCGAGCGCTGGCTGAGCGCGAACGCCGCGCTCGAAGCGGTCGGTCAGCGGCGCGCGGCGCGCGTCAACTACGAAGCGGCCGCGAAGCGCTGGCCGGATGAGCCGCTCGTGTGGCTCGGCATCGGCAACACCGCCTATCACGAGGGTGACCGTGCCGCTGCGGAAGCCGCGTACCGTCGCGCCGTGGCGCTCGACGGCTCGAACGCGGTCGCGCTCAACAATCTCGCGCACGTCCTCGGCGAGCGTGGTTGTACGCAGGAAGCCCTGGAGCACCTCGAGCGTGCGCGTGAGGCGGCTCCACCGGTGCTGCTCGCGTCCATCGAGGCGACGGCCCGCGAGCTCGCCGCGCGCACACCGCACGATGCATCGGCACCGGGTGCTTGCTCTGCGGCCGCGGCCCGATAGACGAAACGACCTCACTCTGCACGACATACCGGAGACGTCCATGCCCGCCCCGTTCCATCTCGCCATTCCCGTGCACGATCTCGCCGCCGCACGCCGCTTCTACGGCGAGCAGTTCGGCTGCCGCGAAGGGCGCAGCTCCGACACGTGGGTGGACTTCGACTTCTTCGGTCATCAGCTCGTGGCGCACCTCGATCCGCGGCGCCGTGCCGAGCCGCATTTCAACGACGTCGACGGACACGACGTGCCCGTGCCGCACTTCGGCGTCGTGCTCGAGTGGGACGAGTGGCACCGACTGGCAGAGCGTCTGCGCGCCTGCGGCACACGCTTCGTGCTCGAGCCGGGAATCCGCTTCGAGGGCAAGGTCGGCGAGCAGGCGACTTTCTTTCTCTACGACCCCTCCGGGAACGCGCTCGAGTTCAAGGCGTTCAGGGATCCCTCTCAGCTCTTCGCGAAGTGACGCTCACGGCGCGGCGGCGAGGCGCGTAACGATCTGGAATTCTCCGCGGCAGCCGCCGTCGACCCAGATGCCGCGCGGGCCGAGTCCCCAGGTCTCGCCTTCGCGGCAGGGCGCGCGGCCGAGCTGCCGCACGAGACGCACGCGTACCGCGCCGTCCGCCGGACAGACGATGCGCTTCCTCCCCGGCGATTCACAGCGCACGGGCGCGTCGCGCGCCCGTGTCTCGTTCTGCGTTTCACTCGCATCGCCCGCCATGGCAGGTTCGGCGGCGAAGACGAACTCGGCGCGGCAGCCTCCGTTCACCCACAGCCCTTCATCGTCGAAACCGAAGTTCCATCCTGCGTCACAGAGCGTTTCTCCGGTCTGCCGTACCTCCACGAGTCGCAGACCCCCGAGGTTTGCCGCGCAGAAGGCGCGCAGCCCGTCGACGGACTCGCAGCGGATGGTGCGCTCTGACGGCCGTTCGATCTCCGGTTGTTCGCTCGCCCAGGCGCAACTCGAGCCGCAGAGCGCGGCGAGCGCGCCGTACGTCAGTCGACTGGCCCGGACCATCGAAGCCTCCCGGTCTGGAGCCGATCCATACCGCCTTCTCAACGCCTTCCGGCGCGCACCGGTTCCGGCCCTGTTGTCATCCGCAGGGCGTCACGCCATGCTCACGCTGCGCGCGCATACGGGGGTGCCGTGATCTCGAACACCGACGCGATCGTCGCCGCGATGATCCTCTACATGGGGATCTGCCTGATCCTCGGATTCATCGCCTACCGGCGCACTTTCAATCTCGGCGACTTCATCCTCGGCGGGCGCAGCCTCAACAGCTTCGTCACCGCCTTCAGCGCCCAGGCCACCGACATGAGCGGCTGGCTCCTGATGGGTCTGCCCGGGCTCGCGTACGCCTCCGGCTTCGACTCCGTCTGGATGGCGCTCGGCCTGACGGTCGGCACCTATCTCAACTGGAAGCTCGTGGCGGCGCGCCTGCGCACGCGCACGGAGCAGCTCGACAACTCGCTGACGCTTCCGGACTACTTCGAGCGGCGCTTCGAGGATCGCACGCGGCTGCTGCGCACCCTCACCGCGACGTTCATCCTCGTGTTCTTCGTGTTCTACACGAGCTCCGGTTTCGTCGCGGCGGGGCGGCTGTTCGAGGCGCTCTTCGGAATGCCGTATGTCGAAGCGATGTTCTGGGGCAGCATCGTGATGCTCGCGTACACCTTCTTCGGCGGTTTCCTCGCCGTGAGCTGGTCGGACGTGCTGCAGGGAACGCTGATGATCTTCGCGCTCGTGCTCGTCGCGGTGCTGGGGATCGCGCTCGCCGGAGGAGCGGGCGAAACGTGGGCACGCATCGAGGCGCTCGATCCCTCACTGCTCGATCCGTTCGCCGTGGAGGGCACCTCGCTCGGCTGGATCGGCGTGATCTCGCTGCTCGGCTGGGGTCTCGGCTATGCCGGGCAGCCGCACATCCTCGCGCGCTTCATGGCGGCCCAGTCTGCGGGGCACATCACGCTTGCGCGGCGGATCGCGATGGCCTGGGTCATCACGGTGCTCGCAGCGGCGGTGATCGTCGGCCTCACGGGTCTCCTGGCGCTGCCCGAGCGGCTCGAGGGTCCGGATCGCGAGACCGTGTTCATCCGGATGGCGACGGACTTCTTCCCGCCGGCGATCGCGGGCATCTGTCTCGCCGGCGTGATGGCGGCGATCATGAGCACTGCATCCGCGCAGCTTCTCGTCGCCTCGTCCGCGTTCGTGCAGGACTTCTACCGTGGCCTGTTCCGCCGCGATGCCGGCGGCCGCGAGCTGCTGTGGATCGGCCGGTTCGCCGTGCTCGTCATCGCGGTGCTCGCCTTCCTGCTCGGGCTCGATCCGGAGAGCAAGGTGCTCGATCTCGTGAGCTGGGCGTGGGCGGGCTTCGGCGCGGCGTTCGGGCCGGCGATCATCCTGTCGCTCTACTGGGAGCGCACGACGCGCACGGGCGCGCTCGCGGGAATCCTCGTGGGCGGGCTCACGGTCATCCTGTGGAAGCAGGGGCTCGGATCCTTCGCCGCTCGCGATCCGCAGTCCCTGCTCGGTCAGCTCGGACAGCTCTACGAGCTCGTTCCCGGTTTCATCCTCTCGTGGGTCGCGATCTGGGTCGTGAGCCTGTTCACCGCGCCGGTGCGGGAGGCCGTGAGCCTGCAGCGGTCGCCGCGATGAGCATCACCTATCGCGAGGGGAACGATCTCGACCTCGACACGGTCATCGAGCTCTACCGTGCGTCCACGCTCGGCGAGCGCCGGCCGATCGACGACCGCCGCATCATGGCCGACATGCTGCGGCATGCGAATCTCGTGATCACGGCGTGGGATGGAGACCGGCTCGTCGGCATCGCGCGCACGCTCACCGATTTCAGCTACTGCGGATATCTCGCCGATCTCGCCGTGCACGCCGATTATCAGCGCCGCGGCATCGGCACGAGGCTGATCGAGGAGACGCGCCGCCGGATGGGCCCGCGCTCGATGCTCACGCTCCTCGCGGCGCCGAAGGCACGCGAGTACTACCCGAAGATCGGCTTCAGGCAGCACGAGAGCGCGTGGATCCTGCGTGCTTCGGAGCCGTTTCCCGTGCGCGCGAAAGAAGACGCGCCGGAAGAGTGAGAACGGCCGCTTCCGCGCGGCTCAGGACGCCGTCTTCTCCGGCACCAGGCGCAGGTTGAAGCTAACCTTCACGTCGTCGCCGACCCACTCGGTGGACTTCCACTCGCCCTGGCCGACCCCGAACTGCAGCCTCTTGATGACGAATTCGCCGCTCATCTGCCCCGCGCCATCCGCGCTGCGGAACGTGAAGGGAATCGTGACATCACGCGTCACGTCGCGGATCGTGAGCTTGCCGGTCGCCTCGTAGCGATCCGAACCCTTGCTCTCGATCTTCGACGCGGTGAAGCGTGCGGTCGGGAACCTGTCGACGGCGAACAGATCCGCGCCGCGCAGGATTCCGTCACGCTCCTTGTCCTTCGTGTCGACCGATGCCACCTGGACCGTGACGTCGAGACGGCCCGACGCGGGATCGTTCTCCGGCAGCGCGAGCTTCACGTCGAATTTCGAGAAGCGGCCCTCGCTCTGCGCGCCGGCCTGAACGAAATGGAAGGAGAGCGTGCTTTTCGCCGGATCGAGCACGTACGAACCGGCCGCGTGCGCAAGGGGCGCGAGCGCGAGAAGGGCCACGGCGGCGAGGAGCGCGTTGCGTACGTTCATCGAAACAGCCTCATCGAGTCTGGGTAAACGGCAGCATGCGCCGCAGGACGTCGTCCTTCACCACGAAGTGATGCTTCAGCGCGGCGGCGACGTGCAGGACGACGACGGCGGCGAGGGTCCATGCAAGGATCTCATGAGTCTGATTCAAAGTCTCGTACAGCGCTTCGTCGGGCCCCACCAGGTCCGGGAGCTGCACGAGATTGAACCAGCTCACCGGGAAATTGCGTGCCGAGGACATCATCCAGCCGGTCAGCGGCAGCGCGAAGAGCAGCAGGTACATGGCACCGTGAGTGACGTGCGCGAGAAAGCGCTCGTACGGCCGCATCGTGGACGGCAGCTCCGGAACGGGGTTCGCGAGCCGCCAGGCGAGGCGGATCACCGCGAGACCGAGTATCGTGATGCCCACGGACTTGTGACGCGCGAGCATCGCGAGCTTCTGCAGGCCGAGCGGCAGTTCGTCGGCAACGAGCCCGAGAACGAACTGCACGATGATGAGTGCCGCGATGATCCAGTGCAGCGCCTGGGCGACGCTGCCCCAGCGCGTGGAAGTGTTCCGTAGGGGCATGCGCTTAAGCTTATTCGCGTGAGAGCGACTTGCACAATCCGCGCCCTCCTGGGCGGGATCGCCGCGATCTCGCTCCTCACGGCTTGTCCTGCGCCGCCGCGGCAGGAGGCGGGAAAGCTGCCCGGCGCAGCACCGCAGACCTTCGGATTCACCGGTCCCGAGCGCACGTTCCGGATTTCGCCCCCGGAGTCTCTGGTGACCGTGCTCGTCTACCGCGGCGGCCCGCTCGCGGCAGCGGGCCACAACCACGTCGTGGCGTCACACGACGTCAGCGGCACGGTACGCCTTCATCCGGAGCTCGCCCGTTCCGCTTTCGGGCTGGAGCTGCCGGTAGCTTCCCTGATCGTCGACGACCCGGAGATGCGTCGAGAGGCGGGGCCGGAGTTTCCTCCCGAGGTGCCGGATTCCGCGCGCGAGGGGACACGCCGGAACATGCTGAGCGAGGCCGTTCTCGATGCCGGGCGCAGTCCCGTCATCCGTGTGCGATCCGATAGCATCGTGCCGGGATCCGAAGGGCTGACGGCGCGCATCCGGGTCAACCTGCGCGGCCGCGATCACGTGCTCGACGTGCCCGTGAGTCTCGAGCTCTCGGGCGACGAGCTGCGCGCTGCCGGCGAGGTCACCGTGAGTCACGCGCAGCTCGGTCTCACGCCCTTCAGCGTGCTGCTCGGCGCGCTGCGGGTGCGCGACGATCTCACCATCCGTTACCGCATCGTCGCGCGTCCCGTCGATTCACATTCGCCCAGGGTACCTTCCGAGCCCGGAGCGGGAGGGGCGGAGTGAGCAGACGGGAAAGGAGCCCCTCTCCCCGGAGAGGAGAGAGGGACAGTGGACATCTCGTCAGCTCGCGCCGCCGAGCTCGGAGAGCAGCTCGTCGGCTCCGTACACCTTGCGCAGCGCCTCGAGCATGATCGCGGGATGCACGGCGACCGCGCGGTTCTTCTCCGTGTCGAACCAGTACGCACCCGAGATCGAGTGGATGTTGCCGTCGAACATGAGCCCGACGATCGAGCCCTGAGCATCGATCAGCGGGCTGCCCGAGTTGCCGCCCACGATGTCGTTGTTCGTCACGAGATTGAACTTCGTGCTCATGTCGAGGCGGTCCTTCGCGTCGAGCCAGCTCTGCGGGATGCGGAACGGATCCTGACCCGTGGCGCGCTCGAAGAGACGCTCGAGCTTCGTGAAGGGCTCGACGGGCGTGCCGTTCTCGACCCAGCCCTGCACGGTGCCGTAGTTGAGGCGCAGCGTGAAGGTCGCGTCCGGATAGACGCTGGTGCCGAGCAGCGCGAAGCGCGCACGCGCGATGCGCTCGGAAGCGGCATCGACCACGGCCTCGACCTCGTCCTCGTACCGCTTGCGCAGAGCGCGCGCCTCGGGATCGATCTGCCGCGCGAGCACGATCAGCGGATCGTCGGATGCGGCGATCGCAGCCGCGCCGCCTTCCCACAGCTTCATGCGCACCTGCGGATCACCCAGCTTCGAGCCGTCGATCAGACGCTCGGCGAGCGAATCGGGCGAGTCCTGCGCGAGGAGCTGACGCACGATCGGGTGATCGGGTCCCAGCCACTCGCGCATGCGCTCGAGCGAGAAGGACAGGGTGAGCTTCTCGAGCTCCGGATACACCGGCACCGCTGCCTCGAGCTGCTGCTTGAGGCGCGGGAGCGACGCGTCCGTGAACTCGCGCAGTCGCTCGGTGTTGGGCTTCGCACGCTCATCGGCCGCGCGCACGAGCGCGCGTGCATAGCGGAACAGGCGCGAGTTGAAGCCCGCACCACCTTCGATGAAGGTGTACGGCACGCTGATCGCGCGCTCGATCTCCTGCGCCTTCTCGATCTCGCTCCACGGATCGCCGATGCTCTGCGCGAGCGCGGGATCCTTCGCGACCTTCTCACGCAGCGCGGCCTGCTCCTGCGCCTTGCGCGAAAGGAGCTCGTCGTCGTGCAGGGCGTCGAGCAGCCGGCGCCGTACCTTGATGCCGTTCTCGAGAGTCTGCAGCGGTTCCTGCACGATGCGCTGCGCCTCCGGGCTCGACTTGGCGAACTGGATGTAGCGGCCGCGCAGCTCGGAAGCGCGCAGCAGCCACTGCGGCAGATCGATGTCGCGCAGCGTCCGGAGCTGAGCGAGCGTCAGCAGCCGGTCGGTCGAGCCGGGATGACCCGAGACGAAGACGAGCTCGCCGACATCGGGTCCGGAGAAGTCGATGCGCAGGTGGTTCGGCGTCGAGGCGGGCTTTCCGTCCGCGTCGTACGCGCGCAGGAAGGCCATGTCCAGGCACCAGCGCGGGAACTGGAAGTTGTCCGGGTCGCCGCCGAATGCCGCGATGCCCATCTCGGGCGCGAACACCAGACGCACGTCGTCGTAGCGCCTGTACTTGTAGAGGAAGTACTGACCGCCGTCGTAGAGATTGACGGACTCGCACTTGAGCGGCCCGGTGCGCCGGTTCCTGCGGCTCGCCTGCTCGCAGGACTGCTCGAGCTCGGTGAGCGCTCTCTTGCGCGCTTCGTTCGCGGCCTGCTCGTCCATGCCGCGCGTCGCATCCGCGATCTTCTGCGTGACGTCCTCGACCTCGACGAGCACGTCCGCGACCTGCGTGCGGCAGCGGATCTCCCGCTCGCGACCGTTTGCGAGAAAGCCGTCCTCGAGCAGGCTCTTCTCCTTCGAGGAGTTCTCCGCGAGGCAGCTCGCCGCGCAGTGGTGATTGGTGAGGATCAGGCCTTCGGACGAGACGAACGACGCCGTGCAGTTCGCGAGCCGCACGGTGGCGGTGCGCACGCGGTCGAGCCACTCGGGCGTGATCCTCACGCCGTATTGCTGCTGCACCCGATCGCTCGGGAAGTCGTGAAAGGTCCACATGCCCTCGTCCGCCAGCGCAGGGGCGGCGACGAGCAGTGCAGATACGAAAAACCTCGATGCGTGCATCGTTTATCCTTCGGTCCGTACGGACGCGCAGTGCCGATCGGCGCCCATTATGCTGCAAGCCTATATCCCGCTGCTTCTGACCCACGCCACGCTCGCAGTCGTGAGCCCCATCCTGTTCTCGATACGGGCGCTGCGGGCGATACGCGGGCTCGACCCGGCACGCGGCTGGCTGCGCGTCGCGCCTCACGTCGTGGACAGCCTTCTGCTCCTCGCCGGGCTCGCGCTCGCCTTCACGATCCGCCAGTACCCGTTCGTTCACGGCTGGCTGACCGCGAAGCTCCTCGCGCTGATCCTCTATATCGTGCTCGGACACGTCGCCGTGCGTCGGGCGCGCACGAAGCGCGCCAGGATCGCGGCATGGGTCGCGGCGCTCTGCGTCGTCCTCTACATCTACGGCGTGGCGATCACTCACAGCCCGAGGCTCAGCATCGGGGCGGGGTGAGACGAGTCGCAAGCGGCTCGCGACGAAGCGAGGCTCCGCTGCGACGAGCGCTCAGCCCTCGTCGTGCAGCAGCAGCAGCGCGGTGCCTTCCGGCGCCTCGATGAGCGCATTCGCCGTACGGTCGAGCCCTCGCGGCAGCTCGTCCGAGAGCTCGATTCCGAGCTCGCGCAGCTTCGCGATGCGCTCGGGCATCCCGGGATCGCGGAACACCAGCATCGGCCGGTCGAGCGTGCGCGGCCGGTGGAAGGCGAGCTCGAGGTGATCGCTGGTGAGCGGCAGCCGCAGGTAAGGGTCGTCCGTCTCTTCCGTCGCGACGAAACCGAGCGGCTCCCAGAAAGACTTCTGCCTTTCGAAATCCGTGGCCGGAGCGCTGAACTCGGCGAAGTCTCCGCACAGCGAGGGCAGCTCCGGGGGGCGGTCGACGGGCGAGAAGGTGCGCGCTTCGACCACCTTCACGAACTGGCCCGAAGGATCCCGGAAGCCGATCTCGTTGAACACGTCGTCCCCGACGCGGCGTATCTCCAGCTCGATGCCGCTCGCCTCGAGCGCCGGCACATGTTCGGCGATTCCGGCGCGCACGAAGGTGAGCGAAGGCGAAGGGAGACGTGCCTGGTGCAGGCCGATGAAGATCCGTCCGTCGGTGAGCACGCCGTACGGATGCGGCCACATGTCGCCCGTATGCGCCTGCGTGAAACCGAGGCGCTCGTAGAACTCCACCGACGCACGGATGTCGGGCGTCGCGATGGCGATCTCGAGAAAGCGTCCGAGGGGCACGGTTCTGCCGCGGTCCGCCCGCTGCCGGAGGGTCGATCAGCGGGCCTTCAGGTCGAGGCGCCCCGCGCCGCTCCCGCGGGCAGGTAGCCGAGCTCCACCTGAGTCCATCCCTGACAGTGGCGTGCGATGAGATCCGCGAGGAATCGCGCGTGCGACGGGCGCGCATTGAGCGCCGGCACGTACTCGAAGCGCCGTCCGCCCGCCTGCAGGAATCGCGCGCGGTTCTCGATGTCGATCTCCTCGAGGGTCTCGAGGCAGTCCGCCGCGAATCCCGGGCACAGCACGGTCACTTCGTCGATGCCTCGTCGCGGCAGCTCGGTGAGCAGATCGCTCGTGTACGGCTTGAGCCATTCGCCGGGCCCGAACTTCGACTGGAACGAGATGCCCCACTCGGACTCCTCGAGCATCAGCTCGTCCGCGAGCAGCCGCGCGGTCTTCTGGCACTTGCAGAAGTAGGGATCGCCGGCATGGAAGTAGCGCTCGGGGATGCCGTGGAAGGACATCAGCAGATACTTCGTGCGTCCGTGGCTCTGCCAGTGCTCGGTGACGCTCGCGCGGAGCGCCTCGATGTAGCCGGGATCGTCGTGATACTCGGCGATGAAGCGCAGCTCGGGCAGCCAGCGCCAGCGTCGCAGCTCCGAGCTCACCTGATCGTACACGGCACCGGTCGTGGCGCCGCAGTACTGCGGGAAGAGCGGCACCACCAGGATGCGCTGTGCGCCTGCGCGCCGGAGCCTGGCGAGCGCAGTGCCCACGCCCGGGTTCGAGTACAGCATGCCGATCTCGACGGTGAGCGGTGCGAGCATGCGTTGGGCGAGCGTCGAGGTGAGCTCGGCGCGGAGCTGCTCCGAGTACACGAGGAGCGGCGAGCCCTGCGACGTCCAGATCCTGCGGTACTTGCGCGCGACGCGCGCCGGCCGCGTGCGCAGGATGATTCCGTGAAGCAGCGGCAGCCAGAGCGGCCGCGGAAGCTCGACGACGCGCGGATCGGACAGCAGGCCGCGCAGGAAGCGCCTCACGTCGGAAGTCGAGAGCGAGTCCGGGCTTCCCGAGTTGACGAGCAGCACGCCGATGCGCTCGGCGCCGTCGTGGCGGAAATCCGGGGAGCTGATGTAACGCATGAAGAGCGCGGGTTCCCGAAGAGCGATGCGGCGACGATACCTGCCCCCGCCCGCCGCGTCGATACGTGGATCGCCCCGGCGGGTGGCGGGTCGTCCGCGGCGCTTGGCATCATTACATCCGATCCAATCTTCATCGTCCGGCGGGCACACGCCGGATGTCCGTTGCATCGATCGGGAGCACCCACGACGTGAAGGCGGAGAGAATCATCGAGCGACTGCAGCTCGTGCCTCATCCGGAGGGCGGCTGGTACCGCGAACTGTTCCGCTCGGGCACACGCATCGCCGCGCGTCAGGGTGAGCGCTCCGCGATCACGACCATCTACTATCTGCTCGAGCGCGGCCGGTTCAGCCGCTGGCACGTCGTCGATGCGGACGAGATCTGGCACTTCTACGCCGGAGCTCCGCTCGAGCTGCTGGCCTACGATTCCCGGGCGCGAGCGCTGCGGCGAAGCGTTCTCGGAGCGCCGGACACCGGTCACGAGCCGGTCGGTGTCATCGAAGCGGACGTCTGGCAGGCCGCACGGAGCCTCGGCGACTGGTCGCTCGTCGGCTGCACCGTCGCGCCGGGATTCGAGTTCGAGGGCTTCCGCTTCGTCGCCGACCTGCCCGGGCATCGGGATCATTTCCGCGGCGGGCTCGAGCCGTTCGCGACGCTGCTCTGATCCGCTTCCTGTCGTCCGCGTTCGACCGCCATGTCGCAGCCGCTCAAGATCGTGCTCGGAATCCTGGCGATCCTTCCGGCGATCGCGACTGCGGTGCTGCTCAGCAGCGGCCTGCTGCCGGGCGCCGAGGAGATCGAGGCGCAGGGCGCGCGCGTGTTCTTCGAGGCCTGGCGCGAGCACGGCGGACCGGTGAGCATGCTCACCCTCCTCGTCACGACGCTCTTCATCGTGATCGCCTGGCGTTCGCCGCACGTGCCGCCCCGCCGCCGTGTGATGTGGGCGCTGCTGCTCGTCCTGGGCGGCCCCGTGACGCTGCTCGCCTTCTGGTGGCTGTACTGCTGGGAGCAGTCGCCGCCGATTCCCGGCTGGCGCGACTGAACCTTCAGGCGCGACGCATCGCGTAGATCGGCACGAGCGCGAGCGAGGACGCGATGCTGCAGAAGAGCAGCATCGGCACCGCCGTGTCCGTGGACGCCCAGCCCATCGCCTGCACGCACACCGCGGCGGTCGCCATCTGCGCAAAGCCGAGGAGGCTCGATGCCGCACCTGCGAAGCCGGGCACGAGGCCGACGGCGCGTGCGGTGATCGTCGGCAGGGCGAGCCCCTGGCCGAACGACAGCGGAAACATCGGACCGAACAGCCACAGCGGATGCGTGAGACCCGCGAGCGCGAAGCCGAGCGCGAGCAGGGTGCACGCGAGCTGGATCCAGAGGCCGAGCGCCGTGAGCCGCGCGGTGCTGGTCGAGTGCGCGCGCTTCGACACGTACAGATTGCCGAGGAAGTATCCGACCGAGATCAGGATGTAGTAGATGCCGAACTCGCTGGCCGAGCGACCCAGCGCGCCGGTCATGATGTACGGCGCGAGCGAGATGAACACCATGAACAGCGAGAAGATCACCGCGACCTGCAGGCTGTAGCCGAAGAACACGGGATTCGCGAGCACCGAGCGGATTGCCCGTCCGAGATCCGCGAAGCCCGTGCGCGCATGCCGGGCGCGCGTTTCGGGAAGCGCACGCAGGCAGATGACGATGAGCAGCAGCGCCGCGCCGAACAGGATCCAGAAACCGAGCTCCCAGCCCGCGTGATCGGCGATGAATCCGCCGAGGTAGGGCGAGATCGTCGTGCCGATGATGATCACCATGGTGAGCGTCGCGATCCGCCGCGCGAGCTCCGCGCCCTGGAAGAGATCCGCGACCGAAGCGCGCGCCACCGTGAAGGCCGACGCGGTGCCGAGCGCCTGCACCACGCGCCCGAACGCGAGCACGGGGAGCGAAGGCGCCAGTGCGCACATGAGCGAGCCCGCCGCGAGCACCGTGAGCCCGCCGATCATGATCGGCCGCCGTCCGTAACGATCGGAGACGGGGCCGCAGACCAGGAGACCCAGCGCGAAGGCGACGAGATAGGTCGTGAGCATGGTCTGCGCCGCCGCCACGCTGACATCGAAGTCGGCGCGGATGTGTGGCAGCGCGGGCACGAAGAGATTCGTCGCCGCCGGTCCCGTGGCCGTGCACGCGGCGAGCAGCGCGATGACTCCCCGGGACGACGTCGCCTCACGCGTCCCGGCGCTCGCTGTTTCCTGCGAGATGCTCACGGCCCGGCGGTCCTCGGCTCAGACCGCCGGTGCACGAGTGTCCGACCGACCGCCGGCGCGGCGGCGATCGCGCAGCAGCGCCCCATCTTCGAGCTGCATCGGCCCCGTCTCCGCCTGGAGAAGCTTCAGCCCTCGCTCTCCCCGCCGGACGAGTCCTGATCCTCTTCGCCGGTGCGCGCGAGATGCCGTGCGAAGAACGCGAGCGTGCGCTCGCGCGCGAGCGCGGCGCTCTGCGGGTCGTAGCTCGGGCGCTGGTCGCAGTTGAAGCCGTGTCCGGCGGGGTAGATGTGGAAGGTGCCCTCCGGGTGCGCGGCGCGGATCTTCTCGACGTCGCTCAAGGGGATGTGCGTGTCCTGCTCGCCGAAGTGGTACATGACCGGCTTCTTCGGCTTCCTGTCGAGGAACCGCGTGATCTGACCGCCGTAGTAGGCCACCGCGCAGGCGACCGGCAGCTCGCAGGCTGCGAGATAGGCGACCGTTCCGCCCCAGCAGTAGCCGACGATGCCGACCCTGCCGGCGTGCTTGACCACCGCGATGGCGGCCGCGACGTCCTTGAGGTACTGCTCCGGCGTGAGCTGCTTCATGTAGCCGAAGCCCTCGTCGCGCTCCGGCGGCGAATAGCCGAGCTCGATGCCCCTGCGGACGCGATCGAACAGCGACGGTGCGATCGCGACGTAGCCTTCGGCGGCGAAGCCGTCGGTCAGCGCGCGGATGTGCGAGTTGACGCCGAAGATCTCCTGGATGACGACCACTGCGCCGTGCGGCTGACCCGACGGCGCTGCGATGTAGGCGCGAAACTCATGGCCGTCGCGGGCCATGAGAGTCTGAAATTCTCCCATTGCGATTCTCCCGGCGGTGAAGCGACAAAGAATACAGCGCAGCGCCGGTGCTCGCAGCCTGATACGGGAAGTGCAGCGGTCCCGCGGAGGGTTCAGGTCGCCCGCACGACCCGCTGGTCGATCGCGCCGAAGATGCTTTCGCCGCGCGGATCGAGCATCTCGATGCGCACGCGGTCGCCGAACCCGAGGAAACCGGTGCGGGGCGCGCCGTGCTCGAGCGTCTCGAGCATGCGGCGCTCGGCAAGGCACGACGAGCCGCGGCTGCGGTCGTAGTTCGAGACGGTGCCCGAGCCGAGGATCGTTCCGGCGCCGAGGCGGCGCGTCTTCGTCACGTGCGCGATGAGATCGAAGAAGCTGAAGGTCATGTCCGTGCCTGCGTCCGGCCGACCGAGAAGCTCGCCGTTGACGTGGCTCAGGAGCGGCAGGTGCACCTTGCCGTCACGCCAGTGCTCGCCGAGCTCGTCGGGTGTGACGGCCACGGGCGAGAACGCCGTCGCGGGCTTGCTCTGGTAGAAGCCGAAGCCCTTGGCGAGCTCGGACGGAATGAGATTGCGCAGACTCCAGTCGTTGACGAGCACGAGGAGCTTCACGTGCGATGCCGCTTCCGCCGCCGTGGTGCCGAGGGGCACGTCGTCCGTGATGACGGCGACTTCCGCCTCGAGATCGATGCCGTGCTCTTCAGAGACGAAAGGCGCGTCGTCGGTCGGCCCGAGCAGATCGTCCGAGCCGCCCTGGTACACGAGCGGATCCGTCCAGAAGGATTCCGGAAGCTCCGCGCCGCGCGCCTTGCGCACGAGCTCGACGTGATTCACGTAGGCGCTGCCGTCCACCCACTGATAGGCGCGCGGCAGCGGAGCGGCGCACTGGTGAGGATCGAAAGGCCGGGTATCGGGCAGCTTGCCGCGTTCCAGCTCGTTGGCGGCGGCGCGCAGCAGCGGCTCGACGGTGCTCCAGTCGTCGAGCGCACGCTGCAGCGTCGGCGCGATGTGCGGCACGGGAGCGCACGTGCGCAACGCGCGGTCGACCACCACGAGCGTGCCGTCGCGGCCTCCCGCACGCAGGGTGGCGAGCTTCATGGCGATCGCGGCGCGGCGGTTCTGCTGTCCGCCGGCTTCCAGCTGTCGACGTAGCCGTCCCATTCGACGGCGCGGGCCGCATCGCCGATCTCGAGCGCATCGCGCGTGTCGATCATCACCGCGATCTCGTCGGTTCCCGGCTTCGGCTGCTCGAGCATGTTCCGCAGCGCTTTGGGGTGCGGCCCGTGCGTGAACCCGCAGGGATGGAGCGTCAGCATGCCGGGCCGGATGTCGTCGCGCGAGAAGAAGTTTCCCGCGTGATAGAAGATGACCTCGTCGTAATCGTCGTTGCTGTGGAAGAACGGCACCTTGAGCGCGCCCGGATCGGACTCGAAGGGGCGCGGCACGAACGTGCACACGACGAAGCGATCGGCGACGAAGGTCGTGTGCGCCGACGGCGGCAAGTGATAGCGGTGACTCATGAGCGGCCGGATGTCGCGCACGTTGATGCGGCACACCGAGAGATCGCCGTGCCAGCCCACCGCATCGAGCGGATTGAACGGGAAGGTGACCGTCGAGATCTGCCCGCGGCGCTTGACGCGCACGCGCCAGGTCGCGCTGTCGCTCTGCTGCGCGCGGAAGGCATCGTCGATCCGCGGCACGTCGAGCATGGCCGGATCGAAGATCGCGTGATGGCCCACGAGTCCCTTCTCGGGCAGCGTGAAGCTGGAGCTCGTCGCCTCGACGAGCAGCGCGGCGAGAGGCTCGCGCAGCTCGAGCCTCCACATCGTGCCGCGCGGCAGGACCACGTAGTCGCCCTGCTCGATGGCGAGATGCCCGAAGTCGCAGTACAGCTCGCCCGCGCCGCGATGCACGAACACGAGCTCGTCGCCGTCCGCGTTGCGCACGAGGTGGTCCATGTTTCCGTTCGCGCACCAGAAACGGATGCGCACGGAGCCGTTGTAGAGGATCTCGGGCGCGTCCCAGGGCGAGGCCGCCGCGCGATCGAGGCGGTTCAGGTCGAAGGCGTGCGGACGCAGCGGGCCTTCGAAGCTCGTCCAGCCCGTGGGCGGATGGCGGTGGTAGAGGTGCGCGGCCGGGCCGAAGAAGCCTTCCTTGCTGATCTCGCGCTCGTACGTGCCCGGCGGCAGGTCGGCATGCGCCTGACGCGATGCCGTGCCCTCGAGCCGCGGAAAACTGATGTAGCGCTTCATGGCGGTTCCCCGGCGCGGTCGGACAGATAGTTTCAAATGAAACTATAGGGCCGGCCCCGGTCTCTGGCAAGAAAACGCACGGAACCGCGGCCGGTGAAGTGCCGTCCGGCGGAAGACGCAGGGTGTGGCGGACTCGAGCGGTCCGGCCGCGCCTTACATGAAGCCGTTCAGGCGTTCGCCGAGATAGCTGACGAGGCCCGACGTGAGCGCGCTCACGACGAGAATGGCGACCTTGGAGCGGTGCTTCTTCCAGAAGCCCGGCGCGTCCTCGAGCAGCTCGTCGGCGACCTGGTCGAAGGCGCGGCCGAGGCGCTCGGCATGTGCAGGAAAGACGCGCAGCAGCGCGAGCGCGTATGCGACAAACATTCGATGACCCCCGGCAATGGAGCCCCCGTCACGTGCGAACAGGGGGGCGCGACTCGAAACGCGCCGCATCATACACGCTGCCGCGTGCCCGGCAATTTGTTGCAGATTGCGGACAACTCGGCGGGCGCCTAGCGCTCGAGGATCGCGGTGACGCCCATGCCTCCGGCGGCGCAGACGGAGATGAGGCCGCGCTTCGCGCCCGGCGTCGTCGCGAGGAGCTTGGCGAGCGTGGCGATCACGCGCGCGCCCGTCGCGGCGAAGGGGTGGCCGAGCGCGACGCTGCCGCCCTTCACGTTGAGCCTGCTGCGGTCGATGCTCCCGAGCGGACCCGGCAGTCCGAGCACGTCGCGGCAGTACTCCGGCGACTCCCAGGCCTTGAGCGTGCACAGGACCTGAGCGGCGAAGGCCTCGTGGATCTCGTAGTAGTCGAAATCCTGGAGCGTGAGCCCGGTGTCCTTCAGCATCGCGGGCACCGCGTAGGCCGGGGCCATCAGCAGGCCTTCCTTTCCGCTCGCGAAATCCACGGCCCAGACCTTGGCCGCACGGAAGTAGGCGAGCACCGGGAGCTTCCGCCGCTCGGCCCACTCCTCCGAGGCGAGCAGCAGGGCGCTCGCGCCGTCCGTGAGGGGCGTGCTGTTGCCGGCCGTCAGTGTCCCCGAGCCGCTGAAGTCGAAGGCGGGCCGCAGCTTCGCCAGCTTCTCCGGCGTCGTGTCGGGCCGGATGTTGTTGTCCATCTTCAGGCCCTGATACGGGATCACCAGGTCGTCGTAGAAGCCTTCCTTCCACGCGGCGGCCGCGCGCATGTGGCTCTCGTACGCGAGAAGGTCCTGATCCTCGCGGGAGATCTTCCACGTCTTCACCATCTGCTCGGTGCTCTGTCCCATGGACAGACCCGTGCGCGGCTCGACGACGGCCGGCATCACCGGCTTGAAGTGCCGCGGCCGCAGGCCGAGCCACGGCGAGATCCGCTCTCCGAAGGTGCGCCCCCGGTAGCTCCGGAGCAGCAGCCGCTGGTACTCCTTCGGATAGGTGATCGGCGGGTCGCTGATCGAGTCGACGCCGCCCGCGATGCCCGCCTCGATCTGACCGAGCGCGATCTTGTTGGCGATGAGGACGGCCGCCTCGATGCTCGTCGCGCAGGCGCGCTGCAGATCGACGCCCGGCGTCTGCGGATCGAGTCCCGAACCGAGCACACACTCGCGCACGAGGTTGTAGTCGCTCGAGTGCTTGATGACCGCGCCGCCGGCCACGTCGCCGAGCCGCACGCCGTGCAGGCCGAAACGGTCGACCAGCCCGCGGAACGCGGCGGTCAGCATGTCCTGGTTGCCGACGTTCGCATACGCGGTGTGTGCGCGTGCGAACGGAATGCGGATGCCGCCGACGATGGCGACGCGCCTGACGGACGAGCCGACGAGCATGGAGCCTCCTGCCGGAGCTGACAGTCTGGGGCGGACAGTCTACAGGTCCGGAGGCGGGCTTTGACGGGTGGTGCGGCGACGGCGCGTACGGGGGCGCAGGACTTCAGTCGTAGTCGTATGCCTCGCGAGGGAGGCGCTCGGGGCGCTGCGATTCGCGGAAGCCGTAGCCGAGCGTGTCGACCTCGACGACCAGCCCGTCCTCGAAGCGCACGCGGCGCATGAGCTTGTTCGGCCCGAGGTTGTAGATCCAGAACTCGACCGGGATCTCCACGAGGTCGCTGCCGACGAAGAACGGGCGGCCCCGCAGCCAGACGACGGGACGGCGCCACACGGAGCGGCGATCGATCTCCGTCGGCTCGCCGCACTTGGCGAGCACGGCGGAGCGGGTGTCTCCCTTGCTGACGAGCTGCGTGCCGCAGCGGAACGCGTGCGCCGGCAGCGCGAGCGCGAGACCGGAAACGAGCAGCACGGCGGCCCATGCCTTCATGCCATCGACCCTACTCCCGCCGTGCTGAACAGGCAATGAACCGGAACGGTACTCATGATCCGGAGTCGTCGCTCATGAGCGTGCAACGCGCTGCGGGAACCCTGCTGCCCGGCCTGCCGAGGGTACGGTCCTCCGTGCCGGGGGAAGTAAGGCCTCCGCGGCTCGGGCTGCGGCGTATGCTCGCCGCGCTGCTGAGCGGTGCGGCGCTCGCGGCCGCCGGTTACGCCTCCGCCCAGGAGTGGAGCCCGGATGCCCGCGAGCTCGCCCGCCTGGAGCGCGGTGAGATCCTCGTGCAGGCGCTCGAGAGTGAGCGCGGATCGACGGAATTCCGCGCCGCCGTTCGCATCGATGCGCCGGCCGGCCGCGTGTTCGGCGTCATGACCGACTGTGCGGCGGCACTCGAATACGTGCCGCACCTCGATCGCTGTCAGGTGCTCGAGACCGCCGTGGACGGCTCATGGCAACTGATCGAGCACGAGGTCGACTACGGCTGGTACGCGCCCCGCATGCGCTACGTGTTCCGCGCGCGATACGACCCCAACGAGCGCATCCGCATCGAAGGCGTGCGCGGCGATCTGCGCACGAACGAGGGTCTGTGGGAGCTGCGTCCGGCCGGGGATGCTGCGACGGCCACGATCGTCGTCTACCGGGCGCATGCGGCGCCACGGTTGCCGGTACCGGGTCGACTGATGCGAGTCACGCTGCAGCGCGACCTGCCCGAGATGCTGAGGCGGCTGCGCACGCTGTGCGAATCGCAGGCACCGCTGTCGTGACGCATGGGGACGCGCCGCGTCAGCTCGAAAGGAAATCCACCAGCGCGCGCTGCTCTTCGGTCATTCTCTCGCGCGGCGTGACGATCGCACCGCGAAGCGTATGGCGGCACGGCCGCGACTCGTCGTCGCTGTATCCGGCCACGACGCGCACGAGGAGCTGCTGCACGCGCGCGAGGTTCTCATGGAACATGGCCATCGCGGTCTCCGCAGCGACGTGCTGCGCGGGATCGTCCATCCAGCAGTCGTAGTCGGTCACGACGGCGATCGTGCAGTAGCCGAGCTGCGCCTCGCACGCGAGGAAGGCTTCGGGGACGTTCGTCATGCCGACGATGTCGGCGCCCGCCGAGCGCAGGAAGAAGCTCTCCGCGCGCGTTCCGAACCGCGGCCCTTCGACGCACGCGTAGGTCTTTTCCTCGTGCACCATCAGTCCCATCCCGCGTGCCGCTTCCGCGATGAGGCGCGCGGTCGCGCGGCACGTCGGCTGCGCCGTCGAGACGTGGGCGACGAGGCCTCGGCCGAAGAAGGTCGCCGCGCGCACTCCGCGGGTGAAGTCGATGTACTGTGCGGGCAGCGCGAGGTCGCCGGGGCGGATCTCCTCGCGCAGGCTCCCGACGGCCGACACGCCGACGATGGTGCGCACGCCCACGCTCTTGAGCGCCCACACGTTGGCGCGGTAGTTGATCTCGCCCGGAAGCAGCTCGTGATTGACGCCGTGCCGCGCGAGGAATGCCACGCTCCGGCCGCCGAGCGTACCGAGGACAATCGGCGCGGAAGGCGCTCCGAAAGGCGTGTCCACGCTGCGGGTCTCCGTGACCTGCAGCTCGTCCATTCGGTAGAGCCCGGTACCTCCGATGATTCCGATCATGCTGCACCCGTTCGTCGGCCTGCGGAAAACCCGCGGAAACAAGGGCGCGCGAAGCGCGCGCACCGCGGCACCCCATTTGCACGGGCGGCCCGCGTCGCGGCAAGATGCCTCAAAGAGCGTACCTGCAACAAGATCGAGAAGGGGCGATCGAGTGAGCGCAGAGACCTTTCCGTCGCCGAGCCCGCCGGAACGGCGGGACCGTGCGACGCGGATCGGTCATCCGGCCATCGGCGCGGCACGCCCCGCCGCGCGTCCGCGAGCTCCCGAAGCGCATGGGCACAGAGTGAAACGCGGAGCGTACGAGCCATGAACGAGATGAACGGGCGCGGCGACGGCGTACCCGCACGCTTCGAGTCGTTCCGCGACTTCTATCCTTTCTACCTGAAGGAACATTCGAACCGCACGTCGCGGCGCCTGCACGTGCTCGGAACTTCACTCGGCGTCGTGCTGCTCGGCGCGCTGCTGCTCGCTCGCCGCTGGGAGCTGCTGTGGCTGCCGTTCATCTGCGGCTACGGCTTCGCGTGGGTCGGGCATTTCTTCTTCGAGCACAACCGGCCCGCCACCTTCCGATATCCCTTCTACAGTCTGCGCGGCGACTTCACGATGCTGCGCGACGTGCTGACGGGCCGGATTCCCTGGTAACGCCGATGCCACGCTACGCGGTCGATCGCGTCTTCGAACGACGCCTGTCCGCGCTCGTCAACAGCGGCGAGCCCGAGATCCTGCAGGGCGGGCGCAAGGGCGTGGAAAAGGAGTCGCTGCGCGTCACTCCCGACGGGCGGATCGCGCAGACGCCGCACCCGCCCGCGCTCGGCTCAGCGCTCACGAACGAGCACATCACGACGGATTACTCCGAGGCGCTCATGGAGCTCGTCACGCCGACGTTCACGACGAGCTGGGAGCTGCTGCAGTACCTGCTCGATCTCCACCAGTTCGTGTACCGGCACCTCGGCGACGAGCTGCTGTGGGCGACCAGCATGCCGTGTGCCATCGACGACGAGGCGAGCATCCCCATCGCACAGTATGGGTCGTCGAACGTCGGCCTCATGAAGACGGTGTACCGGCGGGGCCTGGGGCTGCGCTACGGCCGCATCATGCAGGCCATCTCCGGCGTGCACTTCAACTACTCGTTTCCCGCGAGGTTCTGGGAGGCGTACGCCGACGTCTGCCGGTCGCGGGACAGGGGTCAGGGTTTCGTCTCCGCGCGCTACTTCGATCTCCTGCGCAACTACCGCAGGTACGGCTGGATCGTGCTGTATCTCTTCGGCGTGTCGCCGGTGGTCGACCGCTCCTTTCTCGCCGGCCGCGACGACGTGACCCTGCAGGACTACGGCACGAGCAGCGCGTACGAGCCTTATGCGACCTCGCTGCGCATGAGCGACATCGGGTACCGCAACCGCAATCAGGCCGGGCTCACGGTTTCGGTGAACAGCCTCGAGGAGTACGTGCGCGACCTCACGCGCGCGATCATGACGCCACATCCGCCGTACGAGGCGCTCGGCGTGAAGGTGGGCGGCGAGTACCAGCAGCTCAACGCCAACATCCTGCAGATCGAGAACGAGTACTACAGCTTCATCCGTCCGAAGCGCGTGGCGCGCCCGGGCGAGCGGCCCACGAAGGCGCTGCAGCGCGCCGGCGTCGAGTACGTCGAGGTGCGCGCGCTGGACGTGAGCGCCTTCGATCCCGTGGGCGTCAATCAGAACAAGCTGCGCTTCCTCGAGGCTTTCCTCGCATTGTGTCTTTTCAGGGACAGCCCACCCATAGGCGAGAGTGAGCAGGCTCTGCTCGACGAGAACCACCTGCTGGTCGCGCGGCGGGGGCGCGAGCCGGGGCTTCAGCTATGGCGTGACGGCCGCAGCGTCCCGATGGTGGAGTGGGCGCGCGAGCTTCTCGACCAGATGGTGGGGGTGTGCGAGGTGCTGGATGAAGGCGATCCTGCCCGGCCGTACGGGCAGGCGCTCGCGGCACAGGCCGCGAAGCTCGACGATGTGCGCCTGACGCCTTCGGCGCGCCTCATGGCGGAGCTGGAGAGCACCGGTGAGTCCTTCCGCGAGCTCGCCCTGCGCATGTCCGCAACGCACAAGGCCTATTTTCTCGACCTGTACGCCCCGAACCCCGCGCGGCTCGAGGAGCTCGCGGCGGAAGCCGAGGAGTCCCACTTGCGGCAGCGCGCCATCGAGGCGGCGGACACGATGAGCTTCGAGGAGTACGTGGCGCGCTATTTTGCGGACTAGTTCACAGGTCCCGAGCTGCGACGGGCTGCCGGCAGGTTTCCGGCGCACAATGGGGGCTGCCCGAGCTAGAATCGGCGCCCCTGCCGCTCAGGGAAGTTTGGCAACCAGAACAACAAGCCGGACGAGAAGCCATGCTGAACAATCGGGATGCGCTCACTACCTATCCGCGCCCACGCGTCGCCGCGAACGACGACGCCATTGATCCCGCGGCGCAGGCGCAAACGCCGGATCGCACCCGATCCGGAGGCTGGGATCCCTATGAGGTCTGGCGTACGCGCATCAAGGAAGCGGGCGATAGCGCTCGTCGCGAGCCGCGCGGTCCCTGAAGAGCGAGCCGCGCGGAGCACCAGGGAGGGTCCTTGACCGAGTCCGCGTTGCCGGACGTGTGGGACGTCGCGAAGGACGTCCCGCGGCGCGGGCTCCTGCGCCTGCGTTTCCTGCCTGAGCTCGAAGCGGAATTCCTCGCCGCCTATCGCGCGTCCGCCCGGCGCTGGGTGCGGCTCAGCCTGCTCGTCGCGCTGTCGACGGTGCTCGGCTTCGCGGTGATCGACCACTGGGTGCTCGGGGGATCGCGCCGCGGCGGATTCGACTTCGTACGCTTCGCGATCCAGCTCTCGCTCGTGCTCTTCATGCTGGCCCTGACGGCGCGGCGCTTCTATGCGCGCTTCTACCAGCCGGCCATCCAGATCTGCGCGCCGCTCTTCGCGCTGGGCCATGTGTGGATGGCGATGACGACCACGCCCGAGCAGCTGCCGCTCGTCGCCGCGCGGCTGATACTCGTCGCGTTCTTCTTCTACTTCATGCTGGGGATGACGCTGCACGCGGCCCTGCGCAGCAACGCGATCCTGGTGGTCGCGTATGCGACCGCGGCGGCGTTCGGCGCGGTGGCGCCGACCGTGGCCACCTATCAGCTCTTCGTGCTGGGCTGCGCGAATCTGATCGGGGCGGCGGGCTGCTACGCCCTCGAGCATGCGAACCGGGTGGCGTTCCTCGAGCGCCGCCGGCTCGCGGAAGTCGCGATGCACGACGGCCTCACGGGTCTCCTCAACCGCACCGCGCTCGAGGAGAGGTTCCGTCGCCTGTGGCAGAAGGCCGTGCAAGACCGGCTGCCCGTTTCGTTCCTGCTCATCGACATCGATCACTTCAAGGCGTTCAACGATCGTTACGGCCATCAGGCCGGTGACCGCTGTCTGCGCGAGATCGCGCATGCAGTACGAGAAGCCGCTCACCGCGGCCCGCAGGATCTGGTCGCCCGTTACGGCGGCGAGGAACTGATCGTCGTGCTTTTCGGCGCGGATCGCGCGCACGCGGAGAGCGTCTGCCGCGGCGTGATCGATGCGGTGAGCGCGCTGCGGATCTCGCACGAGGCATCTGACGCACGTGAGCACGTCAGCGTCAGCATAGGTGCCGCGACTCTGGAGCCCGATTCACCCCTGTCGTTCGCGCACGAGGCGCAGGATGTCGGCGTGCAGCTCGCCGACCGCGCGCTCTACCTCGCCAAGGCGCGCGGACGGAACGGCTGGGTGTACTGGGACGGCACGCACGAGCGCGAGGCAGCGCCGGGCAGAACGGAGGAGCCCTTCAGAGACGCCGTGTGAGCGGCCCGACGCCGCGGCGGCGACGTTTCAGGGATCGCGGAACAGGGCGACTTCGTTGCGGCCGCGCGAGTCCCGGCAGCCCCGGAACATCCCTTCGGCCGTGAACTCCAGCACGGCGTTTCCCCGCGCATCGATCGCGATGATGCCTCCCCGCGCTCCGAGCGCACCGATCCGCTCGTGCAGCACCTCGCGCACCGCCTGCTCGAGCGTGAGTCCGCGCTGCTCGACCGACAGGCAGACGTGATACGCGGCCACGGCGCGGATGAACGCCTCGCCGTGACCGGTCGCGGATACCGCGCACACGCCGTTGCGCGCGTAGGTGCCGGCGCCGATGATCGGCGAATCGCCGACGCGTCCATGGCGCTTGTTCGTCATGCCGCCGGTGGATGTGGCGGCCGCGAGATTGCCGTCGCGATCGAGCGCGACTGCGCCGACGGTGCCGCCCGGCACGGGAATCAGCTCGGAGACGCGACTGCCCGCCCGCACGATGGCGAGCTCCCGCGCGCGCTCTTCCGTCCGGAAGTATTCGTTCGCGACGAGGCTCATGCCGTGTTCGAGAGCGAACTCCTCGGCGCCGCTGCCCACGAGGAGCACGTGGCGCGAGTGCTCCATGACGAGTCGCGCGAGCTCCACCGGGTTCCTGACGTGCCGCACCGAGGCCACGGCGCCGGCGCGCAGCGAGCGACCGTCCATGATCGAGGCGTCGAGCTCCACGGTGCCGCCACGCGTGAGCACCGCGCCGCGGCCGGCGTTGAACTGCGGATCGTCCTCGAGTACGCGCACCGCGGCGGTGACCGCATCGAGGCTCGATCCGCCGCGCTCGAGCACTGCATATCCCGCGTCCAGTGCGCTCTGAAGACCCGCGCGCAGCCGCTGCTGTGCCTCGGGCGAAAGGCGATCGCGCGGCATTGCGCCCGCGCCGCCGTGGATGGCAATCGCGTACATGGGAGCTCCAGGCCTTCCGTTCCCGTCAGCGGTCGCGGTAGATCGCGATCTCGCGCCGGCCGGAAGAGTCGCGCGCCGCCCGGAACATGCCGGGACTGTTGAAGTCCATGACTATGCTTCCCTTGCCGTCGAGCGCGATCACGCCGCCGTCACCGCCGAGGCCCTGCAGCTTCACGTGCAGTACCTCGCGCACGGCTTCGCGGAGCGTGAGCCCACGATACGCGACGAGTGAGCAGATGTCATGCGCGACGGCGAGTCGTATGAAGTACTCGCCGTGACCGGTCGCGGATACCGCGCACACGCCGTTGCGCGCGTAGGTGCCGGCGCCGATGATCGGCGAATCGCCGACGCGTCCATGGCGCTTGTTCGTCATGCCGCCGGTGGATGTGGCGGCCGCGAGATTGCCGTCGCGATCGAGCGCGACTGCGCCGACGGTGCCGGTGGCGGAGGTTTTCGCGCCGCCCGCGCGTTCCGACTGCTTCGCTCGCTCGAGCTGCCGTTCCCGTTCGGGTGTGCGGAAGTACTCGTTCGGAACGAGAGTGAGTCCCTGCGCGAGAGCGAACTCCTCGGCGCCGCTGCCGATGAGGAACACGTGCGGCGACTTATCCATCACGAGTCGGGCGAGCTCGATGGGATTCTTCACGTGCCGCACACCGGCCACCGCTCCGGCACGAAGCGAATGGCCGTCCATGATCGAGGCGTCGAGCTCCGCCGCGCCGTCGTGCGTGAGCACCGCACCGCGGCCGGCATTGAACTGCGGATCGTCCTCGAGCACGCGCACCGCGGCGGTGACCGCATCGAGGCTCGATCCGCCGTGCTCGAGCACCGCATATCCTGCGTCCACTGCCGCCTGCAGCGCGGCGCGGATCGAAGCCTCGCGCTCGGGTGTCAGCTCCGCGGGTGCGATGACTCCCGCACCGCCGTGCACGGCGATGGCAATGCGGCGCTCGTCGGAGGCGTGCGCAGACGCTCCGGCCGAGGCCAATGCAAGACACGCAAGCAGCGCCCTCAGGGCGCGGAAGGTGAGCCCGCACGACATCGTGATTTCTCCGCCCGGGCGGCTCCGCGCCGCCGTCGTCTCAGGAAGCCCAGGGATGCTCCGGCGTCCGTTGCGCCTTCCTGGTCGCCGCTGCGTCACGCGACTCGACGCGCACGGTGATCGGCCGGGTCCGGCGCCGCAGCCCCACCGTGAACAGTAGCAGGCAGGCGAGCGCCATGAGGAGCACGGCGGAGATCCGGCCGCCGCCTCCGCTCGATGCAGTCGGTCCGGGCTGGCCGGAGCTCTGTGCGGGGGCGACCGGATTCGCGGCGGGATCGACGACCGTGACGGACACCTGTGCGGAGTTGTTGTTCGCGACGCTGTCGTTCGCCGAGCTCACCGCGATGAGGAGCGAGCTGGTCCCCGGTTCGCGGCCGTTGAGCCGCAGAGAGACGGTGCGCGCGTCACCCGCGCCGAGCTCGCCGAGCGTGCAGTCGACGGCGCCCGCGCCGATCGCACAGACGCTGCCGGACGCGCTCGCCTCCTCGACGTGCAGGCCCGCGGGAACCTCGACCTGCGCCACCACCGAGGTCGATGCGTGGTCACCGGTCGCGTACACCGTGAACGTGAGTCCGAACGTCTCGTTCACGTTCGCCTGGACCGCGGAAACGGACGGCTGCACGCGCACGTCCGGCGGAATGACGTGCGCGAGGCACTGTGCGCCCGCGATGACGGGGCGCATCTGGGCGATGCTGCAGTCGGAGAACACGTCGCTGCCGTTGAGGCGCGGCGCCATCAGGTATGTGCGCGGTGTGCTCTCGCACGCGCCGGGCTCGCCGTCGTGCGGCGCATTGAAGTTGTGCCCGATCTCGTGCGCGGCGATGAGCGCCGCCGAGGTCGTCGAGCGCGTGCCTTCGGACAGGCTCGCCGCGACGTCGCTCTTGCATACGGAACCGAGGTAGGCGATGCCGACCGTCTCGCCGTCCATGTTGCGGCCGGTCATGAGGTGCGTGAGACCGAGCGCGAGATGCTCCGGAGAGTTGCGGCGGAACTTTCGAACCTCTTCAAGCAGCTCCTTGGGATCCGACTTCGTGAACGGATCGTGAGTGCCGCGGAACACCGTGGGCGCGGCGAGCACGATCTCGACGCCGAGCTGCTCGGAGAAGATGCCGTCCACGATGTTCATGCGCGCGATGATCGCCTGCTCCGCGGAACCCATGCCCCGGTCGAAGACGGCCGCGAACTCCGTGTCGGCGACGACTCCCACCGTGAGCCTGCGCGTCGGCGCGGCCTGCGCGGCGGCGATCTGCAGCTCGCCGGTGAGCGCTTCGTACGCCGCCTGTGCCGAGATCTCTTCTTCGGGAGCATCGACGTGAGCCACGGCGCAGGAGCCGACGTCGAGCGGCAGAATCGCGTCTGAAAGTCTGAAGACGACCGGTGCCGACGAATCGGCGTCGATGGGCTGCACCGCGGACGAGGCGATGTCGGAAGCCGCCTCGATCGCATAGACGTCGCTGCCGTCGGACACCATGCCGCGCCAGCGTCCGGCCGCATCGCGCGTGAGACGGACCCAGGAGCCGGGCATCCCTTCGACGGTGCCGCGCAGCGGCTCGACGCCGTTGCGCGCGTTCGGCCAGGCGCGCCGCACCCGCTCGTTTGATTCGAGCAGGAGATCGAAACGCCGGCCGTAGGCCTCGAACGAGACGCGTTCCTTCCGCGCACCGGTCCTCTCCCGGGACAGCGCGATCGATTCGTGGTGCAGAACCGTGAGGTGCCGCGATGCCGAATGAGCGTCGGCGGCGGCGATCAGCCCCGCAAGCACCAGCGCGGCATGAAAACGGATCGGCATTGATATCCCCTCGCGGATCGCGCGCACGGTGATTGTTGAACGTTCGTTTCGTGCGCCTGGCTGTCTGTGTAACCGATGCGCGAGCGTGGGGCGCGTGCGCGAGGTCACATTCCTCGACGCACGGTGGGCCGGTTTGACGGAATATGGCGTTGGCACGGTCGTGTCCGCAAGCTCTGTCGCATTCGCGACTGCAAGCATCGGACCAGAGCGGCACGCACTGCGGGCTCGCGCGAGCCGCG